>Ga0190275_10001166_pt1 | contig 19976 bp, 16 predicted proteins | sample Popmic550T_FD_133745 | JGI IMG/M metagenome (GOLD analysis project Ga0190275, IMG submission 133745) | Populus adjacent soil microbial communities from riparian zone of Yellowstone River, Montana, USA - 550 T | ecosystem: Environmental > Terrestrial > Soil > Riparian zone > Trees stand | place...
GCCATCATTAGTGAGCAACAGAATGGACAGCTCATCGGCCTCGCTTTGCTGCATGGCCGCGTCGGCAAGTTTGCTGAGCAGCGTTTGCCGGTCGAGGGTGAACGCAATCGTCTGGCACAGTTCGTAAATCGCCACCGTCTCGCGCAGTTGTAGGTTTTCCTGGTGCAGCCTCCGCACATTGATCGCGCGCGCCAGCACGGGCAGGAGAGTTTGCAGGCGGAACGGCTTGAGCACATAATCGAACGCGCCGACCTTCATCGCCTCTACGGCGGTCTGGATAGTTCCCTGCCCCGTCATGATGATGCAGACCAAGTTCTGGTCAATCTCAAGCGCTGTCCGGAGTAACGCAACCCCGTCCATTCCCGGCATCATCAGGTCGCTCAGCAGCACGTCGAAATTCTGCTCGCGTAAGGCTTCCAGCGCCTCCGTTCCCGAAGTGCAGCCCAGAGCCGTATAGCCCTGTGCATTGAGCATCTCGACGAGAGCATTCTTCAACTCGACTTCATCGTCAACGACCAGTATTTGTCCGAGCTTGCTGCTTACGCGCGCGCTCGTCCTGTGGGCCGGCAGTGTGGCGGAAGCTTCCACCTCGTCATACGCTGCGAGTTCCATCTCCCTCTCCTTCCGTTGGGGGCAGCGTGATGCGCACCGTCGTGCCCTGTCCAACCTCGCTCTCAATGTTGATCGTGCCCTTATGCTCTTCGACGATACGGCGACAAATGGCGAGACCGAGGCCCGTACCTTTGCCTTCTTCCTTGGTTGTAAAGAAAGGCTCCCAGACCTTCAATAAATCTTCGGGCTTGATCCCCACGCCCGTGTCCGCAAATTCGATCACTATCGCGCTCGCGCCATGTTCCGTCCGGCCCGCAGCCACGCGCAGCGTCAGTGTTCCGCCCTGCGTCATGGCGTCGCTCGCATTGGTCAGCAAATTCAGAAACACCTGACGCAATTGCTGGTTGTCTGCGTGAAGGGACGGAAGGGCGTCAGCAAACTCGCGCACCACGTTGATCTGGCGGCTGCACAGGTGGTATTCGATGAAGTCGAGCGTATTCTCGATCTCCTGATACACGTCTATCGTAGAAATCTGCGGGTGGTTGCGGCGGCTGAATTGCAGAAGGTTGCTGACGAGGTTGCCCATGCGTTCGACCTCTTGCTCGATGATCTTCAACGCGCCCCGCTTCGGGTCGCGGTTGGAAAATTGTCTGAGCAGAGATTCGGTTCGCAGGGACACAGTCGCCAGCGGGTTGTTCAATTCGTGCGCGATGCCCGCCGCCAGTTCGCCCATCGTCGCCAGCTTGGACGACTGCCATAATTGCTGCGTCATCGCTAACAGTTCTTCTTGCTTTGCCCGCATCGCCGCCTCCGCCCGCTTGCGCTCGGTGATGTCACGCGCGATGGTCGAAGCGCCGAGGATGCGCCCATCCTTATTTACGATGGGGGAGATGCTGATTGAGACATCAATTTTCGACCCATCCTTCCTAACGCGCACCGTCTCCAGGTGCTTGATCCGTGCGCCGCACTGTAGGTTATGGAGAATGCCCGCCAGCTCGTCAGCACGCTCCGGCTGTATAATGAACGAGATGTGTTGCCCGATGGCCTCCGAAGCCGTGTAGCCGTATATCCTCTCCGCGCTCGCGTTCCAACTCGTGATTACTCCCTCGAAGGTCTTCGAGAAGATGGCGTCGTCGCTGGATTCGACGATGGCCGCCAGGCGGTCGCGCGTCTCCTCGGTCAGCTTGCGCTCTGTGATGTCTCGGATGTTGCATTGGATAACTCGATGGCTGTCTTCTTCATAGACGTTGCTGACAAACTCAACTTCCCAGGGCTTTCCCTCTATGGTTTTGAGCGGCAAATCCGCGTAGCGAATGTAGCCCGTCTTCTGCAACTCTCGAAACGTAACTTGACTGGCCTCCTTATCGCTGAAGAGACCGATCTCCCATAGCTCCTTGCCCAGAAATTCTGCGCGTGAGTAGCCCAAAAGCTCCGTCATAAACGGATTCACGTCGGTGATTTTTAGACTGACGGCATCAAGAATAAGTACCCCGTCTTGCGCTGCCTCGAAGAGCCGCCGGTAGCGGACTTCCGACTCGCGTAGAGCTACCTCCACCTTCTTGCGTTCGGCTATCTCCCACTCCAACTCGGTAGTGTGGCGCAGGGCCTCGCTGTAAAGGGTGGCGTTCTCATAAGCGGCGGCCATCTGTGCGACGAGCGTCACAGCCAACTGCTCATCTTCGTCGCTGAACTCGTCCGCGCCGAGCTTGTTCGCCAGGCAAATCCATCCGTAGACGCGTTCCTGAAAGATGATCGGCAAGCTGAGGCATGATGACAAGGGCGGGAAGTCCGACGGCCAGCCTTCGGTCTGCGGGTCACCGTCGAGAATGCGGATGCGATAAGGGCGACCATCCTTGAGCAGCTTGCCGAACATGCCATCAACAGGCGACGGGCGACTGAGAAGGTTAGCGCTCTCACCATCCAAACCGATGGTGTAGAAGTGTTGTAGCGTCAGGTCATCTTCACTGAGCAAGCCTAAAGCATTCCATTTCGCGCCGATGATCTCCCTCGCCACGCGGCAATATTCTTCCAGCAGTTTCAGCGGATCGCGTTCCGAAGCCAGTTGATGATTCAGTTCGATAAGCGAGGTCAGCTTCAGGTTCGCGGCACTCAGTTGATCCGACTTTTCCGAGAGCGTATCGGTGAGCAGTTGCAGGTGCTCGCGGTCAAACTCTTCGCGCTCGGGAGGCAGAACCGTCAATGGGTGTTCGGCGCTTTCGAGCGCAGTTTCCACGCTATGAAGGACCTCTTTCTTATCGCATGGTCTGTAAAGGACAGAGGAAACTCCGCAGGACTCGGCTAGGGCGCGCGCCTCGCGGCTCAGATAGTTGCCGGTAATAAAAATGACAGGGGTTTGGCCGATAGCCGGGTCGGCGCGCAACTGGCTGACGAACTCGTAGCCATCCATCATTGGCATGAGCACGTCACTGATGACGAGGTCTGGTCGCTCCGCGCGCGCCACCTGCAACGCCTCTGCGCCGTCGGAAGCCTCCCACGTGAGATGGTGCTGGGAACTCAGGAGATTTACCAACAACTCGCGATTGAGGGAGCTATCATCAACAACTAATATTTTAGACATACCTGCTTGTTCCTATATACCTTCCGAACAGGGGGCTGGCGTACTGTGTGTGAGGTCCGCACGCCTGAACCACAGTTAGGAAAGCACCTTATCCGGCAGGCTCTCGCATGCCGTGAACTTTCGGTACGAGTCGGACGGACGCGACTCCTCAGTCGGTCTCGCCCCTCTTATCAATTTCCCCCCTTGCCCTATGCTCTACCCTGCACCGCCGCCCTCGGTGCGACTAACCTGCGGCGAAAGACGCGCCCGCGAGGTCAGTTAAAAGACTACTCAATCGCTTAAAATCAATCGGCTTGTCGAGGCATTCATTGCACCCCGCAGCAAGTGCGGCGGCGTGAAAACTCGGCGTCGCCCAGCCGGAAAGAGCGACGATCAACACCTCTTGCAGCAGCGTGTTCTGACGAATGAGGCGCGTCGCCGCCAAGCCGCCGAGCAGCGGTAGACTGCCATCCATTAAAATAAGATCAGGCTGCTCACGCCCGGCCATCTCGACGGCATCGAATCCATCCGCGGCTTCCACCACACGACAACCGCTCTTTTCCAGAACCCATCGAAGTATGAAGCGCGTATCCTCATGATCTTCCACCACCAGTACCAACGGTTTGCGAGCCTTTGATCGCCGGCGGAACTTCTGGCCGCCCGCATGTCCGTATGCTTTGGCGCTGTACGTGTTAAGAGACATGCTCTGAGCACTCCTACTTCTCATCAACGTTGGGTCTGAGAGATTAGAACTACATCTCTCTCTTGGTCGGACGGGGCTAACTGAGGGCTTCGGGTTACCTTGTTAGCAAGAGAGGTTTAATTCGCTTTTTCTCAGCACTGTACCGGTCGGCCCAGCGCCCGGCGATGTCCTGCTCGCGTGCCGAACATCCTGACGGCATAACCGGCTTCATCTACGACGGCCTCCATTGAGTAGGTCTTCCTCCCTACCGAAGGATAATCAGCCTCACATCCATTTTTTTGCACATCAGCGTGTCGGAAAATGAATGCTCAAGAGACTAGAAGTAGGTATATCACTCAAAGGAGCGGGCGTCGGTGAGGTAGCATACATACGCGAGCAGGGGAGGGAGAAATTAAGAGGTCTCTACCCGAGCAGGCGAGCAAACTCGTCTTTGACTACGCGGTAACACTCGCACACGGTCGCTTCCAACTTCTCCCGGTCGAGAATCTTGATATGGCCGCGGACGTAGCTGATCGCCCCCAAATCCTGTAGCCGACCGGCAGCTATGGTCACGCCTTCGCGCGTTACGCCCAACATATTAGCGATCAGCGCCTGCGTCATAATCAACTCGTCCGACTGCACGCGGTCGTGACTTAACAAGAGCCATCGGCACAGTTGCTGTTCCAGCGAATGGAGACGATTGCAGACGGCTGTCTGTGAGATCTGTGTAATGAGCGCTTGCGTATAGCGCAGCAGCAATTGTTGAAGCTTGCCGCCACGCTCAAACTCATCTTGCAGCACCTTCGCCTTCATCCTTACAGTTTGTCCGGCACTCAGTACGACGGCACGGTTGGGCATCGTGCCGCCTCCCATGAACAGGGCGATACCCACTACTCCGTCATTACCCGCCAGACCCATTTGGGCGGTCTCGCCATTTTCCGTGATGTAGAGCAAAGAAATGAGGGCGGTGATGGGGAAATAGACGTAATCCAGCTCTCCCCCGGACTCATAGATAACCTTGCCAAAAGCAAAACGAACCTGCTCCAGATGTGGACGCAGGCGTTCATATTCCTCAACAGGAAGCGCGGCGAGAAGCAGGTTTTCAACTTTCCCGGTCATCTTTGAGTCTGACCTCGCTCCCCTACTCCTTAACCATATGCCCGGTTGCTTCCGATTTTGGGCGTATTGCTTTGAGGAGGCGCGGGAAGTGGCATACCCAGACTGCCTTCCCCGCGCCTCGCGCTAATCCGGTGCGACGAACGCAACTTAACGGGGACCGCGCTTCTCGCAGCGGGACAGCTCGCCCAGACCTGCCCACCGCAAGGCTTCATTTGCGAAGACTTCTCTCTGTGTCAGGATACGAAACGGAGGCCGTAAATATGTATCAGGGTTTCTTTGATTCTTTTGTCAGATATTGACTCACGAGATTGTCGGTGCTTGCCCTACAAACTTTACCTTTTAGTAAATGCTCAGCGACATAAAGCACGATTTGAAGCATCTTTGCGAGACGCGGTCCTTGACGGGCGTTAACTCATATGAAGTATATGGAGCTTAAAGAATTATTCGGCAACGTATATGAGGCACTGAGTTCTGGAGGTGCTCTTTACAGAACACTGTAGTTCACAACTTTATTGTCTCAAACTCCGCGCCCATACCCGCTCGACTCGGCTCCAGTTCACAACTTTAATTTAGGAGTGAGGAAAATCTCGGACGGAGAATCAACAACTTAGCGGCAGTTCAGTTCACAACTTTATTGTTCGTGGACACCTACTGTTGTGGAAGAAAAATAAGGTGATTATCTACTTGACGCGGGGGAAGTTATGCCATATTCTTCGTGGTCGTGGATAATCCGGTCTTTTGGGTTGGCGGTGTGCTATTGGGTCTGCTGCTGAACGTGACTGCCAACCGCCTACCCCCAAGCTACCATGATACCCTACTGCGGTGGGGATGGTTCGGCATTGCTTTGTATTTTTCATTGGGAGTTATGTCAAACGAAACTGTAAGGCGTTGGATTGGGCCGCTTGATGGCACGGGTTTGGGGTCTTATATCCTTGCCGGATTAATCGGGGCTGTCCTTGCGGTTGTATATTTAGCAGTAGTCAACCGAGCGCATACAAAATTCACCGCTCCCGCCAATCAAGAGACGACAACAGCAACGACAGCATCGCCACAACAAACGTCAACCACACAGGCACAGCCGACAGCCACGCCCACGCCACAGCCTCAGCAAGCTGAGACCCCTCTTAGCGATAAAGCGCAGAATACTGCAACAGGGAACACCTTGTCCGATCCAGACGGCTATACGCCCCCTCCGGGCTATACCACCTATGGGGAGCCTATTCAACCTAAGATAGAACTCCTATTTGAAGGGGCCGCCCGTTCCACTATATCCGGCGACGTGCGTACAAAAGCACGGATAGAAATAAATGTTCTTGTGAGGAACAACAGCGATGACACTATTACCAATGTTAGGGTTGAAATCGAGGAGTTAAAAATTAGCGGTGAGACGTTCCATAAAATCCCGCTCCCTAGAATGAATGACACGCCGCCTTACGAGAAGGAACACACGCTTGGCCCTAAGAGCGAAATGTATTTTACTGTTCTTGAGAGAATGACCGGCGCGCCAATAATGTTTCGTAGTATCGAACGGGAACTCCCGCCCGACGTACTTCCAGACCCCAAACACGAGTTTGTGGTAACGGCGAGGGCGGGCAACGCTCCGCCTAGCTCGGCAACAATGAAAACCTCGCCGGGCAGGTATCATACGGTGATTGTAGAGTTGCAGAGAAAGCGTTAAGCCGCCTCTTCCTTCGTCAGTTCCTTGTATTCAAGATTATCGGAAGAGATGAGACGGAGTAAGGTGTCGCGGAACAGATAAGGGTTATTCCGATTGTCGAAACGGAACGAGAACTCGTCAAGGTAACGGTCAAGATGCTTAACGCTCACTTGATGGTATGCGCCGACGATAGAACGCTTGAACAGCGAGAACACGCCCTCTGCGGAGTTGGTGTGAACGTCGCCGCGCACATATTCATCTTTGCCGTGATTAACTGTTTCGTGCGTCGTATTCTCGTCCGCGATGCCCTGATACGCTTCCCACTCATCAGTCATAATCCGCTCTGCATCGGGGCTGACTTGACCTTTGATGAAGGCGTGCAGGGTTTCGCGGTCGCGCCTGTCCTCGACACGAAGGCGAACGCCGCCTCCGCGCTGAATGGCAGCGAGAACCATAGCCTTGCCCGTCGTGCCGCGCCCTGTGATACGCCGCTCGCGGTCTGCCTTGTGCATGTTCTTCGCCTTGCCGCCTATGGACGATTCGTCAACTTCTACCGTTCCCGTGAGCATCGAAGTATTGGCGTCCGATACGGCAGCGCGTATGCGGTGGCAGAGATACCATGCCGTCTTATAGGCCACGCCAAGCGTCCGTTTGAGTTGAAGCGCCGACATGCCTTTCTTCGATTCGCAAAGCAGATAGATTGCCGCGAACCATTTGGTAAGGGGCAAATGCGAGTCGTGAAATATCGTTCCGGCTGTAACGGAGAAATGGTATCCGCACGGCTCGCACTCAAACTGATTGCGCTTGTATGCGCGCGAGATTTTATCCGATTGGCAGCGCGGGCATTTCACGCCGTCAGGCCAGCGAAGTTTCTCAAGAGCGATGCGGCAGTGTTCATCCGTGCCGAACTGCGCGAACAGCTTCATCAAGTCCATGTCGCCTTGCGGCTGCTTTTTGGCTACACGCTTTGCCATGATAGGAGTCTCCTATGACTGACGAGAAACAAGAGAAGAAACAACCGATTGAAATGACGAGTGACGAGTTGCTTGATTATGCGCTCGCGCCGGAACTGGCAGAGAAGTTGAGAGAGATTGCGCGGGGCGAGAAGCCCGATAAGCGGGAGTCAAAAGCGTCGGAATCTGAGGATTGCTGAACACGGGAACATAATACAGGAAGGCTTACCCCGTGTCAAGTAGATAATCACCTATGTTTGACCGAAGCTGGGGCGAATTGAGGAAGATATGATTGCCCGGCTAGGGAGTTATGATTGTCTCTAAGGTGCAAAGATATCTCCGTCCTCCGGCGGCTCATTGTTGGCGTATTCCACTCGTCGCGCCGCCTTGAAGGCCGACCAACTCGTTGATCCTCTTGCGGACGGCCTCGGCCAAAAGCCGCACCTCATCGGCGCTGTAGTTCGCCGCGCGGAAGGCGTCCTCTATCTGCCGGTCGCTCAGACGCGAGAGCAAGTCTCCGATCCACTCGGCCTCGGCCACGGTGATGCTCTGCATCATCGCGGGGTTCTTGCCGCTGTAGTGCAGTCGAACGCGGTCGCCCTCGACCCGCTCGATGAACTTGTCCGAGACGTAATCCTCAGGCTCGTTCCGGCTGCCCTTGACGTTTCGCAGCAGCGCCATCGGCGAGCCTGAACCGCTCGCCTTGCCGAACGTCGTGCCCAGATCGCTGATGATGTAACGCAGCTCGTTGCCGTCCGCGCCGCGCACGAGCAGCACGCGGTTGTTCGAGTCCTTGAGGTCCCAGTTCTCAAGCAGGGACATCAGCACCTTCAACCCTTGCAGCTCGCGCTTGCCCGCGAAGGGGTTGCTGTCCCACCTCCACTCGTCGAGACGCTCGACGCCTTCGGGCCGCGCCTCGAAGCGGACGTTCTCGAACGTGCCCTTGCCTTCGATTGTAACCTTCGGGACGAGGTAGTTGATCTCGCTCACGTAGCCTACGGCCCAGACGAGCCGCACCGCGGCGGTCTCGCTTTGCGCCTCCTTGCCGAGCTTCGCAACCCATACGCGCCCCGCTCCGTCCTTGACGCGATACTTCTTCGAGTAGCCGCCCTTCTCCTCCTTTATAAAGGTGACGCGGGAGAGGTCGGGCTTCATCTGCTCACCGCCCGGCCCGTGGAAGAGGTCGCGCGAGGCTATGTCCGCAGGCTCGCGCCAAAGGACGGGCGTCCCCTGTGGCACCTCTTTCTTCTTTTTCTTCTCCTCTTGTACGGCGAGCGCGGAAGACGAAAGACTCATGACCAGCATGATTGCTAAGGCGAGCGACGAGCGAACTGTCCGCCTGCGTGGAGAAACTTTATCCCTCATTTGATCTACTTCCTTTCGGCTCAGATTCCTTCGTGGTCGGCGACCGACACGTTTAGTTTGGAGCAGAGACGCGGACGCTCTACAACCGTGTGAGCTGATTGATGCGCTCGCGCAATGCGCGTACGTAAAGTTCCATCGTCGCCTCGTCGTAACTCGCCGCGCGGAAGGCGTCGCGGAGTTGTTCGTCCGTCAGACGCGAGAGCAGCGAGCCGATCCAGCGCGCGTGCCCGACGGGGATGCCGCGCATTGCCTTCTCCTTCTTGACCTCGCCGCGGTAGTAGAGAGGATGTAGGACGGCCAGATGCCCGAACCCGCGCGGGCGCGTGTCGTAGTCGAACTCGACCACGCCGTCGCGCTCGTCAACGCCGCGGACGAACTTCGTCGAGAGGAAGTCCTCAAGGCTGTTCTTCGTACGCTTGCCGCCCAAGCCCCCCGCGCGCCCCAGCGTCGCGCCGAGGTCGGTGACGTAGTGATGCGCCTCGCGCACGGACGCGTCGGCGTAGATGACGCGGTTGTTCTCTTCGCGCGCGTCGAAGTTGTTGAGCAGGATCATCAAGACTTTCAGCCCGCTCAGTTCGCGAGACTCCTCAAAAGGGTTCTTGCTCCAGCCCCACGTCGGCCCGCGCTTCATGTGCGCGCGCTTCGGCTCGAAGCGCGCCCCGCGCACAACGCCGCCGGCGGCGACGTATTCCTGCCCGCGCGAGAGTGTGGGCAGGTTTTCGATTCGCGCCTCGTCGAAGTAGTAAGACTCCTCGGCAAAGTACCCGACCGCCCAGACGAGCCGCGTCGAGACGGTCTCGGCCTGCGCTTCTTCGCCGAGCTTGACGCTCCAAAGCACTCCCTTCGAGTCGCTGACGTTGAACTTCGGCGACTCGCCCTTCTTCTCCTCTTCGACGAATGTGAACGGGCCGAGGGGCGCAAGGTCAGGCGAGCCGGGGCCGTAGCGCAGGTCGCGCGTGGAAACATCGCCCGGGTCGCGCCAGAGCACAGGGGTAGCCGTTGACTCTTTCGCTTCTTTAACTTTTTTTGATTTCTGTGTGAAGGCAGCCGGAGGGAAACTTAAACTGAAGGCTATCAATAGAAGACCCGTTAAGGTTATTTTTTTTGATACTCGCATTGAACAATCCTCCTGTAACTACTCAAGGGGATAAGTTGTTCAGTTCTCTATTTACATTACACAGAAGGCAGAAACGCGACCGTCAGGGAGCGTGTATTTGTAACCGGGCACGCTCCCTGACGGTCGCGTTTCCGCCTTTTCGCCTTCATCTGCATAACTTCTAACGATCCAAAACAGCAGTCTGGTATGCGTTTCGCATGCCAGCGCCGTGAAACAAAGCCAACCAACGCTTAGAGCAGCGCAACATCAGTTAGTTACATGAGGCCGGGCCGCTTCCGTCGAGGATATTCGGAGAGCATGTTTGTCGTATCGTTATGGTGCAGACCTGCCTTACAACATTTCAGTCCTGCCTACTCAGAGAATTAGAGGTAACGTATCCGCTTCGTGCCCATGTCGAGTGTCCCACAAGCGTTCGTCTCCTCCGGCGCGCACAGTTCAAGGCTTAATTCCGAGTCGGCGTATCCGTTGGAGTCTCAACTTTTAACCGGCCTCTGAAAAACAGTCGGCGCTACGCCGCTTTGGTATCGTGTTTGCTCTTTATGTCTGCCGATGAAACACGCTATGCCAATCCGAAGCGCCTCCGCAATCGGCGCGACATTAACACTGTGCCTGACACTCGCACTGCCCGCGTCCACTCCGGCGCAGACAACAGCCGCGCAGAGTCAGAGCGCTCAACCCGTCCTGTCGGCTAAAGACAAGCAGACCGTCGCCGCCTTCGATAAGCGCGTGAAAGAATATGTGAAGATGCGCGAGCGCGTGGAGAAGAAGATGCCGAAGCTCTCGAAGGACGCTACGCCCGAACAGATCGAGGCGCACAAGACGACCTTTCAGGAGAGGATGATGGCTGCGAGGGCAGGCGCGAAGCACGGCCAGATTTTCAAGCCCGACATCGCAAGCTTTATACGCGCGACGCTCAAGGACGAGTTCAAGGGGCGCGACCGCGCGGAACTGCGCGAGACGGTCTTCGAGGCCGAGACGCAGGGCGTCCCCGTTCGTGTCAACTTCGCTTACCCCGCGAACAAAGAGGCGGTAGAGATGCCGCCCACGCTCCTCCTGCGTCTGCCGCAACTGCCGAAGCAGTTACGGTATCGCTTCGTCGGGCGCAACATGCTGCTCGTTGACAGGGAGAACGGATTGATCGTTGATTACATGACGGACGCGCTGCCTTAGACATGCGCTAGAGAGGATAAAGTATGAAACGGCTCATCGCTTCAGTCATCGCCGTCGCCGCGCTTATTTTCGCCGGAGTCGCGGGCGATGTTTACAGTCAAAAGCCTGCTTCCGGCCAACGCGTGGGGGCGACGCTCGCCGCCGTGCCCGTCAGCCTCAGCCTGCCTTTGAAGGATGGCTCGGTCAAGTTCCTCGTCATCGGCGACACCGGAACGGGCAGCAATAAGCAGAAGGAGTTGGCCGACCTGCTCCTGCGCTACCACGGAGCTTTCCCCTTCGAGTTCGCGCTGATGATGGGCGACAACCTCTACGGCAGCGAAAAGGCCACGGACTATAAGAACAAGTTCGAGGACGTTTACAGGTCGCTGCTCGACCAGAAAGTGAAGTTCTACGCCACGCTCGGCAATCACGACGAGTCGAACCAGCGCTTCTACGAGCACTTCAACATGAACGGCGAGGAGTATTACAACTTCAAGAAGGGCGGCGTCAGCTTCTACTGCCTGAACAGCAACTACATGGACAAGAAGCAGGTGAAGTGGATGGAGGATAAGCTCGCGCAGGACACCTCCGAGTGGAAGATCGCATACTTCCATCATCCTCCGTACTCGTCGGGCGGCAAACACGGCTCCGACACCGAGCTGCGCGAAGTCGTCGAGCCGATATTCGTCAAACACGGCGTTAACGTCGTGCTGGCCGGCCACGAGCATTTCTACGAGCGCGTCAAGCCGCAGAAAGGCATCTACTATTTCATCTCCGGCGCGGGCGGCAAGCTCCGCCCCGGCGACGTAAAGGATCGCTCACCGCTAACGGAGAAGGCATACGACGCGGACATGTCCTTCATGCTCGTCGAGATAGTCAAAGACCAGATGCACTTTCAGGTCATCTCGCGCAAAGGCGAGACCGTGGACGCGGGCGTGCTGCCGAACCAGCGCAAGAAAACTTCGGCGGCTGCAAAATAATCCCCTGTAAAGCATCCCGTCATTTCGACCAAAGAGAAAAGCCCGGACACCCGGGCTTTTCTTAATTCATGGAACGTCAAGCAGGCAGAGCGTTACGATTCTGTCTTGCGCGGGCGGCTCGCCTTTTTATCGGCGGCGCGTGTGGGAATCGTTTTGCGTTTCGTAGCCCTGCGGCTGCGACGCTCCGCGAGTTGAGCCATCCAAGCGTCGTTGCCGAAGCGCCCCGACATTAAACCGGCGACGCTGAAATGCGTATCCAGTTTGTCCCAACCGAGCGCGAAGCCCGGCCCCATCACGCGCACGTCCGAGAGGTCTTCGGCGGAGGCCCCGGCCAACCCCTGCGCCAGTTCGGGCGGAAACATAAACGTGCAGCCGTCAATCAGCTCGACGACGATGCGCTTGCGCCTGCGGTCGTAGCGCGCCGAGACTGCGCGCGGCTCCGTCCTCATTGCTTCTTCGCCGCGCTTGGTCGCCTCGGCGAATTGCCGCTCGAACTCTTCGTCGCTCATTCTCCACTTAGCCATGTATTTCTCTCCATCTTGCGAGTAAAGCTTGCTGATTGTCCTCAACTATGATTACCGCTCTTCGGGCTTCTCTGGACGGCATCCTGCCGTTGCCGCTACGGATTGACGGTGGCGTGTCGTTATCGCCCAGATTAACGACTAATTCGCCTCCGGCCTTCCACACATGAACGTGCGCGGGTGGATGATCGTCCGTATAGATCATCACGTCGAAACCATCTTGTCTGAGGACGGTGGGCATTTCAAGCTCAGAATAACCGAGCTTTTTCTTATGCTGCAAGCAACAGGTGACACGCAGGATAATACTGCGTATCATGCCGGTCTGTCCGGTTAAACTGATTCACCTCATGGCTTCAAACATAGACGTGGCTACCGTTGCAGACTTCATCGCGCGCTGGAAAAACTCTGCCGCTGCCGAGCGGTCGAACTTTCAATCTTTTCTGAACGAGCTTTGCGACTTGCTCGGCGTTGCGCGCCCTGAGCCGGCGCAGGCCGACGACGCGCGGAACGCATACGTGTTCGAGCGCGCGGTCACTTTTCACAACCCCGACGGAAGCACCAGCGCGGGGCGGATTGACCTCTACAAACGCGGCTGCTTCGTGCTGGAAGCCAAACAAGGCAGCGAGCGCGCTGCCGAAGCGGCTTCGCTGTTCGGCGACGCGCCGGTCGCGTCGGAGGAGAAAAGGCGCGGGAGGCGCGGCACGGCGGTGCGCGGCACGCGCGGTTGGGACGTTGCGATGCGCGAGGCGCGCGGGCAGGCCGAACAGTACGTCAGAGCTTTGCCGCAAGACGAAGGCAATCCCCCGTTCGTCGTCGTCGTTGATGTCGGATACACGATTGAGCTTTATTCCGACTTCAGCCGCGCGGGAAAGACTTACGTTCCCTTCCCCGACTCGCGCAGTCACCGTATCTCGATTGACGATTTGACGCGCGACGAGACGAGAGAGCGCCTACGCCAAGTTTGGACTGAGCCGATGGCGCTCGACCCAAGCCGACAGAGCGCGCGCGTGACGCGGGAGATGGCGGAGCGTCTTGCGGCGTTGGCGCGCTCGCTTGAGGGCGCGGGCCACACGCCGGAGCGCGTCGCGCAGTTCCTCATGCGCGCGATCTTCACGATGTTCGCGGAGGACATGCGGCTTCTTCCCGCGCGCGGCTGGACGAACCTGCTTGAGAGCCTGCGCGGGAGCGCGGACAAGTTTCCCGCGATGATTTCAAGCCTCTGGGAGACGATGAACGCGGGCGGGTTCTCGCCCATCCTGCGCGAGACGCTGCTGCGTTTTAACGGCGGGCTTTTCGAGAGCGTCGAGGCGTTGCCGTTGACGGAGGGGCAGCTCGCGCTTCTGACCGAGGCGAGCCGACTCGACTGGCGCGACGTAGAGCCTGCGATTTTCGGGACGCTTCTGGAACGCGCGCTCGACCCGACGGAGCGGCGCATGCTCGGCGCGCACTACACGCCGCGCGCATACGTCGAGCGGCTTGTGATGCCGACGGTTATCGAGCCTCTGCGCGAGGAGTGGGATGCGACGCTCGCTGCGGCGGTGACGCTGCACGCGGAGGGGCGCGACGCCGAGGCCGCCCGTGCGGTGAAGGAGTTTCATCGTCGCCTGTGCCGCGTGCGAGTGTTAGACCCCGCGTGCGGGAGCGGCAATTTTCTGTACGTGACGCTTGAGCATCTGAAGCGGCTCGAAGGCGAGGTGTTGGACGCGCTGCACGGCTTCGGCGAGCGTCAGGGGATTCTGGAAGACACGGGGATGACGGTTGACCCGCACCAACTGCTCGGACTGGAAGTTAACCCGCGCGCGGCTGCAATCGCAGACCTCGTTCTGTGGATAGGTTATCTGCAATGGCACTTCCGCACGCGCGGCGAGGCGATGCCGCCTGAGCCTGTGCTGAAGGAGTTTCACAACATCGAGGAGCGCGACGCGGTTCTGGCTTACGACGCGGTAGAGGCGGAGACGGACGAGGCGGGCCAGCCCGTGACGCGCTGGGACGGACGCACGTACAAGAAGCACGCGGTGACGGGCGAGGACGTGCCGGACGAGACGGCGCGCGTGGCACTCAAGCGCTACGTCAACCCGCGCCCCGCCGTGTGGCCGGAGGCGGATTTCATCGTCGGCAATCCGCCATTCATCGGCAACAAGAGGATGCGTCAAGCACTAGGAGACGGCTATGTTGAAGCTCTGCGGCAGTCTCACAAGGACGTGTCGGACACCGTTGATTATGTGATGTACTGGTGGGATCGTGCCGCTCGACTCTTACACAAGGGCAGCATTCAACGGTTTGGGTTTATAACTACGAACAGCATCACACAACCGTTCAACAGGAAGGTTCTTGAGAATCACTTGGAGAAGCAAAAAGGCTTATCGCTCTATTACGCAGTTCCTGACCATCCGTGGGTTGACTCTGCCGGAGGTGCGTCAGTACGCATTGCTATGACGGTGTGTGGCAAGGGTGATGTTCAGGGAATCTTTGAAGAAGTAGTCCACGAGGCAAATGCGGATTTAGTTTTAGCAGCTCACCGTAACTTTATTCATCCCGACCTTACAATTGGCACGAATGTGACCGCACTGGCATCGCTAGCGTCTAATTCTTTGCTCAGCGGTCAAGGTGTCATCGTTCTAGGTGAGGGATTTTTGCTAACCTCAGAAGAAGCAGTACAGTTGTTAAAGGCTGAACCGGAAGCACAGGGATTTATCAAGCGGTATAGAAACGGCAAGGATATTATGCAGACATCGAGGAACATCAATATCATTGACCTCTTCGGTGTTGAAACGGAAGAAGAATTAATAAAGTATCCGCACATTTACCAGCGAATATACAACCTCGTCAGACCTGCCCGCTTAGAGATGAAGGATAAAGCGCGTCGGGAAAAGTGGTGGTTGTTCGGGCGGTCGAATAAAGAGATTCGAGCGGCAATAAGCGGACTAGACCGTTATATCGCAACGTGTCGCACCGCGAAGCATAGGGTTTTTATCTTTTTAGATGGAGATATTCTTCCTGACGCGAAGATTGTAGCTATTGGGCTGGATAGCAGTTTTCATCTTGGCATTTTATCATCAAGGATACACACATACTGGGCTTTACGAACTGGTGCATTTTTAGAAGACCGCCCTAACTATAATCACGCCGACTGCTTCAATAAATTTCCATTCCCAATCGGTGACGAGACGCAGCAAGCGCGCATACGCGAACTCGGCGAACAGCTCGACGCGCACCGCAAACGTCAGCAGGCGCAGCACCCGTCGCTCACGCTCACGGAGATGTATAACGTTCTGGAACGACTGCGCGCGGGCAAGCCCCTGACAGAGCGCGAGCGCGTGACGCACGAGCAGGGTCTCGTCTCAGTCCTTCGCCAACTCCACGACGAGCTTGACGCCGCCGTCGGCGATGCATACGGCTGGCCCGACGCGCTCTCGGACGAAGAGATTCTCGAACGCCTCGTTAACCTGAACGCCGAGCGCGCCGCCGAGGAGCGCAGAGGGCAAGTCCGTTGGCTGCGTCCCGACTTCCAGCGCCCCGCCTCCGGCGTCGCCGCCGAGTTCGGCGAAGACTTCGAGCCTGCCGCGACTGCCGCCGCCAAAGAGAAGAAACAACTCTGGCCCAAGTCGCTCCCCGAACAGGCGCGCGCCCTCCGCCAGATGCTCGCCGCGCAGAAAGGCGTCGTCACCCCCCAACAACTCGCGCGTAAGTTCACACGCGCGCGCGTCGAGCGCGTCGAAGAGCTTCTGCAAACCCTCGTCTCCCTCGGCCAAGCCCGCGAAGTCGAGACGGGGCGCTACACCGCATAATCAGAAACGCGACCGTCAGGGAGCGTGTCGGCCTGTGCGAATCCATCTGAGCGAATGGCGACACGCTCCCTGACGGTCGCGTTTCTGATGCGAGAGATGGCGACACGCTCCCTGACGGTCGCGTTTCTGATGTGAGGCTGTTATGCATGATGATGAATGGAATGATGGCGCTTTCCCGCTCGCATATCTTGTCACGTTCCGCTGTTACGGAACGTGGCTTCATGGCGATGCGCGGGGGTCTGTTGATGTTCACGGAAAAAACATTTACGGTGCGCCCGACATTGCTTCAAACTCGAACCTTGAGAGCCTGATGAAGCAGAAGATGAGGCAAACGCCTTTCTTGCTCGACACGGCGCAGCGCGCAGTCGTTGAAGACGCAATCCGCGAAGTTTGCGAATACCGAAATTACGTTTTGAAGGCTGTTAACGCTAGAACTAACCACGTTCACTCGGTCGTCTCCGCGCAGGCAAAGCCCGAACCTGTTATCAATGCTTTCAAGAGCTACGCGACGAGAAAACTACGTGACTCGCATCTATTAACGCCGGAGACGCGCGCATGGTCGCGAGGCGGGAGCAGGCGGTATTTATGGAAGCCGCGCCACGTAGCCCTAGCCATCGAATACGTTCTCTACGGGCAAGGCGACGTTCCTTTCGAGATAGACGATGCCGACTAGCGCAACATCAGAAACGCGACCGTCAGGGAGCGTGTCATGCTTGTAGGAGACACGCGACCGTCAGGGAGCGTGTCATGCTTGTAGGAGAAACGCGACCGTCAGGGAGCGCATCCACGGAGGGATGAAGGATGAAGGCGGAAGGATGAAGCAAAGTCAGCATCTCTTTCATCCTTCCGCCTTCATCCTTCATCCTTTGTTCACACGCTCCCTGACGGTCGCGTTTCTGACGTTAATAAGCTTTGACCCAGCCGCCTGCGAGGGCGAACTCTTTCTTCTCCGTGTCAATCGTCACGACGTATGTTCCCGCCGCACCGACGCGACGGTTCGGCCCGAAGCTTAGGCGCGGGGCGACGCCCGTCTCGTAATCGTAAAGACTTTCGACTTACGGTTGTAGACGCCGCCCCGCTCGTTGAACTCCGCGAAGTAGGCCGCAAGCACGTCCTTCATCGCCGCGCCGGTGTCCGCTAGCGCGCCCTTCGCCGGGAGGAGCGCGCCGACCTTGATGCTGCTTTCGGTAAGTCCGGGGTCGCGGTCTGACTCGATGCGCTTCAGGTAAGCGACGAGGTCGGCCATGTCCTCGGCTGCCATTTTGTAGCGCGGCATCGCGGCCAGCAGGACGTTCCCTTCGGGGTCAACCCCAGCGGAGACGGCGCGCGCGAAAGCGGCTTCGTTGAACGGGCCGTGCTTGCGCCCCGTGGTGTGTGTGGCCGTGAGGCTTGACGAGGTGCGCCCACGTCATGTTTCCCGCCGTGACGCCGCCCTCGGTCTTGCCTTCGCCCCGCACGCCGTGACAGCCCACGCACGTCAAGGTCGAGGCGGGCACGTCCAACTCCCCAACGAGCGCGCCGATCTCTCGCCCCGAAGCGGTCTCGCCGCGAAGGTATATAACTCTGCCGCGACGCTCCTGCGGCGTGAGCGCTCGCGCCTGCACCGGCGCTTCCTGCGTCTGCGCGCGCCGCGCCGATGGAAGACTTGCCCTCGAAGAAAGAGGGCGCGGCCAAAAGCGCGAGCGCAAAGCATGCGATGAAGATTTTATAGCGATTTGCGAATGAGTGCGACAGCCTATTCCTGGGAGCGCGGGCATCCTTGCCCGCCAACGCGCCAATAGGCGCGTCCATCTTCGCGCCTGCGGCGCTCAAGGCGGGCCGCGGATGCCCGCGCTCCCAGGTACACGCAATTGCAAACGGCTATAAGTCTTCTGGTCATCGTCAAAAACAGGTGACGAGTGTTGCGTGATAAGAAGCAGTTTGAAAAGTCCCGAAGGGGCGAGATACAACAGCTTGGGGCAACGCCGATTTTCGCCTCGTGAGCTTTTCAAAATCGAATCCAGCGTGATGCTGTTTGAAGCGGTTTTCAGTTGACTATGTTTTCAGTTGTCTGTTTTGACGGGGGCGGCTTCGGTCTGCAAGGTCAGGTGGGGCAGTTGCCTGAAGGACACACCCCGCGATTGGCTCTCGATGAAGACCATGTAGACGCCCGGCTCAGGCGCGTTGAGGTTGATCTCGTAGATGCCCTCGCCGACCGCGCGCGCGAAATCGCGTTTCTGCCAGACGCCGGGCGAGAGGAAGAATAGCACGCGCACATCCTTCAAGTCGTTTGCGGGCTGCCCCGTCGCCGTTTCTAAGAGCTTGAAGCGCAGTTTGTAATCTTCGCCGACGCGCAGACGCCTTGTCGGGTCGAGGTATTCGACGCGGAGCGACGCCGCGCGCTTCTCGTCCTTGAGCGCGGGGTTGGGCCGGGCCTCTGCGTCGAAGCAGTGCAGGACGCGCGGCGAGCCTAGAAGGAAGGAGACCGTGTAGGGGCCGCTTCTCGGCAGCCGCACCTCGGTCGCGTAGACGCCCGGCGAGGTCTCGCGCAAAGATCGGTCAACGACCGCGACGGCGCGCGGCTCGCGCTTGTAGTTCTGGAAGTTGCCCATCGGCGCGGCCATCCCCTCCGAGTAGTAATAGATCATCTTGTCAGCCGGGTTCGCCACAAGCACGCTGCCGTCTTCGGGCGTGGGCACGATGGCGTCCGCAATCGAGGCCGCGCCCTGCGAGGCCGAGGGGGCGAGTTGCCCGCCGGGGAATTTCACGACGCCCAGCTCTCCCCCGATTGTGCTAAGACGAATCGCCGTGACCTCCTCCGTGCCCTCGGAGCGGACGTATGCGAAGTCGCGCGTGAAGGTCACACGGTCAGGCGCTTTGCCGACCGACGCGGTATGCACAAGCCTATTGGTGGAAGCGTCGAAGATGTGAACGACCGACTCCGAAGCATTCGTCGCGAACCCCCAGCGACCGCCCGGCGCGAAACGGATGCCGCCGAGGCCGGGCTTCGCGGCGACGCTCGCTAACATCCGATGACTTGCGCCGTCAACAACCTTGATGCTCCCGTCCGCGCCGCTCGCCACGTAGACGGCCTTGCTCAAAGACGAGACGGCGAGCGACGTGGCGCGCGCGCCCGTCTTCACGTCTCTCAGCTTGGCGAGCTTTCCAGTCTCTACGACCGACAGCGTGCCGTCGTCGCGGTTGGTGACGAACGCGAATTTGTTGTCGCCGCTGAAAGCTATCTCGTGATGGCCTTCGCCCGTCGCGATGCGGGCCGCGACTTTGAGCGCGGCGGTGTCAATGGCCGCGACGCCGCCCTGCGCGCCCGGCGCGTCCATTCCAACCCATAGATATTTTTCGTCGGGCTGCAATGCGAGCCGCCGGGGGTCGCCGCCCGTCTCGACGTTAGCGATCACCTTCCAAGTCCGCGTGTCCACGACGGCGACCTCGCCGACCTGCGGCATCGAGACGAAGAGGCGCGCGCGGTCGCCCGTCAACACCCAGTCCTCGCCCGGACTCTTCAGCATGACGAGTGTGAGCAGTTTGCTGCCGCCGAA
>Ga0190275_10001167_pt1 | contig 19967 bp, 21 predicted proteins | sample Popmic550T_FD_133745 | JGI IMG/M metagenome (GOLD analysis project Ga0190275, IMG submission 133745) | Populus adjacent soil microbial communities from riparian zone of Yellowstone River, Montana, USA - 550 T | ecosystem: Environmental > Terrestrial > Soil > Riparian zone > Trees stand | place...
AGCTTCGACTGGTGCACGATCGGGGGCAATCTCTCGACCAACGCCGGCGGTCTGTGCTGTGTGAAGTACGGCGTCACCTCCGACTTCGTGATGGGGATCGAGGTCGTTCTGGCCGATGGTGAGATTCTCCGGACCGGGCGCCGTACGGTCAAAGGCGTTGCTGGGTATGACTTAGCGAGGCTGTTCGTTGGGTCTGAGGGCACGCTTGGCGTGATCACCGAGGCGACGCTTGCCTTGCGTCCCAAAGCCCACGTGCCGGTCACCTTGGTCGCCACATTCGACTCGACGGCGGCAGCAGGCAAAGTCGTCGAGTCGGTGGTCACCAGCGGACTGGTGCCTTCGCTGCTCGAACTGATGGATCAGACCTGCATCCGGGCCGTCGACGACATGGCGAAGATGGATCTCGACCGGGATGCAGCGGCCCTGCTCGTCGCGCAATCTGATTCCGGCGGCGAGAAGGCGGTGCAGGAGATCGAGGCGGTCGCAGCAGCCTGCGAAGCTGCAGGCGCGAGTTTCGTGCATCACACCGACGACCCGCACGAGGGTGCGATGCTGCTGCACGCCAGACGCATCGCCCTCCCGGCACTGGAGCTACTCGGAACAACGCTCATCGACGACGTCGCCGTCCCACGGTCGCGGATCTCTGAGTTCCTGGACCGTACGGCCGAGATCGCGTGCGTGCGCGAGGTGTTGATCGGGGTCGTCGGGCACGCCGGTGACGGCAACATGCATCCGACGATCTGCTTCGACGCCACTGATGCCGACGAATACGAGCGGGCATTCGCCGCCTTCAATGACATCCTCGAGGTCGGCCTGGCCCTCGGGGGGACGATCACCGGCGAACACGGGGTCGTCAACATCAAGACCGATTGGCTTGCCCGTGAGATCGGACCGGTGGGGTTGCGCGTGCACGCCGCGATCAAGGCTGCGCTGGATCCGCTGGGGATTCTCAACCCCGACAAGGTATTCGCCACACACGCCCCCACGGCTGCTACGGACACGGCTATGGCCGAAAGTTCGGTGCGCGATGTCGCTGCTGCGATACCCCAGTGACTGAGCGTCTCCTGATCATCGGAGGCAATGCGGCAGGCATGTCCTGCGCCTCGCAGGTCCGCCGATTGCGCGATGCAGCGGATCTGGAGATCGAGGTTGTCGAAGCCGGGCAATGGACTTCGTACTCGAGTTGCGGGATCCCGTACTGGGTTGGCGGAGAGGTCGAGGACGCCGATGCTCTCATCGCCCGCAGCCCAGCCGATTTCGCCGCGATGGACATAGGCATCCTGTTGGGGTCGAGAGCCGAGAGCATCGACCTGGCCGCAGCGACAGTGGCCGTGAGTCCGGCCGATCGTTGCTCTGACGGCGGGGATCAGACCACGACCCTGACCTATGACCGGCTGCTGATCGCGACGGGTTCGGTCCCGCTGCGTCCGCCAGTCGACGGACTCGATGCCGTGGGGGTCTTCGGCGCGCAAACGATCCCGGATGCCGATGCGATCCGCCGGGCGCTGGACAACAAGCCGCGGCGGGCCGTCGTCCTCGGGGGCGGATACATCGGCCTGGAGATGGCCGAAGCTCTGGTCAACCAAGGGCTGTCGGTCACAGTTGTTCTCGCTGACCCATTTCCGATGGGCAGTCTGGATGAGGACATGGGTGAACGTGTTTGCGCGGCGATGACGGCCATGGGGATCGATGTCCGGACCTGTGAACCGGTACGCGGCATCGACGTGGAGGCCGGCCTGGCTCGGGCGGTGGTCACCGACGAGGGCTCATACCCGGCCGATCTCGTCGTACTCGGCCTAGGAGTGCGCCCCAACTCCGATCTTGCCCGCGATGCCGGCCTGCGCATCGGCACCACGAAAGGCATCGAAGTCGACGACACCATGCACACCCCGACGCACGAGAATGTGTACGCCGCCGGGGACTGCATCCAGACCAGGAACCGCATCACCGGACATCCGGTGGCCATCGCTCTGGGCACCCACGCCAACCGCCAAGGGCGGGTCGCCGGAACCAATATCGGTGGCCGACCCGCACGGTTCGAGGGGGTGCTCGGGACGGCCGTCACCAAGGTCGGCAACTGCGAGATCGGCCGGACCGGACTGTCCACCATGGACGCCGAGCTTGCCGGGTATTCGATCGAGACAACGCTGCTCGAGTCGACAGTGAAGGCGGGCTACTACCCGGAGGCCGGCAAGCTCGCCGTCAAGCTGCTGACCGAGAGACAGACCCAGCGGATCCTCGGCGGTCAGATCGTCGGCGGACCCGGATCGGCCAAGCGAATCGATGTGCTGGCCACGGCCATCTGGGCGCAGCTGACCGCCGCCGAGTTCGCGGCGGTCGACATCTCCTACGCACCGCCGTTCTCACCGGTCTTCGATGCGGTGGTCCTTGCCGCCCGCAAGGCAGCTGGACGCTGACCCCGCGGGCGCGAGTGCAACAGGCCGTTGCGACCTAGCCCGGCGCCATTTCGTCAGGCTGGCTGCTCGGTCGTGCCATGTGGCAATCTCCGCGGAGACATCAACAGCAAGCGCAGGTCGAGCAGAATGTGCAACACGATCGGGACCCAGAGCGAGCCGGTTCCGACATAGAGCACATGCAGGATCGCTCCGAGGACCGTGGTCCCAAGCACTCCCGCGACTCCCTGGTAGGCGTGCGCCAGACCGAAGAAGACCGAACCGACCACCAGCACAGTCACGCCACTTGCACCAAGGTCGGACAGCCAAGCGCCCATGAACCCGCGATAGAGGACCTCCTCACAGACCCCCACGCAGACGCAGACCGCGACGTACCACCGCCGCTCGGGTGTGGTCACGGGTACGAGTGCGGCGATGTCCCCGATCAGCTGTGGTGCCTTGCCGGACCGGCGAGCAAGCATGATGCCGGCAAGGGCACCGACCAGAGCCGCGCCGACGCCGGCCAGCAGCGGCGCGGGCAGTTCCCCCACCGCAATGGCGGAACCGATGGCCAGGCCCGGTACGGCCTGAACCATGGCCAACCCTGCCCACGCGGCCGCGCTGACCGCCAGCGCGGCCAGCACCAACTCACCGGCGATCGTCTGTTGATACTCGCGGATGAGAGCGAGCCGGTTCCCGCTGGCGAGTGCCCGCTTCAGCGGTGGCCAGGCGAAGACGCCCCAGATGGCCCAGCCGACCAACAGCAGGACGACGGCGATCGCCGCGGCAGAACTCATTGCCGAGCAGAGTTGCTCAGCCGACGTCGACGCCGCGCCAGAACGCGATGTGATCGACGATGTTGGCGGCGGCTTCCTTGGGATCGGGGTAGTACCAAGCGGCGTCGGGGTTCTGCTGTCCGTCGACATTGAGGCTGTAGTAGGAGGCGGTGCCCTTCCAGGGACAGATGGAGGTCATCTCGGACGGGACGAGGACGTCTTCACGGACCGACGATCGCGGGAAGTAGTGGTTGCCCTCGACGATGACCGTGTCGTCGCTCTCGGCAATGACCTGTCCGTTCCAGCTCGCCTGCACCATGTCCTCATTGTGGCCCCCGATTGGCGACCACGCGACCGACATCGGCGATCTGCGCTCTACGCACCGTTCTCGCGGCACCGGCCGTGCGGAATACTGCCCGCATGCCGATCGCCACGCCCGACACCTACGCCCACATGATCCGCCGAGCGAAGGAGGGCGGGTTTGCCTATCCGGCGATCAACGTCACGTCCTCGGAGACGCTGAATGCCGCGTTGAAGGGCTTCGCCGACGCCGGCAGTGACGGAATCGTGCAGGTCTCCACCGGTGGGGCGGAGTTCCTGTCCGGGACCGCGGTCAAGAACATGGTGATCGGGGCTTCGGCCTTCGCCGAGTTCGCCCGGGTGGTCGCAGCGGAATACCCCGTACAGATCGCCCTGCACACCGACCACTGCCCCAAGAACAAGCTCGAGGGCTACATGCGCCCTTTGATCGCTCTGTCGGCGCAACGCGTCGCGAATGGTCAGGAGCCGTTGTTCCAGTCGCACATGTGGGATGGCTCGGCCGTGCCGCTCGAGGAAAACCTCGACCTCGCGGAGGAGCTACTCGAGGCCTGTACCGCCGCCAACATCATCATGGAGTTGGAGATCGGCGTCGTCGGTGGCGAGGAGGACGGCGTCGTCGGTGAGATGAACGAGAAGCTCTACACGACCGATGAGGACTACGTGGCTACCGCGGACAAGCTCGGGCTGGGTGAACGCGGTGAATACCTGCTGGCCGCCACCTTCGGCAACGTGCACGGCGTCTACAAGCCAGGCAACGTCAAGCTCCGCCCGGACATCCTCAAAGCCGGGCAAGACGTCGTGGCCGCTGCGAAAGGACTGCCAGAGGGAAGCAAGCCGTTCAATCTCGTGTTTCACGGCGGCTCCGGCTCGTCACTGGAGGAGATCCGGGAGGCGCTGAGCTACGGCGTGGTGAAGATGAACGTGGACACCGACATGCAGTACGCCTTCACCCGTCCGATCGCCGCGCACATGTTCGCCAATTACGACGGGGTTCTCAAGATCGACGGAGAGGTCGGCAACAAGAAGCTGTACGACCCCCGCTCCTATCTCAAGGCCGGCGAAACCTCGATGGCCGCTCGAACGGTTGAAGCCTGCGAGAACCTGCTCTCGGCCGGCACCACGATGGGCCGCTAACCGAGTCCGGTCAGGAAGTCGCGGACCTCCCGCTCGTAGCCCTCCGGATCGACGTTCCAGGACTTCGTATGCGCCGCACCCTCGTAGGTCACCATCGAGACCAGGTCCGGCCTTGCCTTGGACAATGCCAACCCACGTTCCCAGGGTACGAAGTCGTCCTCGGGCCCGTGAAAGATCAGCATGGGACGGGTCAGCTCATCTGCCCGGCGGACCCAGTCGAAGTCGTCGAAGTCGAGCTGGAGTTGCCGCGCCACCATCCACAGTCCGAGCTCGGCCGCTGGTCGGGGTAGACGGTTGACCCGGGCATTGGCGCGCAACGTGTCTCGCCAGTCGATGACCGGGGAGTCGAGGATCAGGGCTATCACCGCGTCGGCGCGCCCTGATCGCACGGCAGCCTGCAGCACGATCGCCCCGCCCATCGACCAGCCGTAGAGCACGATCTCGGTCGCCCCGTGCTCGAGTGCGTAGGCCATCGCCTGGTCGATCTCCAGCCATTCGGTCTCACCCAGGTGATAGGCGTTGTCCGCGGTAGCTGGAGCACCGACATCGTTGCGGTAGGACGGGACCAGCGTCGGCATTCCCAAGGCTGCCAGGGTAGGCAGGATGCGCATCGTCTCGCCCCGACTGCCGTTGCGGCCATGGACGGCGATCACCCATCGAGTCCCGCTGCCGGGCAGCAACCACGTGGGGTACGAGCCCAGTTCGCCGGGCAGGTTGAACTCGACGAACTCCAGCCCGTGAGCCGACCAGGGGTCACCGAGATGGGCGTACTGCTCCCACGTGGTCTTCAGGCCGACTCCGAGTTCTCCGGCACGGACTTCCACCAGCCCCCGGGTGACGGAGTGGCTTGGGCCAGCACGCGCCCCACGGCGGCGCTTTCTGTCGTCCTGATCTCCGTCGACGGACAGGATCGGGCCGACGATCGCTGCACCGTCGGGCTCCCCGCCCGCCCCCTGCCAGGTCAGTCCGTACGTGCCCGGCAGAACGGAATTCACGGTCGCACCGAGGCGCACCGTCCCGTCCTGCAGGCCGAGAACCGGGATGTCGTAGACCTTGTCCCGGACCACGCTCACGATCCCGCTGACGAAATGGCGAGCGAGCCCAGTCGTGGCGGCCGTCAGGACGGCCACCAGGCCAGCGGTGATGCGAGCGGACCGGCGAAGCGGGGACGCGCGCTGGGAGGAGGTGAGACGGAACACCAGCCCATCATCTCTCGGCCCCGTGTGTCGATGACCTACGGTCGGGGACATGACCATGCCCGGCAATCTGCTACCCGGTCCACCGCCCGTGCGCCTGCCCTCCAACACCGAGGCTGACGCCGCAGCCGCCCGGGGTGAGGCGGCCAGCGCGATCGCCGCGGCCCACCCCGCCTATCCAGCTGCCTGGGCCGCCCTGGCTCTCGAGGCGGCAGCCGGCGGCCGAACGATGGAGGCCTACGCCTACGGCCGAACTGGCTATCACCGCGGGTTGGACTCGCTGCGCAAGAACGGCTGGAAGGGATTCGGACCGGTGCCGGCCGACCACCCCGGCAATATCGGCTTCCTGACCTGCGTCGCTGTCCTGGCCGATGCCGCCGCCGAGATCGGGGAGGACGACGAGACTCGACGTCTGGTTGACCTGCTGAGGGAGTGCGACCCGACCTTCGATCCTGGCTCACTGACCTGATCTCTGGTCATTCGCGGCAACTATGAGCACTGCAGGTGCCAGAGCGCCCGGACTGGATTCACGGCGAGTCCAGCGGCGCCTGATGCTGGGACTGTTCGGAATTGCCTTCTCCACCCAGGCGCCGTCACCGGTCCTGCTCTATTACACCGACGCACTTGACCTGAGCGCGCTGTCCCTGACGATCTTCTTCGCCGTCTATGCGCTGGGTCTGGTGCCCTCGCTGTTGCTCGGCGGGCCGTACTCCGACCGGCATGGCCGCAAACGGGTAGTGGTGCCGTTCACAGTGCTCTGCCTCGGTGCGCTGATCGTGTTGCTGCTCACCACGGTGGTCGGTGAACCGATGATCTATATCGGGCGCCTACTGCAGGGGCTGACCAGCGGTGCGGTGTTCACGGTCGGGGTGGTCTGGCTGCGGGAGTTGGCCGGGCCAGCGGGTGCATCCGGTGCCGCGATGAAGGCCAGCGCGGCGATGGCCGGTGGCTTCGCGATCGGGCCGCTCACCTCCGGCCTGCTCGTCCAGTGGGGTCCGCTCCCGGAAGTTCTGCCCTTCGCGTTGCCGGTTGTCCTCGTGTCGCTGGCCTTCTTCCTGACCCGCGGCATTCCGGAGACGATGACCGTCCATCGGCCGGGGCGGCTGCAGATCGGGATTCCGCCCGGCGCGGGCGCAGGTTTCTGGGCCTATCTCCTTCCGGTGGGCCTGATCGTCTATACCTACGCGGTCCTGTCCCTGACAGTGTTCCCGCTGCTGGTCGCGGAGCAGGGATTCGGAGCGGTCTTCGCGCTCGTGGGGGTCAGTGCGCTGCTCGTCCAGGGGTCGGCCGCGGTGGCGACAGCATTGGCGCGCCGGTGGGGCCCGGCCACCTCGGGTTGGACCTCGGCCTTGCTGGCCGCTGCCGGCTGCGTCCTGGGATACGTCGCCGTGCAGCCCGACGGTTGGCCGTGGGTGCTGCCGGCCTCGCTGTTGATCGGGATTTCGGAGGGCCTCGCGATCACTTCCGGGATCACCGTGTCGGATCTGCTCGCGCCCGTCGATCGTCGCGGCGGCTTGGTCTCGGTGTTCTACCTCGTTGTGTACTTCGGCTTCGCCGTACCGACGATCGTCGCCCTGGCCGCCGGCGATTCCTTGTCGACCGGTATCCCGATTCTGGTCCTCGGCGGGGTCGCGCTCGTACTCGGCGCAGTGCTGTTCCTGGCAGGACGTACGGTCCTGCGCCGGGCCTCGCAGGAAGGAGCAGGTCACCGAGCCGTACTCACCCCGGAGGCGCTGCTCGACGAGACCCGCTGACCGGCATCCTGCCGTCTCGGGTCAGGTGCTGCGCAGGGTCCAGCGCCGGCGCGGGTCGGCATACCAGGTCCACTTTGTCATCGGCCGGGGAAAGGGCACGCCGTCGATGTCGATCTGAGCCTCGTCGCAGGCCACCTGGACCGCTCGGCCGAGCGTGATCGCACCTCGTCGCCACGGTTGTTTGTGCACGGTGACCTTGAGCTGATCCTCGCCCGACCAGTCCGGGCGTACGTCGACCCGTTGGATCTCCCCGTCTGCCACACGCTGGTCATCGTGATAGATCTGGGCACCGAACCGCGCTGGTGTGCGCCGTCGGGCGCCGGCTTGTTGGGGCATCGGGGCGATCCGGCCGCGTGCGAGGAGGACGCCACCCTGGTCATCACAGACCAGGCCCAGGTGACTGGGGGAGTCTCGTCCGAGCCGGCCATTGGCGTCGAGGCCCCACTTCCGGGCGAGACCCGCCGCGAGCGGGTCGGTGCTGGGAACCCAGGCGACTGGGACGTCGAGACGGTCGCGACGGTGCAGGGCGGTCAGGACAGCGGCCAGCGCGGGAACCGGTCCGGCGACTGATGCCTCATCGGCCATTGCCAGGGCGTTCTTGATCGTGTCCCAGTCCGGCGCGGTGTCCGGTGCGAGGTCGCCGAGGTCGAGTTCGGCCTTCACTGTCTGATCTTCCTTCCGCTGAGCCTGACTATCGCCGAAGGTGGCCTATCAGGTGATCTTCACCGCGAGCGTCAAGGGCGGTGGGATCTGCGTCCAGCTAGCGGTCTGCGCGTTACCCGAGGTGCCCAGTCCGTTGATCGGCGCCTGCGGAGCGACTGTGAAGGTGCCGCCGATGAAGCCGAACCGAACTGCGAAGACGACGTACGGGGTGTCGAAAGGCAGCTGCACCGTGTCAAGGGCGGTGTTGCCCGCGGCCAGTGGGTAGACCTGACCGTCGGCAGTCGTCATGGAATACGCGGCCGCTGGCTCGTTCACCGAGAGGATTCCCGGCGCGACACTGATCAGCTCGGACTCGTAGGTCACCGTGAAGCCGAAGACTTCGGCCCACATTGTGTCTGCAGGCGCCCAGCCGAGTCCGATCACGTACGGGGAGACCCGGAACGTGGCGGTCGCGAGGTCAAGGCCGACGATGAGGTCACCCATCTGTTCGGGAATCAGACCGTCCGTGGACGCGGGGAGCCGTACCTGACCCGTGGTGGTCTCAACGCCGCCGACACGCGGCTCCTCGTGGCCACCCCCGTAGATGGCAGCCCTCTGCGACACCGGATCCGCCGCGTAGTCGGCTTCACGGAGATCCCAGGTGACGATCTGACCGGCGTCGTCGACCTGCAGCGTGACCGGCTCTCCGACCGGCACACTGGCGATGACGACCAAACGGTCGAAATAGGTGCTTGGGAGCCTGGTCAGTTCGAGCGTCTCCGCACCCGCCACCAAGGCAATGCTCGGAGTGACTCCATCCTCGGCGCCAGCGCCCTCATCTGTACCGACCAGCACTGCGATCAGGAACTCATACCCGCTTGCTGCAGTGAAGGACTGTCCCTCTTCGAGGCCGACGGCCTCGGCTGTCTCTTCGTCCAGGTCATCGGTGACGAGTCTGCGGCTCTGCCAGATCCCCAGATGGGGCGTGCCGAACCTGGCGGAGGGGACGCCCTGGAGATGGCGCAGCTCCGGCTCGCTGCCGGAGTAGTACTCGGCGTTCAGATAATCGGCGGGTGCCTCAATCGGATCCGAGCACCCCGTGACCACGCAGGCGACAGACGCTCCGACGAGGAGCAGGGCCAGACCATGACTGCGGGACATCCGATGCAGTCTATGCATGGAGCGGCTTGGTTTTGACAATCATCCTCATTATCGTTCAGGATGTAGCCATGAGTAGCCGATCGACCCCTCGACACCTGCCGCTGCTGGGCGTCACCGTTGGCCTGCTGGTCACCTGCCTGAGCGGCTGCGGCGACGGGGATGACCCCGGCAACGGCGACCAGGTCGGCGTCCAGGCGTCGTTCTATCCGTTGCAGTGGATCGCCGAACGCGTCGGCGGGAATGCCGTGGCGGTGTCGACGTTGACCCCGCCGGGTGCTGAACCACATGACCTCGAGCTCTCGGCTCGAGATGTCGGGGCCATCAGCGAGGCCGACCTGGTCGTCTACCTCTCCGGCTTCCAGGCCGCCGTTGACGACGCGGTTCAGCAGGAGGCCGACGGTTCGGCCTTCGACGTGGCTGAGCACACCGAGTTGGACCTGAGCTACCGCCCGATCGAGAACGGGGAACAGTCCGACGGCGACGAGGAAACCGACGTGCACTTCTGGCTGGATCCGCTTCGGTTGGCTGAGGTTGCCGACGCGCTTGCCGAGCGACTCGGTGAGATCGACTCGGAGCACGCCTCGCTATTCGTCGAGAACGCGAGCGCGTTGCGTGCTGACCTCGAGCAACTCGATGCCGAACTTCGCGAAGGACTGGCCGATTGCGCCAACTCGCAGTTGGTGACCAGCCACAATGCCTTCGGCTACCTCGCAGAGGCCTACGGGCTGACCCAGATCGGAATCTCCGGGCTGACCCCGGAGAGCGAACCGTCAGCGTCCAGCCTTGCCGAAATCGTGTCCTTCGTCGAGGACAACGACGTCCAGACGATCTACGTCGAGACGCTGGTCAGCCCCGACGTGGCCGAGACCATCGCCTCCGAAGCGCGGGCGCAGACTGCCGTACTCGACCCACTCGAAGGACTCAGCGAGGAGTCCGATGGCTCGGATTACCTCGAGGTCATGCGGTCGAACCTGGCGACGCTCAGGGCAGGACAGCCATGCAGCTAGATAGCCCTCGGACGGTTCCGCAGGTTTCGGCAGGAGCCGCTCCCAGCGCAGCCGAGCCAGTCGTCCGGTTGCTCGGCGCTTCGGTCGGGTATGACCAGCGGCCGGTGCTGCGCGAGGCGAACTTCGCTTTGCTGCCCGGCGACGCGGTCGCCGTGCTCGGATCGAACGGCGCTGGGAAGTCCACGCTGATCCGGGGAATCCTCGGATTGGCCGAAGTCCTGGACGGACGCATCGAGCTGTTCGGCAAGCCACATACCAGCTTTCGCGACTGGCACCGCCTCGGCTACGTTCCGCAGAGCCATACGGTGGTTAGTGGAATCCCTTCCACAGTCGCAGAGGTAGTTTCCTCAGGGCGGTTGGCCCGCAAGCGTTTTGCCCGTCCCTTCAACTCCGGCGACCGGGCCGCGATCCACTCGGCCATCGAGACGGTACGCCTCTCACAGCGCGCCGGGGTCTCGGTCAGCACCTTGTCCGGAGGGCAGCAGCGGCGCGTTCTCATCGCGCGGGCTCTGGCCGGTGAGCCGGACATCCTGGTACTCGACGAACCGACAGCCGGATTGGACGCGGAGAGCCGCGAGGTGCTCGCCGAGACGTTGGCCGCGCTTGTTGCTGGTGGGACCACCCTGCTGTTGGTCACCCACGAACTCGGTGAGCTGCGCCCGCTCATAACTCGTACGGTCGTGGTGGAGCAGGGCCGCATTGCCTATGACGGTGTCCCCCTGCGGCCTCGATCACACGACGTCGACCATGTTCGACCCGGCGACGAGACCGGCCACGATGCCGACCCGGACTGCGAACACCGAGATCCGCATGGCGCGCACCCCGGGCGACCCGGCATGCGGTGGTCGGTCACGAGCGAGCACCGTTGAACGGCCGAGGACGAGCCTGGACCCATCGTGGCTGGGGTGGGGGTTGACGTGCTGGACTTCCTGGACTTCGAGTTCATGCGGCGGGCGTTGATCGCAGCGTTCCTCGTAGGTCTCACGGCACCGACGGTCGGCGTCTATCTCGTCCAGCGTCGACTCGCTCTCATCGGTGACGGACTGGGCCATGTGGCGCTGGCCGGCGTGGCGATCGGGGTGCTGACCAGTCAAGCGCCGGTTCTCACCGCGCTGGCCGTCGCGATGGTCGGTGCCCTGGCGATCGAGCTGATCCGGGCACGCGGTCGGACCAGTGGCGATATCGCCCTGGCGATCCTGTTCTACGGGGGGATCGCTGGTGGTGTGGTCATCATCTCGCAGGCACCGGGGGGTACGCCGGGAAACCTCAACGCCTATCTGTTCGGTGCCATCACCACGACGACCTCCCAGGACCTGGTTGTCTTCGGTGTCCTGTGCGCCGTGGTCTTGACGGTGACACTCGGGCTGGCAAAGTACTTGTTCGCGGTCAGCAACGACGAGGAGTACGCGCTGGCTTCGGGTTTGCCGGTGCTGCGGCTCAACTTGTTGCTCGCGGTCGTCACGGCCATGACGGTGGTTGTCTCGATGCGGGTGATCGGGCTGTTGCTGATCAGCGCGTTGATGATCCTGCCGATCGCGTCGGCCCAGTTGTTGGCGCGCAGCTTCCGCCGGACGGTCCTGCTCGGGGTGCTCATCGGGGTCCTGGTCTCGGTGTTCGGGGTCGGCCTCTCGTACTACAGCGACAGCCCGTCCGGCGGCACGATCGTGTTGCTGGCGATCGCGGTCTTCGTCACCTTCAGCGTGCTTGACGCGATTCGTTCGCTGCTCCGACGTCGAAACCCCGCCACGTAGGATGAGGCAAATGGCGACTCCGACCGTCGTTCGAGCCACCCGGCAGCGGACGGCCATCGCCGAACTCCTGGGCGGCTTGAGCGACTTCCGCAGCGCCCAGGACATCCATCACCAACTACGCAGTCAAGGTGATGGCATCGGCCTGTCCACGGTCTATCGCACCCTGCAGACTTTGGCCGAAGCGGGAGAAGTTGATGTCATCCAGACCGGTGACGGCGAGTCGGTCTATCGCAAATGCAGCGGCGTTCACCACCATCACCTGGTCTGCCGCGGTTGCGGGCACACCGTCGAGGTCATCGGCCCCGCTGTCGAGCAGTGGGCGGACAAGATGGCCGACGAGCACGGCTTCAGCGACGTGAGCCACACGTTGGAGATCTTCGGCACCTGCTCCACGTGCCGCGGAAAGGGCTGACCGGGATGCCCGCAGTCGTGCTGATCGGCGCCCAGTGGGGTGACGAGGGAAAAGGAAAGGCGACCGACATCCTCGGCGGTCGGGTCCAATACGTCGTGCGTTATCAAGGCGGCAACAATGCCGGTCACACGGTCGTCACACCGGACGGCGAACACTATGCGCTGCACCTGATTCCGTCCGGAATCCTGACTCCGGGCTGCACCCCGGTGATCGGCAACGGCGTCGTGATCGACCCTGGAGTCCTTCTGCACGAGCTCACCGGTCTGGACGAGCGTGGAGTCGACACCTCAAAGCTGGTGATCTCTGCCGACGCGCACCTGATCATGCCGCACCATCGAGCGCTGGATCGGGTCACAGAGCGCTACCTGGGCAAGTCCAAGGTAGGCACCACCGGTAGGGGCATCGGACCGGCATACGGCGACAAGGTTGGCCGGGTCGGCATCCGGGTACAGGACCTGCTCGACCCGGGCATCCTCAGGGCAAAGCTCGATGCGGTCCTGCGCGAGAAGAACCAGATCCTGGTGAAGGTATACAACCGCAAGGCCATCGACCTCGAGGAGGTCTACAAGGAGTACATCGGTTACGCGGACGCACTGGCGGCGCGCATCGTCGACACCCGGCTGCTGCTCGCCGACGCGTTGGACCGTGACGAATGGGTGCTCCTCGAAGGTTCCCAGGGGACGCTGCTCGACATCGACCATGGGACCTACCCGTTCGTGACGTCATCCTCGCCGACCGCTGGTGGGGCAGCGGCGGGTTCGGGGATCGGGCCGACGCGGATCACCAAGGTGGTCGGCATCCTCAAGGCGTACACGACGCGGGTGGGTTCGGGACCGTTCCCCACTGAGCTGACAGACCAGTGGGGGGAGTACCTGCGCAAGCATGGCGCCGAGGTCGGAGTGACCACCGGACGGGACCGCCGTTGCGGTTGGTTCGACGCAGTGATCGCGCGGTATGCGACCCGGGTCAACGGGATCACCGACTTCTTCCTGACCAAGCTCGATGTGCTCTCCGGACTCGAAAAGGTGCCGATCTGCGTCGCGTACGAGGTCGACGGGGTGCGCTATGACGAGATGCCGATGACCCAGACCGCTTTCCACCACGCCACACCCGTCTACGAGGATCTACCCGGCTGGTTCGAGGACATCGGCCACTGCCGATCCTTCGAGGACCTTCCTGCGAATGCACAGTCCTACGTGCTGGCGCTGGAGGAACTGTCCGGTGCCTACGTGAGCGCGATCGGCGTGGGCCCGGGCCGCGACCAGAACGTGGTCCGCCGCGACCTCCTCGCCTGACGGACCCCCTCGATAAATGAGGTGACCTGGCGACCGGTCCGGACGTAGGTTGCGCCCGTGCTCACCCTCACCGACTTCGGCTGGACTCCGCAGCGCTCTGTCGCGCTGCCCTCCGCCGCCGCCCCGGTGGGGAGAGTCTCGCGCGTCGACCGAGGGATCGCCTCGGTGTTGACTCCCTCCGGCACCGCGCGACTGCGCATTCCGAACCGGCTTCTGGCCACCGAGGACACCGATCAGATTCCCACCGTGGGGGACTGGGTGTTGCTTGCCGGGGATGTCATCGAGCGGGTTCTCGACCGTACGAGCGCGCTCACTCGCAAGGTTGCCGGTGAACGTACCCGCGCTCAGGTCGTGGCTGCCAACGTCGATGTCGTCTTCGTTGTCGACGACGCCAGCGCGGCCCCCAAGGCGCGGCGCATCGAGCGCTATCTCGCCCTGGTGTGGGAGAGCGGAGCGATACCCGTCGTTGTGTTGAACAAGGCCGATGCGACCCAGGAGGCCGAAAGCGCGGTCGAACATGCACGCGCGGTGGCATTGGGTGTCGAGGTGCACGCGGTCAGCGCCCGGACCGGCGCCGGCCTCGATCTGTTGGCTCGGTATCTCGAGCCCGGCCGGACCGTCGTGCTCATCGGGCCGTCCGGGGTCGGCAAGTCCAGTCTGGTCAACGCGTTGCGCGGCGGGCAGACAGTTCTCACTCAGGACGTTCGGTCTGACGGAAAGGGCCGGCACACCACCGCCTATCGCGAGCTGTATCGGTTGCCGTCCGGTGCTCTGCTGATCGACACGCCCGGTCTGCGCGAAGTCGGGCTGTGGGCAAGTGACGACGGCCTCGACCGCGCGTACGCCGACGTGGTGGCTCTCCAGACCCAATGCCGTTTCCGGGACTGTGCGCATCGAACCGAACCCGGATGCGCCATCGCCGCAGCCATCGATGCGGGGAGTCTGGATCCTGCGAGGTTTGCTTCCTGGCTCAAGCTGCAACGCGAGGTGGCACGGGTGCAGGATCGGCGCGCCGGTTGGGAGCGGGCTCACGCCGGCGCTCAACTACGGGCGCGGCAGCGCTCCCTACGCGCGACGCGGGATTTCGACAGGTCGCGCCGTCCGCACTAGCGCGCCGGCGGTGCACCCACGAGGGCCTGCGGTGGGGAGCTACTCCACGTTCAGTACGCACAGCGGAAGGTCGATGATGTGCAACTCGACGTCGAAGGTTCCCGCCACATCGGCGATGAACTCATGCATCACCGGGAAGACGGCCACGAGCGGGAAGGTCAGGTCGTAGCCGTTGACGTGGATCTGGTCGTCACGGTCGCTTGTGACGGCCAGCCGGACGGTAGCGCCCAGCGGTACGTCGACCTGGCCGGCCTCGGGGCTTACGACCCCTTCCCTGACGTCGATCTCGATGAACGTGACGCTGTCGGGCTCGTCAGCCGCCGGGGGCGCGAGGGAGGTCGGCTCCGCAGGAGACTCCGCCTCGTCGGAGGCGACGATGGGTGCGTCGAAGAAGGACCCCCCGCAGCCAGCCAGGCCGGCGAGCAGGACAAGCGCTGCAACCCCTACCACTCCACGCCATAGGCGAGCCCGTCTTCTGTCCCGTCTCACTGGGAAGAGGTTGCCACACGCGGGAAGCAGACCCGAGTCGGGTCGAGACCCCGGGGCCTTACTGAGTGACACGCATGGGCTTAGGCTCCGCGGCCGTGCGGGTTCTGGTGATCGGGTCGGGCGGGCGAGAACACGCGCTGTGCATTGCATTGTCCGAGGATCCGACCGTCACCGCACTGTCCTGCGCCCCAGGAAACGGTGGCACAGCTCTGCTCGCCCCCCCGCCGGACGAGGGAGCCTCAGCGATGCGCCACGGGGGTTCGCCGGAGCAGATCGCTGAGCTCGCAGTGCGATGGGGCGCCGACCTGGTGGTCATCGGTCCCGAAGGCCCACTGGTGGCGGGAGCCGCTGACGCGGTACGGGCCGCGGGGCTGGTCTGCTTCGGCCCCTCCAAGCAAGCAGCCGCTCTGGAGGGATCCAAGACCTTCGCCAAGGACGTCATGACGGCGGCCGGCGTGCCCACAGCGCAGGCGCGCACCGCCGTGTCGGCAGCTGAACTCGCCGCGGCGCTGGACCGGTTTGGCGCGCCCTACGTGGTCAAAGACGACGGGTTGGCCGCTGGAAAGGGTGTCGTCGTCACCAGTGACCGGCATACCGCGCAGGCACATGGCGAGGCGATCCTGGCAGCTGGTCACGCCGTGGTCATCGAGGACTATCTGGACGGACCAGAGGTCTCGTTGTTCGCGGTCACCGACGGCACGACAGTGCGGCCGCTGCAGCCCGCTCAGGACTTCAAGCGGATCGGCGACGGCGACACTGGCCCCAATACCGGCGGCATGGGTGCCTACTCGCCCCTTCCCTGGGCTCCCCCGGGCTTGGTTGATGAGGTCATGGCCACGGTATTGCAGCCGACTGTCGACGAAATGCGGCGACGGGGTACGCCGTTCGTCGGCTTGCTCTACGCCGGGTTGGCGTTGACCTCACGAGGGGTCCGAGTGGTGGAGTTCAACGCTCGTTTCGGTGACCCCGAGACGCAGGTGGTTCTGCCGTTGATGATCACTCCATTGGCGGGTCTGCTGCACGCGGCGGCCACGGGCCGGCTGGCCGATCACGAACCGGTGAGGTGGCATAGCGGCGCGGCGGTCACCGTTGTCGTGGCAGCGCCGGGATACCCCGACCAGCCACGGACCGGACAGCCGGTACGCGGAGCCGACGGCCCGGACGTATGCCACGCCGGGACCGTCCGCGATGAGAACGGGCAGGTCGCGTCCAGCGGTGGCCGGGTCTTGTCAGTACTCGGCACCGGCGCCGATCTGGCGGCGGCGAGAAGCGCGGCCTACGACGTCCTAGCCACGATCGAATTCGACGGTGGCCAGTTCCGGAGCGACATCGCGCTGGCTGCCGTCGAGGGTCGCATCACCGTGCCGTAGGGCTGGTTGCAGCGTCCTGGCTCTCGTCCTCCGGGCTGACCAGGCCGGTCGTGCTGGTGTCCGGAGTCACCGGCACGCCGTTCTCGTCCAGCGCCTCCGCTGGGGGTGGGACGCCGTCGTCCTGTACCTGGCTGCGGCGCATCAGATACGCGGTGGCCACGTTCGTACAGGCGACGATCGGGACCGCGATGAGTGCGCCGAAAATCCCGCCGAGCAACAGGCCGGCGGCTATCGCCAGGACCACGGCAAGCGGGTGGACCTGGACCGCTCGCCCCAGCAACAGCGGCTGAAGCACGTGGCCCTCGAACTGCATGACCGCAATGATCACGCCCAGCAGAATGAGGGCGACCACAAAGCCGTTGGACACCAAGGCAATGAGGACGGCAACCAACCCGGCAATGAATGACCCGATGATCGGGATGAACGCGCCCAGAAAGACCAATGCCGCCAGCGGGATGGCCAGCGGGACCTGCAGGATCAACAACGCGATGCCGATGATCACTGCGTCGAACAGAGCCACCGCGGCGGTCGCCCGGACGTAGGAGATCAGTGTCCGCCACGAACGACTGGCCGCCTCGTCGATCGCGGCTTGAGCCGGGCGGGGGAACAACCGGTTCATCCAGCGCCAGATCCCCCGACCGTCCTGAAGGAAGAAGAAGAGGGTGAACAGAGCCAGGGCCATGCCGGTGACCACGTGACCCACCGTCACAGCGGTGGTCAGCGCGCCGCTGGTCAGCAGGTCCTGGTTGTCGGCAAGCGCTGCCTGCGCGCTGTCGAACGCGTCATTGAGTTGAGTCTGGGAAAGCGATAGTGGCCCGTTCACCAGCCAGTTCCGGACCGAATCGATGCTCTCGCCCACCTGGCTGGACAGCACGCTGAAGCTGTCCGAGATCTGTGCGACGACCAGCCAGATGATGCCGGTGACGACCGCGATCCCGCCAACCAGGACCACGGCCGCGGATAGCGACTTGGGCCAGCCGCGCCCGGTGAGCCAGGCTGCGGCCGGCTGCAGGAGGGCGGCGAGCAGTAGCGCGACGACGACTGGGATGACGACGACGGACAGTTCCACCAGCAGGTAGATCAGCGCATAAAGCGCGGCAATGATGAGCAGGAAACGCCAGGACCACGCGGCAGCGGTTCTAATCCCATTGGGTACGGCCGCATCACCCGACTCGTCGTCGGCATCCTTGCGTGCGTCGTGGGCGCGGGGAGCCATGAGCCCGCGGGGGTCCTGGGTCTGGCTGGCTGCGCGCATCCGTTCGGCCAGGCTCTTGCGTCGGTCGGTCTCGACCTGCCGGGCACGCCGTTTCATCAGAGTCACCACGGGGCTCACCGTCTGGATATAGGAACCTGGTATCCCCAGACACCTGGGTGAGACCGAGCGTAGTCGTGGGTGAAGATGGTCCGGTGACCGTAGAACTCCCGATGCTGGGCAGCGGCAAGGTCCGAGATCTCTACGGGGTCGACGACACACATCTGCTGCTGGTGGCCAGCGACCGCATCTCTGCCTACGACTGGGTTCTGCCGACCGAGATCCCGGACAAGGGGCGGGTGCTGACCGCATTGTCGGCGTGGTGGTTCGAGCAGCTCGCTGATGTCACGGCCCACCACCTCGTCTCGATAGCCTCCCCGCCGGTCCCGCCCCCGGTCGCCGGCCGGGCGATGCTGGTGCGCAGGCTGCAGATGGTGCCGGTCGAGTGCGTGGCGCGTGGGTACGTTGCGGGCTCGGCGGTCGGGCCTGGACGGGTCGAGGGCGAGCAGCTTCCTGAACCGGTCTTCACGCCAACGACCAAGGCGGCAGTCGGGCAACACGACGAACCGATGAGCTTCGACGCGGTCGTGGCCACGGTCGGCGGTGCCCTGGCCGAAGTTCTTCGCGATCGAACCCTGGCGGTCTATCGGCGGGCTGCCGCGATCGCCGCCGAGCGGGGGTTGATCCTGGCCGACACCAAGCTCGAGTTCGGGATCTCTGGGGACGGCAGCCTGGTCCTCGGCGATGAGGTGCTCACCCCGGACTCCTCCCGCTACTGGTCGGGCGCCGACTGGGCACCAGGCCAGGCGCAGGCGTCCTACGACAAGCAGTACGTCCGGGACTGGCTGATCGGTCCGTCGGGCTGGGACCGGCCGTCAGGCTCACCGCCACCGCCCCTGCCCCCGGAAATCGTCGCGGGAACGCGGGAGCGCTACCTCGCTGCCTACGAGCTGCTCACCCGCGCCCCGCTTCCCCTTGTGTCATGACGCGCTCTCCGGGCGCTACCGTCTTGATCCATGAGTGAGTCCCGCGGGCCAGGAAGCACGCCCGCAAACAAGAAGATCAAGCTGATTCTCGCTCTCGCCGCGGCTGTCGTGCTCGTCGTGGTCGGCGTCATCACCTTTGTCATCGCCACCAGCGATGACGACCCAACCACGGCCGCATCAAACGAGACAGTGGCCACGAGGTCGGAGGACAGCAGCGAAGCGAGCGCTTCGACGAGTCCTGAGACAGCATCGAGCAGCACAACCGGCGGCGGCCGGGGAGAAGGACAGCGTGACATCCCGCCAGGCACACCACCTGACGGGCTGGGTGACGACCCAGTGATGAACGCCTTGGCCCAGAGCTGCTTTGAAGGGGTCTGGACCGCGTGCGACGACCTGTACTTCGGAACCGACATCGACTCCCCGTACCGGACCTACGGCGACACTTGTGGTGGGCGACTTGGGCCCGAAGAGCTCGACGGATTCTGCGAGATCACCTTCTTCCCCTCCGGATAGGCTCAGCCGCGTGCCCAAGGTCGTTGTCGATGTCATGCTCAAACCGGAGATTTCCGACCCCCAAGGGCAAGCCGTTCTCGGTGCCTTGACCAGGCTCGGGCATCAGGGTGTCCAAGGCGTACGCCAGGGGAAGCGTTTCGAGCTCGACGTCAGTGACCCCGTGGACGAGGCTGCGATCCGGGAGCTGGCCGGCACCTTGCTGGCCAATCCGGTGATCGAGGACTTCCACGTGCACGTCCAGCCCGCATGAGCGCGACCGACATCCGACCAGCTCGTGAGCCCCTCGCGGCAGTGCGGGTCGGGGTTGTCACCTTCCCCGGCTCACTCGACGACGTCGATGCAGCGCGAGCGATCCGCCTCGCCGGAGGTTCGCCGGTCGCCCTCTGGCACGGCACCCATGACCTG
>Ga0190275_10001168_pt1 | contig 19963 bp, 9 predicted proteins | sample Popmic550T_FD_133745 | JGI IMG/M metagenome (GOLD analysis project Ga0190275, IMG submission 133745) | Populus adjacent soil microbial communities from riparian zone of Yellowstone River, Montana, USA - 550 T | ecosystem: Environmental > Terrestrial > Soil > Riparian zone > Trees stand | place...
ACAACGTCGGCGACAACGTCGGCGATTGCGCCGGAATGGCCGCCGACCTGTTCGAGACCTACGCGGTGACCACGGTTGCCGTGATGCTGCTGGGCGTCCTCTACTTCGGCGGCGACAGCGGCGCCTACGCCACGGAGCTCGCGCTCTACCCGCTGATCCTCGGCGGCGTGGCGATCATCGCCTCGATCATCGGGGCGCTCTCGGTCCGCTCGAAGACGGGCAACGTCGAGGGGGCCCTCTACAAGGGCCTGATCGTCTCCGGCCTGATCTCGGCGGCCGCGTTCTACCCGATCACCAGCTGGCTCATGGAGACGCCGCTGAGCGTCGGCGGCGTGGTGGCAAGCCTCGGCGAGAAGCTGCGTGGAGAGCTGGCCCTCATCACCCTGGTGCCGCTCAAGCGCCAGGGCTTCTCCATCGAGGCGCTGACGGGTGCGCGCTGGCCGTTGAATGAATCGCTCGAGGCGTACGCGCTGGCGGGTCTGGGCTTTGGCAATGCGCCCGGCACCCCCGACTTCCGTCTGCTGCTCGGGATGGCCTATGGGCGCGTGCGGCCCGCTCCTCCCCTCCCTCCCATCCCTGTAGAAGAGATCAAGGAGCAGGATCCCGTTCCCGAGCCGAAGGACACGGACGGCGACGGGCTCGTGGACGGCATGGACCGGTGCCCGGCGGTGTCGGGGGCGCTGGGGCTCCATGGCTGCCCGGACAAGGACAGCGATGGTGTGGAGGATGGATCGGATCGGTGCCCGAGTGAGCCTGGGCCGACGGACCGGGGCGGCTGCCCGGCGAAGGACTCGGATGGCGATACCGTCCTGGATGAGGTGGATGGCTGCCCCACTGAGCCAGGCCCTCAGGACCGGAACGGCTGCCCGATCCCGGACAAGGACAACGACACCGTGGAGGACCAGCGGGACAACTGTCCGGACGAGTTCGGTCCGCCCGAGAATCAGGGCTGCCCGCCCGAGGAAGAGCAGCTGGTGGTCATCCAGACGGACCGCATCGCCATCAAGGACACGGTCTACTTCGACTTCGACAAGGCGACCATTCAGTCCCGCTCCTTCCCGCTGCTGGACCAGGTGGCTCGCGTCCTCCTCGAGCACCCGGAGATCATCTCGGTGAGCATCGAGGGCCACACGGACTCCCGAGGCCCGGCTGACTACAACCGGAACCTGTCGCAGCGGCGCTCGGAGTCGGTGCGCGAGTACCTGGTCGAGAAGGGCGTCGCGCGCGAGCGCCTCGAGGCCCGAGGCTTTGGCGAGGATCGTCCTGTGCAGTCCAACGCCACCAGCAAGGGCCGCGCGGCCAACCGCCGCGTCGAGTTCATCACCCGCTACAAAGAGTCAGGACCGTGAGGCGTGGGGCGGCTCCTCCGCGGGGCCGTCCCTCCCGTGCCCCTGTTCACCGGCACACGCTCGCGAGTTCGCAAGGGGTGGTCAGGGTGTTGACTGGCGCCCTGCTTGGCCTCCAGTGAGTGGACACACGCCGGCCTGGCTCCTTGCTCCCCCGGAATCCGGTGAATAGCTCCTGAACAGCCCGGATCCTCGCGGGCCTGAGTGGGGGCATGCCGCGTGAAGCTCAAGAGCCTTGGGATGGTGGTGGTGATGGCGTGGGTGGCGAGTTCCTGCGGTGAGGAGCTACCAGCGCCAGCAGTGGAGCTGGCCCCGGAGTCCTTGCGGACGACACGCCAGGTGGCCCGGAGCACCAACAAGGTGCTGATCCTGGACAGCACCGTCAGGGGTGGGCGCGGCAGCCGCGAGGCGCGGGCGGTGAAGGCTCACGCTCCCAGCGCGCAGATCGACGTGGTCAGTCCGGCGGAGTGGCGGGCGATGACGGCCGAGCAGTTCATGTCCTACCGCGCCATCATCCTGGGCGATGCAGCCTGCCAGAGCGGAACGGCCGCGCTCCAGCCCGCGGTGGACACCCGCAACACCTGGGGCGCCATCGTCGACGGCGTCGTGGTCATCCTCAGCACGGACCCGACCCACAATGACACCGGGAGGGTGGTGGAGAACGCCATCCAGGCCGTGCTCAACTCCGTTCAGTACCGCACGGGCATGTACATCGCGCTGGGCTGCGCGTATCAGGAGGCCCCGGCCGGTACCGCGGTGCCGCTGCTGGAGCCCTTCGGCGCCTTCACCGTGCAGGGCGTGCCGGGCTGCGCGAGCTCCGGCCACGTCTTCGCGATGTCTCCCCGGACGCTCTCAGCCGACCTCTCGGATGAGCAGCTGCGCGGGGAGGGGTGTGCGGCGCGCTCGGTGTTCACGGGCTACCCGAACCACACCTTCGCGTACGCAGCGGTCGCGACGAGCCTCACCGGGGCTGTGATTCCAGGCCAGCAGACCTATGTCGACTACCACGTCGAGCCCGAGGTGGAGACGCCCTTCGTTGGGACGCCGTACCTCCTCGTTCGTGGCGCCATGGCGCAGAGCGCTGGGTGTGGCGACACGGACTATGGCCAGTCCCGCGAGCAGTGCGAGCTGGGGGACAACCTCAACGGCCAGCCTGCGAGTCCCGGGGAGGATCCCCTGGGGACCTGCTCGTTCTCGTGCCACCTCAACTGGTGTGGTGATGGCGTTGTGGACGCTGCCTTCGGTGAGGAGTGCGACAACGGCGTCAACAACGGCCGCACCACTGACGCTTCTGGCAACATCGGCGCCTGCACCTCGTTCTGCAAGCTGCCCACCCTCCCGCCCGCCAACCGGCCGCCGGTGGCGCTGTGCCGAGACGTGACGGTGGCGGCGACGAACACCTGCGGACTGCCCGCCGACATCAACAACGGCTCCAGCGATCCAGACGGCGATCCGGTGAGCTGCGTGCAGAACGCCCCCGGCCCATATGCCATTGGCACGACGACGGTGACGCTGACGTGCTCGGACCCGCAGGGCCTGTTTGGCACGTGCACGGGAAGCGTGACGGTGACGGATGAGGTGGGGCCGACGGTGACCCTCGAGGGCCCGGCCAGCGAGGCGCTGGAGTGCACGCGGGGGGCCACGTACGCGGACCCGGGAGCCACCGCGAATGATGTGTGCGAGGGCTCGCTGCCGGTCACGAGCTCGGGCGCGGTGAGCATGGGGACGCCTGGCTCCTATGCGCTGAACTACAGCGCGACGGACGCGGCTGGCCACACGGTGACGGCCAGCCGTCAGGTCTCGGTGGCGGATACGCAGCCTCCCAGCATCGTCTGCCCCGAGCCCATCGTCGTCGAGTCCCTCGAGGGGGCGCTGGTCTCCGTGACACCCAGGGCCGCCAGGGCCACGGACACGTGCTCTCAGGCTCGGGTGTCCACCCCTGCGCAGACGCGCTTCCCGGTGGGCACCACGACGGTGGAGTACACGGCGACGGACGAGGCCGGGAACACCTCGAGGTGCACCTCGACCGTCACCGTGCTCGAGCTCGTGCCGCCAGGCGCGGGGGCCGTGCCACCTTCGCAGGATTCCTGGGACAACGCTCTCCTGGGAGGAGGCAACGGGTGCTCGTCGACGGGCAGCGGGCCTTCGTCTCTGGCGTTGGTGGGACTGGGAGTGCTCGCGGCCCTGCTGTCCAGGAAGCGCGCTCGGCCGGGCCTGCTGGTCCTGGCCGGGCTGCTCGTGGGAGTCACCGCCTCTGCCCAGCCCCAGGGCGTGCCCGCGTTCGAGCTGGAGCTCCTGAAGCTCAATCCCAGCGGTCAGGGCTCCCTGCTGCTGGGGACGGGCGAGCTGCTGCCCGAGGGCGACTACCGCCTCTCCCTCACCACCCACTACCAGAAGGATCCGCTCGTCCTCTTCCAGAATGGCACGCAGGTGGGCGTGGTGGTCCGACACCGGGCCACAGCGCACCTGGCCGCCGCCTACGGCCTGTGGGGATGGCTGGAGCTTGGGGCTCAGGTGCCCGTGGTGCTCTTCCAGCGCGGGGATGACCTGACGGCGCGGGGGGTGGGCCGGCCTGAAGGAGGTCTTGCCGCCGGCACCCCGCTGTTCAACCTGCAGATGAAGGTGCTCGCCCAGGCCGAGGAGGATCTGGTGGATCTCTCGCTGGGAATGCAGGCGGGCCCTGCGGTGGGCAGCGCCGCGGCGCTCGCCCGGGAGGTGCGTGCCACTCCCAGCCTCATGGTGGGTCGCCGCTTCGATGACTTGCGCATGGCGTTCGACGCGGGTGTCCTGCTGAGGCCTCGCACCGTCCTGACTCAGGACGCGAACGTCCAGGACGAGCTCGGCCATGCGCTGCGCCTGGGTGGGGTGCTCTCCTCGCTCGGTGAAGGACTGCGCGGAGAGCTGGCCGTCACCACCCTGGTGCCGCTCAAGCGCCAGGGCTACTCCGTCGAGGCCCTGACGGGTGCGCGTTGGCCGGTGAGTGGCTCGGCCGAGGTGTACGGGCTGGCGGGCGTGGGGTTTGGCTCCGCGCCGGGCACGCCTGATTTCCGAGTCCTGTTCGGGATGGCCTATGGGCGCCCGCGCCCGGCCCGTGTCGAGCTGGCCCGGTATGAGCCAGCTCCTCCCGAGCTCGCCACGACGGACATGGACGGCGACGGTCTCCTGGACGAGATGGACCGATGCCCTGCGGTGGCGGGACTGCCTGGGTTCCAGGGCTGCCCGGACCAGGACGGCGATGGGGTGGAGGATGAGCTGGATCAGTGCCCGAGCGAAGCGGGCCTCGTGGAGCGGCAGGGCTGCCCGACGAAGGACTCGGACGTCGATGGCTTCCTGGATGAGGTGGATGCCTGCCCCACCGAGCCGGGCATCCCGGAGAGGCAGGGCTGCCCTGCTCAGGACAAGGACCAGGACACGGTGGTGGACCACCGGGACAACTGCCCCGACGAGGCGGGCCCGGTCGACAACCAGGGCTGCCCAGCCGAGGAGAAGCAGCTGGTGGTCATCCAGCAGGACCGTATCAAGATCAACGACAAGGTCCACTTCGACTTCGACGAGGCGACCATTCAGCCCCGCTCCTTCTTGCTGTTGGACCAGGTGGCCCGAATCCTCCATGAGCACCCGGAGATTCTCTCGGTGACCGTCGAGGGCCACACGGACGACCAGGGACCGGCCGACTACAACCGGAGCTTGTCGCAGCGGCGCGCGGAGTCTGTGAGCGACTACCTGGCCCAGAAGGGGATCGCGCGCGCGCGCCTGGAGGCCCGAGGCTTTGGCGAAGATCGTCCCTTGCAGCCCAACACCACCAACGCGGGGCGCGCGGCCAACCGTCGCGTCGAGTTCATCACCCGCTACTCGCAGGCCGGGCAGTAACAGGCCTGGCAGTCATAGGGAGGACGGCTCCGCTCCGGGGCCGTTCCTCCAGGCTCAGGCGGGCAGAGGGCTGCTTCGCTCAGGCGGCCACGAATTGCCGCTCCACCAGCCGACGGTAGAGGCCCTCCTGGCCCATCAGCGCGGAGTGGCTGCCGCTCTGGACGACCGTGCCGCCCTCCAGCACCAGCACCCGGTTCGCGCCCATCACCGTGGAGAGCCGGTGAGCGATGATCAGCGTGGTGCGGCCTCGCATCAGCCGGTCCAGCGCGTCCTTCACCAGGTGCTCGCTCTCGGCGTCCAGCGCGCTGGTGGCCTCGTCCAGGATGAGCAGGCGCGGATCCTTCAGCACCGCCCGGGCGATGGCCACGCGCTGCTTCTGGCCGCCTGACAGCTGCACACCGCGCTCGCCCACCAGCGTGTCGTAGCGCTCCGGGAACCGGATGATGAAGTCGTGCGCGTTGGCCGCCCGCGCGGCTGCCTCTACCTCCGCCACGCTGGCCCCTGCCTTGCCGTAGCGGATGTTGTCCGCGATGGAGGAAGAGAACAGCAGCGGCTCTTGTGCCACCACGCCGATCTGCTGCCGCAGCCACTCCGGGTCCAGCTCCTTCAGGTCCTTGCCGTCCAGCAGGATCCGACCGCTTTGCGGGTCGTAGAGCCGACCCAGCATGGCGGCGATCGTGGACTTGCCCGCACCCGAGGGGCCGACGATGGCCACCACCTCGCCGGGCTCGATGGTCAGGTCGATGCCCTGGAGCACCGGCACATCCGGCCGTGCGGGGTAGGTGAAGCGCAGGTCCTGGAGCTGGACGCGGCCCTGGGTGTGGGCCAGGCGCTCGCCGCCCGAGGAGGGGATGGACGGCTTGCGGTCCATCAGCTCGAAGACGCGCTCGGCGGCGCCCGAGGCGCGCATGAAGTCCGCCCACAGCTCCGTTAGCGCGCCCAGCGCGAACGCGACGAACATCGAGTACACGAGGAAGGAGGTCAGCCCGCCCACGCTGAGCGAGCCGTCCACCACCAGCCGCCCGCCGTACCAGAGCACCGCCGCCGCGGCCGCGAAGCCACCGAAGGAGGCCACCCCCATGAAGGTGGAGGACTGGCGGGCCCGGTGGCGAGCCAGCTCGAAGGCCTTCTCCACCGCCCCGCGGTAGCGGGCCACCTCGCTCTTCTCCGCCGCGAAGGAGCGCACGGTGCGCACACCGGACAGGCTCTCCTCGGCCACCTCGTTGGAGGCGGCCAGCGCGTCCTGCACCTCCTTGGAGAGCTTGCGCACGCGCCGCCCGTAGGCCACTGCGCTCACCGCCACGGGCGGCACCACCGCCAGCATCACCAGGGTGAGCATCGGTGAGGTGTAGAAGAGCATCCCGATGCCGCCCAGCGCCTGCGCCCCGTTGCGCAACACCATGGAGATGTTGGCGCTCACGGTGCTCTGCAGCACCGTGGTGTCCGAGGCGAGCCGGTTGGTGAGCTCGCCCGTCTTGCGCTCGTCGAAGAAGGCCACCTCCTGGGACATGAGGCTGGCGAACAAGTTCTGCCGCAGCCGCGTCACCACACGCTCGCCCGCGGTGGTGAAGAGGTAGTAGCGCAGCGCGATCGCCACGGACTGGATGGCGAGGATGATCGTCATCCCCAGCGCCGCCCGGTCGATCATGTCGCGATTCCGGGCTCCGAGCGCCTCGTCGATGATGAGGCGCATCGCCTGCGGATAGAGCAGGCCCATGCCGCTGCCGATGATGAGAAAGAAGGTGCCGGCGGCCAGGGTGCGGACTTCCGGGCGCGCCAGGCTGAGCAGGCGGCGCAGGGTCACCTTGGAGGCAGTACGAGGCTTGGAGGGGGTTTCCACGCCGCCCAGACTAACGCTGGCGTGTCGGCTGCGCAGCGCTTCGTTTGGACAGCAGGCTGCCACCCGAGCGGTGGGGTGCTAAAAAAGGCTCCATGGAGAAGCGCGTCTTCGGTGTCACCGGGGTGGAGGTGCCCGTCATCGGGCAGGGCACCTGGCAGATGGAGAATGATGACCGGGGGGGCGCCATCCGGGCGCTCCAGGTGGGCTTGGACCTGGGGATGACGCACCTGGACACCGCCGAGCTGTACGGGCGGGGACGGGTGGAGGAGTCCATCGTCGCCGAGGTTATCGCGGGGCGGCGCGAGGAGGTGTTCCTGGTCTCCAAGGTCATGCCCTCGCACGCCTCCTACGAGGGAACGCTGAGGGCCTGTGAGCGCAGTCTCCAGCGCCTGAAGACGGACCGGCTGGACTGCTACCTGCTGCACTGGCCGGGCTCGCACCCGCTCGAGGAGACGATCCGCGCCTTCGAGGAGCTGGTGCGGGATGGGAAGGTGCGCTCCTGGGGGTTGAGCAACTTCGGAGTGGATGGGCTGGAAGAGGCGGTGCGGATCGCCGGTCCGGGCCGGATCGCCTGCAACCAGGTGCTCTACCACCTGGAAGAGCGCTCCATCGAGCACAGCGTCCTGCCCTGGTGCGAGCGCGCCAACATCGCCGTGGTGGGCTATAGCCCCTTCGGCAACGGGGACTTCCCAAGACCCGAGAGCCCAAGGGGCCGGGTGTTGACTTCCATCGCGAAGGCGCACGGCGCCAGCCCCTACCAGGTAGCGCTCCAGTTCCTGATCCGTCGGCCGTCGCTGTTCGCCATCCCCAAGGCGAGCCATGAGGAGCACGCGAGGGACAACGCGGCGGCGGCCTCGCTGAAGCTGTCCGCGGAGGAGCTGGCCCGGATCGCCGCCACCTTCCCCATGGGCCCCGACACCGGCGAGCTCCCCGTCATCTGACGCGGGCAGGAGGCAGGGCAGGCCTCCTGGCGAGGGGCGCGGAGGGAGGGCTCACGACGGAGCGCTGTCACGCCCGCGCCAGTCCTGCGTGTCCTGCCTCGGAGCACTCACACGCACGGAGCCGTCCTCGGGCGAGCGGGAGAGCATGCGGACCTCCTCGTGCCGAACGTACTCGAGCAGCTCGAGCGAGTGCGTGGCGATGATGACCTGGACGGGGGGCCGGTCCGGCGTGCCCACCGAGAGCTTCCGCAACCCTCCCACCACCTCTCCCAGCACGCGCGGGGGCAGTCCCCGCTCGGGCTCATCCAGGGTGAGCACATCTGGCAGCGGCGTCTGGTGCGGCAAGATCAGGAAGGCCAGCAGGAGCAGCACACTGTCAGCCACCTGCCAGGGCGTGAACCACAGGTTCTCCTGCCAGCGATCACGGAACCGGAGCTGCTGCGATTGCGGGCCCGTCTGCTGCAAGCCCACATCCCCAATGTGGGGTACCAGCCGGCAGAGCTGGCTCACCACAGCCTCCCGCTGTGCAGGTCCGAGCCCGGCGAAGACGCTGGCGAGGTTGTCTCCCGTGGGGGTCAGCGCCATGTCGCGTCCCAAGGACCCATCGCTGCGCAGCGCACTCAGCTCCAGCGCCAATCCTTGCACCGCGTGGCCATTCAGGGCCCACGAGTCCACCTCCACGATAGGAAATACCCGGCGCACCTGCTGGCCATCCGCGAAGGTCCACTGCAGCGCGATCTGCTGCGTCGTATCGAACCGCCAGTAGTCCGAGTGCTCGCAGGAGATGCGGTACTGCAATCCCTCCAGGACCGAGGTCTTGCCCGAACCGCTCGGTCCCACCAGCACCGTCAGCGGTGTGAGCGACAGCTCGACATCTCGCAGGCACCGGAAGTTCTCGAAGCGGACCGACCGAATCATGGCTCGACCTCTGTTGCTGGATGGCAGCGCACGACAGAGTCCTCGTTTTTCAGGACTTTAGTACAGTACGGGTTAATATTTACATCGTACCAAAATTCTCAGATACTTGTTTTTCGCAAGACCCACCTTTCGCGGAGGTCATCCATGGGACGAATCCTGAGCCGAGCCCTTCTTGCCGGAGTGCTCATCTCCTGTGCCCCACCCCAGGAACAGGAGCTCCTCGAGGAGTCCACCGGGACGGTGGTAGGCGCCGAAGCGCACAAGGATCACGCGTCCTGGCCTCAATGGGGCCAGAACGCACAGCACCACGGGAGGGTCTCCGTGGCCGGCCAGGACCTCAATCGACAGCTCGCCGACATTGTCTACGATCCCTTCGTTGCGCAAGAGCAGGCAGAGCAGTTCGGCGTCCTCTCGCCGCACTATCAAGTGCCACTCGTCGATGGCAATGACGTCTTCATGGAGTTCAAGACAGGGATCTACATCTCTTGCGATCCGCCTGGATGGATGACCACGGAGCCGTGTGGCGTCAACACCTGGAACACCCAGATCTGGAACGAGCGGCGGCTCCACTGGCAGGGCGGGCGCCTCGTCGAGAAATGGAACTTCGCGTCTGACTGGAAGCCTCCGGCGGTGCCGGCGCTGAACTTGCTCGGCCCCTCGGAGCCCGTGTTCCATGGCATTCTGGCCAATGGCTTCGTCTACGTCCCTGGAGCTGGCGGGACCCTCTTCAAGCTCGCGCGGGGCAGTGGGAGGGTGGTTGCCCGCATCAATCCGTTTGGCACCCTTGACCCCCACACCTTCGAGGTCGGACCGCCGGTGGCGGATCGCCACGGCAATCTCTACTACCAGGCCATCCGGCTTGCGTCTTCGGACCCCTGGAACACAGATATCCTGGGAGCCTGGTTGATCAAGGTGAGTCCCAACGACAGGGTCTCCAAGGTGAGCTTCACGGCGCTGGCAGTCGGCGCACCAGCCCCGACGGAGCTCTGCAAGAAGCAGTTCTCGGAGGCCGAGCTCCCCTGGCCTCCCAGCCCTACGGCCGTGCCTCCCTCAGGTCCCTGCGGCTCTCAGCGGCCCGCCATCAATGCGGCCCCGGCCGTCGCGCCGGACGGGACAATCTATGTGGCGAGCCGAGCCCACATGGCGGACAGGTACTCGTTCCTCCTGGCGGTGAAGCCAAACCTGACGCCCAGGTGGGCCGCGTCTTTCCGGGGCCACCTGAGTGACGGCTGCGGCACCGCGACCCTTCCGCCGACCGGCGCTCCGGGCGGCTGCCGAGCGGGAGCTCCGGTCGGCGTGGATCCGGCCACCAACGAGCTGCCGGCGGGGAGGGTGGTGGACCCCGGGACGAACTCGCCGGTGGTGACCCCCGACGGCAACGTCCTCTTCGCCACCTATACCGAGTACAACCGCCTGCGCGGCAAGCTGTTCAAGTTCAGCGCGGCTGGGCAGTTCCGTGGCACCTATGACTTCGGGCTGGACGTCACGCCGACCATCTACTCCCACGACGGCACGTATTCGATCATCCTCAAGGACAATCATTACGGCTACGGCACCTACTGCACCAACCCCACGCACTGCCCGGCCGAAGGCAATGGCCCCTTCTACGTCACCCAGCTCTCCCCCGACCTCACGCCGGAGTGGAAGTTCGCGAACACCTCGACGGAGAGCTGCCATCGCAATCCCGATGGAACGATGTCCTGCGTGCCCGATCCCTCTCATCCCAACGGCTTCGAGTGGTGCATCAACGCCGCGGCCGTGGACAAGAACGGCGTCGTCTACGGCACCGCCGAGGATGGGTATCTCTACGCCATCTCACAGGGCGGCGTGCAGAAGCAGCGCATCTTCTTGAACCAGGCCCTCGGCGCTGCGTACACGCCGCTCTCCATTGGTCCCGAGGGCAAGATCTACACCCAGAACGCCGGTCATCTCTACGTGGTCGGGGACTGACTGTCCCCTCCGCTCGGTTGTCAGCAAAGCCCTCATTGAAGGACTACACCTTGGATCCCATCAGCGCGGGTACAGTGTTCCAGGATCGCTACGAGGTTCTCTCGAAGCTGGGGGAAGGAGGCTTCGGGCAGGTATTCCGAGCCCGTCAGCGGGTCACCCACCATGAGGTGGCCATCAAGGTCCTGCGGGACTTGCACACGGGGAACGACACCCACATCGCTCGCTTCCAGCGAGAGATGCAGCTGTGCGCCCAGCTCTATCACCCTCACATCGTGCGGCTGATCGACTCGGGGCGGGTGGAGCCGGACCTGCTCTACACCGTCTTTGAGTACGTGCCCGGGAAGACCCTGACGGATGTCCTGATCGCTGAAGGGACGCTGCCGCCGTGGGAGGCCACGCACCTGATGCTCCAGGTGCTGGACGCGCTGGCCTGCGCGCACAACCAGGGGGTGATCCACCGCGACCTCAAGCCGCAGAACATCATGGTCACCAGCACGGGGGCGCGGCGCAATGCGCTGGTGCTGGACTTCGGGCTGGGCACGCTGCCCTCGGAGAACCAGGAGGACCTGGCGAAGATCACCAAGACGCAGGAGGCGCTGGGCACGCCCACCTACGCCGCGCCGGAGCAGCTGAGGGGCGAGCCGGTGACGGGGCGCGCGGACCTGTACTCCTGGGGGCTCATCTTCCTGGAGTGCCTCACCGGGCAGCGGGCGGTGGATGGGCCCACCCTGCAGGCGGTGATCTTCAAGCAGCTGGGGCCCGAGCCCATCGCCATCCCCGCCTGGCTGGAGCGCCACCGGCTCGGCCGGCTGCTGCGGAAGGTGACGAACAAGAACCCCGAGCTGCGGGACATCACTGTCCAGGCCCTGATGCGGGAGCTCGAGGCCTGTGCCGCCGAGGGCTGGCCGGTGAACGAGGCGACACCGCGGGCACTCACGCCCGTGTCGCTCTCCATGCTGGACACGCTCTCCTCGCCAAGCGAGGGCGAGCGCCGGCAGCTCACCGCCGTCTGCTTCAGCCTCCGCTTCTCCAACGCTGAGGGCAAGGCGATGGACGAGGAGGATCTGGACCGGCTGCTGAGGACGCTCCAGGCAGCATGTGCCGAGAGCGCTCGCCGGTATGAGGCCCATGTGGGCAGCGTCCTGGGGGAGTGGATGCTGTTCTACTTCGGCTACCCCAAGGCCCAGGAGAATGATGCCCGGCGCGCGGCCCGCGCAGCGCTGGAGATGAGTGCGCAGATGGAGCAGCGGAGTGCGGAGCTGGCGCGTGAGGGCAAGGGTCGCCTGGAGTTCCGAGCCGGCATCCACACGGGGCTCGTGATCAGCCAGGAGCTCCGGGCCGGCAGCCCTGGGAGCCTGCCCTCGCTGATGGGCAGCACGCCCAACATGGCAGTGCGGCTGGAGATGCAAGCCGAGCCGGGCACCCTCCTCATGAGCGAGGTCACCTCGCAGCTGCTGCGCGGCCACTTCGCCTTCGAGCCCGTGGGGGCTGACACGGGCGCCTCCACGCGGGTGTTCCGTCTGCTCCACGAGTACTACAGAGGCCAGATCACGCCCCATTCTCAGGAGAACCGGCTGTACGGCCGGGCGCAGGAGCTGGACTTCCTGCAGCAGCGCTGGGGGCAGGTGGTGACGGGCAGCGGGCAGAGCATCCTGCTCACCGGCGAGCCGGGCATCGGCAAGTCACGGCTGGTGCAGGAGCTGATCAGCCACGCTCGAGGTACCCCTCACACAGCGCTCGAGTGCCGCTGCGTCCCTGAAGGCCGCAACAGTGCCCTGTCTCCGATGGTGGACCTGTTGGAGCGGCTGCTGGGCGTCAGCCGCGAGTGGACGCCGGAGCAGACGATCTCCGCGCTCGAGGCGCTCCTGTCGCAGCATGGCTTCATCCTCTCGGAGGTGATGCCGCTGTTCCTGGGGCTGCTCTCCGTGAAAGGGGGCGCGGACCGCTATCCGCCGCTGAGCGTCCCCCCGCAGCGCGCCAAGGAGCTGACGCTGGACGCGCTGCTGGGCCTCTTTTTCGAGATGGCGCAGCAGCAGCCGCTGCTGCTGCTGGTGGAGGATCTGCACTGGGCGGACCCGACGACGCTCGAGCTGCTCTCTCAGCTCGTGAGGGACCTCTCCAGCGCGCCCATCTGCCTGCTGCTCACCGCGCGCCCGGAGTTCTTCACTTCGTGGACGACGTCGCACCACCTGCAGCTCAGCCGCCTGGACCGCAAGCGGGTGGAGGAGATGGTGAGCGGCCTGACCCAGAACAGGCCGCTGCCACGCGAGGTGTTGGAGCAGCTCTTGAACCGCACGGACGGGGTGCCGCTCTTCGTGGAGGAGCTGACCCGCATCGTGGTGGAGTCCATGCCCCTGCGCGGCGACACGCCGTCCCGCACGTGGACGCCCTCACAGCTCACCATCCCCACGACGCTGCGGGACTCGCTGACGGCGCGTCTGGACCGGCTGGGGCCGGCCAAAGAGGTGGCGCAGCTCGCCGCGGCGCTGGGGCGCGAGTTCAGCTATGAGGTGCTCAAGGCCATCTCCCAGCGCGAGGAGCCCGTGCTGCAGCACGAGCTGAAGGCGCTGGTGGACGCGGATCTCGTGCAGCGCCGGCGCGGGGTGCGCAACCCGACCTACCTCTTCAAACACGCGCTCATCCGGGACACGGCCTACGAGTCCATGCTCAAGCCCGTGCGCCGTCAGGTGCATGCCCGCATCGCGGCCGCGATGGAGGCACACTTCCCGGAGCTGGTGGAGGCTCGCCCGGATCTGCTCGCCATGCACCACGCCAGCGCGGACCAGAAGCGCCAGGCGCTGGGCTACGCCCAGAGGGCCGGCATGGGGGCGCTGATGCGCTCAGCCAACCTGGAGGCCGTCGCCTACATCACCGAGGCGCTGACCTGGCTGGACGCGGTGGAGGACGAGCGGGAGCGGGCGCAGCTCGAGCTGGGACTCAACGGCATCCTCACCCCAGCGTCCATGGTCACCTGGGGCTGGTCGGATGAGCGCATCAAGGTCCTGGTGGAGCGCTCTCAGCAGCTCATCGACTTCCTGGGAGACAGCCCTCACACGGTGCCGACCCTGTGGGGACTCTGGTTCTTCTACATCTCGCGGGCCCAGAACGAGCAGGCCTGGTCCTTGGCGACGCGACTGAATGCCATGGCGGATCAGTCCGGGGACACGGGCTTGAAGGTCATGGCGCTGACCGCGCTCGCCAATTGTGCGACGGGCCAAGGCTTGCTGGGGAAGGTCCAGGAGTACTGCGAGCAGATCTTCGCCCTCTATGATCCGGCGCAGCACGCGAAGCTGGCTGCCCTCTTTTCCATCGATGCCCGCACCGCGGCGGCGATGCTCCTGAGCATGGCGAAGTGGTTTCAGGGGTACGAGGAGCAGGCGCTGGCCCTGATCCAGAAGGGGTTGGGCTGGGCCGAGGAGATCAAGCACTTCACCAGCCAGGGGCTCTTGCGCCTCTACCACATGATCATCCTCCAGGGCCGAGGGGACCGGGAGCAGATGGTCACGGTGGTCGATGCCAGTCTGGAGCATGCGCGCAGGTATGGTCTGACTACGCACATGACATATTTCCAGGTATTTCGGAGCTGGGCGACCCGAGATGCAGAGACTATGCGCAAGTTGCTCGCCATCCCCGAGAGCATTGGTCAGGAGATCGGCAAGACCTACTATCGATCCATGCTGGCGGAGCTGGAGCTCGAGGCAGGGCGGCACGGGGCCGCTCTCGAGGCTCTCAATGAGCTCATCCGCTGGGGTCGCTCCACGGGCGAGACCTATGTCATGGCGAATCTGCTGCGCCTGAGAGGCCTCTGCCTGCGAGCGCGGGGCGAGCACGAGGCCGCCGAGGCAAGCCTGCGAGAGGCCATCGACGTGGCGCGGACCCAGACCGCAAGGATGATGGAGCTGAAAGCCACGATCTCCTTGTACGAGCTGCTTCAAGAACGCGGCCAGGTGGGTGCCGCGGTGCGCCAACAGCTCTCATCGCTTCTGCAAGATTTCACCGAAGGTCTGGATATGCCAGACATCCTCAGGGCGCGGGCGTTGCTCGATGAACGCCCTGCATAAGTCATTGCATAGTCCATTGCATAGTCAGTTGAAGACAATCAACGAGAAGGTATTGCTTTGGCAGGCATTTCTCTGCATAGAGTATTCTGAGCGATTGCGGATAGTTTCTCTCAGCCGGCACTGAGCGCGCAGTCGGGGGGTGCAGCACAGCAGCAGTGAAGACAACAAAGGGAGAATGCCGTGAACAATGCCATGGTCGCTGAGATGCCGCAGTTCGAGATGGTCTGGCCGCAGTGCGTCGCGCGCGCGTGGGAGGACGTGAAGTTCCGCGAGGAGCTGAAGCGCAACCCCGTGAGCACGCTGCGCGAGGTCTTCCAGTTCATCCTCCCCGTCGGGATCGATCTCAAGGTGGTCGAGAGCGACGAGGCGCTGGAGACCCAGGACGCGAACACCCTGAGGATGGTCATCCCGCCCGTCCCCGACATGGACATGCGGGAGATCGCGCTCGTCGGCCCCGAGGGGAACAAGAAGGAGCGCCGCTTCACGTTCTCGCTGACCGCTACGTTCTGCTGATCTGTCCCGGTCCAGCGCTGAGCCCGTAGAGCCGGGCGGGGTTGTCCCAGAGCAGCTTGCGGAGCAGCTCTTCGGACAACCCCCCCCGCAGCGACATGACGTGGTCTACGACGTCATCGCCGTGGTCCGCGTGAGGGTAGTCGGTGCCGAACAGGAGGTTGTCCGGGCCCAGCAGCCGGACGACTTCTGGAAGGCCGGGCTCATCGGGCTCGATGGCGACGAAGCACTGGCGGCGGAAGTACTCGGAGGGCTTCAGGCGGACGTTCTCCGCGACCTCTCCGGCCATGAACTGGTAGGCGTTGTCCAGGCGCCACAGCCAGTAAGGCACCCACCCGCAGCCCGCCTCGAGGAAGGCCACGCGCAGGCCCGGGTGCCGCTCGAGGACACCGCCCTCGATGAGGGTCAGGAGTGCGAGCATCTGCTCCAGCGGGTGTGAGGAGGCATTGAGCGCGAAGCGGGTGCTGAAGCGCTCCGCACCCGCCGTGGGCAGCCGGACGTGGGTCCCCTCGTGGATGGCCACTGCGACAGAGAGGCGCTCGCAGGCGGACCAGAAGGGCTCGTAGTCCGGGTGCGACAGCGTCCTGCCACCGACAGGGTTGGGCGGCACCACCACGGCCTTCCAGCCATAGCCAGCCACCCGCTCCAGCTCCGCCAGCATCCGCTCCGGATCATGGAGGCTGAGCGCGCCCACGCCGCGCAGACGCTCGGGATCGGCACGGCAGAAGTCCCTCAGCCAGTCATTGTAGGCGCGGGCAAAGGCCGCGGCTCGGACCGGCTCCATGCCGTCGATGCGCAGCAGGTAGGAGGCGGCGGTCGGGTAGAAGAAGGCGGCATCCAGGCCCGACCGCTCCATGTTGCGCAGGTGGTGCATGGGCGTGGACCCCGCAGCGGGGTCCGTGTGCCGTTGGGAGAGGCTCCAGGCCACCTCGACCATGGCCCGCTCCGACAGCCGGGTCAGTGCCGGCTGGCCATCGAGCATCAGCAGCGGCATGGAAGGCAGCAAGCCCTTGGGGCCTAGCCGCGCCACGCGCTCCTGGAGAGACTCCTGTGGCTTGAGGGTGCCATGGTATGGCGCCCCCTCCCGGTACTCGGGCGGCAGGTACTCCTTCCACATCTCGATGGGCTCGAGGACGTGGCGATCCGCATCCAGGATCCGGAGGCCTTCACGCATGGGCTGCTCCTACAGGAAGAGAGGGAATGGGTTGAGCTGAGCCTCATCCAGCGGGCTGCCGCGCCAGCCCATGCGCACGGGGATGTCATAGAGGCGCCCCGGTGCAAAGCGGGGCCAGAAGTGGCGCAGCCCCGGCACCACGACCTTCACCACATTCAAGCTCACGTCCGGCCGAGTCTGGTCCAGGACCAGGGTCTCCAACCCTGCGCGCGCAGCGCGCTCCACGCAGGTCTGCACGTCCTCGCGGATGTCTTCCTGCGAGGGCAATGGGAAGTCGGCGGGTGTCTTGAGGGGCACTGTGTCGTCGGGGAAGAGGAAGGACGGGTCCTCCATCTCGGACTCCGTCCAGGGAGGCGGGAGCTTCTGCTGCGGATCGAAGAGCTGGTTGAACTCGGTGAGTGCGCGCTGGAGCGCGATGCGCGCGTCCAGGTGGGCGCCGAAGCCCACGCAGAACCGGCCGTTCTCGGGGAAGCGCCCCAACGCGACAAAAGTCGGGATGCCCAGGTCGTGCGTGAGATCCAACGCCCACAGGTGCCAGCCGTGGGAGCGGTGGTGCTCCAGCAGGGCCTGGAAATAGGGATCGTGGAAGCTGCTCAGGTCCACCCCGGGACGGCGCAGGCGGTTGTACCACCAGACGGCCACGGCATCCCGCTCCGCCAGCTCCAGGAAGCCCTGGAGGATGGCCTCCTCCAGGCAGTTGCCGGCCGCGTTGCCATTGGAGTCCATCGTGCTGAAGCGGGCCTCTGGCGGGGCAGGGTGGCGGTTGTAGCAGTACGAGGTGGGCACGTACCGGCGGCGCTCGTGAGTGAGCGACCAGACGGGGGTCCACTCCACCTCCAGGCTCTCATCGAAGGGGAGGGGGATGGCCCCGCGTGGGAGGCGGTACTCCGCGTTGAGCTGCTCGCGCTGGCGGTACTGGGTGTCGCTGAACAGCAACAGATTCCGTGGGTGGACGGCCTCTTCTCCCAGGGCGGCCAGGCCTGCGCGGATGCGGGGCTCATCGCCCTGGAACATCGAGCCCCAGCGCTCGATGCCCTCGCCGAGGGCACTGACGCGGGACTGAGCCGGGGTGCGGCCCTTGCCGAGGCTTGTCGCGTGGAACTCGCTGAAGTTCGGCGCCTCGGCATGGACGGGGGTAAAGAATGAGGCGCCGAAGGTGGGCCGCAGCGGGTGGTTTCGGTCCTCGAGGGGGCCCAGGCTGCTGATGATACCGGTGATGGGGCTGATCTGGTGCTGGAGGCGCGCGAAGGTCTCCTCCGGAGTGATGCTCCGGAAGCCGTTGTCCTCGGTAAAGCCTCGGGGCCGGGCCTGCAGCACCACGGGCCGGGCGCCGCGGGCCTTCAACAGCTCCGGGTCGCCGCACGCCGGGCACTGGGGGCGCTGCACCACGGCGTGCTCGGTGAGCTGGAGCCGCGGGAACTCCAACGCCAGCAAGGCCTGGCCCAAGGAGCCCTGCCTGCCCGTCACGATCCAGCGCGCCAGGGCCGCCGCGGCCAGCTGGAGGCCGGCATGGATGCTTCCAGGCAGCTCGGCGCGAGGTGGCGTCAAGGGACCGGGGGTGCCCCTGCGCTGACGCAAGTAGGTCTCCACGGGGCGGTTCCACCGCAGCCGTTGCGCGAGACAGGCCCAGCAGGGCCCTTCACCCGGGCGGAACACCGGCCCCACCCAGGGGGTGATGCCCGTGGGCTTCACGGGCAGCCATGGCTCGCGCCGGGCCAGTGCCCGTTGGTTGAGCGCCTCCAGCTCTGGCGTGAGGTAGTCACGGACGAGGACGACCTGGAGCGGCGCACCGTCACGCACGGTGAGGCCCATCCCCTCGAGGGCTTGGACGAGCGGTGCCGGGTCCAGCCCGTCCAAGGCAAGGACTGTCAGGGGAGCTGCGGCGAGCCGCGTGGCTGCCTCCACGGGTGGCGCGCCTGCGCCCTGCCAGAAGGCCGCGGCCTCCAGCGAGAGCGCGGAGGAGGCGTCGACGACATAGCCACGCTTCTCCAGCAGCGAGAGGGTATAGAGCACCTCTGGAGAGGAGACTCGACCTTCGAGCGCGGCGATGACCTCTCGGACGGAGCGGCGCCCGTCAAGCAATGGCGCCACGAGCACCTGGCCCTTGCCGGTGAGCATGAGTTGCTCGCGCTCCCCGAGAAGGAAGGCCCGCTCTGGGTCGAGGATCTCCAGACGGAGGGAGGGCTTGAACTGGAGGACGCGGTCAAAGGGATGACTCATGGCGGTCACCTGGAGTCTAATCCCTTTCAGGAAAGCCAGTGAATAGGTCAGGGCCTCGGGCGCTCAACAGGCCGGGTCGCTCAGTGCTTGCCCCCCCCTTGACGCGCTGCCGCGACACGAGCTCGGTAGGCATCACGGTCCAGCTTCCTGCCGAGCTTCCACACCGCGACGATGTCGCGGGTCATCCGGATGTCCGTCGTTGGATCACCTCGGACGAGGAGGAGATCCGCCCGCAGCCCTGGCGCAATCCGGCCGCGATCGGGCATCCGGAAGCGTGCAGAGGGCAGGGACGTCGCAGCTGTCAGCGCCTCGATGGGAGTGAGCCCCGCGGTGACGAGCAGCTCGAGCTCCTGGTGGAGGGTGGCGCCCACGGCTGTCTGCAGATTCGAGCAGTCGGAGCCCGCGAGAATGGGGACGTGCGCGGCCTTGAGCTGGCGGACGGTCTCCTGCGTCACGGAGGGCTTCACGCCCAGGAAGAACCCATCAGGAGATGAGGCCTTCAGGTTGTCCAGGCTGCTGCGTGACAGATAGGGCTCAAGCCCTGGATCGGCCAGGATGACTGCATCGTTGTGCTGGCGCGCGGCTCCGAAGGTCACTGCGAGCGTCGGGATGATGAACGCTCCTCGCGCCGCGACCAGCTGGGCAAAGGCCGGGTCGGGGAGGGTGTCGACGATGCCGTGAGCGAGCCCGTCAGCCCCAGCCTCGATGGCTTCGCGGGCCTCACGTAAGGTCAAGGCGTGTACGATGGCCAGCACCCCTCGAGCGTGGGCCGCCTCGATGCAGCCAGCCAGGACTTCTTTGCTGAGGGTTGGCACGGCCTTGGGAGACCAGCTCTCTCCCGCGTCGTAGATGAGCTTGACGAAGGAGGCCCCCCCTTCGAGCTGAGCGCTCACCGCCACCTGGCACTCCTGTGAGGACGTGACCGTCGAGACCACGACCTGAGGGTCTTGGGTCCCATGCCCTCCGGGCGCGGTGATGAGCAGGCTGACCAGGGGGGCCGCTTCATCGGCCTCGCGGGTGGCGAGGCCTCGCAGGCTCGTCTTGTGGGTGAAGGCCGAGTACTGGCCGAACATGTCGATCACGGTGGTGTTGCCGAACGCCAGCGCGGCTCGGTATGCCTCGGGCCCCTCCGC
>Ga0190275_10001169_pt1 | contig 19952 bp, 19 predicted proteins | sample Popmic550T_FD_133745 | JGI IMG/M metagenome (GOLD analysis project Ga0190275, IMG submission 133745) | Populus adjacent soil microbial communities from riparian zone of Yellowstone River, Montana, USA - 550 T | ecosystem: Environmental > Terrestrial > Soil > Riparian zone > Trees stand | place...
GCTGAGGAAGTCGGCGCCGGCCCCGCCGACGAGGCCGTCCACGCCTGCGCCGCCGTCGAGCCGGTCGTCGCCGTCCTCGCCGAGCAGGGTGTCGCCGCCCTCGCCGCCGAACAGGAAGTCGCCGTCGGTGCCGCCGGCGATGAAGTCCGCGCCATTGCCGCCCAGCACGCCGTCGGCGCCCGCGCCGCCCTGGATCCGATCATCGCCGTCCTCGCCCTGCAGCGTGTCGGCGCCGTCCTCGCCGAACAGGAAGTCGCCCTCGCTGCCGCCGTACAGATGATCGTCGCCGCTGCCGCCCTCGAGACCATCGATCCCGGCGCCGCCAGACAGGCCGTCCGCTCCGGCGCCGCCGTTCAGATAATCGCCGCCATCCTCCCCGACCAAAGTGTCGGCGCCGTCGCCGCCGAAGAGATAGTCGCGGTCCGCCCCGCCGGCGAGGAAGTCGTCGCCGACGCCGCCCGAGAGGCCGTCGATGCCGGCATTGCCTTCGAGATAGTCGTTGCCCTCGTCGCCGAGCAGGGTGTCGCCGCCGTCGCCGCCGAAGAGATAATCGTCGTCCGCGCCGCCCGATATGTAATCGGAACCAAGGCCGCCGAGCACGCCGTCGGCGCCCGCCCCGCCCTCGATCCGGTCGTCGCCGGCGTCGCCGACAATGGTGTCCGCGCCCTCCTCTCCGAATAGATAGTCGCCGTCCGCTCCCCCTGAAATATAGTCGGCGCCGCCGCCCCCGAGCACCCCGTCGGCGCCGGCCCCCGCTTCGAGCCGGTCATTGCCGTCCTTGCCGTCGAGCGCATTGGAACCGGCATTGCCGATCAGGATGTTGTCGAGCGCGTTGCCGGTGAGGTTGATCGCCGTCGTGGCCTGGAGGTTGGCGGCGATGAGGGTTTCGACCTCAAGGCCCATGGCGAGCACATAGCTGAATGGGGTGAAGATCGCGTCGAAACCGCCGTTCAGGGCTTCGAAGATCGAATCCCCCGCCTGGTCGACATAATAGATGTCGTTGCCGCTGCCGCCGGACATGGCGTCCGCACCGCCGCCGCCGTCGAGCACATCACTGCCTCCGCCGCCGTTCAGCGCGTTGCTCGCGTCATTGCCGACAAGAAGGTTGCCGAGCTCGTTCCCGGTGAGGTCCAGCGCGGCCATCGGATCGCCGATCAATACGAGCCTTTCGACATGCTGGCCGGCGGCAAGGGTGTAGGAGACGCTCGCCAGGATCTCGTCATAGCCCTGGTTGGAGGCTTCGAAGACCTGATCGCCGGCGTCGTGAACCAGGAACTGGTCGTCGCCGAGGCCGCCGGTCATCATATCGTCGCCGAACCCGCCCGAAAGCTTGTCGTTGCCGCCATTGCCGTTCAGCGTGTCGTTGCCGCCGAAGCCCTCGATCAGGTTGGCGTCGTTGCTCCCTTTCAGGGTGTCGCCATAAGCGGAGCCGTCGATATTCTCGATATTCTTCAGCTGGTCGCCTCCCGGGCCCGAGCCGGTCTGCCCCGCGACCAGAGCCAGGGTCACGGTCACGCCCGACGTCGCGTTGCGATAATCGACGGTGTCGATCCCGGCGCCGCCGTCCTGGGTGTCGCCCGCAATCCCGTTGATGAAGCGGTCGTTGCCGTTGCCGCCCAGCGCGGCCACGGAGCTGCTGAACGAGGTGATCACGTCGTCGCCGTCGCCGCCGTCCACGTTGATGCCGAACGTGAGCGTGCTGATCGTGATGGCGTCGGCGAACGCCGAGCCCGTGATGAGGAGCAGCGTCTCGACGTTCTGGATCGTGCCCCCGTTCACCAGCCACACGCCGCCGGGCGTGAACCCGGCGGTGTCGAAGGTCGCCCCCGACGTGGCGCCGGCCAGCGAGATCCGAAGTGTGTCGCTGCCAATCCCGCCATCCGCATCGTCGCCAATTCCGATCGCGAGCGCATCATTGCCCTCGCCGCCGAACAGCTGGTCGCGCTCGAGCCCGGAATCGTCCTTGCCCTGAATGCCGACTTCGCCGCGCTCGCCCGACCAGATCGTGTCGTTGTCCCGTTCGCCGTAGAGGATGTCCGCGCCCGTTCCGCCGAACATATGTTCGGCGTATCCCGAGGATGTCCCGTTGGCCATCGAGATCAGGCTGAAGTCCCCGTAAAGAATGTCGTCGCCGGCCCCGCCATCGATCGTGTCGGCGTCTCCGGCGCCGTGGATCGTGTCGTTGCCGGCCCCGCCCGACAAGATGTCGGCGAAGGAACCGCCGTCGAGCATGTCGTTGCCACTGCCGCCGCGCAGCTCGTCATAACCATAATTTCCCTGAATGGTGTCGTCGCCGTCGCCGCCGTCCAGGGTCTCGTAGCCGCGGCCGCCGATGATCGTGTCGTTGCCCGCCTCGCCATAGGCTGTGTTGCCATAGACGTTCGCGGTCCGATCGATGAAGTCGTCGCCGTCGCCGCCATAAGCGGTGCCGGAACCGGAGGTGGCGATGAGGCGATCATTGCCGCCATAGCCGAACATGCGCGCGTACACGGCCGAGTTGCTGTCGGTGATATCGTCGTCGAAATCGCTGCCTTCGATCCACACGACGTTTTCGATGCTGCTGATCGTGCCGCCGCCGATCGTGATGGATCCGTTGTTGTTCAGCTGGCGAAAGTCCACCGTCACCCCGGATGGGGCACCCCGGAAGCTGATATACAAGGTGTCGCTGCCGGATCCGCCGTCAACCTGGTCCCCATAGCCTGCGAAAATCATATCCGACCCGGCGCCGCCGGAAAGGATGTCGAATTCGATCCCGACATCCATCACCGGCGGGATCCAGGGATAGCCGGAATAAGGGTAGTTGAAAGCCGGCGAAATATCGAACGAGTAGAGCTGGTCGTCGCCGTCGTCCCCGTTGACGACGTCGGCGCCCGCGCCTCCGCCGATCTTGTCGTTGCCGCCGTGGCCGCTCAGCATGTCGTTGCCGCCATTGCCGTGCGCGGTGTCGTTCTCGATCCCGCCGGTGAAAATGTCGTCACCGGACGAGCCGTTGAAAGTCGTCATGCCTCATCCCCACCGGCCGGCAAACAGCCCGAACATGATTTAGCGGCATTGTCAGGCGACGCCAACAATACCGATAATATTACTCGTGACCGGGCTCGGCACGCCCGTGCCGGATGGTCCCGGCGCGTCCTAGGCTTCCGGTTCCGCCTCGGGCTTGGGCGCGGCGGGCGGCGGGGCGGCGATCTCCGGGACGTCCGGGACGGGGAGGGGCGGCGCGTCGATGGGCGCGGCCGGTTCTTCGGCGGCGCCGTTGCCGAGGGCGTTGCCGGGATCGGGCTCGCGGTCGGCCTGCGACAGCGGCACCGGCGCGGCGGGGGCCTCGGCGCGGGTGCCGAGTGCCTCGGACATGAAGGCGCGCCAGATCCGCGCGGGCAGGCCGCCGCCGGCGGTGCCGGGAAGGGGAGAGTTGTCGTCATTGCCGATCCACACGCCGACGACGAGATCGCCTGCGAAGCCGACGAAGACGGCGTCGCGATAATCGGACGTCGTCCCGGTCTTGCCGAAGGTGGGAACCGAGAGGTTGGCGGCTCGGCCGGTGCCGCGCTGGACGACGTGGTAGAGCACGTCGCGCAGCATCGGGAAGGCGGGGTCGCGGTTCATGCCGTAATCGCGGCCGCCGAACCAGCCCGGCTCTTCGGGCAGGCCGTGGGCGCGGATCGGATAGCGCCCCGCGGCGACCGCGGCGAAGGCTTGGGTGAGCTCGAGGAGGGTCATGTTGTTGACGCCGAGCGGCAGGCTCGGCGCGGGGGTGAGCGGGCTCGTGACGCCGAGGTCGCGGGCGGCGCGGATGACGTTGTCGCGGCCGACCCGCTCGGAAATCTGCACCGCGACCGAGTTGGAGGAATGGGCGACCGCATCGCGAACGGTGATCGGGCCGCGGTAGCTGTCGCCATAGTTGCGCGGCTGCCAGCCGGCGAGGCGGATCGGCACGTCGCTGACCGGGGTCTCCGGCCTCAGGCCGGCGCGGAAGGCGGCGAGATAGACGAACATCTTGAACGCCGAGCCGGGCTGGCGGCGGGCCTGGACGGCGCGGTTGAACGGGCTCCTCGCATAATCCTTGCCGCCGACCATGGCGACGACGCGGCCGTCGAGGCGCATCACGATCAGGGCCGCCTGCGAGCGGCCCAAGCCGGCGCGGCGGACGGCGCGGACCGCTGCGCGCTGCATGTCGCCCTCGAGCGTCGTGCGGATCCGGCGCTGGCCATAGCCTTCCTCGGCAAGGTCGCTCGCCGCCGGCAGCACCCAATCGGCGAAATAGGTGCCGGTGGGGACATCGTCACGCGGGCCGCGGCGGACCCGGGCCGGGCGCACGTCCCGGGCCTCCTCCGCGCTGATATAGCCGCTTTCGACCATCTCGTTCAGCACCAGCCGGGCGCGCGCGCGCGCCGCGTCGAGGTGGCCGGTCGGGGCCAGCCTGCTCGGCGCCTGGACGACGCCGGCCAGCATGGCCGCCTGGGCGAGGGTCAGGTCCTCCGGATCGACGCTGAAATAATGGCGGGCGGCGGCGCGCAGGCCGTAGACATTGTCGCCGAAGAAGACGTTTGACAGATAGCGGCTGAGGATCTGGGTCTTGCTGAGCCGCGCCTCCAGCCAGAGCGAGATGAGGGCCTCCTGCGCCTTCCTCGTATAGGTCCGGTCGGGACTGAGGAAACTGGTCTTGGCGAGCTGCTGGGTGATCGTGCTGCCGCCCTCGCGCACCCGCCCGGCGCGGAAGTTGCGCCAGACCGCGCGGCCCATTCCCCAGGGATCGAGACCGCTATGGCGGTAGAATCGCCGGTCCTCGATGGCGATGAAGGCCTGGCCGACGTGCGGGGGCAGCGCCGCGACGTCGACCGGCTCGGCGATGATCGAGCCGCGCCGCGCGATCGGCTCGCCCTCGGCCGAAAGGATGGTGAGGCTGGGCGCGGCGATCGGGCCGAGCGAGCGCGACAAGGGCGCGGTCACCATCAGCCAGACCAGGATCAGGAGGAAGACCAGCAGGGCGATCTTGATCGCCCGCTTCACCATCCGCACCCGCGACAGCGGCGGCTGGGGCGGCTGGGGCGGCTGGGGCGGCTGGGCCGGGATTTGGGGTTCGGCAATGGTGTCCGTCATCGCGAATCCGTCAGCATGATTTGGCGGCTTTGATCAAGCGTTCCGGGCGGATCAGCTCCGGCGCGACCGCCGGAACCGGCCACTTCGCGCCGGTCACCAAAGCCTCGACGATCTCGGCCATGGCGGGCGCGGTCTGCAGGCCGTAGCCGCCCTGGCCGGCCAGCCAGAAGAAGCCGGGCGCATCGGGCGCGAAGCCCGCCGTCGGCGTGCGGTCGGCGGTGAAGGTCCGAAGGCCGGCCCAGCGGTGGGCGATGCGGGTCACCGGGACGGTCGTATAATGTTCGAGCCGGTCGGCCGCCAAAGCGAGGTCGTAATCCTCGGGCTGGGCGTCGCAAGGATCGCACGGCACTTCGTCCACCGGCGAGGCGAGGATGCGCCCCGCCTCGGGCAGCATGTAGAAATCGCCGGCGGCGCTGTGAGCGAAGGGCCAGCCGGATATGTCGACGCCGGCAGGCGGATCGACGGCGATGATCGTGCGCCGCTTCGGCAGGAGGCCGAGCGGCGTCACTCCGGCCAGCATTGCGATCGCGTCGGCCCAGGCGCCGGCGGCGTTGATGAGGACTGGGGCGGCGTGACGGCCGTCGACGATCCAGCGGTCTCCCTCATGCTGGATCGCGGCGATGCGCTGGCCGGTTCGTATCTCACACCCCGCCCCGCGCACCTGGCGCGCGAAGGACTGGAGCAAAGCGTCCGCGTCGAGCTTGAGCCCGGTCGGGTCGAGGAGGCCGCGCCGGGGGGCCTTGAGGACCGGGCAAAGCGCCCGCGTCTCGGCCTCGTCCAGTATGCGGATCGCGTCGGTGAAGGCGGCCATGTCCGCCCTGAGCGCCGACAAGGCGGGCAGGTCCTCGGCGGTTGCGAAGTAGAGCGAGGCGAAGGTCCGGCTGATGGGGACGGGGCTGAAATCCTCGGGCGGGAGCTCGAAGAAGGCGCGGCTGTGAGCGGTGAGACCGCGGACGGCGGCATTGCCGATGCCGTAATGGCTGAACGAGACGCTTCGGCCCGAGCTGTGATAGCCGAGCGCGTCCTCGGCCTCGAGCACGAGGACTCGGCCGTGGCGGGCGAGCCGCGCCGCGGCCGAGAGGCCTGCGATGCCGCCGCCGATGATCAGGAAATCCGCTTCGTCCACACGGCAGCCGCTAGCCCATTCGGCGCACGCCCTCAATGCGCGGCCAATTGCGGGCGAATTCCTCGACCGGGCGGCCGAGCAGGGCGTCGACGATCCGCTCGCTGGCGCGGCCGTCGCCATAGACCTGGGAGCGCTGGCCCATGGCCGGCGCCTCGATCAGCATCTCGGCGGCGTGGAGGATGCGCTCGGGATCGGTGCCGACGCGAAGCGCCGCGCCGGCCTCGACCCCCTCTGGGCGTTCGGTGGCCTCGCGCAGCACCAGCACCGGCTTGCCCAGGGTGACCGCTTCTTCCTGGACGCCGCCCGAATCGGTGAGGACGAGGTGGGCGCGCTGCATCAGGGCCACGAAGCAGGGCAGATCGAGCGGCGGCAGCAGGCGGACGCGCGCGAGACCGCCGAGCGCCGCCTCGGCCGGCGCGCTGAGCGCCGGATTGGGGTGGAGCGGGAAGACGATCTCGATGTCGGCGCGCTCCGCCAGCCGCGCCAGCGCGCCGCACATCGCCGCGAACGGCGCGCCGAAGCTCTCGCGGCGGTGGGCGGTGACCGCGACCAGCCTGCTCCCTTCGGGTATCGGCGGCAGCGCCGCGTCGACGCGCCGGAAGAGCGAGGCGTCGGTGTCGAGGCGGTCGAGCACCATGTCGAGCGCGTCGACGCCGCTATTGCCGGTGACGAAGACCTCGCCCTGCAGCCGCTCGGCGAGCAGATTGTCGCGGGCGGTGCGGGTCGGCGCGAAATGGAGGTCGGCGATGAGGCCGATCGCGCGCCGGTTATATTCCTCCGGGAAGGGCTGGACCGGGCGGTAGGTCCTGAGGCCCGCCTCGACATGCGCGACCGGTATCGAGCGATGGAAGGCGGCGAGCGCGGCCGCCAGCGCCGTCGACGTGTCGCCCTGGACGATGACCCGGTCGGGCGCGGCTCTGGCGAGCACGCGATCGAGTTCCTCGACCAGCCGCGCAACGAGCGGATTGAGGGCCTGATCGGACGTCATCAGGTCAAGATCGAAATCGGGCTCTATCGAGAAGAAATCCAGGGCCTGGTCCAGCAATTCGCGATGCTGGCCGGTCACGCAGACCTGCGTCTCAATAGCCGGTTCGGCCTTTAGAGCCCGCAAGACAGGCGCCAACTTGACGGCTTCGGGACGCGTGCCGAAAACCGCCAAAAACTTCATGCCCCGCCCCCCGCGCTTGGTGCGCAGATAAGCACAGGCCCCGGCTCGCGCCTAGCCGGAAACTTGTCCGATGCGGGCCTAGTTCGAACTACGCCGGGCGTCGGCGCGGCCGGCCAAATAGGCGGCGCAGCTGGACCGCAGCGAGACGCTGTCGTCCACCGAGAGCGAATAAGCGACGCTGAGCCGAGCGATGAAGCCGGCCGGATCGGCCTGGCCGCCGGCCGCCCGGCAGATGGTGGTGATCGAGGCGAGATCGAGCGGCGTTCCCGCCGAGGCGCGGCGCGGCGCCGGCCGGCGGACCGGCTTTGGAGGAGCCGCGCTCGGCTGCAGCGCCTCGGCCCGGGCCTGGAGCTCGAGCGCGTTCCGGTCGATCTGCGGCAGGACCGCTTTGCCTGCCAGAAGTGCGGTCATGATGATGACCATGTTTCGTTCCCCCGGGATAAATTTCCCGCGGGACAGGAGTTATACGGAATATGGTAAAGAAGCCGTTAACTCTGTTTAACGGGGCGGGGAGGACCGGAAAATTGACCGACGAGGAGCTGGCGGCCCATCTGGCCGAGGAGGCGGGGCGGCTGCTGCTGGCGCAACGGACGAGCACGCTCCTCGAGGGGGCCGCCCTGGGCCACGTCGCCGACAAGGTCGCCAACGCCTTCATCCTGACCGGGCTGGCCGAATGGCGGCCGGGCGACGCGATCCTCTCCGAGGAAAGCCCGGACGATCCGGCCCGGCTGGCGAGCGAGCGGGTGTGGATCATCGACCCGCTCGACGGCACCCGCGAATATTCGGAAGGGCGGCCCGACTGGGCGGTTCATGTCGCGCTCTCGGTCGGCGGCGCGCCCGGGATCGGCGCGGTCGCTCTGCCGGCGCAGGGGCGGCTGTTCCGCTCCGATCTGGTGCGGGCGCCGGCACCGAGCCCCAGAGCAAGGCCGCTCATGCTGGTGAGCCGGACCCGGCCGCCGGCCGAAGCGGAGGAGATCGCGACGACGCTCGGCGCCGAGCTGGTGCAGCTGGGCTCGGCGGGCGCCAAGGCGATGGCGGTCGTCGCCGGGGAGGCGGACATCTATTACCATGCCGGCGGCCAGCACGAATGGGACAATTGCGCGCCGGCCGCGGTCGCGCTGGCCGCGGGGCTGCACGCCAGCCGCCTCGACGGCTCGCCGCTTGTCTACAACCGGGCCGACACCTGCGCGCCCGATCTCGTCATTGCCCGGCCCGAGCTCGCCGCGCGGATCCTGGGACTCTGCCGTCAAAGATAGGCGCGCAGCGCGAGCCAGGCTTCGCGCTTCTTCGCGAAGGGAAGGGTGTAGGCCGGGCTGCTCGACGGCAGGTCGACCAAATCGAGGCCGCGCGGGTCCGCCAATTGCCGGCGCCCGATGCGCGCCGACGTCCCGCCGTTAAAAGCGATGGCGCGAAGCGCGGGGAGCGTCGCGGCGAGCGCGGCGAGGTCGCTGGCGGCGTGCAGGCGGATGTCGGCATCGAGGCTGCCCTTGCGGGTCGCCGACGCGACCGTGTCCCACAGGCCGACGCCAGCGTCGAGCAGCGCCGCCAGCCTCTCCTCATAGTCGAGCGGCACGATGTCGCGGCCGGTCACCGCGCCGATCAGCCGCCAGAACTGGTTTTGCGGATGGGCATAGTATCGGCCCTGCGCCAGCGACACCGCGCCCGGCAGGCTGCCGAGGACGAGGAGGCGGGTATCCGGGCGGGTGACGGGCGGGAAACAGTGTTGCATATGTCCTGCTATGAGAATCGAGGGCGGTTGTCATTGCGGCGCGGTGCGGTTCGAGGCGGAGGTCCCGCAGGCGGTCGCGGTGCTCGACTGCAATTGCTCGATCTGCGCGAGGACCGGTTTCAGGCATTTGATCGTGCCGCACGCCGATTTCCGGCTGGTCGCGGGCGAGGCGGCGCTGGTGAGCTACCGCTTCGGCACCGGCGCGGCGGACCACCTCTTTTGCGGCACGTGCGGCGTGAAGAGCTTCTACCGGCCGCGCTCGCATCCTGGTGCGTGGAGCGTGAACCTGAACGCGCTCGACGACGCGGCGGGCCTCGCCGTCCGCGCGACGCCCTTCGACGGGCGCAATTGGGAGGCGGCCGCCGCCGCGCTCGATTGAGTCGCTTGCCCGCAGGACGGGGCTCGGCCTAGGCTCTGCACAAGACGCGCGGGAGAGCGGGAATGGCAACAATGGCGGTTGCGGGCGACAGCGGCGAGGAGCTCAGGCGCACGCGCCTCGTGATCGGGGCCTCCTCGGTCGGCACCATCTTCGAATGGTATGATTTCTTCATCTGGGGCACGCTCACGGCATCGGGCATCCTCCAGCGCAGCTTCTTTCCCCCCGGTGACGAGCTGCTGGCGACCTTGCTCGCCTGGGCGACCTTCGCGGTCGGCTTCGCATTCCGGCCGCTGGGAGCGATCCTGTTCGGTTATCTCGGCGACAGACTGGGCCGGAAATATACGTTTCTCGTCACGATCACCTTAATGGGCGTCGCCACCGCGGGGATCGGCCTGATCCCGAGCTACGCGACGATCGGCGCGGCGGCGCCGCTGCTCATCATCCTGCTGCGCATCGCCCAGGGGCTGGCGCTGGGCGGCGAATATGGCGGCGCGGCGATTTACGTCGCCGAACATTCGCCGCCGGGGAAAAGCGGCTTCTATACCAGCTTCATCCAGGCCAGCGTTGTCGGCGGCTTCATCCTGAGCCTCGCAGTGGTTCTGGCATTCAAGGGGATGGTCTCTGCCGAGGCGTGGATCGAATGGGGCTGGCGGATGCCGTTCCTGTTCTCGATCCTGCTGCTCGCCGTGTCCTTGTGGATGCGCCTGAAGCTCTCCGAAAGCCCGGTCTTCCAGGCGATGAAGGATGCTGGCGAGACGACCGCCAATCCGTTCAAGGAGAGCTTCACCTATCCGGGCAATCTGAAGCGGCTCTTCGTCGCCTTGTTCGGCATCGCCGCGGGGCTGACCGTGATCTGGTATACGGCGATGTTCTCGGTGCTGGCGTTCCTGCAGGGGCCGATGCGGATCGACCAGACGACGGCGCAGCTGATCGCCGCCGCCGGTGCGTGCCTCGGCCTCGTCTTCTACATCGCGACCGGGGCGCTCTCGGACCGGATCGGGCGCAAGAAGCCGATCGTCGTCGGCTATGCGCTCACCCTGCTGCTGATCTTCCCCCTGTTCTGGCTGATCGGCCATGCCGCAGGCAATGGCGCCGGCGCGCCGCCGGGGGCCACCTTCGTGCCCGATGCCGCCAGCATCGCGGTCATGCTCGGCGCGATCCTCGGCCTGATGTTCCTCTCCGGACTCACCTACGGGTCGGTCGCGGCCCTGCTCGCCGAGATGTTTCCGCCCCGGATCCGCTACAGCTCCATGTCGATTCCCTATCATTTCGGGACCGGCTATTTCGGCGGGTTCCTGCCGCTGATCAGCGCCTATGTCGTATCGGAGACGGGCGATCCCTATGCGGGCTTGTGGTATACGTGGGGCGTCGTCGCCATGGCGCTGGTCGTCACCTTGTTCTGGCTGCCCGAGACGGCGGGAAAGAAGTTGGACTGAGCGCAGGCCCGCGCTAGGTCGCGCCCCATGGTCCACATTCCCCTCCGGCTGAAGCTCCACGGCGACGCGCTCGTCTCGAACTGGCACTGGCTGGCGCACCGGGGCGGCGGCGCGGCGTGCGGCGCGGCGGTCAAGGCGGACGGCTATGGGCTCGGCGCCCGCGAGGCGGTGAAGCGGCTGCAGGACGCAGGCTGCCGCGACTTCTTCGTCGCCACCTGGGCCGAGGCTGAGGCGCTCATGCCGTGGCCCGCCGACCTCCAGCTGTCGGTGCTGCACGGCGTGCTGCCGGGCGACATGGCGGCGGCGGTGAAATCGCCCGCCCGGCCGGTGCTGAACAGCCCCGAGCAGGTCGCGCGCTGGCGCGAGACGGGAAGGCCCTGCGACGTGATGATCGATACGGGGATCAACCGGCTCGGCCTCGCGCCGGCGGCCGTGGCCGGCGGCGTCCTGGAGGGGCTCGAGGTCGAGACGCTGATGAGCCATCTCGCCTGCGCCGACGAGGACGTGGTGGCCAATGCGGCCCAGCGCGAAGCCTTCGCCGCGGTCGCCGGCAAGGTCCGCGCGCGGCGGCTGAGCCTCGCCAACAGCGCCGGCATCTGCCTTGGCGAGGATTATTGCTTCGGCCTGACCCGGCCCGGGCTCGCGCTCTACGGCGGCGTGCCGCGGCGCGAGGCCATCGGGCATATCCGGCAGGTCGCGAGGATCGAGGCGCAGATCGTCCAGCGGCGCCGGGTCGAGGCGGGCGGGCGGGTCGGCTATGGCGGCACCTTCACCGCCGACCGATCCTGCGAGATCGCCATCCTCAACATCGGCTATGCCGATGGCTATCTGCGCGGCTTCTCGGACAGCGGACGGGCGAGGATCGGCGGCACGTTCGCGCCGGTGGTCGGGCGGGTGTCGATGGATCTGACCGCGATCCGCGTCGACGAGGCGCCGGATATTGCCGAGGGCGACTGGGTCGAGCTCGACTATGATCTCCCGCAAGCCGCCGCGCAGTCGGGGCTCAGCCAGTACGAACTGCTGACCACCTTGGGCTCGCGCTTCCGCCGCGAGTGGGTCTGAAACCAGCGCCGCCGCCGGCCGTTGAAGGCGGATGGCCCGCATCGCTCACCTTTCGGACGTCCATTTCGGCGCGCACGACCCGGCGGTCGTGGCGGGCGCCGAAGCCTGGCTGATCGCCGAGCGCCCCGATCTCGTCGCGATCAGCGGCGATTTCACCCAGCGGGCGACGGTGGGCCAGTATCGCGAGGCCGGCGCCTTCCTCGACCGCCTCGAAGCGGCGGGGCTCGCGACCTTGGGGGTCCCCGGCAATCACGACGTGCCGCTCTACGACGTGGTGCAGCGCTTCACGCGGCCGCTCCACCGCTACCGCCGCTACATCGACGACGACCTTTGTCCCTGGTTCGAGAACGATCGGCTGGCCGTGCTCGGCATCAACACGGCGCGCTCGCTGACCTTCAAGGACGGCCGGATCAGCCATGAGCAGATGGACCTCATCCGCGACCGCTTCCGCGACGTGCCCGAAGAGCGGACCAGGATCCTGGTAACCCACCACCCGTTGTTCGAAATGCCGATCGGCGAGGCGGGCGAGCCGAGCGAGGCGGTGGGACGCCAAAGCGACGCGCTGGCGGCTGTCGCCGACGCCGGCGTCCACATCCTGCTCGCCGGCCATTTCCACCGCAGCTTCACCCAGAGCGCGCGCAAGATGGTCAAGAATGCCGGGCCGGCCCTGGTCATCCAGGCCGGCACCGCGACGTCGATCCGCCTGCGCGATGGCGAGACGCAAAGCTTCAACCTCATTCATGCGCACCGCAACGACGCGGTCGACGTGCAGGTAGTCGCCTGGGACGGCGGCGCCTTCCAGGGCGGTAGCCGGGCCGGCTACGTCTATGAGGGCGGGAACTGGTGCGCCGCGGCGCCGGCGAAGGCCTAGGCCATCACCTCATATTCGCCGATCCTGTGCTCGGCGCTGGTCCAGCTTTCGGTGCTGCGGTCGAGCGCTTCATAGTCGGCGCGGTGCTCGGCGAGGAAGGCGTCGAAATCGGCGCGCGAGCGCCAGATGTCGAGGCTGAGGTAGGAGCCGTCCTCGGCCTTGAACAATTCGGTGCCGCGATAGCCCTCGGCGCGGGCGAAAAGCTGGGCCCAGGCGCCGGTCGGCCCATAGGTCGCTTCGAACGCGGCCCGGGCCTCGTCCAACACCTCGTAACGCCAGATCAAAGCGATCATGCGAGCTCCCGTCAGGCCGGATTACGCTCACCGTCGCGCGCCCGCAAAGGGGGCCGCGGGGGTGGCTGTTTCGGAATGGGACGGAGAAAGCGGGCCGGTCCGCCTCAGCGGCGCGCGAGCGGGATGCGCCGGTAGAAGGCCTCGGTGAGGCTGAACAGGCCGAACAGGAGGAGCCCCGCCGCCACCGCGATCTGGGCCGTCCGGGGCAGCGATCCGAGCGCTTCGTCGACCCCGCCTGCCGCGGCAGAGCTGTGCGCCCGCGCCGCCTGCACCAGGAACCAGCCCATGAGCAGGAAGACGATCCCGCGCGCGGCAAAGCCGGTCCGGCCGAGCCAGGCGACCCAGCGTTGCCCCGCCGCTTCGGGCTCGAGATGGCGCAGGAATTTGAGCGTCCATGCCTTGCGGAATTGCTGGAGCCCGACCCCCAGAAAGGTGACCGCGGCGATATAGAGGATCAGCTCGCCGCCGGGGACGCTCAGCGCCGCCGACGCGCCGGTTTCGGAGGAATCGCCGCCGCCGCCGCCCTGGCCCGCCGCCGCGAGCACCGCGACCCATCCAAGGCCCAGATGGACGATTCCCGAGCCCGCGCCGGCGAGGCGCACGCCCAGCCCCTTGGCGTCATCGCCCCGGCCTTCCGAATCGATCCAGGCCTCGAGCAGGCGCCACACGCCATAGCTCAGGAAGCCGAGCGCCATCGCCGCGACGAGCGGGCGGCCGGCGGCGCTGGCGAGATAATCGAGCGCGCCGCCCGCATTCTCGGTGCGGCCGCTGCGCAAAGCGAGATAGCCGATCAGCACATACATGAGCCCCCGCGCCGCGAAGCCGAGCCGGGTCACCGCCCCAAAAGCCTTCACGCCGATTCTCCCCGAAGCTTCATGTGGCGGGGAAACCGCGCAGGTCGGCGTACGTTCCGCGCCCTTAGTCGCGCTCGACGCAAAGCGCGATGCCCATGCCGCCGCCGATGCACAAGGTGGCGAGGCCCTTCTTGGCGTCGCGCTTCTGCATTTCGTAGAGTAAGGTGGTGAGGACGCGGGCGCCCGAGGCCCCGATCGGGTGGCCGATGGCGATGGCGCCGCCATTGACGTTGACCTTGGCGGCGTCCCAGCCGAGCTCCTTGCCGACCGCGAGCGCCTGGGCCGCGAAGGCCTCGTTGGCCTCGATGAGGTCCAGGTCGGCGATCGTCCAGCCAGCCTTCTCGAGCGCCTTTTTCGAGGCGGGGACCGGGCCGATGCCCATGATCGAGGGATCGACGCCCGCCGACGCCCAGCTGGCGACTCGGGCGAGGATCGGCGCGCCCCGGCGCTCCGCTTCCTCGCGGCTCATCAGGACGAGCGCGGCGGCGCCGTCGTTCAGGCCCGACGCATTGGCCGCCGTGACGGTGCCGTCCTTTTTGAAGGCGGGGCGGAGGCCGGCGAGCGCGGACTGCTCGACGCCGTCGCGGATGAATTCGTCGCTGTCGACCACGGTCTCGCCCTTCCGGGTCTTGACCGTGACCGCCGCGATCTCGTCCTTGAAGCGGCCGGCGGCGCGGGCGGCTGAGGCCTTGTTCTGCGAGCCGGTGGCGAAAGCGTCCTGGTCGTCGCGGGTGACCTGATATTGCTCGGCGAGGTTCTCGGCGGTGATGCCCATGTGATAATTGTTGAAGACGTCGGTGAGGCCGTCTTTGATCATTGTGTCGACCAGCCCGACGTCGCCCATCTTTGTGCCGCCGCGCAAATTCTGGGCGTGGGTCGAGAGGCTCATATTCTCCTGGCCGCCGGCGACGACGATCATTGCGTCGCCGGTCTGGATCGCCTGAGTCGCGAGCGCGACCGCGCGCAGGCCAGAGCCGCAGACCTGGTTGACGCCCCAGGCCGGGACTTCCTTGGGGATGCCGGCGGCCATCGAGGCCTGGCGGGCCGGGTTCTGGCCCTGGGCGGCGGTGAGCACCTGGCCCAGGATCACTTCGGAGACGTCGGCGGCATCGACCCCTGACTGCGCCAGCGCCGCCTCGATGGCGACTCGGCCGAGCTCGTGGGCGGGGGTGGTGGCGAAGGCGCCGAGGAAGGCGCCGACGGGCGTGCGCTTGGCGGCGGTGATGACGACATCGGTCATGGGGATCGGATCTCCGGTTTCAGGGTCGGCGCGCCCCTAGCACTTTGCTGCAGTGCGGGAAAGCCAGGCGGCCAACGGATCCCACAGCATATGGGGAGCGCGGGAGCCGACCACCATGCCGACATGGCCCAAAGCGAGGTCGAGCCGCTCGCCGGCGCGGGCGGCGGTCGCGTGGGGCACGATCCGGTCGGTGGTCGAGACGATGTTGAGGAAGGGGCTGGAAAGCGCGGCGGGATCGATTATCGCCCCCCCGACCCGCCAGCGGCCACGCCCAGGCAAATCGTCGCGGAACAGCCCTTCAAACATCTCTCGCGCCGCCGCTTCGGAAACGGGCGGGCCGTCATTGGCCCAGTCCTCGAGCCGGACGAAGGTCTGTGCCTCGGCGCCTTCCAGGCCAGCGAACGCCTCGAACTTGCCGATCGTGCGGGCCGGGTCGAGGCTCCAGAACGCGCATTGCAGCACCTCCATGGGGAGCAGGCCGAGCGCGCCTACCGCCGGCTGGGCGCCGTCCCAGAGCCTGGCGAGCTTGCCGCGCGCTTCCTCCGGGAAGCCGTCGAAATGCCAGGGCGCGGCGATGGCGGCGACGCTGTTCGCGGGGCCGAGCTGAGCCGCGGCGAGCGCCATCGTGCCGCCCAGGCAATAGCCGACCAGATCGACCGGCGCGCCGGCCTTGGCCATGAGCGGCAGCAGGATTTCCTCGACATGGCCGGCGACCGAAAGGTTGCGCCGATCCGCGCCCGGCCAGCCCCAGTCGAGCAGAAGCACGCGGCGGCCGCGCGCGGCGAGCCAGCGCAGCAGCGAGCGATCGCCCATGTCGAGGACATTGGGTGGGTTGATCAAAGAGGGGACGAACAGGACGGGCGGGCCGTCCCCGCCATAATCGCGCAGCGCCGCGCCATGGCGTTCGGCGAGCGCCGGCATCGGCGCGGCCGGCGGCTCCCGCTCGGCCTCCTGGTAGCGCCGGAGGCCGGCCAGAGCGGCCTTCATCCGCGCCGGATTTGCTGCGGTTTCGCTGCGCAGCATTTCGAGGAACAAGGGAAGGGGCCGCGGCCGATGTTGCGGTGCCGCAATCCTTGGTGCTAGGGCTGTGGCCTGAGCCTCAGAGGAGTCTGACATGGCGGCGCCGCGGTCCGGGGACGATGTGGTCATCATCAAGAAATATGCGAACCGGCGGCTCTACGATACCGAAAGCTCGTCCTACATAACATTGGAGCGTCTCGCCGAGATGGTGCGCCAGAAGCGCGACTTCAAAGTGGTCGACGCCAAATCGGGCGAGGACATCACCCGCGGTGTCCTCGCACAGATCATCATGGACGAGGAAGCGCGCGGAACGAACATGCTGCCGGTCAATTTCCTGAGGCAGCTGATCGGCCTGTACGGCGACCAGATGCAATCGGTGGTGCCCCAATATCTGGAGGCCTCGCTGGACGCGCTGCAGCGCAACCAGAGCCAGCTGAGGGACGCCATGGCCGGCGCCTTCGCCGTCAATCCGTTCGCGGAGCTGGCGCGGCGCAACATGGAGATGTTCACCGCCGCCGCCGCGGGCGGGAGCAAGGCCGCCGGGACGGAGCCGGGCAAGCCCGGCGCTCCCGAGGACACCAAGGCCGAGCTGGCCGGACTCAAGGCCCAGCTCGCCGAGCTGCAGAAGCAGCTCGACCGCCTGAGCGAGTAATCCACGGACGAAGTTAGCGCGGCTTGACGAATCTCAGAGTCATCCGGTCGCTTTCGCCGATGGCGGCGTAGCGGGCGCGATCCTGGTCGCCGAGCCGAAAGGTCGGCGGCAATGTCCAGACGCCGCGCGGATAATCGGCGGTATCGTTGGAATTGGCATTGATCTCGGACGCGGCGACGAAGCGGAAGCCGGCGGCCTCGGCGAGACGGCGCACGGTCGAAACCTTGACGTAGCCGCTGGTCTGCTCGCGCGCGGCGTCGGCGCTTTCGGGCAGGCGGTGGTCGACGATGCCCAATGTTCCGCCCGGGCGCAGCATCGCGAACATCTGGCGGAACGCCTCCTCGCCATAAGCCTGACCCTCGCGCTGATAGCCCATCTGCCAGTTATGGACGTTCCTGAAGGTGAGGACGACGTCTGCCGTCCCGTCCGGCACCCGCGTCTCCTGGGCCAGGAAGGCCGGGAAAGCGGCGAGGTTGATGTGGCCGTAAAGGCGCGGATTGGCCTCCATCAGGCGGCGCACGCCGGCGCTTTGGCCGGAGCCCATCGACGCCGCATAATAAGTGCCGCCGCCCGCGAGGACGTAGGGTGCCAGGATCTCGGTATACCAGCCGCCGCCGGGCCAGATCTCGACGACGGTATCGTCCGGCTCGACCCCGAAGAAGTCGAGCGTCTCGAACGGGTGGCGGTAACGGTCGCGCGCGACGTTGGCGGCGGTGCGCGTGTCGGCGCGGATCGCCGCCTGGAGCGCGGCGTGCCAGGGGCGGTGCGCGGGGACGTTGGCATGGTCCGTCCCATGATGCTGCTGCGCGGCGCCGAGGGCGCCGCCGGCCAGCGCCGCAACGGCTCCCAAAGCGGCGAGGGCGAGACGGAGGGGCTGGCGGATCATCTGGCTCTCCTTAGAGTGTCGGCGGGTTCTGAGGCGCTCATGGGACGGCCGCGATGACGACGCAAGCATGGATGTGGACCGCGGCCGGCGCGGCGCTGGCGCTGGCCGTGCTCGCCGGGGTCGCCGACCGGCGCCGCGGCCGCCGCCGCGAGCTCGACAATCCCGGCTGGGCGCCGTGGCGCGGCATCCAGGTCGCGGCCTTCTTCGCCATTCTGATGTTCGCCGTGCTGGCGGTGAGAGCGTCGTAGCCGCGGACGACGGGTCGAGGGCCTCAGGGCGACATCCTGATGGCGGCGGCGAGATAGTCGTGGATTCGCGCGGCGGCGTCGTCGCTGAGGCCGACCGAAACCGTCCGGCCTCCACCGGCGCCATGGTGGACGAAAAGGCCGCGTTCGAGGAGCCGCGCGCCCCAGCGGTGGGAGGTGCTCCGGGCGACGCCCGCCGCCGCGCCGAGCCGGGTCATGGCGACGCCGCGCCCTTCCAGCCGCGCGGCGTAGGCGTCGAGGAGGAGCGCCCAGGCGACGTCGCCGATGGCGGCGCCGAAAATTTCCTCGCGCAGGCGCCGCGCGGCGAGGATCGCGCGGACCGCGGCGGCATCGACCTGGAGCCGGCCGCGCGGGGCCGGCAACCGGGCGATCCGCGCGAGCGTGCGCTTCATCCGCCGGAGCTCCAGGCCCACATATCCGAGTCTTTGCACCTTGCCGTCCATCGAATCGCCCCCCGCCTACGCGACCTTCACGAAGAAGGCGACTCATCGATTAGCGCAATTTCGGAGGAATGAATATCCGTTTTGGATGGAAGTTCGGGCGCGGTCACAGGCTCCCTTTCGATCAGGGCCCGCCATTATTGCGGCGTCGGACTCCGCCGCCCGTCATTCTGACCCCCGGTGACCTGGAGCGAGAGGGGCTGGCGGCCCTTCGCCTGATCCTCTTCCTGCCACTGCTCCGCGGTCCGGCAGCGCCGTGCCGTGCGGATATGGCTGCCCAGCGTCCGCATCGCGCCGCGGCAAATCAGGCGCTGCTTGCTGGGCGGCGGGGGCGGATCGGCGGCGAGGGCGCCCGCGGCCGAAAGGGCGGCGCCGAGCGCGATCAGAATCGCGGATCTGCCGATCATGCTTCCCTCCGCAAAGGCCGGCGCGAAGGTGAGGCGGCGCCAGCTGGGAGTCAATCACAAGCCGTGAGTTCGCCGACCGGCGGTGATCAGAGGCAGGCCTCGAGATAAGGCTGGTCGAAGCCGAACATCTTGGCTTTCTCGAGCGAGTAGGGCCTGAGGCCCATGCTCCTATACTCGCCGATGATCTTGCCGTCGGGAGTCTCGTCCAGATATTCGAACTTGAACAATTCCTGGGTGACGATGACGTCGCCCTCCATGCCGATCACTTCTGTGATGTTGGTGCAGCGGCGCGAGCCGTCGCGCAGGCGCTTGACCTGGACGATGAGGTCGACCGAGTCGGCGATCTGGCGCGAGATCGCTTCCTTGGGCACCTTGATGTCCGACATCATCACCATGTTCTCCATACGCGCGAGGCATTCGCGCGGGGAGTTTGAGTGGAGCGTCGCCATCGAACCGTCGTGGCCGGTGTTCATCGCGGCGAGCAGGTCGAAACATTCGGCGCCGCGAATCTCGCCCAGGATGATGCGGTCGGGGCGCATGCGCAGCGCGTTGATGACGAGGTCGCGGATCGAGATCGCGCCCTGGCCCTCGAGGTTCGGGGGGCGGGTTTCGAGCGGCAGCCAGTGCGGCTGCTGCAGCCGAAGCTCGGCCGCGTCCTCGATGGTGAGCACGCGTTCGCCCGGGTCGATCAGCTTGGAGAGGGCGTTGAGCATGGTCGTCTTGCCCGAGCCGGTGCCGCCGGAGATGATGATGTTCATGCGGCTCGCGCCGGCGATCTTGAGGACGGTCGCCATCTTGTCGCTGAGCGAGCCCCAGCCGCGCATCATATCGACCGTGATCGGCTTTTCGGAGAATTTACGGATCGAGATGGCGGTGCCGCGCAGCGAGAGCGGCGGGATGATCACGTTGACGCGGCTGCCGTCCTGGAGGCGGGCGTCGGCGAGCGGCGTGGTCTGATCGACGCGGCGGCCGACCTTGTTGACGATGCGCTGGGCGATCTGGAGCAGATGCTCCTCGTCGCGGAAC
>Ga0190275_10001170_pt1 | contig 19940 bp, 14 predicted proteins | sample Popmic550T_FD_133745 | JGI IMG/M metagenome (GOLD analysis project Ga0190275, IMG submission 133745) | Populus adjacent soil microbial communities from riparian zone of Yellowstone River, Montana, USA - 550 T | ecosystem: Environmental > Terrestrial > Soil > Riparian zone > Trees stand | place...
CCCTGATCCACCTTCCGCAAATTGCCCAGCACGTCGTAGATGTAGCTGGTGGGATATGCCGCGTAGCTTGTGCCCTGGAACGCGACCGTCACCGTCGCCGCGTCGGCGGGCGTTACTTCCCACATGTCCGTGAGCCGCCCCATCGCGTCCGTGCGGCTTATCCTCTTCTTTCCGGCCTGATCCGTGACGAGCACCCTGTTGCCTTCGTATGCCGTCAGCACCTTCGCGTTGTCGGCGGTCGTCTTCATCTGCGTGGCTCTTCCCAGCGCGTCGAACGTCGTCTCCGTCCACCGCCCCGAAGGGTTGACGGAAGAAGTACAGCCGGCGGAGCGGTACGCGTTAGACGACCTCCACGCCCTGCCCAGCGCGTCGTACTGCGTGTCAACGGTGAGCCACTGGTTGGCCGCGTCCTGATTCTCGTAGGTGAAGGCGCGCGCGGCCCTGCCCAGCCCGTCGAAGAACTGGTACGAGTCGGTCTCACGCCCGGAGGAGTCGAGCAGCGTGCGCGTCCTAACGTAGGCCCCGCACTGGTGGACGCCCACGTAAGTGTTGGTGGTGCGCCCGCCGTCGGGCTGGTTCACCTTCGTCAGGCGGCTGAACGGGTCGTTGTACTCGAAGCTGGTGGTCTGCCCGTTGGCGTCCGTCGTCGAGGTGACACGTCCCGTCGAGAAGTCGTATGCGGTCGTCGAGACGAGCGACGTGCTCGAGCCGTAGACGCCCGTCGGATCGGGCACGGGACTTATAGTCTGCGTCGGGTAGGCGTGGGCGTACAGGGCAGAGTAGCTGACCTGCGATAAATTGCCCTTCGCGTCCCAAGAGTTGACCGGGCTTCCGCATTGGTCGTACTGCGCGTGCGTCTCGACCCACGCGCCCGAAGTGTCAAGCCAACTCCTGCTCGTCGTCGCGTTGCCGCGCACCGTGGTTGCGGGGTCTGTCCAGCTTGTGACCGCACCGTACGGGACGAGCGGGTAATTCGACTCGTCGTACTTTATCTCTCCTTGCGACACTATCGTCCCGGCGGCGTTACGCACCCTCGAAGACGTTGGCAGAGAGAGCATGTTGCGCGCCCGGTACGCGGCGCGCGCGTTAGCGTCAATGTTCGTGTCGTTGACGAGGAAGGTCGTCTCGCTCGTCCGTAGCAGCGTCCCCACAGGCATTGAGCTTATCGCCCCCGTCTGTGCGATGGACTGACTGACCTGCGCGAAGTCGTGCTCGCTCGTCGCTGTGAGATTCAGGTCTGCGTCGTACTGATAGGCGGTCGTCTTCGTCAGAGCGTTCCCGCCGGTGTCGAGTATTATCTCGACTTCTTTAGTTACGCGCGGGTCACGCGTGGCCGTGGCGGACAAAGAACCGCCTGCCTGAGGCCCCGACTGTGACCACTCCGTCAGCTTGCGCCTGAGCATCTGACCCGTGGAAGAAAAAACGCGCTCGTCGTAGGCCATCCCCGCCCTTGAGTCATCGAACCCGAAGTCAATGGCCCCCGGCCCCCTTCCGCGCTGAAGCCGCTGCTCCGTGTAAGAGTTATCGGGGTTGGTGATCGTCACCTTGTACTCCGGCGACGTGGCAATGGCGTAATGCGTGTGCTGTTCGTCATTGCCCACGCCGCTCGGACTCACCCAGCGATCAACGACGCCGCGGTTGGTCTGCGCGTAAGGCTCATTCACAGGGCTGAGGCCGGGGATCACCGCGTAAAGGTAGCGCTCGTACCCGCCTGTCGGGTAGACGACCTTATCAACTTCGCCGTACTCGTTATATGAGAACTTGTACTTGCCGCCGTCGGGCAGCTCGATCTCTGTTAGCACGGCGGGGTTGAACTGCGCTGGCGGCGTCACGCGCGTCCCGCCCTCGGAGTGGAAGAGTCCGGGGTAAATCCCCGGCCCGAAGACGTTCATGTCGCCCGTGGTGGCCCCGGCTGGCGCCTCGCGCGCGTCCGACAGGTACTTGTAGCGGAAGATGTAATTATGTACCACTCCTCCTACGCCTGTGAGTGCATACACCTGATCGGAGGTGGGCGTGGGCGGGTTGCTCGTCAGCACGAGGCCCACACTGCGGCCCAGCGTGTCAGTCCACGTGCCGTTGGCGTTGTAGACGAGTGTGTTGCCGTTGCGGTCTATGTACTTGTTCGCTTGGTTGCCCATCAGGTAACGCGACCCGTCGGGCAGGTAGAGCGTTCCCGTCGTTGTACTTTCCTCGACATAACGAAGCCGCGAACCGTCCACCGCGACGTATGTGCCCAAGCTTTGAGGGAGGTTAGTGCTCGTGTAGACCGTGTCGCTGCGCCTGAGCTCGTGCGTCGAGCCGTCCGGCATGAGCACGCGCATACTTTGGACGCGGAACTGCTGGTTCAGCTCGCACTCGGCGCAGGGGTCGCCGTCGAAGTTGAAAATCCCTGAGCCGAAATCGGTGACGATGCTGGGCGGCTGGAAAGCGCTGCCCCAGCCCGACCCGGGCGTGGCACCGTAGCTCACGCTCACGTAGCTGTAGTTGTTGTCGCTGGGAAGCCCCTGAGGGTTGGCCGTGAAACTCGGCGCGCAGCATGTGCCCTCCTGGTAGTACCCCGAATACTCCATGTGCCACAGCCCCTTAGAGGAGTAGCGCAGGCCGACGGGGACGCTCAGGCCGCCCCGCCCCGCGTAGCCGCCCAGGGGGATAGTGATGTTCAGCCCCAGCGTCGAAGGGTCTACGCGCAGGTCGCTCTTGAGCGACTCGTCTGCGGTATTCCGTGTGTGCTGGACATTCTGCGCGATGACTTGTTGGCCGGAGAAAGAAAGGCTCAAGCCGACCACAAGGAGGGCGTAGAAAAGAAACGCCTTTCCGGCATTGTGAGTGCGGTTAAAAGCAGATACGGCGACGGGGGCGAAGAACGGGCGCATGGGCACGGCTCCTATGAGGCGGTTGGGACGCTGCCGACTTTGCGCTAAGATGCGGGCTGGCTAGGCGACGCTTTCTTTGCGCTTTACAAAGCGGCAGGAGTTGTGTTGTTACCGAAGCCCCGCGGTCACCCGAAAGTGTCCGAGGGGTTTTGATCATTTAAGAAGTTGTTTTCAAAATTAAACAACCGATCCGAAAGAAGGCTCGCGTCCCGGTTCACATTTCCGAGTGCCCCGACCCGCCGCCGGAAGCTCTACTAAAGCCGACGCTCGTGATGTCTGAGTTAGGCGAACGACAGTGGACGGTTCGCAGGAGTCATTGGTGAAGGGCGGCCTCTAAGTCGGGTAAGGTGACCGTCCCGTGGACGCTATTACTCCGGAGCAGTGACAAGCAGCTCACCAGCGGAGGCAAAATCAATTGTGCGGTAGATGAGGACGGCGGGTCGGGTGACGCCATCTGGATCGACCGTGAAGAATGGCGGATACTAAGGCAGGCCCGCGCGCCTGTCAAGTCGAGAGTAGAGGTGAGCAGGAGCAGGCCGCCGATGCCATGCGGTGATACCCGTCACACGAGTGTGAGGCAAAGCGCTTGGCCAGCTCAGCCGTCGGGTAATCTGTGCGAGAGGGCCGCTTTACAGATCGCTCAATGATAGGTAGACACAACGGTTGTTTCGTCCAATCAGTAGTTGCGCTAAAATCACGTCATGGCGGCAACTACATCGAAAAGACCATCCAAGGTTCACAAGGATATGAGTTATGCGCCAGCGAGGGAGAATGCGCGGGCGCGTCGCACCGAGACCATCAAGTTCCTCACGCTCGATGAGACGAAGAGGCTCTTCTCACGAACCACCAAACCTAATCCATCAATAATTGCTCTTGCCTTAAAACCCGTTCAGGTGTATAAGCCGGCTCACCCAGGGTAGACGCTGAAAGTATCTGCCCCGCGTTTGCTGGGGTGAGGACAGTAAACGCGACCTCATGACAAGTTCATGAGAAGAGAAGGCGGCAAGGCCCCCAAGGCCGAAGCCGCCTTTTTCTTTCGGCTCCTTCGCAAAACGATTTGCTCCGCCTCCGCATCTCTAAATTAATGAGGTGCACGAATGTCACCCAGCCACCCACCGAGCATCATCACCGGAGGCTCGGTCTCCATCGGGTTTGACCAGAGCGCGTTTGGTGACGCCAGCCAAGGCAGATACACGAATGCGGATAAGGTCACCGAGCGGGTGGAGATCACCGGCACGGGCATCCAGAACTACGACTTATCCGCCACCGGGCACAACGTCACCGTTAAGATCATCCATGGCAATTCGTAAAGCCGGATAAGGAGCCCTCTGGGGATATAATGAAAGCTGGCGATCATCACAAGCTGTCGCCATCCTCTGCTTATTGACAGTCCACCCGTTCAGGCATATCTTTCCGCTCTAATCAGCAGGGTGCATCCGCCGCTCCGGTGCTTCCTAAGCCTCACTCGGCGCCGTTGCAATAAACCCGTAGACCTCGCGGGAGCATCCGCATGAGACGAATCGCTCACGCCACTATCACACCCGTCCGACAGATGACGATTTAGATGAGCGAAGCATAACCGACCGAGTATCACGTCGTCCGCGTCTCGAAGCCCTACGAGCGCTGCGAGGTTCAGTGGGGAGGGCGCCGCATGGGCTATCAGGCTTAAATGAGAAGATCAACGATGGAGATGCTATCGTGCCCCCCATCAGCTTGCATAGATGGAGAAGCATGGGGCGGCCCGTCCATCGCCCAGCGCTCTCCCTTAGTCGAGCAGTTCAATCGGTTCCGGTGATGTCGCCAGAGCGACCGAAGAGCGTGTAACTCGGCGTAGCATTGGCCGCGCCCGGGCTACCTTTCAGCACGTAGCCGGTGGCGCAGAACAGCTTGGTGTTCGGGTAGTTGCGGCGAACGGTAAGGTAGTCGCCCCATTTTTGATCGGCGGGGCCGCGCGTCCCGGCGAAGGTCGTTACCTCGCGGCGCGTGCCGGTAAGGATGCCGATGACGTGTGTGGGGAAGCGACCGTTGATACCGCCCCCGCCGATCATGTAAGAGACGCCAACTTCGTTTCTGCTATTCGTGGAGAGTGCGGCGTAGCACGTGCCGGAGGTAGCATCCCAGATGTTGATGTTTTCGATGAGGGAGAAGTTGGTGCTGTTAATCCGCGCGATCTGGATGAACGGGTTCGGGCGATTGTTGGCGCCGCCCGGGCCTGATGCCCAAGCGAACCACAGTTCGTTATTGCGTTTCGTCGCTCCCGTCAGGCGGGGATCGGCGCGCGCCAGCCAGTTGCGGTTGTCCGGCGTCTGCGATGTGTAAGGGCCAATCGACCATCTGGCGACTGGCACATCGCGGAAGGAGGGCTGGGCCGCCGTTTCGTCCCATGAGTAGACACGCAAAGTGCTGGTGTTCTGGTGCGATGCCCAGAAGGCGCGCGTGCCGCAGTGTTGCGCGACGCGAAAGTTAAAATTGGTGGTCGAGATGGTGCGCTGCGCCGTGATGTTCCCGCTGTTGATGCCTGAGAGCGGCAGGCGGACGAGGATGGTCGCATTCCATCGGTTGTTGCGGAAGCCGTTCATCGTCACGTAGAGCATGTTCGTGCCGACGGCCAAGTCAGGATAGTCGAGGAAAGTTCTGGGCAGTCCGAGGCTCTGCGACGTGATGTCGAAGATGCGCCAACGGCCGAGGCGTACATCAGCCGTCTTGGCGAAGGCGAGTCGCTGGATGTTTTCGCCGTTCGCGTCCGTGGTGTACTGCAAGAGCCAGACGAAGGTGTCGATACTCTGAATGTATTGCACCACCTGATCACAGCAGAAGCTCATGCCGGGAGGGTCAGGGAATGAGCTCGCAGGATCGACGTACCTGAAGGTCTGGCCGCGGTTGAACGACACGGCGGCGTACCAGTTGCCCGTGTAGAAAACCACCTCGCCGTTGCTGGCGACGCTCGGCTCGCCGACGTTTGACGCCGTATTGTTGACTGCCGCCGAGGTGAGTTGCACGTTGCGCACCATCGTCACGTTGTCCGTGTTGGCGAGGGGCGCACCAACGATGGCCGGGGCGGCCATCGCCATCGCCATCGGCATTGGCATGTCGAGCGCGAGCGGCTGAGTCGGGTTGAAGTCGAACACTTGCGCCCCCTCCTTAGTGGTCGGAATCTCTTTGCGGACGTGAATCTTCGTTCGGGGCACGAATTTACGCGCCTTCGCCAAGTACTGAACTTTGATTACATCCGATACGGTCGGCGTGAGTTGATCCGTGGAGAGCGCAGTCGCGGCTCCTCTAACAGTGGGGGAGGTCTTCGGCATCTTAATCCTCGCTGCGCCTTTTGCTGACCTGCCTCCCTTCTTTGTTGCAGCGGGCTTCGCCGCCGCGCGCACGGCCTTTGCGCTACTTAGACGTTTTCCACTAGAGGAACTCTTCTTAGCACTACTCTTCTTGGTGGTCATAAATTTTTCCTTTCCTGAAACGAGGTGAGAGGACTTTGCGGCTCGGAGCAACGCTAGGTTTCTCATTTCCCGCCACTGCGCACGCAGGAAGAACACTTGCGCCTTAGCGAGTCGGGAAGTCGGTGGCGTCGAAGCGGCAGGTCGCTCCGGCTAGTAGAGAAAGTAGCCTGCCGGTTAGCGTGGGGGTTCTATATTGACGGGTGGAGACGGATTTCGGTCAGGCACGTCCTCGCCCTCAGGCACGGTCGGGTAAGGGCGGCGCGGGTGAATTGTTCTGTTCACATCACCCTTTGGAGCTTCGGGCAAGTAGCGAATGTTTACCTCTTCGCTATCCTGCTCTGGAAGGTCAGAGGCAGGGAGTGTACCCCCCTGTTCGTCCGGCCGTTCCGGCTCGCACCGTCTGCCTGTCATAACTTTAGCCCTCTTGCCTGCCATTAACCGCTAATCGCGTGTGGAATCATTATACCTGCTCTCCTATGCTTTCCGCAGTGCCATGGCGCAAGCATCTGCAGTAAACCATGTGGCGAGGAAGAAGAGACACCCCAGAGTAAAGCTGTGTAACTTGTAAAACATTTCGGCCAGCATCATTGACACGCCGAGGACGGTCGGTTGTTCCAAGAGGAGGTTACTAATCGAGAGTCGAGATGTGCGACTGTACATGTTCGCTCCTCAATAAAGCGGGTGCTATATCGACTTGCGGCGCGATGTTCGGCCGTCGGCCGCGAGGGATAAAGACTCGTAGCCGACGGCCATCTACCCGAGCGTTACTTCTCGGAAATCCCCGACGGCCAAGCACCTTGGCCGGCCGGTGGGGCCTCATCCTGCTCTGAAATTCCGGAGGGCCAAGCGTCCTGATCTTGCTCGGAATCATCGGCCGCGGCGGCACCCTTAGCCGCCCCCTTCTTCGCGGCGCCTTTTTTGGCGCCCCCCTTCTTCGCAGAGCCTTTAGCCGCCCCCTTCTTACTTGACTTATCCTTCGCCGGCTGGGCCTGAAGCGGATCCACCGCCGGACCGGCGCATCCCCCGACTTCCGCCGGCTGGGCGGGGCGGGTCGGCATCGGCTGTGACGGCGCGGCCGGCGGCGTGATGATCGGCGGGTTCACGTTGTTCGGGGTCATCTGCGGGCCCTGACCGTTGTTGCCGTGCGCGAAGATGTCTCTGGCGATCCGCAGGCCCAGGCCCACGCCGCCGATTCTCTCATTGTTCAGGGAGGGATTCGGGGTGCTGTTATCGCCCCCGGTGAAGTCGAAGGCGTCGAAGACCCAGTGGACGCCGAGCATGACGCGGCTGGTGGCGTTCTCGATGATCATCTCCCACAGGCCGCCGGGGAAGAAGCGCGTGTGCCGCGGGCGCACCGTCCCGTCGTTGTCCCGGTTGCCGCCGTTGAATTCGTCGGAGACGAAGAAACCGGGGAACAGAGTGTCGTTACTTTTGTTGTTCGCGGGTCTACCGTAAAACATCCTGGTGATGTGTAGGGCGGCGGCCCCGAACGTGGCGTGACCCGATGGGTAGGCAGGAAAGTCCGGCGTGAAGTTTTTCATGCCCGGCGAGTTCGTGCTCGGCGCGCCGAGCGGCAGCCAGCCGGGATCGCCGCTGCCGAAGAAAACATTCGGGATCGCGCCGTGTGGTGCCGCCGGCCCGAATGTTCCGTCGTGCTCGCGGATGCCGACGACCGGCCGCCAGAAGTCGTGGCAATACTTCTGCTCCCACGCCAAAATCCCAGCGTCGCCCAACGCCGCGTTGACGAAGGCGAAGAGGCGTGCGTTGTCGGCCTCGTTGTTTATCCGGCCGGTGGTCGGGTTGACGACGTTCATCGCCACCTGGCGAATGATCTGGTTGTAGAGGCGCGGCGGGGTACCCAAGCGGTTCGCGCCGTCGTAGCCCCAGTAGATGCCGGTGAGTGTGTCCTCCGGGGTCCGCCGCCCGTCGAACAGCGGGGTCGGCAGCGTCGCCGTTAGATCGGGCCTGATTCCCCTGACCCGCACGTCCCGGAGCGCCCGCCGGTACTTCTGGTTGGCACCGTTGTCGAAAAACGGCTTGTCCAAGTCGTGCCTCATTGAGACGGCGAAAGTTCTCGTCTGCGCCCCGTAGAAGGGCGAGTTGAAACCCTGACCGGGGTTGTCCGGATCGCGGCGATGCCTGCCGCGCTTCGGCGAGGGGATGTAGCCGCAATCGCGCGCGTCCATGTCGTTGGCGCGCAGGTCAAGCAGAGCTTGGCCGACATTTTGCCCGAAGAGGAAGCTCTGGTTGGTGGTGTCGAAGCAGCTCAACTGCGCGTCGAAGAAATCGGCTTGGGCGCTATAAAGCCTAGACAGCGTCCTGTGGGCGGCGCCCGCCACAGCGTCACGCGCCGACGTACCGGGCGGCGGGGGGGGCGGCGCTGGCAGGTAACGCGGCATACCCCCGGCGACCCCGGCGAAAGCGTCGTACATCGCCAAGTGAACAATCGCTATCGCCCTAGACGAAAGGGTGGGGCCGTTCTGCTGCCGCTTGTCGGGGTCGCTGTGACTGATGCGGTTGGCTTCGAGCGCCACGGCGTTCCAGAAGAGGATTGAGTCTTGCATCGGTGGTTTCTCCTGACTGAGGTTGAGAAGGTTGAGAAGGTAGCAGGCGACGAGCGCGACGGGTTTGTAAAGCGGCGGAGTATTCTAGCTGAAAATAGTAAGCCTCGATCAGGCCACGCCGTGCCTCGTTTGCCAGCCGATAGAGCATCCGCCGGCCTGCTAACGCTCCGGCGGAGGGACGCAGTTGTGATGTATATACTTTTATGAGGCCAACGGGGCGAGGAGTCTCGTCAGCGCGAATGCAATGCGTCAGACGCAGGCACGATATGCCTGACCTTGATAAATGTCAATAGTGGGATTCTCATTTTGGTGATCATTTACTTGATGCAGTTGGTTAATCGTCAAGCCACCAGATCGTCCGCGGTGTTGGCCGATTTGCCGAGATAAATTATCTATCTTGCATCAAGTAGATAATTACCCCATGACTACGAAGATTGGCAGCCACAATCAATGGTCCAAGTAGCACATCGGGCGCAAGCCATCCACACAAGCCCACGTGATTCGATAGAGGCTGCGAAGGTAATCATCCTGCCTCATCTCGCCGTCCGGCGGGTACGGGTCTGAGCACCAGCTTCCGTCGGGCGACTGGTTATCGAGGAGGCGGCGCACGACGAGCCCTAAGACGTGGTCGCTGCCCGCGACCCTAAACGCCGAGGACGCGAAGCCGGCTAAGGTCTCGACACCGATGTTCTCGCACCCCCGCTCTCTCGATATCCAACTGAAAAGCGCCGACCCGTATGACGCGAGTCTCGCGGCTGCGTCCTTGTTAGGCCCGTCTGCCGGCGCGCCGCGTTCGTCTAAACTCATGCCGCGTGCGATGCTGACGACGACACGGTACAGCCTCATCGCATACGACCGCTTGAAGGGTATCTCCTCTAATTCTGCGACCGCTTTTCGATAGTAAGCGGCGGCGTCCAGCCCGTCGAACCCGGCGCGTGCGGCGTAACTTACGTTGAGCGCGCTTCGCTCCCACGCCGCCCACGCCCCGCGCGCCGTCAGTCGTTTCCCCGCCGCCCGGCGCGCCGCGACAGGATTGTCCAGCCGCACGTAGTCTCGGAGCCTGTCCTTGTGCAGACTTAGAAGAATGGCGTTCCTGATCATGTCGAAGCGGCTGCGTAAGTCCGGCGGGAGCGTCGGCACGGCGGTCTCTACTGAGCAAAACACCCTATGGGCGGCGAAGAACTCCGCGGGCTTCTTCGCGGAGGCGACTGTCTCCTCCAGCAGCCCGATGCCGAGCGCCGCCGTATGCAGCTTCACCGGCTGGAGGTATGGGTTGATAATCCCTATGAATGGATCACGGCTCGTCCCCAACTCCGAGATCATCGCCAGCAGCTCGAGTTCCATCACGCCCGGCTCTGCGCCTTCCAGTACGTTTCCCATCGCGGCGAGGTAGCCAGAGAAGCGGATGAGGTGGTTGATGCCTTTCAAGGCCGATGAGTAAACGTCGCGCCGCGTGATGGCCCTGACCTTCGGCACGTCGTGGTTGGGGAAGAGCGCGGCGGGCCACACGCCATCGAGAAACGCTTCGATCTCAGCGTCCGGGATGATCGGGAAAACTTCTGCGTACCTGACGCCCGGCACCATCGTCCGCATCCCGAAGTGAAAGGGGTAATCTCTCGGGGCGTACAGCCCCACAGACGGGCGCGTCCGTACGAGCTTCATGATGCGCGCCCGCTCGGGGGAGTCCGCGAAGCTCAAGCCCGACGTGTAAGGCATTAGCTGCTCGCCGTTCGGCTCCCCGCCGTAGAACTCCTCGAAGCGCAGATACTTGGCTGACAGCACGCAGTTGAGCTTCTTATCAAGTGCATCCTGATAGTCCGACGCCTTGTATGACCTGCCGCCTTCGACGTTGGCCTGCTCCATGTTGAGGACGCGCTTCATCTCGAACCAGAAGGCGTACTCCATAGCCTCGGCAGCACTTGTGGACGAGGGGTCGTGCGCCCCGAAACGAGCCAGTTGCGCGTCAGCCATCTCTTCCGTTATCTCGCCGTCGCGCACCTTCTCGTACCCTTCGGCGAGCAGCGCCCCCAGCTCCCCCGTCTGCCTCGTCTTGCAGTCGCCAAAGTAGAATTCGCGGCAGGAGAGCGGGCGGGCGTCGTGCACGCCGCAAATCCGGCGCGGCGTGCCGTCCGCCTCACGGACGTACTTGAGGAAGACGCACGGGCTTTTCGGCGTGTTCCCGCGCCGCCTCAGGTAGGTCACCTTACTGCTTTCGGGGTCTTCGATCCACGGGCGGCGCTCCCGGTCGCTGTCCTCGCCGTCGAACCGCTCCTGCGTGAACTTGAGTAGGAACTCGGCGGGCGAGAGGTCGAAGAACGCGGCGAGGCGGAAGACGTCGAAGCTCGTCAGGTAGATGGGGTCTTCACTCGAGCAGCAGACGCCCGAGAGGCAACTGCCACAGACGAGATGATCGTCCTCGAACTCCTGCTCCGCGAGCTTCGTCGGATACTTTCGGAACGGGGCGAAGTTGAGCACCGGGAGCGCCCTGCCGCTCATGCGTTCACCCCTAGACTTATTCCCAGCGCAGGCTCGCCGTCAGGGGAGCGCCGGCTTCGCGCGTGGCCGGGACGTTTCTTCGCCCACGCCTTGAGCGTCGGCAGCAAATCGGGGAAGCTCAACCTCGGCCCGCGCCAGCGGTACTCGCGCAGTCCGTCCACAGCCGTCCACGTCGGGTGATAACGCTGGTAGATGTCCTCTGCCTCCATGTCGCCCCAGCTCCCGTCCGGGTTCTGCATAGAGAGAAGGTAGTCGATACCGCGCCGGATTAGAGGGTGCGTGCTCTCCAGCCCGAACGCACGCAGCGCATCGAGGAACTCGCCGACCATCTCCGGGTCCTCTGTCGCGACGGCCTCCTTCAGGTTGGCCTTCAGGAAAGCATACTCTTCGGGCAGCCAGCGGGGCGAAAGCCGGTAGACGCTGTAGTCGTTCAGAGTATAGACGACGTGCGTTACGGCATAAACGGTGTCGTAGAAGTCGGGGTTGGCGCCCTTCTCCCTCCCCCGGTACGGGCGGAGCGCCGGCAGCCAACGCAGCACGTCCATGTAAGAGGCACCGAGTCTCGTGCCGAAGCGCTCGCCCGTGTAAACCCGCAGGAGCGCGTAGTACCACACCCTGTAGCGGCTCATCATCTCAAGCCGCCCCCGGCACTCGCGGCAGCGCTTGCGCCCGCGCTTGTTATCAAGGCCGCACTCACACTGCTCGGGCACGTCGAGCGGCGGCTGCTCACGGGTCGGGTCGAAGCTTAAAAAGTCCGCGGCGGTAAAGTCTCCTGCCGAGAGTCTGATCTGACGGTCGAGCCCCTCTCCGGGAACGCCCAAGCCCGAGGCGGCCAGAGTGCCGTAGAGGAGATCGATCAGCGTGTCCGCGTCGGCGTCAGGCGGAAGCGTCGGGTAATTCTTCCGCCACCTGATGGCGCGCTCCCTTCCCATCTCGCGCGCCAGCCGCCTCAAGTCCGCGTCCTTAGACGTAAGAGAGATGAAATGAAAGCAGGAGAGCAGATCGCTCCCGTACTCGGCGAAGTTCTTCCGCTTGCGCGCGAGGCGGTAGATGAAATCCATGCCGCGCCGGATCGCTTGGCGGCGCACGTCGTCGGAGGTTCGCATGGGTTATTACCTGTGAGCGTATGAGGAAGGTTACGGCCCGTCGCCGCCTCCACATCTTAGTTTGCCGCGCGCTTCCCGGCCTCTGACTACTCATGTCCGGACGCGCGTCTTTTCACTTCCTCCAAAAATTCGCCCTCGTCGAACTCGCAGTTCTTCGTGAGTCTTACGGTGGCCGCAGCCGCGAGGACGGCTCCGTGGACGGCGACCCCCTCTTTCGTCACCCGCCGCCATTCGTCGAGGCGGGAGCTTCTCATCATCTTGGCGAGCGCCACCATGCGGTGGACCGCGCTGTGGTAGCTGACCGGGTCGCCCTCGTACCTCTCGCGGACGGGCGCGAACGCGTCACCGAGAGCGGCGCCCCGCGCCTGCCCCGCGACCGATGCGTCGTCACCGCCCGTGACCTTTAAGCCCGGCTTGCTCCGCGCGGCTATCCGCCTGGAAGAGTGGGCTATGAGGCTGTAGACGAGGCCGAACTCCTCGGGAGCAAATGAGACCGCATCCTCGGGCGGCGGGACATCGGGTTCACTTTTCATCACGGGCGCGAATGAATTGTCTCCTTAGGTGGGCGTTGACGCTTATAGGTTAAACGCTCAGAGATATTTCGAGTCAAGACAGTGGTGGCGTGACTCGACGTCACGAGAAGAATTGACGAGGGGCAAGGCTCTCGTTGCCGGCATTAGTCGCTGGCGCGAGGTACGAAACGACGCAAACGGCGACAAAGATAGTTTCGCACCGCGCGCATGTCAACATTATTCTCGTCGGACGAAAACCATTGACACCATCTCGATAGCAGCGTAGTGTGCCGGTGTTCCGCTGCTCCTCGCTCCCGGCCCTATACCCTTTTGGCCTGACCGAACCTCTCGAAGAAGGGTAACTCTCATCATGCCGAACAAAACAATGAGCTTTCAAAGTGCCGCGTTGATCATTGCCGTAGACGTGTGCGCGGCGGTCGGCTACGCCCCCAAGACGCCGGGCGGCAACCCTCCGCCCCCCTCGCATCGCACGTGCAGGAGTCCGTCAACCTGCATCTCACGCTCGGCAACCCGAGCGACGCGAAGGTGGACGCGGGCGACAAGGATAACCACCTGCTGGTCAAGCCGCAGTTCGTCTTCTCCTACAACGACTCGAGGGGTGTTCCGAACTGGGTGAAGCACTTCGCCAATTCGACGTAATGACGACTCTCAGACTCTTTGAACATATCACTGGGTATTGACATCTTGTTCCAATAGTAATATTTTGCTTCGCATTCCGAGGGGAAGTTTCTGCCGACGAGTGACTCTCTTGTGAGCCTCACATAAACCCTTTCAATGGCGCTAGTGCTCTTTAATTGCTGACATGGCTTTCCAAATTTCCTTACCACTACAATCTTATCAAACGTAATTGCATCGTCGAACATCTGCTCGCCAAAATTTGCATCACCAGTCTTCCGGCAATAGTTATTACCACCATCAACGGGCAACAATTCGCTTCCTACGAGTAGAGGCTGATTATGAAGATAGACGAGAATACACTGGCCGACGCGATATATGGTGGCACAGGGGTGCGCAGGTTCTCTCAAGACTCACCCATTCTTCCCGACGTTTGGATGGAGTATGGCAAGAAGCCGAATTATCCGGCAGACCTTCTCTTGAATCCGTATCTGGAGGAGCCTCCCGGCAGGGTCTCTAAATTTTTGAGTGACCGGCTTCAAGCCGACCGGGACCAAAACAGCGACCAGGCCAGAAAAAGCGCGGGTATCGCTTTCAACCAGACCACGGTCGTCGCCCGGCTTTACTTCGACGAGTTGGTTCGCGTCGTACTTCCTATGACACGTTGGTGGAATGAATTCGTCTGGAAAAAAGGCGGCCAAAATTTCAAGAGATTCATGACCGACGAAGCATTCAGGGATGAAATTGCCAGAGACCTTTGCGGGCTGCCGCCCGAAAAGAGTAGTAGTAAGAAGGCAGTGAAGAAAACCGCCGGGAAGAAGCGTTCGAGTAAAGCTCCGGCGAGCGCGGAGGAATTCGACCTTTCGCCTCAGTTGCTCTGGATGGTCAAAATCATAGGGCCGATTGCTCTGGCGAGAGAAGGTGAGACTACTCTTGACATCGAAGAATGCATTAAAGCGCTGGAGCGAAAACATCAGCATCAAGAAACGGACGAAGATCAACGTTCTCAAGCGAAGATCGTTAAGTATGCGGAAGAGATAGTTGGTGCGCTGCACAGATTGTTGAAGACCTTCAAACAGATCGAGATCAGTGATCTACAAAAAATCGACAAAGACGAGGGTAACGATACAACCCGCTCGGACAAGGATATGGACGAGCGTGAAAAAGCGAGGAAACGTTCTCTGGTCTGGTCTATCACTCTTAATCGCGCCGCGTCCGCGTCCGTCTGGCTTTCGACTTCGACGGTTAAAGCTGACGCGGCAAGGCTGCTTTTTGAAGTCAGTTGTAAACATCTCGGCTGGGCTGTCATTGATAGCGGGATAGACGCGCGTCACCCGGCCTTCTTTGATTGGGAGAAGATCAGGGAGGATAATGCCTTAAACAAAGCTAACGGTGAGGCTAAGAAGGGTCAGATTAAGAAGGTGGAAGAGGAGCCTGACGCGTGGCAGAAATATACGCGCGTGCGGGAGACTTACGACTTTACAATGATCAGAAACATCCTTAGTTTCGACGAACTGTCCGTCGAGGATCAGAAAAGCCTTCCGCCGCGACTCAAACGTTTGGCTAAAGACGCTGAAGAGCTAAAAAAATTGAGGGAGAGGCTCAATCGTGGCAACAACATAGACTGGGATAGGCTGATGCCCTACCTGCGAATACCGCACGACAAGGACTACAAGCCACCCGGCTTTGAGCACGGAACCCACGTCGCGGGGATTCTCGCGGGCGATTGGCCCAAAGACGAGCCTGCTAATTTTGAAGGGAGAGACGTGAGGGGGGTCTGCCCTGACCTGCGCCTCTACGACCTGCGCGTGCTCGATGATCTGGGACGGGGTGACGAATTTTCCACCATCGCGGCCATGCAGTTCGTACGATACCTCAACGCCAACAAGGAACGCATGGTCATGCACGGGGCGAACATGAGCCTTAGCATTCGTCACAACGTGAGGAATTACGCATGCGGTCGGACGCCCGTGTGTGATGAGGGCGAGCGCATGATTAACGCCGGAGTTGTGGTGGTCGCGGCAGCCGGTAATGCTGGTTACCGTGCGGCGGCAGCGGGTCAGGGCGGTGACGAGAGTTACCAGAGCATCAGCATTACCGACCCGGGCAACGCCGACGCGGTCATCACCGTGGGATCAACACACCGTGATCGCGCACACGCTTACGGCGTTAGTTTCTTCTCCAGCCGGGGGCCGACCGGCGACGGGCGTATCAAACCGGATTTGGTAGCTCCGGGGGAGAAGATCGTCAGCGCCACTCCCGATAAAGGGATGAAGCCGCTGGACGGCACCAGCATGGCCGCGCCACACGTGAGCGGAGCGGCGGCTCTCTTAATAGGCCGGTATTCCGAGTTGATCGGACGACCGCAACGCATTAAAGAGATTTTGTGTAGTACAGCGACAGACTTGGGTCGCGAGCGTTATTTCCAAGGCCACGGCATGCTGGATATTCTGCGAGCCATGCAATCAATTTAACCGCGCTTGAAGCAGATGAGGAGGATTCTATGATTTTCACACTGGAAGCATTGGAAGCCAAACACGGAGATGCTTTACTACTTCACTACGGGACTAAACGACCGGCTAACCTGATCGTCATTGACGCCGGCCCGGCTGGCGTTTACAGCAAGCGCGTGCGCCCGCGTCTGGATGAGCTAAAGGCGCAGAATAGCCCAAACAAGCCCCTCCCGATCCGCATGGTGATGGTCAGCCACCTCGACGACGATCACGTTAACGGCATCGAGGCACTCACCAACGATTTGGTGCGAAAGCAAGAGAATCAGGAGGAAATCCCGTACAATATTGCGACGCTCTGGCACAACAGCTTCGACGATATCCTCGACACGAACGCGATTAACACCCTCGCGGCATCGCTCAGTTCCGGTGGTTCGTTGAGCAAAGCGAACCCGCTTTCTCAAACTCTCCCGGCGTCGGTGGGTCAGGGGCGTAGGGTGCGGGACAACGCGGAAAGATTAGGCTTGTCTGTGAACACTCCGTTCACCGGACTGGTCATGCTGCCGAAGAAGGGCAAGAAGACCGTCAACATCGGCAACGGACTTAAATTCACCGTGGTGGGGCCGGATATGGAACGCGCCGAAATACTTCAAGCGGAGTGGGATGAAAAGATTCAGGAGTTGGGAGTGGCTAAGAAGTCTGAGAAACAAGCCAAGGCGGCTGAGTTTGTGGACAAGTCGGTCTTTAACCTTTCCAGCATCGTCGTCCTCGCGGAGTTCGACAACAAGACGATGCTTCTCACGGGCGATGGCAGAGGCGACCATACAATCGAAGGTCTACGGAAGTCGAAGCTCCTGAAAAATGGGAAGATACACGTCAATCTGCTCAAGCTGCCACATCACGGAAGTCACCATAACGTCGCGCCCGAATATTTCGACACGATTACCGCAGATCATTATGTGGTTTCGGCGGATGGAAGATTCGGAAACCCTGAGATCGACACTCTGAAGATGATTTCGGAGGCGCGCGGCTCTGAAAAGTTTACGATTCATCTCACCAATAAAGAGAAAAGGCTTATGGATTTCTTCAAGGCGGAAAAGAAGAAAGGTAAAAAGTACAACGTGGTCTTCCGCGATGATGACAAACTGTCCATCAAGGTTGATCTTGGAGACCCGCTCGACGGTTGATAAGTGGAGGGGTAGGAAGTTGCCGGTTTTCTCAAAGGCTTGGAACGTCCGGCTTTCCAGTAAAACAACCTTCCTTTCTCCGCACCTTCGTGGAGCGCCGGTTTGAGTGCGCTGGCAAGGCAGACATTCAAACATCGGGTGACCTCTGGTTACTCAAAGTAGTTTTGTGTCGCATCGCCGGTGAGCCTATGTTAGAAGATATCTCACAAGGGGAAATCGTCGAAGTAGTCTCGCCGGTTGGGCATGAAGCAGAGAACGAGCCGCGAGAAGCACGCGCCCTCAAGGGAATCGCGCTATGTCTTTCCGGTGGCGGTTATCGTGCGATGGTCTTTCATCTCGGGGCGCTCTGGCGACTCAACGAACTCGGCTACCTACCTAAGCTGACCAGAATCTCAAGTGTCTCCGGCGGTTCTATCACCTCCGGCGTGTTGGCGGTCGCATGGCCGCATCTCACCTTCGACGCATCGGGGGTAAGTTCTAATTTTAATTCCCTTGTCGTTGCACAGATCCGAAAAATGGCTGACCAGACGATAGATGTCGGCTCTGTGATACGCGGCATACTGACTGTGGGAAGCATCGGGGATAGGGTTGCTAAGGCATATAGTCGTTTCCTATTCGGTGAAAAGACACTGCAAGACCTGCCTGACGAACCGCGCTTCGTGATTAATGCGACAAACGTCCAGTCAGGCGTATTGTGGCGATTTTCAAAACCCTTCACGTGGGATTACCGCGTCGGTGAGATCGAAAACCCGACCATTAAAATAGCCGTGGCCGTGGCCGCATCTTCCGCATTTCCCCCTGTCCTATCACCCGTCGTCCTCAACTTGAAGGACTCAGACTACACTCCAAACAGCGGGAAGGATTTGCAGTACGAACCGTTCACCACCAAAGTCGTGTTAACTGACGGAGGGGTATATGACAATTTGGGTTTGGAGACAGCTTGGAAGAGCGCAGAGACTATATTGGTGAGCGATGGAGGCGGTAATCTCCCGGCTCAAGCCAAGCCGTGGAGAAACTGGTTCATACACATGCTGCGCGTGCTCTTTATCATTGACAATCAAGTGAGGAGTTTGCGTAAGCGGCAGACTATCGAGTCCTATCAACTGGGGGTGCGCAAAGGCACGTACTGGGGCATTAGAACAAACATTAATGATTACGAACTAAGTGATGCGCTAGACTGCCCGTTCGATAAAACGATTAAACTTGCCAATATTTCCACGCGTCTAAAGCGTCTTGATTCCATTACACAGGAGCGGCTGATAAACTGGGGCTATGCTGTTACCGATGCCGCAATGAGAAAACATGTCGATCCCAGCCTTCCAAAACCGGATGGATTTCCGTATCCGAAAGCCGATGTCGGGGCCTGACCGCCTTCCTCCAGAGGACAAACTATCGACAGTCAGGCCTCACGCGGGGCCGCATTGATTAAACCTCGGACGGAGAACTGGGCGATGAATCCAGGAAGAAAGTGGCCGCCGGAATCGCGCACCCCGCAACAGGCGCGGATGGAAAGACCGACCTAACCGTACAAGCCGAGTACCGTGCAGCAGAAGACAGCCCCGGCCTCGCGGGGCGTGCCCTCGTCGGCCCCCCCCGGCGCACCGGCCCAGGCCCGCGCATCAGGTTAGGCATCCGCCGCCCGCCAGCCCGTCAGCCGCCCCACGTCGTCGGCCCCCCCGGTCTACCGCCCTCAGGCGATACCCAAGGTTTTGCAGATGAAGAGGAGGTTCTGGTGCAAACGCTAAGTTGGGCTGATAATCGTTAGCATGAATCAGCCTCTTCCTCACACATCGTCCCTGTTTCGCGGTCGCCACTTTAATCGTACTATCATCATTCTCTGTGTCCGATGGTATATCACCTATAAGCTGAGCTACCGCGACCTCGTCGAGATGATGGCCGAGCGCGGAGTCGATCTCTCACATACAACAATCCTCAGATGGGTCCAACACTATGTCCCGGAGTTCGAGAAACGCTGGCGTCGCTACGCACGCCCCGTCGGCACCTCATGGCGAGTGGACGAAACCTACATCAGAGTCAGAGGGCGGTGGACTTACCTCTACCGTGCTGTCGATAAGCAGGGACTGACGGTTGATTTCTTGCTGAGTGAGCATCGAGATATAGCAGCAGCCAAACGGTTCTTTACCAAGGCCATTGAACGGCACGGCACTCCCGAAACGATCACGCTCGACGGTTACCCGGCGACTCACGCATCCGTCGCGGAGCTAAAGAAGAGCGGAGTGCTGCGCCCACTAGCGAAAGTCCGGACAAGCAAATACTTGAACAACCTCGTCGAGCAGGATCATAGGAGAGTGAAGCAGCGAATTTATCCGATGCTCGGCTTCAAGAAGTTTGCGAATGCGTCAGTCACGATCAGCGGGATCGAGCTAGCGCAGCAGATCAGGAAGGGGCAGTTCGACACTTCAGCAGTGACAATGAGAGACAGAGCAAGCGTGCGGCAGGTGTGGGAAGCAGTACTGGCCGCGTGAGGTCGGGCACGGTGAAACACTCGTGCGCTCTGTCTCTGCTATTTGCACCAGAACCTAAATGACGTGAGTTCGGGATAAGCGAACTCAGAAAACCAGCGCCGGCAGTTGTAACTGCTCTTTGACACGAATGTTCAAGCTCGGCTTCTTCTCTCTGAAAGTGTAAGCCACAAGACCGGCCAGCAGG
>Ga0190275_10001171_pt1 | contig 19936 bp, 15 predicted proteins | sample Popmic550T_FD_133745 | JGI IMG/M metagenome (GOLD analysis project Ga0190275, IMG submission 133745) | Populus adjacent soil microbial communities from riparian zone of Yellowstone River, Montana, USA - 550 T | ecosystem: Environmental > Terrestrial > Soil > Riparian zone > Trees stand | place...
CGGTAGCCGGGGAACGAGAGCTCCGGGAGCACGGAACTCTCGAGAGGAGGAGCTGGGGCTTCCAAGGGAGCGGCCCCCTGGGGACAGAGGGTGTGGGTTCCCTCCCAGCGCCTCCCGCATGTCTGACAGCGGGGCACGGCCTGGACTCTACGTGTCCAGTCCCGCGCCTTCCATGGTGGGTACCCATTAGGTCAGGGACGACCCTGACCCTGGGACAACTCTCAGGGTATCCACGGCTCCACACTGCGTGGAACAACGGAGGCCCCGCGCTCCGTGAGGCGCATCACAGCCCGCCCGAGTCGTAGCTGGACGGCACGTCCACGTGGAAGATGAGCTCCACCGTGCGCTTCTCCGCCGGGGCCAGCTTGAGCTTCCAGCGGGTGATGCCGTCGGCCGCGTCGAGCGCATAGCCCGCCGTCGTCTTCTTCGCGTCCAGCTCCACCTTCACGTCGTCCAGCTCGGACACGGGGACGTGCTCGGCCACCTCCAGCTCCTCGGGGCTCTTGCGGTAGTTGGCCACCTCGAAGCGGTAGGCGTAGCGGAAGCGCCGCTTGCCGCCGAAGAAGCCCGAGTCCCTCGCCACCTCCTCCACCACGTGGCGCTCCACGCGCAGGCCCTCCTCGATGCCGAACGTGAGCTCGAAGGGCGCGCCCTGCGCCACGCGCTCCAGCGCCTGGCGGCCAAGGAAGCCCGTCTGGCGGAACACGTCCACTGCGCCCGTCAGCAGTGGGAAGGGAGCGGTGTTGGTGAGCCGGGCCACGCGGAACACCACCGGGTACAGCTTGGGGATGGTGCGCCAGGAGAAGGAGGCCTGGAGCCGCGTGCGCGCCACCCGCAGCCGCACCTCCGAGCCGTCCCCCGGCACGTCCGCCCGCTCCGGCACGGCGAGCTGCACGGAGAGCCCCTGGGCGGTGGCCCGCAGCGACTCTCCGCTGGAGGGAGTGGTCGCGCCTGTCTGCGCATGCTCCTTGTACTCCTCGCGCCGCACGAGCACCTTGCGCTCCTCCTTGCGCTCCTGGGCGTAGACCTGGAGGGGCCGCAGCTCCGGCGGCGTCGCGTTCTCATCCGGCACCGCGGTGGAGAGCACCAGCCGCGCTTCCTTCCAGTCCTCGCCGGAGGCCTGCTTCACGGTGGCGTAGGTGGCCAGCTCCACCGTCCGGCTCTGCTCGTCGGCGCGGGCCTCGTAGGCGGGCTGCCAGGAGGCACCACCCACCATATAGGTGAGCTCCACCCGGGCTTGTGTTCCGGCGGGGCAGTTCAGCCGCACCTCCACGCTCCGATCAGTGCGCGCGGAGGCCGCCATCGTGCGTGCCGCCTGAACGTTGACCTCGGCCAGGGCCCGCGAGGCGGTGCGCCACTTCGCCGCCTGGGCCTCCTGCTCGGAGGCCGCGCGCACGCGGGAGCCGAGGGCCGTGTCCAGCGCGGTGCTCCACGCGCGGGTGTCCGGCTTGGACTCGATGAACTCCCGGCGGATGCGCGCCAGGGCCACCTCGGTGAGGCTCGAGCCCAACCCATCGAGGGCCAGGGCGCGCGCGCGCGCATGCTCCAGGGCAGCAAGCTCCCGCTCCAGCTCCACGCGCTGCTTCTCCAGCCGCTCGCGCTCGGTGCCGTAGCGAGCCTGCCGCGTGCGCTCGGAGGCCAGCAGGCCCTCTACGGTGGCGCGCTCGGCGTGGGCCCGGAAACTGGCCGGGTCCGCCGCCGGCGGCAGCTCCTCGAAGCGCGCCAGGGTGTCACGGCCCGCGCACGTCACCGTCTGCGAGCGCGTCACCTGCGCGCGATCCGGGTAGACGACGACGGAGCTCACCGGCGAGGTGGCGGCGAGCACCCACAACGTCAGGGACAAAGTGTGCATGGCCCGCCTCCTTACTGGCTCTGGTGCATGCGCCAGCCCTTCGGGTGGCGCAGGGTGTACTCGAACGAGACCACCGTCTTGCCCGAGGCAGGCACGGTGAGCTCCCACTCCAGGGTCCCCTTCACCTGATCCTGTCGGGCAAAGGGCTCGGTGCGGACGAGCTTGATCTCCACGTCCTCGTCCCGGGTGAGCGGCCACTGATCGTGGATGCGCACCGGGAGCGGGAAGGCGTAGGGGTTGGCGACCTCGAGCGTGATGCGGTAGGTGGTCTCCTCGTCCTTGCCGAGGAAGCCCTTCTCCGCCTGCACGAGCGTCACGTTGCGCACTGGCCGAACCGCCCGGTCCACGCCGAGGGGAAGGGTGAAGCGCTCGCCCGGCGCCACGAGCTTCAGCGAGGCCGTCCCCGCGGGATCCGAGCCCACGAAGAGGCTCGCCTCGCCGCCGGGCAGCACCTGCTTGGAGGGGCTCTGCAGCTCCGCGACGAGGAAGGCATCCCGGGCGAGCGCGGGGAACAGCTTGCGCTCGGTCTTCACCGGCCAGGACTCGGTGAAGAGCGGAACGCGCCGCTCGCCGCCTCCACTGGGGACAGTCTCCCGGCGCGCGGAGGGGAAGGCCAGGTCATAGCCACCGGCGAGCGAGGCCGGCAGGCGCGGATCCACCGCCGGCCGCCGCCAGGCCGCGGGCGGCGCGAGCCCCACGCCGAAGGTCTCCGTGGGGACAGAAGGCCGACGGGAGAGGCTGCTGCTCTCGGTGGCGCCGGACACCACCACCATCTCCTCGGCAAAGGACTCGCTGATCTCGGACTCGTCGAAGTCCGAGGGAGGCGATGCGGGGGCAGGCTCTGGCCGCATGACAGGCTGTGGTCTCGAAGCCTTCTTTCCAGGGGGGCGCATTGCATCCACGGTGACGCCCGTGGTGGTGGAGCCCACATCGATGCTCGGAGGAACGCCTTCGACGGTGATCGCGCCGGTTGGGTCCCGCGAGAGGTCCGCGGCGTAGGACGTCGACTGCGAGGGCTCGGCGCCCTGCGCACGTGCGAGGAGGCGCTGGCGAAGCTGATCACTCTCCTTGGCCTCCGCGGGGAGCGGAGGGGGTAACGGCGGAGGCGGGCGGTAGGGCACGGTGAGCGGGGCGGGCGTGGGGATGAAGCGATCCCGCTGACCGATCTTCCAGGTGGTGAGCTTGGGCAGGGCGGTGGTAGTGGCGGGGATGGCGGTGCTGAGCGTGAGCGCCGCGTCCTGCCAGTCCTCACCGGTCTCCTGGCTCACGAGGCCGAAGAAGGACACCTGCACCCGGTTGGTCTCGGGGACGAGCTGCAGCTCGTAGCGCGGGAACCAGCGCGCGTTCCGGGTGACATAGGTGAGGGTGAGCTTCACCGGGCCGTTGCCCGAGAGCGTGGGTGCCACCTCCAGCCCGGGGCTCCGAGGGGCGCCGCCCAGCCGGTGGGCCTCCTGGAGCTGGCGCTCCCGCTCGCGCTCGAGCTCCTGCAGCCGCGCGTTGAGCTCGCGCAGCCGGGTCTGGAGCTTGCCGAGGGTGTCCACCAAGAAGGTGGTGGCCGTGTTCCATCCGGAGGGATCGAGCCGGGGGGGTGGGGCCTTGTCTCGGTCGGCGTCGGCTGGGGGCAGGGCGCGCAGGCCCTGGAGGTAGGAGAGCTGGGCGCTGACGGCCACCCGCTCAGCTTGGGTGCGAGCGAGCTGGTCGTCCAGCCGGTCCAGTGCATCCAGCACCTTGCGCGCCTCGGTGGCAATGAGGACCTCGGGGCTGACGGGGCGCAGGTCCACGCGGGCAACCTCGGCGCCCTCGGCCTCCACGCGGATGGAGGAGGAGTCCACTGCGCCTGCCAGCGTGGGCAGCTCCACGCGCAGGGAGCCCGAGACGGTGAGCTGCGCGGTGCGCACCACGCGCGCCTGATCGCTATAGAGGGTGACGGAGGTGATGGGCGCGTCGATGGCGGTCGCTATCGCCCCAACGCCCAGGAATCCCAGCAGGAGCATGCCGCCATCCTCGCAGCTTCGCGGGTGAAGTCACATTCCAGTAGCGCGCACTCCTTCCGCTGGGAGCCCCCGTTCCTACGGGGTGGTCCTCGGGTGGGAGACCATCCCCATCCCCCACCGTGGGGAGAGAACTCCGCGCCACGGGGGCTCCCGCCGTGAGGAGCCTGCCCTGGGAGGCAGGCTTGCGTCATGCAGTGCGCGGCGCACCGAGAGGCGCGTCCGCTCGTGGACGGTGCCGGCGCGAGGGCAGTGGAGGTGCGTCATCGGGGACGCACCTTGGGGATTCTCAGGATCGAGGTAACACGCCATGGAACTGGACCGAGCGAGGCGGCTCGCGTGGGTACTCTGCGTCGGCATCGTCGCTGGCTGCACGGGTGGAAAGCAGGAGGGCGGGACAGGGGGCAGCGGCCCATTGGCCGAGGACGAGGCTCAAGTTGGCGAGGGCCGGGGGCGGAAGGTGACTCTGGAGATCACCGAGGCCTTCACGAAGGGGACGGGCCAGGCGGTGCCTCGGACCTCCTTTCTCTCTCCCGAGGAGCAGATCACGGTGCGGGCCCGCCTGATCAACGCACCCAATGGGACGGAGGACCATATCCGCTGGACGGTGCGCCCCACGGGGAAGCACACCGGCCCCGCGGTGCCGGACGCCCACGAGGGCAAGGAGATCATCTTCCGAGGCAGCTCTTCGCTGCTGCGGGACGGCAGCCGTCAGCCCAACCCGCCGTTGGAGTACGAGGTGGTCGCCACCGCGACGGTGGAGGGGAAGACACTGGAGGCTCGCCTGCCTCCCACCACCTTCATTCGGCAGGACGAGCAGGACATCGTGCGCCAGGAGTACGCCGACTACGGGACGCTCTTCCGGCCGAGCCTCACCCAGATCTCCGTTCCCAGGAGCGCACTCCTCAACACGGGCAACTATGCCTTCATCGTCGAGGAGGACGAGGGGGGGCTGCAGGAGCTGCTCACCCAGGTGCAGAGCGAGGTGGATCGCATCCTCGGGGATGACGTGCAGGAGAAGCGGGTGGGGACCCGGAGGCTGAGGCCGGACACGGTGGTGGTCTCCCCGGGGCCCGCGGTGCTGGAGGCCGGGCCGCTCGGGGACACGAATCCCCAGGGGGATGACGTGTGCGGTGGCCCCGTGGTGAACGGTGCCTGCGCCGGGCCCATCCTCGCGGGGCGCAACGGCATCGCGGAGACGCGCGCCAACAACCGCACGGCCCGGGTGGAGGTGTCCAGGCTGGTGACGAGCGCCTTCCGCAACCCGCAGCGCAACCGGGCCATCGGCTCCCAGTCACTCAACAGCCGCCACACCCGAGGCCGGGCGCTGGATCTCGATCCGCGGGCCCTCTCGGTGCCCGGCAAGGACGCGCGGCAGCTCATGTGCATCCTCGAAGCCGCCGGAGATCGCGTCGTCGGTGAGGGCAACTCCTTCACCGAGCGGGGCGCAGCCACGTTCCTCGACTGCAACGACGTGACGGCAGATCACGTCCACATCCAGCGCTGAGGCGCGGGAGGAGCATCCACCATGAAAGCCTCTCACCTGTTCTGCGCCCTCGTGGCGCTGCTGCCCCTGTTGAGCTGGGGCCAGGCCTATCCGCGCCCACCATCCCGGCCTCCGCCAGCAGTTCGCCCTCCCACGACGGCCACGCCTCCCGCGGCGCCTCTGTCGGCTGCGGCGCGCGAGGCGGTGCAGCTCGCCCAGCAGGGCTGCCAGTCGGACGGCTACGACGCGGAGGTGTGCGAGCGAGCCATCTCCCGGCTCGAGGCGGCGGTGCGCGAGAACCCGTCGCAGCTCGACGTGCAGCTGGCGCTGGCCCAGGCATGCTGGAACCGCTCCTTCCAGGAGCGTGCGGACTCCCGCTCGCGCCAGAGCTGGCAGCAGCGCTCCAAGGACATCTACCAGCGGCTGGTGGATGGAAAGGTGAGCGATGCGCGACCGTATTACGAGCTGAGTGTCCGGCAGAAGGACCAAGGCCAGCGGGCAACGCTGCTGCGGCGGACGGTGGAGCTGAATCCGCGGCACCCTCGGGCGAACCAGGATCTGGCCTGGAGCATGCTCAAGCAGGGCCAGCCGGATGAGGCCTGGAGGGTGTACCAGCGGCACCTGGAGGTGAGCCCGGTGAAGGATCGGCAGGAGGCCCAGGAGAACCTGCGGTTCGCCGGAGCGATGGTCCGCGCCCAGCGGCCCCAGCAGGCGGCGCAGGTGCTGGAGACGGTGATGGAGCAGGTGAAGGACGAGCGCCGTGCCGAGCGCTGCCTGCTCCTGGAGTCCGCGGAGCCACGGCTGGTGGAGGCGCGGCCTACGGTGAGGCGACAGCTGCAGGAGCTGCGCCCCTACTGCACGAACACGGCGCACCTGGACCGGGCGGTGAACCTGGAGCAGCAGGGCCGCGTGGACGAGGCCGTCACGGAGCTGGAGCGGCAGGTGGACGCCAACCCCAAGCCGGAGGAGACATACGTGATGCTCGAGCGCCTCTACCTGCGCAAGGGGCAGCCGGAGAAGGCAGCGGAGGTGACGGCGCGCCACCTGCGCACAGAGCCGGACGCGCGCGAGAAGTGCGAGCGGTTCAGGCGGATCTCCCCGCACACGCTCCGGGCCATGGACGCGCAGACGCTGGAGGCCATGCGGCGGCAGTGCAGCGAGCGTTGATCAAGAGGACTCGCCGAGGAAGCGGCGCCGCAGCGTGCGAGTCACCTCTCCGTCCCAGCGGACGGAGAAGACCTCCACGAAGGTGCGGCGCCAGTGCAGGGCGCACGCCAAGCACGCCAGCGTGGCGGCCATCCCGATGACGGTGTTCTGCCAGGAGGCCAGGTTCCACTGCCCACTCCAGAACCACTCCTTCAGGGAGGTGGGCCAGTAGTAGTGGATGGGCCAGCCAGGACCGCTCCCGGCCAGATCGCACAGCAGGTGCAGGTGGAAGGCGGCGAGCGAGAGCAGGGCCACCCTCCCGCGTTGCCGCGCGAACGCCGTGCAGATTCCCATCGTGGCGAGTGCTGCCACGTACCCGTGGGTGAGGACGTGGTGATACTTCCCGTACAGGGCCTCTCCCCCCAGGAGCGTGAGCCCGTCCACATCGGGCGCCAGTCCCGCGAGGGTGACGAGGATGCGGTCACGCCGCTCGCGCAGGCTTTGGGCCATCAGCCAGGACAGCTCACCGTGAACGATGGGATTCATGGGGGAGGAGCATACCCGGGAGCCGCGGGCAGTAGTGCGCCAGGCGCCTGTTCGGAAACGTCGGGACTTTCAAAAACCCCCGACATTTCCGAACAGTGACTCAGCAGAGCGGCCCCAGGCGCGGGGACTCACCGGTTCCGCGCGCGGCGCCGGGCCAGCGCCTGCCGGCGCCGGGTGAGGAGGACCAGCGCGAGCATGGCTGCCGCTGCGGCCGCCGGCATGCCACCGCTGGCGGAGGCGCCGCATCCCATGGCGGGCTTGAGGCCACCGCGGGGCGCGTTCGGGTCAGCCGGCATGGTGGTCTGGGGCCCCGACGGAGGGGAGGGGGGCGGAGTCACACCGGGCGTGGGCGTGGTGGGAGGAGTCGGCAGCTCGATCGTGGGCGGAGCCGGCGCTGGCGGAGTCGGCGCGGGCGGAGTCGGCGCGGGCGGAGTCGGCTCCGGCGCGGGCGGCGGCGGCATCACGTCCTCCAGGCTCGTGCCCATGGTGAAGCCATCGTGATAGACGACGCCCACCTGCTCAATGGACTCATCCCGGTAGAGGCCGAGCTTCAGGTAGTTCTTCATTCCGCTGAACTGGGTGGCCGCCATCGTCTTGGGAACGACGAGCGTGCCGTCCTTGTACAGCTCAACGAAGCCCTGGCGGGGATCAGACGACCACTTCACGCGCAGCACGAAGTCTTGCCACTGCCCGCGCACCAGCGGGCTGCGCCAGATGATCTTGCCCTCGTCTCCTCCCGCACGCAGGCGCATCTCCTCACCCACCACAGAGAACACCAGGGGTGGCGCGCCACAGCAGCCATCGTGGTGCCACTGAGCGAAGACCTGCCACGTGTCCTCGGAAGGGTAGTCCTCGGGAAAGAGGGTGCTCCACTTGTAGAAGTACTCGGTCCCGGGGGCTTCCTCGGTCAGGTACACCACCTCGTTCCGGTTGCCGCTCGCGTTGATGGGGTCGTCCCCCTGGCGCACGGTGGCCTTCAGGGCGTAGCGGCCCTCACGCACAATGTCGGAGACAACCTGGAGCCGGTCCGAGGCCACACTCTGAGAGAGCGACCACTGCGAGAGGTTGCCAGGCTCGAAGTCTCCCTTCCACACAGGGGAGGCAGCGGCGATGGCTGGCAGAAGTAGGACAGGGACGAGCTGAAGGAAACGCTTCACTAAATCTCCTTTCGTTCCATGAGCCGCTCTCGGACAAATGGCGCAAAGGAACCCATCCCGGGCGCCAGGCCCCTCGTCCCGGCTGGGGGGGGCTCGCCAAGACCGCTTGCCATCAGGAAGTGGAGGCCTGGGGCTCCTTCCCTTCCTACCCACCGAGCGAGCCCGAAAGCCCTTTGATTTCAAGGGATGCGAAGCCGCAGGGGAATATGTAGGCAGGCACTTACAAGCCAGCGCCGCCCACGAATGCAGGCCGCTTGCTCTGCGTGCTGGCGCGTGAAGGTGCAGGGAAGGGCGAGCGGGATGAGGCGTGGCTGCCCGAGCAGTGTCCGGCACCCAGCCAAGGGAATGTTCGAGAGCAGGGGGAGCTTGGAAAAGCTCCGCCGCCTCGTGGAGGAGGCATGCCATGCTCGCCGCGGACCTGAGCGGGAGGGGTGGTCATGAAGCCTTCGTCCCCACGCAACATGAGTGACTATGAGGCCGTTCGCCGCTCCTTCCAGTGGGAGCGGCCGGAGCGCTTCAACTTCGCCGCGGATGTCATCGATCGCCATGCGAGGGAGCGGCCGGACGCGCTGGCGCTCCTCTGGTCCGATGAAGCCGGCCAGGAGCGGCGCTTCACCTTCTCGGAGCTGAAGCAGCACTCGCTCCATGCGGCGCAGTTCCTCTTGAGCCTGGGGATGCGGCGAGGAGACAGGGCCTTCATCCTCATGCCGCGGGTGCCGGAGTGGTGGTTCCTGGTGCTGGGCTGCATCCGTGCCGGCATCGTCTTCATGCCCGGCACGCCCATGCTCACGCCGAAGGACATCCGCTACCGGATCTTCGCCTCGGATGCGCAGGCCGTCATCACGGACGTGAGCTGCCTGGATCGCTTCGAGGGGCTGGTGGGGACAGGGCGGGTGGAGAACTGGATCTCCGTGGGAGACGCGCCCTCGCCGTGGGTCCGCTACGAGCAGGCCTCGGGGACGGGCACGCACGGGCTGTCCTTCGAGCCCACCCGGGCAGATGAGCCGATGCTGATCTACTTCACCTCCGGCACCACGGGCATGCCGAAGATGGTGCTCCACACCCAGGCGAGCTACGGCCTGGGGCACCAGGTGACGGGACGCTACTGGCTGGATCTCACGCCGGAGGACCGGCACCTGACGCTGTCGGACACGGGCTGGGCCAAGTGCGCCTGGGGCAAGCTCTTCGGGCCGTGGAGCCAGGGCGCGTGCAACGTCGTCTACGACTTCCGGGGGCGCTTCGATGCGGCGAAGGTGCTCCAGGTGCTGGAGCGGCAGAAGGTGACGACGTTCTGCGCGCCGCCCACGGCGTGGCGGGCCATCATCCTGCAAGAGCTGTCGAAGTTCGACCTGTCCTCCCTCCGCCACGCGGTGAGCGCGGGCGAGCCGCTGAACCCCGAGGTCATCGACACGTGGAAGCAGGCCACGGGGCTGCACATCCGCGAGGGCTACGGGCAGACGGAGACGGTGGTGGTGGTGGGCATGTTCCCGGGCGTGGAGCCGCGGCCGGGCTCCATGGGCAAGCCTTCGCCGGGCTTCACGGTGGAGGTCATCAACGAGCAAGGCCAGGAGGTGCCGGTGGGGCAGGAGGGAGACATCGCGGTGCAGGTGGCGCCGGAGCGCCCGGTGGGCCTGTTCCACGGCTACCTGAATGACGACGCGGCCAACGAGGCCTGCCGCCGCGGGGACTGGTACGTGACGGGGGATCGGGCGGTGAAGGACGCGGACGGCTACTTCTGGTTCGTGGGGCGGGCAGACGATGTCATCAAGACGTCGGGCTACCGGGTGGGGCCGTTCGAGGTGGAGTCGGCGCTGCTCGAGCACGTGGCAGTGGCGGAGTCGGCGGTCATTGGCGTGCCGGACGAGCGGATCGGCCAGCGCATCAAGGCGTATGTGGTGCTGGCGCCGGGGCACAAGGGCTCGCCGGAGCTGGCCATGGAGCTGCAGGAGCACGTGAAGCGGACGACGGCGCCGTACAAGTACCCGCGCGAGATCGAGTTCGTCGCCGAGCTGCCAAAGACGGTGAGCGGGAAGATCCGCCGCGCGGAGCTGCGAGGCGTGCTGAAGCCGTCGTGAGGACAGGGCTGGGCGTGGGCGAGCTCCCGTTGTCGGGGCTCATGAGATGAGGTGGCGCTCGGTCTCGTCCCGGTGCTTCTTGAGCAGGTGCGTGAAGGGGGTTCCGCCCGTGCCCTTCTCGCCTCGTGCGGCGGCCTGCTCCCTGGCTGGCTGGAGGATGTAGCGGGCCGACAGCTCCATGTGCCGCTGGCGGAAGTCCCGCAACAGCTCGATGCAGCCGTTGTAGGCCTCCACGAGTGCGGGCTCCCGGCGCGACAGGACGAAGTCCCGGACCGAAGGCCCTCCGTCCACCGACTCGATGAAGCGCAGGTGTTCTGGGGGCATGTAGCCGCGGAGCCGCACGAGGTACTCATGAAGCGAGCCCTCCGAGTGCCGCACGCCCAGCACCGCATCGAGCAGTGGCATCACCATGCTCTGGGCCGCGCTCGCTCCGGCGAAGGACTGAGGCTGGTCTCCCAGCTCCTCCACGCCCTCGTAGCGCACGGGAGACTCCAGGAAGCCGTGCAGGAAGGGCTGCACCCTGTTGAAGAAGATGGACGGGTCACACCGCTCGGGCATGCGCTCCAAGGTGCGGTGCACCTCTCGCTGGGCCGCGGCGATGCGCCGCAGTGCGTGCTCCAGCGCCTCGGGGTCATCCCGCGTCACGGCTTGCTGAGCGGTCACCCCGGCCTCCAGCATCGGAGCAGCGCGGGCCTCGAGGTCCACGTGTACGAGGATGAACCAGGACTCGTCCAGGCCTCCGAGAAATGTCTGGAGCGCAGTCAGGTTCCCCAAGGCGATGGGACCCTCGGGATCGAGCCGCCGCCAGTTGTTCAGCCCGTGTGCGGCATACGAGAGCACGGGGGGACGGCCGAGCCGATGTGCCACACGAAACCAGGGCACCGCCACGCTTCGCGGCACAGTCCGCTCCGGGGGGTGAGAGCCCTTCTCCCAGACCGCCGCGTGCCCGAAGAAGGACAGCAGCTGCATGGCCCGCTCCAGGTGCCGGGGCTCCTCCAGATGGAGAGTCTCCAGCAGCGGGAGCCGCGAGAGGTGTTCGCGCGCCCTGCCAGCCGCGAGCAGGGCGGGCAGCTCATGGCCCAGCTCCTCCCAGGGCGCGAAGGCCGCAGGCAACCAGGGACAAGGGTCCTCCACCGGCAAGAAGCCACGCCCAGGCCGGCCGGGTGTCCAGTAGCTGCCGTCCATTGCCCGTGCCTCTCAGCTCCAGTCGGAGTGGACGAAGCCCGCCTCCGGCTTGTCGCGGCGCTGATAGGTGTGGGCGCCGAAGGCGTCGCGCTGGGCCTGGGTGAGGTTCTGCGGCAGCTCGGCGCTGCGGTAGCTGTCCAGGTACGCCAGGCTGGCGGAGAACACCGGCACGGGGATGCCCACCCGCGCCGCCGTTCCCACCAGGCGCCGCCACGCCGTCCCCAGCTTCGTCAGCACCGGAGCAAAGGCGTCCGAGACGACGAGGTTGGGCAGCTCCGGCTGCTGGGTGAAGGCCTCGCGCAGCGGGCTGAGCAGCTTCGCGCGGATGATGCAGCCTCCTCGCCAGATGCGCGCCATCTCCGCCAGCGACACGTTCCAGTGATGCTCCTTCGAGGCCGCCTGGATGAGCCGCATGCCCTGCGCGTACGTGACGACACGGGCGGCGTAGAGCGCGTCATGCGCCCACGAGACGAGGTTCGTCTTCTCTTCCTCCGTGAGCACCAGCGGCAGGCCGGGGAGCTTGCTGCTGGCCGCCACGCGCTCCTCCTTCATCGCCGAGAGGTTGCGCGCGTCCAGCGCCGCGGCGATGGAGGGCACGGGGATGCCCAGGTCCAGCGACACCTGCACCGTCCATTTGCCGGTGCCCTTCTGGCCCGCCTTGTCCAGCACCAGGTCCACCAGCGGCTTGCCCGTCTCCGGGTCCTTCTTGCGCAGCACCTTGAGGGTGGTCTCCAGCAGGAAGGACTCGGCGATGCCCTCGTTCCACTTCGTGAAGATGTCCGCCAGCGCGTCCGCGGACAGCCCCAGCCCGCGGCGCAGCACGTCATACGTCTCCGCCAGCAGCTGCATGTCCGCGTACTCGATGCCGTTGTGCACCATCTTCACGAAGTGGCCCGCGCCATCCGGGCCCACGTGGGTGACACACAGGCCCGACTCGGCACGCGCGGCGATGGCCTCCACCACCGGGCGGATGAGGGCATACGCCTCGACGGGGCCGCCCGGCATCAGCGAGGGGCCATGGCGCGCGCCCTCCTCGCCGCCGGAGACGCCCATGCCAATGAAGTGCAGGCCCTTCTCCCGGTAGGCCTTCTCGCGGCGCTGCGTATCGAGGAACCACGAGTTGCCGCCATCAATCAGCACGTCCCCCGGCGACAGCAGGGGCGCCAGCTGATCCATCATCTGATCCACCGCCGCGCCCGCCGTCACCATCAGCAGGATGCGGCGCGGGCGCTCGAGCATCTGCACGAACTCTGCCAGCGAGCCCGTGCCCTTCATCTCCGGGTGCCCGTGCTTGGCGTGGATGGCGTCGATCTTCTCCGGGTGCCGATCCCACGCCGCCACCTTGAAGCCATGGTCCGCGACGTTGAGCGCGATGCTGGCGCCCATGACGCCCATGCCGGCCACGCCGAACTGGAACTGGCCCTGGGAATTCGCTGCTGAAGTCATAGCGTCCTCCTGGTGGATCCGCCCGCACGGCGGATCCGTGACACCTTCACTGCCCCGCCGCCGATCGATCCAAGATCCACACGGCGTTCTTCACCCGCCCCGCGGGGAGATCCTCGCCCGCGAACACCCGCCGCACCGCCTCCCGCTTGCCCTCGCCCGCCACCGCGAAGAGCACCTGGCGGGCCTCGTTCAGCACCGGCAGCGTGAGCGTCAGCCTCCACGGCGGAGGCTTGGGCCCCACCACCGCCAGCACCCGCCGCTGCTGCTCCTCCACGGCGGCCAGGCCTGGGAACAGCGAGGCCGTGTGCCCGTCCTCGCCCATGCCCAGCAGCACGACGTCGAGTGTGGGGGGCAGCAGCGCCTCGTAGTCCCGCGCGGCCGCATCCCGGTCCTCGCGCTCACCCTCCATGCGGCGGACCTGCTCGAGCTTGATGCCCGCGGGGCGGAAGAGCGTCTCCTTGGCGAGGAAGTAGTTGCTCTCCAGGTGGTCGGGCGGCACGCACCGGTCGTCCGCGAAGTAGAAGTCCACCCGCTCCCACGGCACGGGCATGGCCGCCAGGGTGCGGTAGATGGGGCCGACCGTCTTCCCTCCAGAGAGCGCGAAGCTGCACCGCCCGCCGCCCGAGAGCGCTCGCTGGAGCGCGCCCGCGAGCCACTCCGCGGTTCGCTGTGCAAGCTCCTCTGACTCCACGACGATCTTCTGCGCCGGGCTCATGTGAGCACCGTCCAGCGCCGGCCGTCCCGCGCCAGCAGCGCCGCCGCCGCATCCGGGCCCGCGCTCCCAGAGGTGTACTCGTGAATGTGCCCACCCAGGCCCGACTCCAGCGCCCGGAGGATGGGGGTGACGTAGCCCCACGCCTCCTCCACGCTGTCCTTGCGCGCGAAGAGGGTGGCGGTGCCGCGCATGCAGTCCAGCAGCAGCCGCTCGTAGGCCTCGGGCACCGGCCTGGCGAAGGACTCCGCGTAGCCGAAGTCCATGGTGACGCCGGCGATGCTCACGTCCTCGCCGGGCACCTTGGACTCGAAGGAGAGCGCGATGCCCTCATGGGGCTGGATGCGCAGCCGCAGCACGTTGGGCTCCAGGCGCTGGCACGCGTCTCCGGTGCTGAACAGGCTGATGGGCACCGGCTTGAAGTGGATGGACACCTCCGTCAGCCGCTTGGAGAGCTTCTTGCCCGCGCGCAGGTAGAAGGGCACGCCCTGCCAGCGCCAGTTGTCCACGTTCATCTTCATGGCCACGTAGGTGGGCGTGCGGGAGTCCTTCGAGACGCCCTGCTCCTCGCGATAGCCGCGGTACTGCCCCGCCACCACGTGGGTGGCCACGTCGCTGCCCTCCAGCGAGCGCAGCGAGCGGAACACCTTGTTCTTCTCGTCGCGGATGTCCTCCGCGCCAAACGAGGTGGGCGGCTCCATCGCGCACAGCGCCAGCACCTGCAGCAGGTGGTTCTGCACCATGTCGCGGATGACGCCCGTCTCGTCATAGAAGCGCCCGCGGCCCCCCTCCATCCCCAGCACCTCCGCCGCGGTGATCTCCACGTGGTCGATGTAGTTCCGGTTCCACAGCGGCTCGAAGATGAGGTTGGCGAAGCGGAAGACGAGGATGTTCTGGACCGTCTCCTTCCCCAGGTAGTGGTCGATGCGGAAGATCTGCCGCTCGTCCAGCACGGAGGACAGGTTGCGGTTCAGCTCGCGCGCCGTCTCCAAGTCACGCCCGAAGGGCTTCTCAATGACGAGCCGCCGCCACGGTCGCTTCCCGGCCTGCTCCTCGCGCGGCAACAGCCCTGCGCCGGACAGCCCCCCCAGCAGGGAGGGGAAGGTGGAGGCGGGGGTGGCCAGGTAGTAGAGCTGGTTGCCCTGGGTGCCGTAGCGCTTCTCGGCGTCCTCCAGGTGTTCGCGCAGCCGCGTGAAGGCGGCCGGGTCGTCATAGGCGCCGGAGATGCACTCCAGCCGCGAGGCGAAGCGCTCCCAGGTGGGCCCGTCCAGCGGCTGGGTGCGGGCGAACTTCTGGAGGCCCTCCCTCACCTGGGCACGGAAGGCAGTGTTGTCCTGCGCGGAGCGGCTGAAGGCCACCACGCCGAACTGCTCCGGCAGCAGCCCGGAGCGCGCCAGCTCGAAGAGAGCAGGGAAGAGCTTGCGCTGGGCCAGATCTCCGGTGGCTCCGAAGAGCACGACGAGGCACGGGTCCGGCCGGGCCGCGCGGACGATGGGATCGCCCTCGCGGGGGATGGTCTCGATGTGGAGGCCCTGAGCGTCCATGCTGGCTTCCTTTGGAACTGAAGCGGTGGATGGAGGCGTCACCTTAAGAGGCTTTGCCCCCGGATGTCTTGGGAACCGCCAGCAGTGTCGTCACGCGTTCACTTCCCGAGCGCGATGGCGGACCCTACGAATGCGGACACCTTCTCGAAGCCCTGTGGGGCGTTGAGCAGCGTGGCGCTCGCCTCTCCCCACTGGGTGATGCCGTGCGGGAGCAGCTGGCGGAGATCATACCTGGCGCCCCGGAACTCGAACTCCTGGCTCCAGGTGAGGGAGGCCGTGAAGACGTTGAGCGACAGCAGGTTGCCTCCATTCTTGGGGGCGCTGAAGGTTGTTCCCATGACGACGCTGGCACGGCGGAACGTGGCGATGGGCTCGCCATCGGAGAACGAGTCGGGGTGATCGAAGGACGCGCCCGGGCGCCGCTTCAGGTACAGGGTGAACTCGCCGACCGCATCGAGTCCCAGGGACAGGTCTCCATTGGTGACGGGCTGGGCGGTGAACGGGGCCGAGCGGAAGGTGAAGCAGGCGGTCTTCTCGCTGGGGGGGCCATCGAAGAGGCTCCCCTCGATCCCTTGCAGGTGGAGGAAGTAGCCCAGGTCCTGCGTCGTCTGGTCGGTCGCTGCGTAGAACCGCCCCGTCACGTACCAGGCGACGCTGGCGGCTCTCAGAGGTTCGATCATGCCGGGCAGGGTAGCTGAGCGGCGCCGGACAAGGACATGCCTGAGCGCCTGCATGTCGGCCGAGGCGGGGGTTGCCGCCTGCTCGGGAGTCCGCCAAGAGGGCCGGGAAGGTGGTATGCCCAGGGGGCTATGACCTCTCCTGTGGCTCTCATCACTGGTGGCTCGCGCGGCGTGGGCAGGGCTGTCTCCCTGAGGCTCGCCAAGGCGGGCTATGACATCGTCTCTACCTACCGGCGTGACGCCGAGGCTGCCGCCGCGCTGGCCAAGGAAGTCGAGGCGCTCGGCCGGCGCTGCCGCACCGTCGTCGCGGACCAGCTCGAGCCCGCGAGCCTTCACGCCGCCTTTGACACCCTCCAGCAGGAGTTCGGCGGGCTGGACGTCTTCGTCGCCAACGCGGCCTCCACCGCCTTCGTGCCGCTGATGCAGATGAAGCTCCACCAAATGGACAAGACGTTCAACGTCACGGTGAAGAGCTTCGTGCTCGGCGTGCAGCGCGCCGTGCCCCTCATGGCGGGCCGCAAGGGCCGCATCGTCGCCGTGTCCGGCATGGACTCGCGCATGCCGCTGCCCTTCCATGGCTTCCTCGGCGCCATGAAGGGCTCCATGGAGATCCTCGTGAAGTACTTCGCCGCCGAGCTCTCTGGCACCGGCATCCGCGTCAACGCCGTGAACCCGGGCTACATCGACACCGACTCCAGCCGCTTCTACATGGGCGAAGCGTGGAACGCCCTGGAGGCCCGTGTGAAGGAGACCGTCCCGGTGGGCAACATCGCCAGCGCGGACGAGATCGCCCGTCCCATCGAGTGGCTGTGCTCCGAGGGCTCCTCCTACATCAACGGGCAGACGATCGTCGTCGATGGGGGCCTCGAGGTGAACTACGGGATGAACCTCGCCGTCCAGCTCTCTCAGCCGTCCAAGTGACGGACTGAGCTCCCGCGTCACACTCGAACCGAGGGGCCTCTTCCTGTCATGCTGAAGTACCTCGTCACCCTCGCGTTCGGGCTCTGCTTCCTGCTCACCGCGCCGGTGTGCACGGTGCTGGGCACCGTGCTCTGGCTCGTCTCGGCGCCGTTCGATCGGAACCGGGCCCTGCTGCACGCCTTCGTGTGCGCCTGGTGCCACCTCTTCTACCTGCGCCTGTGGCCCGGCTGGCGGGTGAGCGTGGAGGGGCGCGAGCTGCTGCCTCGCGGCCCGGCCGTCCTCATCTCCAACCACCAGTCCGCCATGGACATCGTCACCACCATGGGCCTGTTCCACCCCTTCAAGTTCGTGGCCAAGGCCTCGCTCTTCAAGGTGCCCATGGTGGGGTGGATGATGTCGCTGATGCAGTACGTGCCCGTGGAGCGCGGGCACGCGCAGGCCATGGAGCGGATGCTGGAGCAGTGCCGCGGGTGGCTCCGGCGCGGGGTGGCCGTGCTCATCTACCCCGAGGGCACCTATGCCCCGCCCGGCCAGCCGCTGCCCTTCAAGCGCGGCGCATTCCGGCTCGCCATCGAGGAGCAGGTGCCCGTGGTGCCGGTGGTCCTGGAGGGCACCACGGACATCATCGAGGGGGACGGCCCGCGGATGCATGCGCGTGCCAGGGTGCGCGTGCGCGTGCTGCCGCCGCTGCCCCCGGAGTCCCTCGGCAGCGATCCAATGGCCCTGGCCGCGCGCGTCCGCGCCCTCTACTTCGAGGCGCTCGGCCTGCCGCCCCCGGCCGCGGAGAGCGCCGAGGAGAGGAGCTCACAGTGCGCCTGAGTCTCTCCTGAGGGAGCTCAGCCCGTCGTCCAGCCCTTGGAGCGCTGGGAGGCCTCCTCCAGCGTGTGGGCCAGCATGAGCGCCGGGCCGGTGAACTCCTCCAGCTCGTCCGCGGTGGAGGGCACGTTGCGGCGCTCGGCCTGGATCCAGCCGGCCTTGATGTGGAAGTCCGCGTAGAGGCTGGACAGCTCATAGAGGTGCTGCTGAAACCCCTCGTTCCGGAGCACCCGGGCCGTTGCGGAGGAGAGGTTCTCCAGATCGAAGAGCTGGTCGAACGGATCATCGCCGATCTCCTCGTCCTGCTTGCCGAAGAGCCGGAGCACCTTGTCGCCGAGGCGCTCCCGCTCCAGCGAGAAGTCTGGAGGGAGCGCGCCCTGGAGCGAGAGGTGCAGCACCGTCACAGTGTACCGGTGCTTGCCAGAGCCCCGTGACTGGGTCTCCAGCTTGAGCGGGTAGCCTTCGTAGTCGCCCTCGATGTGGAGGCCCTCGGCGTGCATTCCATGACGGCTGGCGAACTCGGCCCAGGCCTCGACTCGCGCCTTGTGCGTCCTCCAGGCGAAGTACGCGATGAGCCCCACCAGGGACAGTGAGGCCGCCACAGCGAGCAGGACGAAGAGCGGTTCATACATGGCCGGGATTCTGCCCTCAGGCTCCGAGCCGAGGAAAGGTGGGGGCCGGTGCAGGTGGGTTTCATGGAGTGAGCAAGGCCCCCACTGGTAGTCTGCGGGGCATGCATTCACTCTGTGCAGGCCTTGTCCTCCTGACGCTGCTGGCCTCTCCAGCGCTGGCGGCCGTCCCCAGTGGTTTCCAGGAGACGACCTATAGCTCCTCGGCGCTTGTCCCCTCTACCGGGCTGGCTTGGGCGCCCGATGGCTCGGGGCGGCTCTTCATCCTCAACAAGAACGGCACCGTGCGCGTGGCGACGATGCGCGATGGCGCGCTCGTCACGCAGAGCAACACGCTGGTGACGACGGTGTTCGCGACGGAGACTGTCCACACCAACAGCGAGTGTGGCCTCATCGGCCTGGCGTTCGACCCGAACTACGCGGTCAACCGCTACGTCTATCTGTTCGTGACAGCCACCGCCTCCAAGCAGCAGATCGTCCGCTACACGGACGCCAATGGCGTGGGCACGGCGCGCGCGGTGATCGTCGACAACCTGCCTACCGCCGGACAGAACCATGATGGCGGAGCCGTGGGGTTCGGTCCGGACGGGAAGCTGTACTGGGCCATTGGCGATCTGGGCAACGGCACGGGGGTGGATGCGGATCTCACCTCGCTGGCCTCCAAGGTGGGCCGCGCCAATCCGGATGGAACTCCCGCCAACGACAACCCCTTCAACGACGGCGTGGGCCCGAACAACGAGTACATCTGGGCGCGGGGCCTCCGGAACCCGTTCACCTTCACCTTCCAGCCGGGCCCGGGGAGGCTGTGGGTGAACTCGGTGGGGACGAGCTACGAGCAGATCTTCGTCATCGGCAAGGGGGACCACGCGGGCTACAACGACTACGAGAACAACCAGCCGGCGGGCTACATCACCCCGGTCATCAAGTACCGGACCAACGGCACGGACACGCGCAACCTCACCGCGACCGGCGCCGTGCGCAGCGGGGGCACCGTCACCTTCACCACCGCGAGCACCCACCGCTTCCGCAAGGGCGAGAAGATCACCGTGGCCGGTGTGACGGACGCGAGCTTCAACGGGACCGTGTACATGGCCAGCAGCCTGAGCGACACCCAGTGGACGGCGGCGCAGGCGGGGCCGGATGCGGCGAGTGGTGGAGGCACGGCGCAGACGCAGAACCTGGGGGGCTCCATCACCGGGGGCGTCTTCTACGACTCCACGCTCTTTCCACCCGAGTACCGCGGCAACTTCCTCTTTGGGGACTACAACTCCCACAGGCTGGTGCGTGCCACGCTGGCGGGGGATGGCACGGTGGCCACGGTGGATGCGTGGGCCACGGGCTTCAACCAGGCCGTGGACATGGACGTGGGGCCAGACGGCGCGCTGTACGTGGTGGGCGTCGCGGCAGGCGTCGTCACCCGGGTCCAGCCTCTGGCGTCCGGACAGAAGCTCATCATCTCGGCGCTCAACCACCACATCCTCGAGGGTGGCAGGATCATCTTCACCGTGCGCCTGGCGGAGGCTCCCACGGCGGATGTCGCGGTCAGCGTGCAGCGGACCTCGGGCGACGCGGACCTGACGGTCGTGAGCGGCTCGCAGCTCCTCTTCACGGGGGCCAACTGGAACCAGCTCCAGAGCGTCACGATCGACGCCGCCGAGGACGCGGACTCCAACCCGGATACCGCGCTCTTCGCCGTGTCCGCAGCGGGGCTGAGCACGGAGACGGTCCAGGTGACCTCCATCGACAACAA
>Ga0190275_10001172_pt1 | contig 19923 bp, 17 predicted proteins | sample Popmic550T_FD_133745 | JGI IMG/M metagenome (GOLD analysis project Ga0190275, IMG submission 133745) | Populus adjacent soil microbial communities from riparian zone of Yellowstone River, Montana, USA - 550 T | ecosystem: Environmental > Terrestrial > Soil > Riparian zone > Trees stand | place...
GTATATCCACGGGATATCCCACCGGCAACTACAGGTACTGATCGAAACTTACCGGCGGCGTCTTCGGTCGATGCGCGATGACATGATCGGGCTTGCATGGGATCGGTGCAGCTGTTGCACCGCAGGAGTCCTGTCGTGATTCGCGCCGTCTTTGTCGTTCTCATCGTGCTGCTGGCGATCGGCGCCGGGCTCGGTCTCTTCACGTTCGGATACGCGCGCGGCTCCTCGTATCTCACCAACAACCCCGAGGCGTGCGCGAACTGCCACGTCATGCAGGGGCACTTCGACGATTGGCGTCATTCCAGCCATCGCTCCGTCGCCGCCTGCAACGACTGCCATACGCCGCCCGGTCTCATCCCGAAGTATTACGTGAAGGCGAAGAACGGCTTCTGGCACTCCTTCTACTTCACCACCGGAACCTTTCACGAGCCGATCCGCATCACTCCCGCGAACCGCGTCGTGACGGAGCAGGCCTGCCGCAAATGCCACGCCGCGATCGTCGCGGCCATCGACCCCAATCCCCATCCGAACGATGCCGATGCGACGTCGTGCATCCGCTGCCATTCGACCGTCGGACACATGAGGTGAACAGATGACCGCTCCCGAAACGGACTCCGAACGCAAACGCCGCCGCAGACGCTTCTGGCTGCTCATGACGCTGCTCTTCGTCGTCGTGGCCGGCGTCACCGCGGGTGTCACCGCGCTGCTGGTGAACATCTTTCAGCACAAGCAGGAGGCGCGGAATCCGTTCGTGCGCGTGGTCGAGCTGACCGACGAGACCGTCGATCCCGTGCCCTGGGGCCGCAACTTTCCGCTCCAGTACGACGGCTACAAGAAGACCGTCGACCAGGTGCGCACGCGCTTCGGCGGCAGCGAGGCCGTGCCGCGCACGCCGACCGCGGCCGATCCGCGCTCCGTCGTCGCGCAGTCGCGTCTCGAGGAAGACCCGCGCCTCAAGACGATCTGGGCCGGCTACGCGTTCTCGAAGGACTTCCGCGAGGAGCGCGGCCACGCGTACATGCTGCAGGATCAGGAGCTCACCGAGCGCCAGCACTTCGCCAAACAGCCCGGCACCTGCCTGCACTGCCACGCCTCGGTCTACGTTCCGTACAAGCGCGCCGGCGGCGGCGATCTGATCAAAGGCTTCGAGAAGCTCAATCAGATGCCGTACTTCGAGGCCCGCAAGCTCGTCACCCATCCGGTCACCTGCATCGACTGCCACGACCCGAAGACCATGGAGCTGCGCATCACCCGTCCGGGCTTCATCGAAGGGATGCGGGCGTTGCGGGCTTCGCAAGGCGTCGCCGACTACGACGTGAACACGATGGCCAGCCGGCAGGAGATGCGGTCGTTCGTCTGCGGCCAGTGCCACGTCGAGTACTACTTCAAAGGTCCGGAGAAGCGGCTGACGTATCCGTGGTTCAAGGGACTCAAGGCCGATGAGATCCTCGCGTACTACGACGAGGTTGGCTTCAAGGACTGGCAGCACGCCGAGACCGGCGCGCCGGTGCTCAAGGCCCAGCACCCGGAGTTCGAGATGTGGAACCAGGGCATCCACGCGCGCTCCGGCGTTGCCTGCGCGGACTGCCACATGCCGTACGAGCGCGTCGGGGCGATGAAGATCAGCAACCACCACGTCCGCAGTCCGGTGCTCAACCTCAACAACGCCTGCCAGACCTGCCACAAGTGGCCGGAGGAAGAGCTGAAGGCGCGCATCGACATCATTCAGGGCCGGACGTTCGAGATGCGCGGGGTGGCCATGGATGCGCTGATCGCGCTCATCACGGACATTCGCGGCGCGAAGGCCGCCGGCGCCACGGATGCGCAACTGGAAGCGGCGCGCCAGGCCCAGCGCAAAGCGCAGTTCCTGCTGGACTTCATCGAAGCCGAGAACTCGATGGGCTTCCACGCACCGCAGGAAGCGGCTCGCGTGCTGGTGCGGTCGATCGACTACACGCGGCAGGGACAGGTCTCGCTGCGCGGCGTGAGCGGTGGAGGGTCACGTTGACTCACCGGCGGTACGACGCTCTCACGTACAGGACGTTGCCGCGGTAGTCGGCATCGTTCGGCGCGAGGAAGAAGCCGCCCGGCATGTAGTTGCCGATGCCGGTCGTCTGTGCATCGCGGGCCTGATAGTCCTCGATCCAACCCCCGACCGAGAGGTGCCAGACATCGGTCAGGCGATATTCGAGCTCGGCCGAGGAGGTCCAGAGTGTCGTGTCGTCGAAGCTCGCGATGTCGAACGCGACGTCCGGTGTACCTCCCGGCGGGCTGTCGAGATCGTTGTTGCCGTCGACTCGCTGATAGCGACTGAAGAACTTCAGGTCGGTGCGCTCGCTGATCGCGTACGAGCCGCCGACACCGAGGGAGCCGACGTCGTCCTGGATCTTCGCGGTCCAGTCGTCCAACGGGTTCGTGGATGGCGTGGCGCCGCTCTGGCGGCCCCGCTGGAAGGTGTCGTACGACTCGTTGGAGTAGAACGCGTACACGCTCCAGCGATCGGCCGGTGCGTAGTCCGCTTCGACTGTCCATGACCGGCTCACGGATTCGAGGAGACCGAAATCGGATTCGTCATCGTAGTCATCGGTGCTCTGCAGAAGATGAAGCGTGACGCCGAGGTTCCCGTCGAACGGCGTCAGTTGCACGAGGGCGCTGATGCGGTCGAGGTCCTTCGCGGCCTGATCGTAGCGGCGGAGCAACGGAAGGTTCACCGCGGGACCGGGATCGAGGAACGAAGCATGTTCGGCGCGCTCCGCGTCGTAATGGTCAAAATCGCGGCTGCCGCGCTCGTAGCTCGTTCGCACCGCCACCCACGGGCGCGGCCGGAAGTCGGCCGCGAGCCGCAACGCGTTCTCGGTGGTCTCCTCGGTCTCCCGGAACGTGCGGTTCGTCACGTCGTGGCGGTAGCCACCCTCCAGCGTGACCGGCCCGAAGTCGTACGTGACGGCGAGATCGCCCCGCTGCGTACCGTATTCGTAGGGAACCGAGATGCGCGGGATGTCTTCCCATACGGCGTCGAAGCGGACGTAGCCGGGGAGCTCCACCCGCTCCGACTTGTTGTCCATGTCGTAGACGCGGTAGCGCGCGTTGATTCCGAGCTTCGGAAAAGGCCGGGACGCGAAGCTGAGGCCCCCAGTGAGCGTGGTGATCTTGCCATCGAAGCTGGACACAGGAAGTGCGGCAGGGTCGGACGCATTCAACGGCGACGTGATCGCGGTATTGACGGTGTAAGGGAGCAAGGTCTCGTTCTGCGACCATTGCGAGAGCGCGACATCGGCGTTGAGCCGCGATGACGCCGGAAGCTTCATGAGGAGGCCAACGGTCCCGGTGATGGCCCTGTTGCTGGGCGGCAAGGCCACCTGCCCGCGCGACGATCCGAGGATCGACGAGGAGCCGGGCGACTGGTACGCATTTGCGTCCGTCGCGTCGGTGACGCGGAACGGGTTGTCGAACAGCAGACCGGGGATCTTGTTCGTGAAGTCGTTGTAGGAGACTCCGGCGCGGACGACCGCAGTCCGCAGTGGCAGCTCGGCGCTGATTCCCACGTCGCGCGTGACATAGTCGATCGGCTCGGGCGTCTCTACGACATTGCCGAAGCCGAACGAGGTGCCGGCCTGCCGGTCGCCGACACGGTTCTCCTGAAAGTACGAGACCTTGACACCATACGCGCTGCCGAGCGAGGGACCGGCGCCGGGGACTTCGCTCCCGCCCCAATCCCACAACTCGCCCGGCCCGTAGCTCAGCTCCAGCAGACCGCGCTTGCGTTCGAGGCCGATGTCGATGGTGTTCGCCGCGTCGAGAGACGGGCTGACGAGGTTGCGCAGAAACGTAAAGTTCACGCCGGCGGGGCTGATGGCGCGCTGCTGCTCGATGGAGGTCTGAAAGCTGCGCTGGAGGGTATCGCTGATCTCGAACCTGCCGCGGGATGTTTGCTGGAGCAGCGTGCGCGCGTCGTTGCCGAAACGGTGTGGGATCTGGTCATAGACCACGTTGATCCCGAAGTCGCCGCGTTCGGCTTCAATGGTGTAGCGGACATCCCGTTGCCCGACGTCCTCGCCGGTGATGACGTAGCGCCCCTGATCTGCGACGGACGACAGTCCGAAGAATGAGAGAAGCGCCCCATCCGGAACGTCGCGGTACTCGTCGAACTTCGAGGATTCGGTGTCGATCGTGAGCCGCTGCGCACCGAAGTCGATGCGGAACTGCGCCGGTCCGGGCTTGAAGCCGGCGAAGATCTGCGATTCAGGCCATCCGGGTATTGCAGGTGCCGCGGGCGGCTCAGCCGGCTCCTCAGCCTCCGGCTCGCCCGGCTCCTCGGGCGCCGGCGTTTCGGCTGCTTCCTGCGCCGGCTCCGGTTGCGGCGCCGGCGGCGCCGCCTGTTGCGCGAACGCCGAAGTGGAGAAGGCGAGAATCACGAAAGCAAGAACACAGCGATTCATATCGACTCTCCGATCTCAGCGTCCCAGGTACGGGCCGGACGGGTGGTTTGTGCCGTGGACGTTCTGATGACAGTTCCGGCAGCCGTGCTCGACGGACCGGTTGCTGGCGTTGGGGCCGGGGACCGTGTTCCGGAGGTCATAGAGCGACCCCGGATGACGCGTGTTCAGGTGACAGCGCTGACAGAGGTACGGCTGCTTGGCCACGAGCAACTTGTCATGGTTCGAGCCATGCGCCTGATGGCAGTTCATGCAGCTCTCGCGCACCGGCGCGTGCTCCCAGAGAAACGGGCCGCGCTTCTCGGTATGGCAGGTGTAGCAAAGCTCATTTACCGAGCTCGCGCGAATGAGCTTCGGCGTCGGAGAGCCGTGGGGGTTGTGACAGGAGCCACAATCCATCTTCCCTTCCCGGACCGGATGATGGCTCGCCCGCAGGCCTTGAGCGCGGACGGCCGGATGGCAGGAGAAGCAGGTCTCTGCCGCGCGAACTTTGGTGAGCTGACTCCTGGTCGATTTGAAGTCGTGAACGCTGTGGCAGTCGGTGCACTTCACGTTCCGGCGGTCGTGGATGCTCCCGAGCCAATGAGCACGCTGGCCGTTCTCGTGGCAGGTGAGACATGTGCCATTGGCTTCTTTCGCCGACATTTCACGGGGTGTGGTGACCAGCGTGGGGTCCGCGGTCTCGGCGTGTTGAGTGAGATCGCCGGAATGGCACTGCGCGCAGTTCTTCGGCACGCTCTTGTGTTTGGTATGCCCGAAGCCGGCGATGCTCTTTTCGTGGCAGTTCTCGCATGCGAAGAAGTCGACCGGCGATGCAGCGGCGACTGACGATGTGGCCGCAGGCGGCGGTGCAGGCGATGTCTGGGCCTGCACCGGCTTGCCGATACTCACCGGCAGCGCCAGCGACAGGACGATCAGCGCGTAAATCGGCAGCATGATTCTTCGCATGGAACGGCACCTCAAGAATTCCCCGCGCGCGGTGCTTCGGCCGCGCGTGGAGCGGTCCATTTCAGCAACGACAGCAGGTAGACGAGAACACCGAGGACGATGAGCGAGCCACCGAGGAGGAGGAAGACCAGGAACGCTGTGGGGTGCGACCAGAAGAGCGTCATCAGCTCGACCAGCAGTCCCGCGCTGACCAGGGCGGCGGCAATACGCAGGCGTTTCTCCATCGTTACTTGCCCGGTTCCTTCCATAGCTCCGCTCCGCGCAGGGCCGCCACGTTGTGCGTGGACTCGTGGCAGCCGCTGCTCATGCAGGAGAGCCGGTTCGACTTGATCGTTGCCATCGTTCCCTCTTCGAGAGTGTGCGTGGCGCCTTCTTCAAAGGATCGCGAGCCGAGATGGCAGTGCAGGCACTCGCGATTGTTGTAGGGCGTGTAGAGCGCGATCTTCTTCGGAACCCCGCCGATGTAGTTCACGTACACATGGCGGAGCCCGCGGAGCTTTGCGTTGACGTCGCCGTACATCGTGTAGTCGGTGTGGCAGGTGAAGCAGGCCTTGTCCGCCGGAACGAGGTGGTTCTGGTAGTGGACGGCGGGAATCAGTGCGCGATCGTCGACCAGCAGTGATTTTCCGTACGGCTCCATGGCGTGGCAGGAGAGGCAGAACTCCGTCGTCTTGGAGCGTTCGACGTGATCGGTGACGCCGAGCGTCAGTGCGAACAGCGGAACGAGGAACAAGGTGGCAAATGCGAAGGCGCGACCGAGCCGGACCTGCACGACGGACGGCCGGGCCACGAGCACGAGCGCACAGACGATGCTCAGAACCACGAGGCCGGCCACCGCGAGTGTCAAAGGTTCCAATGCAGCCCTCCCGTTACTCTCTAAATGGGTCCCGGTCGAACGGCGGACGCGCGGAGCGGTACGGCTTCAGGTCTTCGCCAGCGAGCGCATGTACGCGACCAGTTCGTTGATCTGCGCCGCGCTCAGCTTCTTCTCATACGCGGGCATCTTCTTTTTGCCTTTGGCAGTGATGTCGTAGAGCTGCTGGTCGGTTTGCTTCTGCACGGCTGCAGAACCGAGATCGCGCAGAGCCATCTTCTTTCCGATGGTGGTGTTGCCGCTGCCGTCCTTCGCATGGCAGGAGGCGCATTTCGCTGCAAAGGTGTCCGCGCCGGCACTCGATGGATCGCCTCCCGCGGTGGCGTCCCTGCCCGAAAAGAAGACGGCGGCAACGAGGACGAATGAAGCAACTCCTACGATCTTTTTCATGACATTCTCCTGGCCGAGGACATCCCGGGTCGACCTGCACCGCGAATCGAGAGCCGGACAGAGCTGTGGCCGATGGCCGGATCCCGCCATTTGCTCGACGTTCTTTCGGGGATACTCGTCTGCGCATAAGGCCGTTGCGGAACGCGCAGGAGGATTGCCGCGGTGGCAGACCTGCTCATGCGCGCCTGTCGCGAAGGCTATCAGGCAGTATGCACCTGAGCCGATGCACATCGCGCGCCGACGTTTTTACGTTAGCGTAAATTTCACGACGCAGGCGTGCTGAATCAGTAGGCGATCCTCCGTGAAGGCTGCGCTCGCTCGCAGCGCTCGACGCGGATGCGGGCGTCGACGACGACAGCCCCCCGTTCCAGCACTTTCACTGGGTTCAGATCGAGCTCCTGAATCTCCGGACAGATGGAGATCAGCGCCGATACTCGGGCAAGCGCTTCCCTGACCGCCTCGATGTCTGCCGGCGCAGCTCCGCGAAAACCGCGCAGGAGTCTGGTGCACCGCACTTCCGCGAGCATGTCCTCCGCATCGAGACCGGTGATGGGATGGATGCGAAAGGCGACGTCGGAGAGCAGCTCCACCAGCGTGCCGCCCGCGCCATAAGCGAGCACGTGCCCGAATGTGGTTCGCTCCGTGACCCCGATCATCACTTCGACTCCACCGCTCACCATCTTCTGGACGATGGCGTGGGTCATGGTGTCGCCGAGCTGCCGCTGCAGATCGACGTAGGCTTCGCGCACATCGCACTCGTTGGCGAGACCGAGACGGAGAGCGTTCGACTCCGTCTTGTGCAGAAGTTGCGGCCCCTGCCCTTTCAGCGCGACCGGCGCCCCGATGCGAACGGCCGCCTCGAACGCATCGCCCGCGGATCGCACGATCTCCATGGCCGGCGTGGGGATCCCTGCTGCCCGCAGCAGCGCGTCGACCGCGGCGGCGTCGAGCCAGCCACCATGATTCTCGAGACCACGATTCACGATCTCGCGAGCGCCGGCGACGTCGACATCGGCGAACCGCCGCGTGGTCCCCGCGGGCCGGCGACGCCATTCGGCGTACGACGTCGATCGCGCCAGAGCGCGTACTGCGCGCTCCGGAAAGGGGAAGGAGGGGACCGATCCCATCGGCGCCGGAACTCCGCTCGCACCCATGAACGTGGCGATCAGCGGTTTGCCGTTCGCGCTGAGGGCGGACTCGCGAATCGCGGCGGCGACGTTGTCCGCATCCGTCGGCACCACCGGAATGTAGACGACGATCACCGAGTCGATGGCGGGATCGGCGAGCAGGAACTGCATCGTGCGCCGATAGTCGCCGGCGGATGCGGAGGCGATCATGTCGACCGGGTTGCCGACACTCGCGGCCGCGGGAAGAAACGCGCGCAGGTGGGCCGCGGTCTCATCGGAGAGCGGCGCAAGCACGAGCCCATTCGCCTCACATGCATCGGCGGCGAGGATGCCCGGCCCCCCGGCGTTGGTCACGATGCCAACGCGCCGGCCGGCCGGAAGAGGCTGCGTTGCGAGTACGGACGCGACATCGAACATCTCTTCGAGCGTGTCGGTGCGGATGATCCCGGCCTGCCGGAAGAGATCCGAGACGATGGCGTCGCTCGAAGCGAGCGCTCCGGTGTGGGACGAAGCGGCCCGCGCACCGGCCGGCGACCGGCCGGACTTTACGGCCACGATGGGCTTCTTTCGCGCCACGCGGCGGGCGATCTCGCCGAACCGGCGCGGATTGCCGAAACTCTCGAGATACAGCAGCATCACGTCGGTATCGGGATCTTCGGCCCAGTATTGAATGAGATCGTTGCCGGACACGTCGGCCTTGTTGCCGACGGAGACGAACGTGGAGAATCCGATGTTGAGCGAGCGGGCGTAATCGAGAATGGCCAGCCCGAGTGCGCCGCTCTGGCTGGACATGGCCACATTGCCGTGGGGCGGAAACACGGACGCAAATGTCCCGTGCATGTTCACCGATGGATCGGTGTTGATCACACCCATGCAGTTCGGTCCGACCATGCGTATGCCGGCGGCTCTGACCTTCTCCAGCAGCCGTCGCTCGTGCGCTCGTCCTTCCTCGCCCGTCTCTCCGAACCCCGCACTGATCACGACGACCGCGGCGACACCCTTGTCGATGCAGTCGTCGATCACCGCCGCTACGAGCGGCGCGGGGACTGCCACGATGGCCAGCTCGACCGGGTCCGGGATCGCGCGCAACGACGGGTACGATCGGACCGAGTCGATCGTCTCGGCGTTGGGGTTCACAGCGTAGAGCGATCCGCGGAACCCGGTCGTGCGCAGGTTGTGCAGGATGGCCGTGCCGAGCTGACCGGGACGCCGGCTGGCACCGATCACGGCAATCGAGCGGGGCGCGAAGATCGACCGCATCGACGCGTATGCTGCTTTGCGCGAGCGATCCGCCGACTGGTCGGCAAATCGGGAGGTCGGATCCAGCGAGAATGACACCTGAACCACACCTTCGTGTGAGCCTGTCGCGACCTCGAAGCCGGAGCCGAGAAAAACGTCGAGCATTCGCTGGTTGCCGGCAAGCACGTCGGCTTCGAAACGCTCGATCCCGTTTTCGCGCGCGATCTCGGCCAGCCTTTCCAGGAGTCGCGTTCCAATCCCACTCCCTTGCGCGAGGTCGGCGATCGTGAAGGCCACTTCCGCGAAAGTCGGGCGGTGTGCGCAGCGAAAATAGTGCGCGACCCCGATGATGTCGCCGCCGAGCTCTCCGACGAGACCGAAATCGTTGCTGTAGTCGACGTCCGCCGGCGCTCCGCCAAGCGCGGCGGTGGGCGAGCACGTATCGAAGAACCGGGATCGCAGACTCGTCGCTGAAAGCGACGAGAAGAACGTGAGCAGCGACGCTCGATCGTCAGGCCTGATGGGCCTGATTCGCAGAGTCCGGCCGGTGCGAAGGACGACGTCGCTCTCGAGGTGGGAAGGATAGGCTGCTGTCGTGGCGCTCATCTGGAGTCTCCGAATCGTGTCGTGCTACGCGGAAAGCGCGCCTGGCCGGATCGAGTGCGTTGTGCGCAATCACGGAGATGGCGACGCAGCATTTCTGCGACTTCTGAAGGCGGGCGATTCCCGTCCCTGCACGATTGGGCCCGTTGTGGCTCCGGGCCACGGCTCTGATCGTGCAGGGAGGAATGACATCATGACCGAGCGCTACGAGCCGCGGACGACACCCTGGAGCTTTGACGACGACGACTTTTACGAGCTCGAGTCGCCGCGGGAACAGATCGAGTTTCTTCTGCGATACGCAGTCCTCGCTCCCTCCGGGCACAACCAGCAGCCGTGGTCGTTCCAGATCACGCCTCATGGCGTCGAGGTCTTCGCCGACACCACGCACCGGCTGCCGGTGATCGACCCCGGCAATCGTGAAATGACGATGAGTCTCGGAGCCGCGATCGCCAATCTTCGTGTGGCAGCGGCGCACTTCGGCTTCGAATCCACGGTGCTCTTCCGTGAATCGACCGGCGAGGGCGCCGTCGCGACGATCGCCATCCGGGAAACCTCAGGCTCCGACGCCAAATTGAAGGGCCTCTTCAACGCGATCAAGCGCCGTCACACGAACCGGACACCATTCGACGACGAGACGATCGAACCGGACGCACTCGCGACCCTGCTCGATGTCGTCGAGGCGTACCCGGACACGTTTCACATCGTCTTCCGCCAGGACAAGCAGCGTGCCGCCGACCTGATCGCCTTCGCCGATCAACTGCTCATGGCCGATGACGCCTACCGGAGCGAGCTTGCCGCGTGCGTGCATCCGTCAACAGGTGCCGACGACGGATTGGCGGCGGATTCGCTCGGCATTCCGGCGCCATTTGGCGGAGCAGCGTCGTTCGTGCTCCGACACTTCGACCTCGGTTCGATGCAGGCGCATCGCGACCGCGACCTGACGATGTCCGCGACCGCACTCCTCATCGTCACCGCTGATGACGACACGATCTCGCTGCTGCAAGCCGGTGAGGCACTCGAATACCTGCTCCTGACCATCACTCAGGTTGGTTTGCAGTACTCCTTCCTCAACGCGCCGATCCAGCGTGCGGATCTTCGCGACCGCGTCCAGATGCTCGCGAGCTCGAAGCGTCCGGCGCAGCTCATCGTGCGGATTGGTCACGGCCAGGCGGTGACGAACCACTCGCCGCGGCGACCGCTGGCTGCGGTCGTTGTGTAGCGCCGGTGGCTGGGCAACAAAAGACCTGTAGGCCCGGCCTTCAGGCCCAATGGGGGCAACTTAAGGCCTGTGGCACGGCCCCTCACCCCGTCCGGCGCCTGAACTTCTCACAAACACGCTCCGATTTGGATCATCGACGCATGTGCCACGCGCAGGCGCCGAACATCCCTCTCCCCGGCGGTGGGAGAGGGGTAACAAGACTACGGCAATGAAGCGTAACTTGTTCAAACCACAGGGGTGTTGCCCCTCTCCCCCTCCACAGGGGAGAGGGATGCCGGGCACCTGCGCGTGGCTGGTTCGAAAGACCGCCGAATTGACGGCGATGACGTTAGAAGACCAGGTGCCCGGCGGGGTGAGGGGGTCGTGCCACAGGAATGAAGTTGACGCCATTGGGGCGCTGCCCGTCGCGCAAAGCACAGTCATGGCGGCAATCGTGCAGTAGAGCCTTCCCGGTCCCTCCGGCAGCTCTCATGGGCGATAGCCCATCCGGGGACCACTCTTCAGGCAGTGCGCGGCAACAGGTGCCCGCTCTTCGAATCCTGTCGCGGCGCAATCCAACTGATCGGAGTTTCTTTGAGAAAAACAGCAGCAGTCCTGTCCATGTTGACCTTCGCGGCGTGCGCCACCAGCACGCCCGATCGTGCCGTCAAGGCGGCATCCTCACTCGAAGTCATGCACGGCAACAGCTCCAAGGCGCGGGCGCAGATCGACACGGTATTGACGTCGCTCGACACGATGCTCAATGCGTCGCCGGATCATCTTCGTGAGACCTACGACCGCTACGACAAAGACGTGAAGCAGATGAATGCGTACGCGGCCGATATGCGCGAAAACGACGCCGATCTCCGCTCGAACGGCAACGCTTACCTGGCGCAGTGGCAGCGCGACGCGGCGAACGTCTCCGACCCGGAGCTCCGCGCGCTTGCAGAACAGCGCCGCAACCAGATCGCGCGCTCGAGCGAGGAGATGCGCTCGAAGGTCACTCTGGCCGCCGGCAGCTTCGCGGCGTTCCTTCGCGACATCAACGACATCAAGAAGGTCATCGGCAACGACCTCACTCCCGTCGGCCAGCGCAACGTCAAGAACACGACCGTCGCCCAGACCGCGAACACGGAAGGCTTGCGCGTGAAAGCTGCCGTGCACAGCGCGGAGCAGGCCATCGAAGGCTTCCGCGTGCAGATCACGCCGGCGAGCTGACCCGGTCTCAGTTTTCAGCAGCCTCGCCGCGCCGGAGATGGCGCGGCGAGGCTGCTCGTATTGGCGAGTCTCGTCTGAACCCCGGCCCGGGATTATCCGCGGCCTTTTCGTTGCGGCAGCGACGCGTCTTCGGTGAGCTGGACGATGTTTTCGATGAGCGTCTCCACGTTCGCGAGCAGCTCGGGGCGGATCGACGCCAGGCGGTCGATGAGCGGCTTCAGATGGCCGATCTCGCCGAGGTCGTTCGGAAGGAGGTTGCCCGCCTTCTCGCCGAGCGCTTCGGCGATGCTGACGAAGTCGGCGACGTACAGCCCGCGCTGATTCGACTCGAGGCGCGCCAGTTGGGCCGGCGACATTCCGATGGTCCGCGCGACCTCTGCCTGCGACAGGTTCTTCGACTCGCGGAGGTTTCGGAGGATGGGGCCATACATCGAACAGCACCCTAGCACCCTCTCACCAATTAGGCAACGTGAGCTGTTGACGTTGCCAAATAGGAAACAGAGAGGTACGATGCATCTCATGGATATTTCTCTTCCGTCCTTCCCTCACTCCCCCCGGCGGACGGAGTGATCCGCCAGATCGTCCGCACCACCGCCGGCAAGGTTCTTCGCAGTGAAGAACTGACCGCAGGGGAAAGAGAGATCGCCGTCGGCGTCCTCCAGGGGAACCCTGAATTCGGGAACCCCCACGCGGTGCGATGCGGCTGGTGCCACGAGTCCAGGACGCTGTTCCGCGACGAGAACGACGGGCCGTTCAAGCTCACCGGCCGGGGATGGATCTGCGAGACCTGCGACGTCGCGGCGGCAAGCCAGGAAATCAAATTCTGAAAGGCAACCCATCATGAAACGAATGTTTACGAGCCTCCTGGCGGTCATCGGCATCGCCCTCCTCTTCCACGCCTCGCCGGCGTTCGCGCAGGTCTCGCTCAACACGGCCGAGGACTTCGGCGTCCTCGGCGGCTCGGCGGTGACGAACACCGGGGCGACGCTTTTAACGGGCGACGTCGGCGTTTCGCCGGGAAGCTCGATCACCGGCTTTCCTCCCGGCATCGTGATCGGAACGATCCATAGCGCGGACGCGGCCGCCGCACAGGCGCAGACCGATCTCACCGCCGCGTACAACATGGCCGCGGGTCTTGCCTGCCCCGGCGCCAACAATCTGACCGGCCAGAATCTCGGCGGGATGACGCTGACCCCCGGCGTCTACTGCTTCGATACATCCGCGGGTCTCACCGGAACGCTCACGCTCGACTTCAACGGCGACCCGAACGCGTTCTTCCTCATCAGGACCGGCAGCACTCTCACGACCGCCAGCGGCTCATCGGTGGCTCTGATCGACATGGGCACGAGCCCCACGACCTGCCCGCCCAATGTCTTCTGGCAGATCGGAAGCTCGGCGACCTTCGGCACCGGCAGCTCGTTCACCGGAAACGTGCTCGCGCTGACCAGCATCACTCTCACGACCGGCGCCGGCCTGAACGGCCGGGCGCTGGCCCGCAATGGCGCGGTGACGCTCGACACGAACACCGTCACGGCATGTGCGGCGGCCGGCGGCTGCCCCACCATTATCGTGAGTCCGGATACGCTGCCGGATGGTACGGTCGGCGTGGCGTACAACCAGGTGGTCTCGGCCAGCTTCGACGACGGCGGCGCTGCCCGCCGGAAGGTTTCGGTGCTCGGTGCGGGCGCGTTCGTCTTCACCGTGACGTCCGGAAATCTCCCCCCGGGGCTGACGCTGAACCCCGCAACCGGCGTGATCTCCGGCATTCCGACCACGATCGGGACTTCGAATTTCACGATCACCGCAACGAGCGGCCTCTGCTCCGGCAGCCGCGCCTACTCGATCGACATCGTCGGCGCGGCAGGCGCCTCGCCGGCCGTCCCGGCACTTGATTTCGCGGGACTGGCGTTCCTCGCCGTTGCGCTCGGCGCGGTCGCGCTGTTCGCCATGACGAAGATGTCCAGTTGATGAATTCACTCCCTCGCCAGCACCGGCTGCTGGAGGTCCTCAACCGAGTCGTTCGTCGGTTGAGGAGCATCTTCCCCGTCGGATCGGGAGCAAACCGCCTGCAGCCGGAACGGCGCAGCGGCGTGCGGATCTTCACGTTCAAGAACGCCGGGTGGCTGGCGCTCGCCGTGACCGTTCTCTTCGTCGTCTTCTCTGTCTGGATGGAGTTTCGTTCGCGCGATGGCTCCGGGTTCGGGCGGCTTTATGACCGGAGGATGGAAGCGACGAATCCGCCGCCGGCGGCCCGGCGGCCGGAAGTCGTCCACGAGGCACCAGGTCCCACGCTCGACGGGCCGCGTCAGGAGCCCGCGCGAGGCAACGAGCTCCTCGGCGTCACGGACAGCGCGACGAGGACTGAAACGACCGCCTCTGCTGCTCCTGCCGTTCGACCACCCGTTCGCCTCCGCCGCGGCGGAGGACGTGTCGTCGTCAGCGGAGGAGCGGCCGGCGTTCGCGTCGATGTGCAACCTGCCCCTCAGCCACAGCCCGCGAAGCCGCCTCCTCCGGAGGAGACACCGGCCACGACGACGGACCCTCCGCCGATGAGCTCCGGGACGCAAGCAAGGGTCAACCTTTAGGCTTGAGGCACGGCCCCTCACCCCGTCCGGCACCTGAACTTCTATCAAACGGTCGCCGAGATTGTCCTTGTACGGGTACTCGCCATGCGCAGGTGCCGAACATCCCTCTCCCCGGCTCGGCGGGGAGAGGGGCAACAAAGCTACGGCAACGAAGCGTAACTTGTTCAAACTACAGGGGTGTTGCCCCTCTCCCCTCTCGTAGGGGAGAGGGATGCCGGGCACCTGCGCGTGGCTGATTCGACAGTGCCGCAATTCAACTCGGTCTGCGTTAGAAGGTCAGGTGCCCGGCGGGGTGAGGGGTCATGCCACTTGCGTGAAGGTGACGCCCTTGCGAATCGTCCTCACTACGGCCGCCGCAACTGCGACGCGGCGTGGCGATCCTTCACGCCCGCGACGGTTCGTCGCTGGGCCGGTCCCAGGCCGAGGATCTGCAGAATCGGCTCGGTGTTGCTGAGCGTCCCGACGATCCGGCGGCCGGGGTAGGGTGACAGGCTCACCAGTGTCGGGGTCATGAAGATCGCCTCGGTGAGGGCACGCTTCGGGTCCAGATACACGTCCACGATCTCGATCTCGTGCCGGTCGGGCAAGTGGGTCTCGCAAAGCGCCTTCAGGTTGGCGATCGCTTCCAGCGAGTTCGGCGCGTCGCCGGCGATGTACAGCCGGAACGTGAATACTTCGGGAGTCATCGCCTCACACTCGAGGCGGCAGGCACGTCATCGGTGCCCCGCAGCTCGCGCATGCGGTCGCGTCCCAGCGACAACTCGCTCTCGTGAATCTCCGCGCTGCGGGCCAGGACCGCTTTCTCGGTCTGCTTGGCGGCAAGCTCGACCTGCAGGGATTTCACCCGGGCCTCGAGCTCGGCCTCTTCGGCCTCCAGCTTGACGCTCCTGAGCTTTGCGGCGACGGCCGCCAGCTCATTCGCCTGGCGCTCGGCGCTTTCCTTCTCCCAGCGCATCGTCCCCATGAGCACTTCGCCGCCCGCGGTGTAGGTGTCGGTCACGGTGATCCCGGCATCGCTGAGGATCAACTCGCGCACCTGGTTGGAATGCGCGGTTCCGCGCGACTTGATGATGGACATCCCGCGGTTGCGCTCCCCCGCCTGGACCAGGTAATTGAGATGAATCCAGGTGTCCGCCAGCGTCGAGATCTGCAGGGGCGAGCCCCCTTCCGACTGGCTGGACATCTCGTCGAGCAGGCTGGTGCAGACCAGGGTGATACCCGCAGCCTTCGACCAGTCGATCAGCCGCTCGGCCACGCTGTGCGCGGTCAACTCGTTGCCCGACTTGGACAAGGTCGAGATCGGATCGACGATCAGGCAGCGGGCCCGGTGCTCCTTTGCCAGCGTCTTGATGCGGACCAGGTAGGTCTCGGCGCTTCCGGTGATCGTGCGCGCCGACACCATGTGCAAGGAGCCGTCTTCCACAAAACGATTCAACTGGATGTCGACCGAGGCGAGATTCCGGATGACTTCGTTGGAGTCGGAATCGAAGCTGACGAACATCGTCCGCTCGCCGCGCTGGCAGGCGGCTTCCGCGAATGCACCGCTCAAGGTCGTCTTGGCGGTGCCCGGAAAGCCGGTGATCAGCACGCTGGCGCCGCGGTAGTAGCCGCCGCCCAGCATCGTGTCCAGGCGTTGTACGCCGCTGGAAACGCGCTCGCTCGTGACTTCGGCGTCGCCGCGGCCGAGGGTGCGCGTCACCGCAACCTCGAACCCGCCCTTGCCGATCAGGAACGGCGACTCGTTCTCATCGAAGCTGGAGCCCCGGTACTTCTGCACGCGGAGGTTGCGTTGCGACACGCCGAGCACCACGGTGTGATTGAGGATGATCGCGCAATCCACCATGAATTGCATGAAGCCGAATGGCTGGCTGATGGTGCCGCTCTCATCGCTGTCTGCCTTCACTGTAATGATCCCGGTCAGCTCGTGCTCCAGCAACCAGGCATGCAGCCGGTAGATCTCGCGCCGCTGTGACGTGGCATCGGGCAGCAGGGACAACACAATATCGAGGGCATCGAACACGATCCGCCCCACCTTCAATTCGGCAACCTTCTCCCCGAGTGCCGCGAGCATTCCGCTGAGGTCGAACGTGCCGGACTGGATCAGGTCGGGCATCGGCTGGGCGTCCATGAAGTAGAGCTTGTCCTGCTGCTGCAATGCAGCGAGGTCCCAACCGAATGTTTCGGCATTCAAGACGATGCGTGCGGGAGTCTCCTCGAACGCGACAAAGATCCCCGCCTCGTTGCGGTCTTGCGCGCCATTGACCAGGAACTGGAGGGCGAGAATGGTCTTGCCCGAGCCCGATCCGCCCACCAGCAGCGTCGTTCGGCCGCGCGGCAGACCTCCGCCGCTGATCTCGTCCAGGCCGGCGATGCCGGTCGGCACTTTATTTGGCAGGGGAACGACAGTGGACTGGACGGCTTCCATAAATTCTCCTTATGACTGATCGGAGCGGCAACGAGGGTGGGGCTATGCCTCGCCCGCAGCCGGGGAAGCCAAAGAGCGGATTTGTCGGTGTTCGTGGAGGAACAGATGCGCTCGAGAGACCTCAACCGCGCAATCGTGAGGCTCGAGGTTGAAAGAATCCTGTGTGACCTTGCTCGTTGCGGCTTCAGTGCCACAGCGGGAGCAGCGGACATCCTCGACGAAGAATTATCCGGGCCGGGACGTTGGCATAGGCGTCGCCATCCATATTGATGCGCGGGAGCCGAAGCGGCTGGCTCACCGGCGGCGCGTTCCTTGCTGCAACGATCGGTTGCCACAGGAGAGCGCGTCACACGTCTCTGGCACCGGCCACGAGTGCGCCATGGCTCGTCTCCGGGAGAAGATCGAAGGAGAAGCGATGACTGCCCCCGGACGATTACGAGTCCCACCCGCCAAACGCTCCAGCCAGAACTCGACCCCGGCTCAGAAAGCGATCGCGGTGATCGAAGTCCGGCGGAAGAAGGCGCTGCTCAAGACCGGCGCACTCCAGAACGCCATCCTCAACAGCGCCAACTTTTCCAGCATCGCCACCGACGACCAGGGCGTCATCCAACTCTTCAACGTCGGCGCCGAGCGCATGCTCGGCTACTCCGCGGCCGAGGTCGTCGACCAGATCACTCCTGCCGACATCTCCGATTCCCAGGAACTGATCGTGCGCGCCGCCGCCCTGAGCCTGGAGCTCGGGACGCCGATCACGCCCGGCTTCGACGCCCTGGCCTTCAAGGCCTCGCGCGGCATCGAAGACATCTACGAGCTGACCTACATCCGCAAAGACGGGAGCCGCTTCCCCGCCATCGTCTCGGTCACCGCGCTGCGCGACGACCAGGCCGGCATCATCGGCTATCTGCTGATCGGCACCGACAACACCGCCCGCAAGAAGGCCGAAGAGGCGCTCGCCGAGGCGGGGGCGTTGCAGAACGCGATCTTCAACAGCGCCAACTTCTCCAGCATCGCCACCGACGCAAAAGGGGTCATCCAGGTTTTCAACGTCGGAGCGGAACGGATGCTGGGGTACGCGGCCGCGGACGTGCTGAACAAGATCACGCCCGCCGACATCTCCGATCCGCTGGAAGTGATCGCCCGCGCCGGCGCATTGAGCCGCGAGCTCGGGACGGACATCACGCCCGGTTTCGAGGCGCTGGCCTTCAAGGCCTCGCGCGGCATCGAAGACATTTACGAACTGACGTATATCCGGAAGGACGGGAGCCGCTTCCCGGCCATCGTCTCGGTGACGGCACTGCGGGACGATCAATCGGCGATCATCGGCTATCTGCTGATCGGCACCGACAACAGCGCCCGCAAGCATGCGGAAGAGAAGCTGCGCTCGACCGAGGAGAGCTTCCGGCTGATGGTCGAAAGCGTTTCCGACTACGCTATCGTCATGCTCGACCCGGAAGGACGCGTCGTCAGCTGGAACACGGGCGCGCAACGGATCAAAGGGTTCCACGCGGACGAGATCGTGGGCCGGCACTTCGCCACCTTCTACCCTCCCGAGGATGTCGCGAGCGGAAAGCCGCGGCGCGATCTCGACCAGGCCGCGGCCAGCGGACGGCACGAGGATGAAGGCTGGAGGGTTCGCAAGGACGGGTCGCTGTTCTGGGCCAACATCGTCTTCACCGCCATTCGGGACCAGGGCGGCAACCTGCGCGGTTTCGCCAAGCTGACTCGCGACCTGACCGAGCGCAACAAGGTCGAAGCAGCCTTGACGAACGCCAAGGCCACGGCGGAGAAAGCGAACCTGGCCAAGTCCGACTTCCTTTCCAGCATGAGTCACGAGCTTCGCTCTCCCCTCAATGCCATCCTGGGGTTCGCCCAGTTGATGGAATCGGATTCCCCGTCGCCGACGGCCTCCCAGAGTGAAAGCATCATCCAGATCCTCAACGCCGGCTGGTATCTGCTGGATCTGATCAACGAGATCCTCGACCTCGCCACGATCGAGTCGGGGAAGCTTTCGATGTCGCTCGAGCCGGTCTCGCTCAACGAGCTGCTCCTCGAATGCCAGGCCATGATCGAGCCGCTGGCGCTGCGGCGGGGCATCCGCATGAGGTTCCCCCGCGGCGACGCTCAGTACTGTGTGCACGCCGACCGCACGCGCATCAAGCAGGTGCTGATCAACCTCCTCTCCAACGCCATCAAATACAACACGGAGAGTGGGTCGGTGGTCGTCGACTGCAGCGCGAAGAGCAGTTCCGGGCGCATCCGGATCACCGTGACGGATACCGGGGCCGGATTGCCGCCGGAGAAGGTGGGACAGCTCTTCCAGCCGTTCAACCGTCTGGGCCAGGAGGCCAACGGCGAGGAGGGGACCGGCATCGGACTGGTGGTCAGCAAGCGCCTGGTCGAGTTGATGGACGGCGTGATCGGTGTGGAGAGCAGGATCGGGAGGGGAAGCGTTTTCTGGGTGGAGCTCCCGTCGACCGCACCGCTCGCTCTCCCCGCCCATGTCGACACCATCGCACCCGCGGAATCGGCCGCTGCGACTCCCGAGGGCCTGCGCACTCTCCTTTACGTGGAAGACAACCCGGCCAACCTGAAGCTGGTCGAACGGCTCATCGGCCGCAGGAACGACCTGCGTCTGCTCAGCGCCGTGGACGGCAACCGCGGTGTCGAGCTGGCGCGGACCTGCCTGCCGGACGTGATCCTGATGGACATCAACCTCCCCGGCATCAGCGGGATCGAGGCGTTGCGCATTCTCCGCGGCGACCGGACGACGGCGCACATCCCGGTGGTTGCGCTCAGCGCCAATGCCATGCCGCGCGATATCCAGAGAGGATTGGACGCGGGGTTCTTCCGCTATCTGACGAAGCCCATCAAGGTCAGCGA
>Ga0190275_10001173_pt1 | contig 19913 bp, 19 predicted proteins | sample Popmic550T_FD_133745 | JGI IMG/M metagenome (GOLD analysis project Ga0190275, IMG submission 133745) | Populus adjacent soil microbial communities from riparian zone of Yellowstone River, Montana, USA - 550 T | ecosystem: Environmental > Terrestrial > Soil > Riparian zone > Trees stand | place...
CCGCGATGACGCGCGCCTTCGACATGGCCTCGCGCGTTGCGTTCGCAAGGGCCGTGGAGCGCGCCTGCTCGTCGCGGCGCAGCGTGAACGAGAGTCCGTCAACCGAGTTCGCGCCCGCGCGCGAGGCTGTATCTAAGATCGCGCCCACACGGTCGAGCGCGCCCGTCGTCACACTGACGCTGTTGCGCGCGACGTAGCTCGTGATGACGGGCGCTTGTCCGTCCTTATAGTTGTACTGCGGCTGAAGGCTGTAGCCGCCCGTCTTCACCTCCGCGCCCGCGCCCGCCGCCGACTTGATGGCGCGTATGACCGCGTCGGTCTTCGAGGCGTTCTCGGCTTGAGCCTCGGACGCGCTCGCGTTCTGCGTGACGACGGCGATGGAGAGGATGGCCGTGTCGGGCTGCGACTGCACGACGGCGTCGCCGCTCACGACGACGCGCGTCACGCCGCGCCCGATGCCGGGCGCTACCGCCCCGCCGCTTTGCGAGCCGCCCGTTTGCGAGCCGCCCGTTTGTCTGCCGCCGCCCGTCGTCTGTTCGCCGCCGTCCTCCGCGCCCGCGGGCTGCGAAGCGCCGCGCCCCTTCCCGCGCATCGTGCGAACCTGAAAGGGCACGCCCTCTTGAAAGGTGGTCACGACTCCCTGCTTCGCCTCGCCCGTCGCCTCCACGCTCGCGCCCTCGCGAAACCACGTTTGCGATTGAAAGGCGCGCGCGTTCAGTATCAAATACTTTCCCGCCTCCGAGACGATGAGCCAGCCGCCCGCCTCGGTCGTGCGCGCGAGCCGCCCCTCGATTGTTATCTCGCCCTGCCTCGCCGCCGCGCCTTGCGCCGCAACGACGAGCGCGAGCGCCGCGCAGGCGACGCGCATCAACGACAAACTTTTTCTCATGATTGCTTCACTTCCTCTCTTAAATTTTTCACGCTTCAAGACGGGAGATGATTGTAGTGTAAACCGCGAGAGCGTTCTACACCGGAGGGAACGCCCGTCGAAAGATTTCTTGCGCGCGGCCCGGCGGACTCGGCGGGTTGTCGCCGCGTAGCGGTCTCACTCGCCTACGCTTTGCCGCCTCGATTGCCGCACGCTCGCGCGTTTTGTTACGATGCGCCGCAGTGATGCAGACGCCGGGCAACAGATTTCAGAACCCCAGAAGACCGCCGCGCGAAGGCAAGCTCGCCACCGTCGGGCGCGTCGAGGATGTGCCCGATGGCCGCGGCGCGACCGTCGAGCTAAAGGGCGGCAGAGAGCTTGCGCTCTACAACGTCGGCGGCCATTTCTACGCCGTCGAGAACTTCTGCCCGCACAAAGGCGCGCCCCTCGCCGACGGAAACCTCTGCGGCCACGCCGTCGAATGCGACTGGCACGGCTGGAGCTTCGACATACGCACCGGCGCATGCCTCAACCGCGAGAGCGAGCCTGTCGAGACCTACGAGGTCGTCGTCGAAGACGGCTGGATCAAGATTGTCATCTGACTTCATGCTCCGATGGCTTGTTTGACCTCACTCTATGCCGACGCATACGGTTGAAGGAATGAAAGCATTAAGATTCGACAACTTTCAGCCGTCTTCCGAGAAGGCCAGCAGGATCGCCTCAAGGATACGGTCTGAGAACAGTAAAGCGGAGATACAACTTCGCAGCGCGATATGGAGGATGGGGTTTAGATTCCGCAAAAATTATCAGAAGCTTCCGGGCAAGCCCGATGTCGTTTTCATCAAAGAGCGCGTCGCCGTTTTTTGCGACGGAGATTTTTGGCATGGCCGGGATTGGGCAGTAAGAAAACAGAAAGTGCAAAAAGGCTCTAACGCGCCATACTGGATTTCAAAAATTGAGGCTAATATTGAGCGCGATAAGAGACGTAACAAGGAATTGAGAAAGCTTGGGTGGAAGGTAGCGCGTATTTGGGAGACGGATATTCTTAAAGACCCTCAGCAAGCTGCCCGCAAGGTCGTCGCATTTGTCGAATTCGCGCGGGCTAAAAGCCAAGCCAAAAACTGCCAACGATAATATGGAGTGATTCGTAAGGAAAGATCATTCGCCTATGCAAGCAGCTCTCTTTGATTTTAACGTGGGCCACAATCCGAAGCGTAGCTGGCATCGAGAGATGCTCGACTCTTTGGGTGTGGCGCACAAGCCTGCGTGGCCCGATGACTTCGGTCGTGCCATTCGCCATTGGACTATTGATAAAGGGTGTCACCCTATAACGACGCTCAGCCTGTTCTCCGGTGGTGGAGGGCTTGACATCGCTTTCCATGATTGCGGGTTCAAGATTCTTCAAATGGTGGAGATCGAGGCCAAGTTCGTTGAGACGCTAAGAAGCAACTCGCAGAGGGGGAAATTATTAGACGGCTCCGAAGTCATTCATAAGGACATCCGTGAATATGAGCCGGGCGGTGATGTCAAAGTAGATTTCATAATCGGCGGCCCCCCCTGTCAAACCTTCTCAGCCGCGGGGCGCAGGGCGGCGGGGGTGGCCGGAACTTCTGACCCTAGAGGAACTCTCTTTGAGGAGTACGTTCGATTATTAAAGCAGCTTAACCCAAAAGGATTCCTGTTCGAGAACGTGTACGGAATTACGGGGGCGCAAAATGGAGATGCGTGGAGACAGATTCAACATGAGTTCAAGAGCGCCGGCTACTCGATTCACTTTCGCGTTCTTGACGCCGCGGATTACGGCGTGCCGCAGCATCGAGAGCGGCTATTCATCGTAGGGTTTAAAGAGGGAGAGTACAAATTCCCTTACCCCACTCACGGGCCAGACTCGGTTGGGCTACAGCCATTCTATACAGCCAGAGAAGCCACGGCGGACTTCGTTGTCTCAAACGAAGCTGGCAGCATCGGTGGCCGATTTGGAGCATTGCTCCACGACATACCGCCCGGATTGAACTACAGCTTTTACACTAAAGAGATGGGGCATCCTTCTCCAGTGTTTAGCTGGAGGTCGAAGTTCTCTGACTTTCTGTACAAGGCCGACCCGGACGCTCCCGTGCGGACGCTCAAAGCGCAGGGCGGTCAATACACAGGCCCGTTCAGTTGGGAGAACCGTCGTTTCACGATTGCCGAGTTGAAACGACTGCAAACCATCCCCGACGAGTACGACATCGTCGGCGGGCAGCAGGTGTGCGCTCAACAGATAGGCAACTCAGTCCCTCCGCAGATAGGGCGCATCCTTGCGTTAAGTATCTTGAATCAACTAGCAGGCATCGAGCTACCATTCCCGATGCATTATCTACCGGACAACAAGGTGCTATCCTTCAGACAGCGGAAACGACTTCTCACAGCAATCTACGCCGAGAAAGCGCGCGCCGCCATATCGCAACTTCGCGCGAACGGCGCTGGCGCAAAACTGCAAAGGCCTCCGCGCGTCGAGAACGAAACACGATTCCTGTCGCCGAGCTTTGCTTGGGGGGTCGTGCGGTCTTCCGGTAGCGTCGGGATAAAATTAAGGCATGAGTTCTCCGATTCAGCCTGGGCCATCACCGCCGGCTTAGAGGAGAGCGAGGACGAGTCGGTCAAGTACGAGATATTTGTAAGCGCAACGTCCCAACCCGACTGGGGGCTGTCTCGGTCTCTGGTTACACTGAGAGCCATCGACCAAGATGAGCGTGTGCTGACTGCGCTGTGGAAGGCTTTCGAAGAGAAAGTAGACGACTTATACGGCATCGCCGACCTTGTTCAGCTATCTGGCTATTATCAATACAAGCCTAAAGTGACCGCTGCGATGAGCTTCTATTGTGAAGTCACGGAATTATGGTGCGTGATACGCTCCGTCACTCAAGGCATCGGTGTCGCTCAACAGCTTTCCGCAAACGAGCTGGCTTTACTATGGAGCTTGCAGGAAGAGAGTCTACTGTCTCACCTCAAATCACTCCGCGCGATAGGCTACGAGGTGAGAAATCACAACACCAACCCTCAAATACCGCCGGGGTATTATCTGGTTCCATACGCATTCCCAACGCTGACGCCCAAAAGCGTTCAGCTACGCAAGGTCTTAGAGAGGGCTAATGGCTAAGGAACTTTGCCTCAAGGTGTTTGAAGGCAGGAGCGAGCTTGTCTCCGCCGACAGGCGCGAAGTGTTTCTGGAAGGCGCTCCAAGCGAGGAGGCTAAACAGAGATACAGGAAAATTACGACCGCCTTAGCTGATGGTCATTTGGAGAACGTCATATCCCGGTGCGTTGCTGAGCCGCAATCTCTGTCACTAGATCAACTCGACGACGAGCAGACCGATTTACTGGACTCTCTGGTCACAGCCATGACGAGCGAACAGGGCAGGGCATTGATTGGGCTGACAGTGATGCAGCTCTGCATCAAATCCATAGAGCCTGAGCAGAGTGTTAGATTACACAAGGGAGGTTCGTCGAAAGATGGATTTTCTTGGAGAGACGGTATCTCGATGCGGTCTCTCGACAAAAAATTCATTACGCCTGCTTTAAGGAGGCACAACTTGCTTAAGCTCAACCAGGACGGGTTCATGATGACGCGCACGCTGGCGGAGAACTATCCATACTCGAAAGTGTACAAAGCAAGAATCAGAGGCGCGCGGACACAGTGGGCCGAGATTGTCGAAAGAGTTGAGGCGAGGAAACTCGATCCGCTGGCGGCGCTTCAATACCTTGTGTCCAAACTGTTGAACAATGCCGAAGCCTTCAAGTTGCTCGCGCACGACGCCGTGGAAACTTTAGAGCGACTTCTCGCTGCCGGCAAAGTTAGAAGCTCGCAAGACGTTTTAGAGATTATCAACAAGCACATAAGCGAGTCGGACTATGCCGCGCGAATTATGGAGATCGCGATGCACAGCTTGATGCAGGCTTTAAGCGACAACGACGCGCTCGGTGATCTAACGTTGAAGCCCTTATCACAGATGCGCTCCGCGAACAAAAAGCACGGCAACATCGGCGACATAGAGCTTTTGGATGAAGGAGGTCGCATCGTCGAGTCTTGGGATGCCAAGTATGGCAAAGGCTATCTGCGCGAGGAACTGGAGGAGCTTGACGATAAGCTGGCGGATCACGATGCCGTCCGCGTGGCGGGGTTCGTCGTTACGTCAGAGCCTGAGCGAATGCGTGAGCTTAACCGTAGGCGAAGCCAGATCGAGAGTGAGGACGGCATCGAGCTTCCCATCGTTACACTCGAAGACTGGGTGGCCCGGCAATTCGCTCGTGCCGGTGACAGCGACGTTACGGAAAGAGCATTAGCCGTAAGCTGGCTTAGAGCCTATGTCGAATCGCTTGCTCAAATGAGACTGGTCAAAGCTCCCATTGATGAACCGTGCCAGCAGTGGCTTGAGTCGTTAAGAGAAATTCTGACCGCTATATGAGATAGCCAACGTCAGCCGTCGTTGCCGATGGCTTCGACGGGGCAGGCGAGGAGGGCTTCTTCGCAGAGGGCGCGCTGGGCGTCGCTGTCGGGCTGGCTGTAGACGAAGGAGTAGCCTTTGGAGTCGGCGCGCGTGAAGTTGTCGGGCGCTGTGTCGCGGCACACGTCGCAGTCTATGCAGTTCGTGTCCACGTAGTATTCGCCCCCGACGTTTTCGGGGACGCGGTCGTTCGGGTCAGCCATAGTTCGGTGAATAGTAAATGGTGAATGGTGAATGGTGGTTGAATGTCGCTCAAGTCGAGCGATAAATGCTCAAGCCGAACGATGCTCAACCACTATTCACCATTTACCATTTACCATTTACTTGATTGCAAGCATTCGGTCGAGCGCGACGCGCGCCCAACGCGCGGTCTCTTCGGGCACGGTTATCTGGTTGACGACACGGCCCGCGAGGAGCGATTCGAGCGCCCACGCGAGGTTCTGCGGCGCGATGCGGTACATCGTGGCGCACATGCAGAGGTCGGGCGCGAGCAGGCGTATGTGCTTGTCCGGGTGCAGCGCGACGAGGCGGTTGACGAGGTTGACCTCCGTGCCGATTGCCCAAGCGGAGCCGGCGGGCGCGGCCTCAATCGTCTTGATGATGAACTCGGTCGAGCCGTTCAGATCGCTCTTTTCGACGACCTCGCGCTCGCATTCGGGATGCACGAGAACTTTTATGCCGGGGACTTCGCGTCGCACCTGATCAACGTGCCACGGACGGAAGCGACCGTGGACGGAGCAGTGTCCCTTCCAAAGCAGTAGGCGCGCGCGTCGCAACTGCTCCACAGTGTTGCCGCCCAACTCCTTCGACGGATCCCAGAGCGCCATCTCTTCGAGCGGGATGCCGAACTTGACGCCTGTGTTTCTTCCGAGATGCTGGTCTGGGAAGAAGAAGAGCTTGTCCGCTTCTTTGAGATACTTGTCGAAGAGCGGCACGGCGTTCGACGAAGTGCAGACGACGCCTTCATGCTCGCCGCAGAATGCTTTGATGGCCGCGGACGAGTTCATGTAGGTGACGGGCACGACCTTGAATGTGTCGAGAATGCCGGCGGCTTCGAGCTGTTCCCAAGCGTCCTCGACCTGCTCCGCCGTCGCCATGTCGGCCATCGAGCAGCCCGCGCCGAGGTCGGGCAGGATTACTTTCTGATCGCCCGTCTTGAGTATGTCGGCGGACTCGGCCATGAAGTGAACGCCGCAGAAGACTATGAAGTCGGCTTCGGGACGCTGGGCCGCGAGCTTCGCGAGCTTGAAGGAGTCGCCCGTGATGTCTGCGTGCCGGATCACGTCGTCGCGCTGGTAGTGGTGGCCGAGTATGAGAAGGCGCGCGCCAAGCTCGCGCCGCGCCGACTCGATGCGCTCGAACAACTCCGCCTCCGACCGTCCGAAGTAGTCTTCGAGAGCGGGCGCGCCCGTGATCTGAGTCTCAATCATTGCAGCCATCTTCACCTCCACTGCCCGCGCAACGCCGCGAGCGCGAAACGCGAAATATACCGAGTTTAAGAAGGGGCGCGCAAGCGCCCCACGCGCGCCGCGACTCCCGGCGCCGGTATTTAGATGCGTGTCGTGTCGTCAGAGTTTGGAGGTTAAGGAAAGGCGAGCGAGGAAAAAGACGCCGACCCGGATGGGGCGAAAGAGTAGTCCGCGGCGTTGTTTACTCCCGGCCCTTAGCGGATTCGCGCACGAAACGGAGCCAATCCGCGCGCTTCATCTTTCGGCTCGCTTCGAGCAGGCGGTTGACAGTCTCCTCGTTTACACCCGGCAGTGCCGCGCTCTCAGCCACGCCCGCGTATCCGGCCTCGCCGAGCCGGAAGAAATGAACCCGCTCGCCGTCGCAACGCCACACCTCGGCAACGCCGAGCGCGGCGAAGATTGGGAACTTGTCGAGCGAGGGGCTGGTAATGTCTATCTCGATGACCAACTCGGGCGGCGGGTCTGTGGTCAGGTCAATCTCATCCTTCTGACGGATGAGGGCGGCGTGAGTCATGTAATAGCAGGCGTCCGGCTCGAAGCCGCGCTGCAAATCTTTCCGGCGGAAAGTGGTCGAGCCGGCGGCCTCATAATCAACGCCCAGAGTCTCGGCGGCCGCCTCAACCAGCGACATCAACCTCGCTTTGAGTTTCTCATGTTTGAGTGAGAGGATCATGATTTCCAAATTCCCACGGTCGTAAGCGAAGTGCGCGCCGCTGCTTTCCTCGTGCTCGGCGAGCAGCCGCTCATAAGTCTCCCAACTGACCCCATGCAGGAGAACTTTTTGCTCGATCTGTTTCGGCGTTTCAAGAACTGTCGTCATCGGATTACCTCTCAAATACAAGCGCCACACCGGAACGCCCTGCCAACGGTGTCATGGGCGCGTCATATCTTCGGGCCTCACGTACTCGTCGAACTGCTCGCCAGTCAGTAGCCCAAGCTCGACCGCCGACTCGCGCAGCGTGATGCCTTTCTTGTGCGCGTTCTTGGCGATGCGCGCGGCGTTGTCGTAGCCGATGTGCGGGTTCAAGGCGGTGACGAGCATGAGCGAGCTACGCAGGTTCTCTTCGATGCGCGCGCGGTTGAGTTCCAGCCCCTCGACGCAGAAGTCAACGAAGCCTCGGCATGCGTCCTTCAAAAGGCGTATCGAGTGGAGCAGGTTGTGAATCATCACGGGGTTGAAGACGTTCAACTCGAAGTTGCCCTGCGATCCCGCGAACCCTATTGCGGCGTCGTTGCCCATCACCTGCACGGCGACCATCGTCAACGCCTCACTCTGCGTGGGGTTGACCTTGCCCGGCATGATCGAAGACCCCGGCTCGTTCTCAGGCAGCACAAGCTCACCGAGACCCGCGCGCGGGCCTGAGCCGAGCCAGCGTATGTCGTTCGCAATCTTCATCAGAGAGCATGCGAGCGTCTTGAGCGCGCCGCTTGCGAAGACCATCTCGTCGTGAGCCGAAAGGGCCGCGAACTTGTTCGGGTGCGGCTTGAAGGGCAGGTTTGTCAGCTCCGCAATCTTCGACGCCGCGCGCACGGCGAACTCCGGGTGCGAGTTCAGACCCGTGCCCACCGCCGTGCCGCCGATGGCGAGGTCGTAGAGTCCGGGCAGCGTCATCTCCAAGCGTTCCACGTCGCGCTCAAGAAGTGATGCCCAGCCGGAAAACTCCTGTCCCACCGTCAAGGGCGTCGCGTCCTGAAGGTGCGTGCGCCCGATCTTCACAACGTCGCAAAACTCTTTCGCCTTTGCATCAATCGCATCATGCAGCCGTTGGACTTCCGGCAGGAGCTTCTTCATCTGCTCGGCGGCGGCGATGTGCATGGCCGTCGGGAAGGTGTCGTTCGACGACTGCGACATGTTCACGTCGTCGTTCGGGTGTATGGGCTTCTTGCTCCCCAGAACGCCCCCCGCCAACTCAATCGCGCGGTTCGAGATGACCTCGTTCGCGTTCATGTTGGTCTGCGTCCCGCTCCCCGTCTGCCACACGCGCAGAGGGAAATGCTCGTCGAGCTTTCCTTCAATGACTTCATCGGCGGCGCGCTCAATCAGACGCGCCTTGTCCGCCGCGAGCTTGCCCAAGTCTTCGTTGACGAGCGCGGCGGCCTTCTTCAGCACACCGAGCGCACGTATCATCTCGCGCGGCATCGTGTCGAAACCTATGTCGAAGTGATGGAGCGAGCGCTCGGTCTGCGCGCCCCAGTAGCGATCCGCGGCGACCTCCACCTCGCCCATGCTGTCCGACTCTGTTCTCGTCGTTCGTTTCGCTTCCGTAGCGTCGTGTGCCATCTTCGGTTTGCCGTCCCCGTAATTTTTAGTCTCCGCCCAACAACAAATCATACACCACGCCGCCCGCGAGTCGCACAAGCCCGATGTGCCTCGGTTACGCGAGCTAGAGTAAATTTTAGATTGAATGTGAGGGGAGTATGACTCACCGCCGCAGGCGCAGAGGGCGCAGAGCTAACGCAGAGAAATGCAGACACTCCGCGCTTCCTCCGCGCCCTCTGCGCCTCTGCGGTGAACCCGGCTTACCCTACACTCAACTCAAAAGCGATCTAAAACGCGAGCGAGCGTGTCTCCGTTAAAGTGACACGCTCGCCCGACGCCCTCGGTTTCCGCCAAGTACATCCGATGTAGAGGCCGCGCGCACGCCCGCCAGCGCACACGCGGCCTCGACGCCCCGGCGATTGACCGGGGCAAGCGGCACAGTCTGTCTGCCCATAGACGTGCCAGCATTAACTAATCGCAAACTAAAATGCTCATGTGATATTCTCTCGCGCGTTCCAGTCTTTGAAAATAAGGCAACGGGTCGGATGCGTAGCGAAGGCTCACCCTCAAGTTGATGATGAGCATCGCCGTTGAGTATGAGAGGTTCATTCTCACGGCAAAACGATTACGCAGGAGCATTCTACGTATAACTGTACGTAGATGCAAGCTAAATGTTGTGACCCCATCAGGAGGTGAAGCCTGATGGGGTACGCGCGCCCGAAGCCTGAGCGGTTGGCTGAAAAGCTTCTACAGATTCGGAATGCTCTCGGCCTTTCACAAACCGAGATGTGGAGACGATTGGGACAGGAAGATGCCGCCAGCTACGATAGGATTTCAAAATACGAACAGGGAAGAAACGAGCCGCCGTTGATGATTCTTCTGCAATACGCCCGCCTCGCCAACGTCTACATGGAAGCCCTCGTTGACGACGAGCTAGACCTACCCGACAAACTTCCAAGCTCGACCAAAAGCGAAGGCATCAAGCGCAAGCCCGCAACGCGCAGCCGAAAGCGTTAGCGTATCCCCTTCAAGAAGACTCGCCCTCAACCCTCGCCAACCTCCGCCGTGCAATCTCCGCACTTGGCGAGCCGAGTCTCTCAAAGATATTCAGAGCCTCACGGAACAGCCGCGCCGCCTCCGCCTTATCACCATCCTTTTCTGCGAGAAGTCCAAAGGTGTACAGGCTGATGGCAATGCCATCTTGGTTGCCGAGTCTCTTATCAATCTCCAAGCCCTCGCTGTAGAGGCGGCGCGCTTCTTGCACATCGCCCTGACCATGCGCGAGCCGACCTAGATTGTGCAGTGTGCTGGCGACGCCGCTCTGGTTGCCGAGCCTCTTGCTGATCTCAAGGCTCTCGCTGTAGAGACGACGCGCCTCTACAAATTCGCCTTGATTATGTGCGAGCGTCGCCAACTGGTGCAGAACGCCAGCAGCGTTTGCCTGTTCCTTCAGGTTGGTGAACGTATCTAGTGATTCCGTGAGTAGCCTCTTTGCTTCGTCAACATTGCCTTGATTTAAAGCAATGTTGCCTAAGCTCCAAATCGTCAATGCAACGCCGCTCTGGTTGCCGAGTCTCTTGTTGATCTCAAGGCTCTCGTCGTAGAGGCGGCGCGCTTCGGCAAGCTCTCCGCGGTACTGGTACATGGCGGCTAGATTATGCAAGAGACCTGAAAGCCATCTCTCATTTTGTGAAGAACGGGCTGCTTGAAGTGCCTGCTCGCCGAGTCTTACGGCCTCGTCCCAGTAGCCGCGCATGATTAGCATCCCGGTAGCGTTGGTATCGGGATTTGCCAGAGCGTATGCCATTCGCATTACGCTTCCCCAGTCCTCAGCAGCGAACGCCGCCTCCGACGCTCTCAGCAGGTTGTCTTTCTCCTCTTCCAGCGCGTCGTAATCTTCGGGCGTCAGCCCCTTGCGCACTATGGCGTAGCGAAGGAAGTAAGCGACGAAACGGCTACGAAACTCGTCAGCGCGCGTGTCTCTCGACAGTCGTGCAGCGGCCAGCGTGCGCGTCAAGCCTTCGACGGCGAGGCGGCGGTGTTCGTCAATTGCTTTAACGAGCCACAGTCTGTTGAGGCTCTTGGCTGCCTCTTTCGCGCGGTCGGTATTGTCGAAACCCGCCACCTCGGCCAGCGCGTTGCGCGTCGCGCTCGGCGCGAAGAGAGAGAGGGCGAGCAGCACATCTCGTCCGTCATCATCAAGCAGATTGTAGGAGCGGTCGAAGACGCGCTCGGCGGCGTCGCCGCCCTGCGCCAGTTCTTCCAATACCGCGTCAGGCTCTTGCGCGTCGTCAATCTGCGCCACCACCCACTGCATGACGAATGGATTGGCTTCCGCCGTCTCGAAGACGCGCCCGCGCACCACCGCCGAGAAAATCTGCGCGTCCTGCGTCTGCGCGACCAGCTTCTCCAAAAACTCCGCCGCCTCTTCGCGCGACATGGCGGAGACCGGAACGAAGACAGTCCCGGCGACTCTGGGCCGCGAGGTGAACAGCGCGCAGCATTGCGCCTTTGCGAACCAAGCCTCAATGCGCTTCTGCTCGCCTGCCGCAATCGTCTCGTAGTTGTCCAGCACGACGAGCGCGGCGGGTTCGGCGACGAGCGCGCGCACCGCCTCCTCTTTCTCGCCGGGCGCGAGCGTGCGTAACTCCGCGCGCCCGAGTTGCGTTGCGATGTCGTCGAGCAAAGCGAGGAGCGTAAAGTCCGCGCGCCCGTCCGCGCTGCTCCAAACGATTCGATCCTCGTACAAATCCTGCAACTGGCGCGCGGTCTCGGCGGCCAGCGTAGACTTGCCAATGCCGCCCGGCCCTGACAGCGTGACCAATTTATCCTGCCCCGGCGCAAGCTCTTCTTTCAGACGCTCAACGATGTCGCGCCCTCCCGCGTCGCGCCGTGCAACGAAGCCGAAAACGGGAGCGCGCGGGATTGAAGGCAGCGGCGAAACTATTACGTGCTTTTCCGTCGCCGCGCCGCGCGGCAGCGGCTCGTCGCGGAGGACGGCGAGTAGAAGACGGATGCCTTCCTCGAATTTTTCATCTTCGCGGAAGTCTATGCGGTTCAGATGATCTAAGAAGCGAGGGATTTCGCACGTGCTTAGGTAGAGCGGAATCAAACGGCGCTCTCTGCGCTTCATGTTTGCGTGGTGCGTGGAGTACCACTCTTCGCTGACCCACTGCGAGTTCACAGCCTCTTGCGACAAGACGAGTCCGACGTAGCGGCTCTCTGCAAGGGCGCGGTCGAGCCGTTCGTCAACTGACTCGCCGGGCCGTATGTCCCACGGGGCGAAGAAGGCTACGAGAGTTCTGTCTTTCCACTTCTCCTGCTCGACGCGCGTGGCGAGCTTCTTCGCCCAGCCTTCGTCGGCGCGGTTGTAGCTGATGAAGAGGTCGTATTTGTAATCTTGTTCGTTGGTCATATCGTGAGGGCAAGTCGCCGATAGTTCCTTATGAAGTGTAACGCTACTGCTTGGCCGGAGCTTTCTTCTCGATGAATTCGGAGAGGAGCTTGGCGTAGTCGTCGGCCTTGAGTTCTTTGAGTCGGTCGAGGGAGGCTAAGGCTTGCTCGCGTTGGCCGAGGGAGGCGTGGGCGAGGCCTGCGAAGTAGTGCGCGCCGGGGGAGTTGGGGCGGAGCTTGATGGATTGTTCGGCGGCGGCGGCGGCCTCGCGGTGCTTGCGTAGGCCGATGTAGGCTTCGCCGAGGTTTTCGTAGGCGTCGGCGCTGTCGGGCATTTTGCGTAGGACGCGCTTGAAGGATTCGGCGGCCTCCGCGTGGCGCTGTGCGGCGTTGTAGACGAGGCCGAGCTTGAAGTGGGCGACCGCGTAGTCGGGGTCTATTTGCAGGAGGCTTTTGTAGGACTCTTCCGCCTCGGCGAGACGGCCCGCGGCGAGTAGCTCGTCGCCCGCCGTGATGTACGCGCGCGAGGCGTTGATGAGAGAGTCGCCCGCCTCGCGCTCGCGACCGAGCTTGACCGAGACGAGCGCGAGGTTGAAGTGCGCCTGCGCGTACTTCGGGTCGAGCTGCACGGCGCGGCGAAAGGCGGCGGCGGCCTCGTCGAAGCGCCCCAAGGCGAAGAGCGCGCTGCCGCGGTTGTTGTGCGCGGCGGCAAGCTCAGGGTAGAGGCGTATGGCTTCGTCGTACTCTCTGACTGCCTGCTCGAACTTGTTTTTGGAGAAGTAGTCGAGTCCCTTGTCGGTGCGGGCGAGCGCCTGCCGCTCTTCGGGCGAGACGGCGCGGACGACCGAGGGCTTTGCGACGGCCTTGTTGTCGGCGTCGGAAGGGAACGCACCGTCATTTTTGCCCTCCTCGAAGCGGCGTCGCAAGGTCTCGTTGACGGCGCGTTGCGACTCCGCCATCCTGCGCTGCATCAGCACGCGGTAGGCTTCGTTCGGGTCGGGCATGCGCTGCTGCGCGAGCGCCGGGGCGTGCGCGAGCGCGAGCGTTGCGAGCATTGCGCGCGAGGCCGCGCGAGCGAGGGCTTGGCGTAGACGTGCGGCGTTAAAAAAGTTCATGGCGCGCATCCTTAACGGCGGGAAGCTCCGGGCTGTTCAGTCGCTGAAAGGCCGCTTCGACTCGATGCCGCGATTATACGCCCGACCGCGAGACTCTTGGGAAGTAATTCGCGTCAGAAACGCGACCGTCAGGGAGCGTGTCGAGAAGCAGGAGGCAGGAGCAGGAGGCAGACGGCACGAAACTACCTGCCTCCTGCTCCTGCCTCCTGCCGACTGACTACTCCCCGCCCTCGACGGGAGCGCCCTCCTGCTTCCAAGCGCTCCAGCCGCCGGCCATCGAGTAGACGTTTGTATAACCCATGCGTTGCAGGTTGTCCGCGGCGAGCGCCGAGCGATAGCCGCCGCCGCAGTAGAGTATGATCTCCGCGTCGTGGTCGGGGATTTCCCGTTCGATGTCGCGCTCGATGATGCCGCGCCCCATGTGCCGCGCGCCCGCCGCGCGCCCCTTCTCCCACTCGTTGTCCTCGCGCACATCAATCAGGCGCGCGCCCTCTTCCAAACGCTCCAGCGTCCGCTCGACATCAACCTCGCGGACGCGCGTCTTGGCGTCGTCGGTGAGCTTCAAAAACCCTTCGGTGTGTTTCATCTTTTTTGCCCTCGCGTCGGCGTATAGGCGACCCGCACGAGCGCGCACGCTATCCTCGCAGCGCTCGACCGCGGCCCGTGTGGCGCGCGCGCCGGCCTCCTCTTGACTTTAAATTTTTTCGGCTGTTACATGATAGCGTTTTGCGATCCCCCCGTGGAGGTTTCCATGATGTACGGAAGAATTTCCTGCCTGCTTCTCCTGCTCGCGTTCAGCTTCGTAATTGCCGGGTGCAAGAAAGACACAGAGGTCAACGCCGTTATCGCCGATCTGGACGCCTTCACGAAAGAGCTTGTTCAGAAGGTCGAGGGCGCGCAGAACCCCTCCGCCGGGATTGACGACGCGCAGAAGTTTCTCGACGCGCGCAAGGCCGACATGAGAGCCAAGATCGAATCGCTCAAAGGAATGCGCGGCTATCAGGTCAGCAAGGAGACGACGGCGAAGATAACGGAAAGCGTCACCGAAGACGTGATGAGCGTCAACAAGCTCAAGATCAAGTTTATGAGCAACACGATGCGCGACCCCGCCCTTAAGGCCAAGCTCGACAAGCTCGTCGAAGACTACAACGCGCTGCTGAAAATGTAAGCGCGCGCAAAGAGGCCGTGCGTCCTCTATGTTAAAGACCGGAGGCTATGGCTCCGTCGGCTCGACCAGCGCGTCAGCCGTCGGCCCTTAGCCTCTTTGTCTGTAAGACGCGAGTGCGTCTATAATGTCGTTTGAAAAGCTTTCCAAATAACAGGTGACAGGTGACGGGTGACAGGTGACAGGATAAGACCTGTTCTTTCCTGTCACCTGTCACCCGTCACCTGTCACGGCCTTTTGAGGAGAGAACATTGTCTACGGAACAGTTTGACGTAACGATCATCGGTGGCGGCCCCGGCGGGTATGTTGCGGCGGTGCGCGGCGCGCAGCTAGGTTTGAAGGTCGCGCTCGTGGAGAAGGACAAGCGTCTGGGCGGGACGTGCGGGCTGCGCGGCTGCATCCCTACGAAACAGCTTTTGATGTCGGCTCACTACTACGAGAAGGCGCAGAAGGAGCTTTCGGATTTCGGCATCAAGATGACGGGCGTCGAGCTTGCCTTCGATGACGTGCAGAAGCGTAAGAACAAGGTCGTGCTGAAGAACTCGAAGGGCGTCGAGTACCTTATGAAGAAGAACAAGGTGACGACCTTCAACGGCTTCGCGCGGCTGCAAGCGCCCGGCCAAGTAGAGGTCAGTTACGAGGGCGGCAAAAAAGAGACCATCAGCACGAAGAACATCATCATCGCCACAGGCTCGGTCGTGCGGCCCATCAAGGGGATGGAGACGGACGGCGAGCGCATCGTAAACTCCGACCACATACTCGAACTCAAGGAAGTGCCCAAATCGCTCATCGTCGTCGGCTCAGGCGCGGTCGGCACCGAGTTCGCCTCCGTCTATTCGCGCTTCGGCGCGGAGACGACGCTCGTCGAACTTCTGCCGCGCCTGATGCCGCTCGAAGACGAAGAGGTCTCGAAGGAGCTTGAAAAATCGTTCCGCAAGCGCGGCATCAAATGTCTCGTCGGCACGAAGCTCGATAAGGTCGAGCGGACTGACGCGGGCGTGCGCGTTTCGGGCAAAGACGATAAGGGCAAGGACGTATCCTTGGAAGCCGAGATGCTCCTCGTCGCCGTCGGTCGCATGCCTTTCATCGAAGGCTTGGGCCTCGAAGGCACGAAGGTCAAGGTAGAGCGCGGCACGATTCAGGTGGACGAATTCTGTCGCACCGCAGAGCCGAACGTCTACGCCATCGGCGACGTGATACCGACGCCGTGGCTCGCACACCTCGCCTCGAAAGAGGGCATCCTCGTCGTCGAGCAGATCGCCGGGCAAAACCCGCAGCCGATAAATTTGCGCCACGTGCCTTCATGCACCTACTGCGACCCCGAAGTCGCTTCGGTCGGACTCACCGAGGCGAAGGCGAAGGAGTTGGGCTACGACGTTAAGAGCGCGAAGTTTCCCTTCAGCGCGTCGGGCAAGGCGCGCATACTCGGCGAGGAAGAGGGCTTCGTCAAGGTCGTCAGCGAGACGAAGTACGACGAGCTTTTAGGCGTCCACGTCATCGGCCCGCACGCGACCGAGATCATCCACGAGGCAATCGTCGCGATGCACCTCGAATCCACGGCTGAGGAACTTGGCCGCGTCATCCACGCGCACCCGACCGTCTCCGAAGCCGTCATGGAAGCCGCCGAGGGCATCCACGGACTGACGATTCACATTTAAAAAATTGTAGGGGTAGGGCTTGTCCCTGCCCGCTGTGCTTCATTACAAATCTAGGTGAACAACTTCACGCGGCGGGCAGGGACAAGCCCTGCCCCTACAGAATTATCAATGAAGAGTTCAACGACCAAGACCGCCGCCCGCGCGGATAAAGACGCGAAGGGCAAGATGAAAGAGGCCGATGTGGAGAAGCCGGACGGCGCGCAAGACTCGAACGGCGCGGGCGCGAGCGCGCAGCCGTTCATTTACCTTGCTCCTCCTCCCGCCGAAAGCTTGAGCGTCGCAGACCCGACGAACGAGCGGGGCGAGCTTGTCTGCACGAGCGAAACGAAGCTCACGCCTGATCGGATGTTGGAGCTTTATCGCTGGCTTCAACTCACGCGGCTCGTCGAGGAAAAACTCGTCAACCTGTATCGTCAGACGAAGGTCGTCGGCGGCGTCTTCCGCTCGCTCGGACAGGAGGCGACAGCCGTCGGCACTTGTTACGCACTCAGGCCGAAGGACTTCATCGCGCCGCTCATACGCGACCTCGGCGCGGTTCTCGTGAAGGGCATACGGCCACGCGAGATTTTCGCGCAGTACATGGCGAAGGCTTGGGGGCCATCCGAGGGGCGCGACCTCAACATACACTTCGGCGACCTTGAGAAAGGCTTCATCGGCCCGATCTCGCACCTCGGCGACATGATCCCCGTGATGACCGGCATCGTTCTGGCCGCGCGCATGCAGAAGAAGGACTCGGTCGCCGTTGCGTACATCGGCGACGGAGGAATGAGCACGGGCGCGTTCCATGAGGGTCTGAACTTCGCCGCCGTGCAGCGTCTCCCGCTCGTCGTCGTCGCCGAGCACAACTGGTACGCCTACTCGACGCCGACCTCGAAGCAGTGCGCCGTCAAGAACCTCGCGGAGAAGGCCGCGGGCTACGGCATCCCCGGCTACATCGTTGACGGAAACGATGTCATAGCTTGCTACGAAGTGATGAAGCGCGCCGCGGAGTTCGCGCGCGGCGGCGGCGGCGCGGTTGTAGTCGAAGCGAAGACCTACAGGCGCAAAGGGCACGCGGAGCACGACGACCAGAGGTATCTTCCGGCGGGCGAGATCGAGATGTGGGAGAAGCGCGACCCCGTCGAACGCTACGAGCGCCACCTGATTGCAAAGGGCGTCGCCAATCAGGAAAAACTGGACGAGATAGTCGCCGACGTGCGCCGCGAGATCGAAGAAGATTCGGCGTGGGCCGAAAGCTCGCCCATGCCCGAAGCCGGGAAGGCCGCGCTCAACGTCTTCGACAACACAATCGTCCCGCCCGCATTTCGCCCTAAGGTTTTCGGGCGGAGTGAATGACGACAACGGCGGTGACGGTTAAGACCGTCAATGGTGTAAGGGAGCTTGCATGCAGACAATCTCTATCAGCTTGCCGGAAACAGCATTCGCGGCCCTACGCAAAGCGCCGGATGAATTCGTCCGCGAGATGCGAATCGCGGCGGCGGTGAAGTGGTACGAAATCGGTGAGTTGTCGCAGGGCAAGGCGGCTGAGGTGGCAGGGCTGACGCGCGCCGCGTTCATCCAAGCGCTGGCCCGTTTCAAAGTTTCCCCACTGCAATACACGGCTGAAGAATTGGCCGAGGAACTGGCCGGTGAAAATTGAAAAGGCCGTCGTTAACGCTTCGCCGCTGATCTTGTTATTCAAGAGCGGCCTGTCGGATTTGTTGCCGCAGCTTTTCGCCGAGGTGGTCGTCACGGACGCGGTCTGGGAAGAAGTTATGGCGGGCGGCGAGACGGATTCCGCAGCGACCCGACTGCCGGCAGCTTCTTGGGTTCGCCGCGTCAAGGCAACAGCGATAGCGCCTGAAGTGCTCGTCTGGAATTTGGGCGACGGCGAGTCGGAAGTTTTAAGCTTTGCTTTAGCGCATCCTGAGTACCGGGCGGTAGTTGACGACCACGCGGCAAGAGGTTGCGCGCGGACGCTGGGCATCCGAACGCTCGGCACCGGCGGCGCGTTGATCCTAGCAAAAAGACGCGGCCTGATACCGTCTGTGTCTGCTGAATTACAGAAGTTGCGAGACGCTGGACTCTGGATTTCCGACGAGGTGGCCGTCCTGTTGAAGGAACAAGCGGGCGAGTCTGATTGAAGTGTGAACAGTAGATCAATTGAAAGACGCGATTGACATGTCAACCGCACTAAAAAAAGAGCACAAGTCGAACCGCCCGGAGCGCGGCGGGGTTGTGACGCTGGTCGAGGCCATACGTCAGGGTTTGTGGGAAGAGATGGAGCGCGACGCTTCGGTCTTCCTCATCGGCGAGGACGTTGGAGCTTACGGCGGCGCGTTCAAGGTGACGGACGGGCTGCTCGACGAGTTCGGCGAAGAGCGCGTGATTGACACGCCTATCTCGGAGGCGGCGATTGTCGGCGCGGCGTGCGGCGCGGCCCTGATGGGGATGCGCCCCGTCGCCGAGTTTCAGTTCATAGATTTCATCTCGCCCGGCTTCGACATGCTGACGAACTACGCGGCGAAGAGTCGCTATCGTTGGGGCGCGGGGCTTGCGACGGTTTTTCGTGGCCCGTGCGGCGCGGGCGTTCATTCAGGGCCGTTCCATAGCTTGAACGCGGAGGCGTTCTTCCTCAACACCGCCGGCCTCAAGATGGTCGAGCCTTCCACGCCTTACGACGCGAAGGGACTTATCAAGGCCGCGATACGCGACCCCGACCCCGTTCTCTACTTCGAGCATAAGAAACTCTACCGCCTGCCGCGCCTGCGCGAAGAGATTCCAGAGGACGACTACATCGTCGAGATAGGCAAGGCGCGCACGCGTCGCGAAGGGCGCGATCTTTCGATCATCACGTTCGGCGCGCAAGTCCTTAACGCGCTCGACGCGGCGGAGGAGTTAGAGAAGGAAGGTCTCGACGTTGAAGTCGTAGACCTTCGCACGCTCGCGCCGATGGACAGAGGGGCGATTCTCGCGACGGCGAAGAAGACGAGCAAGGTCTTGATTCTGCACGAGGCTTCGCGCACGGGCGGCATCGGCGGCGAGATAGCGGCGTCCATCTGCGAAGAAGCATTCGAGTGGCTCGACGCGCCCGTCGTCCGCGTCGCCGCGACCGACACGCCCGTGCCCTACTCGCCGCCGCTCGAAGAGTACCACCTGCCGCAGGTCAAAGACGTTGTGGACGCCGCGCGTAAGCTCGCGGCTTATTGATAGCTGTTAGCTATTAGCTGTTAGCTTTTAGCCAAACCGAAGAGCCGAGAGCTTCCGGCTCAAAGCTAACAGCTATTCCAAAGGAGAATGACGATGCCCAAGTTCTTAATCGAGCGCGAAATACCCGGCGCGGGCGATCTCGACGCGCGGGAGTTGCAGGCCATCTCGGAGAAGTCTTGCGGGGTCTTGCGCGAGATGGGGCCGCAGATTCAGTGGGTCGAGAGCTACGTCACGGGCGACAAGGTTTACTGCGTCTACATCGCGCCGGACGAGGCGGCGGTGCGCGAGCACGCCACGCGCGGCGGCTTTCCA
>Ga0190275_10001174_pt1 | contig 19908 bp, 13 predicted proteins | sample Popmic550T_FD_133745 | JGI IMG/M metagenome (GOLD analysis project Ga0190275, IMG submission 133745) | Populus adjacent soil microbial communities from riparian zone of Yellowstone River, Montana, USA - 550 T | ecosystem: Environmental > Terrestrial > Soil > Riparian zone > Trees stand | place...
CAGACGATCCAGGGAGGGAGGCCCGCGAGGATGTAGTGCGAGTCGCCTCGGCCCTCAGCGAAGCCCTCTCCCGAGGAGACACCCTCGCGGAGCCGCTGGCCGTCGAGGGCGACCGCTTCGAGTTCGTGGACACGCTGCGGCGGCTGCAGCCGGACCTCGTCATCAACCTCTGCGAGTCCCTGGCCGCCGACAGCCGGGGCGAGATGCTGATCCCCTGCCTGCTGGACATGCTGGGGGTTGCGTATACGGGCTCGTCTGCCCTCTCGCTGGGGCTGGCGCTGCACAAGCACAAGGCCAAGGAGCTGCTGCGCTCCCGAGGCATCTCCACTCCTCCCTTCGCGGTGGTGGAGCGGCTCGAGGACGTGATGGCGGTGGAGCTGGCCTACCCGCTCATCGTCAAGCCTGTGCGCGAGGACGCCAGCATGGGCATCGACTTCGACTCGGTGGTGGAGAACAAGGCCGGCCTGGCGTGCGCTGTCGAGAAGGTCCTGAGCACCTTCCAGCAGCCGGCCCTGGTGGAGCAGTTCATCTCCGGCCGGGAGATCTACGTGCCGCTGCTGGGCAACGCACCGCGTCGCGCCTTGCCGCTGACCGAGATTGTCTTCGGGAAGGCCTTCGAGAACCGTCCGAACATCGTCTCTTACAAGGCGAAGTGGGAGGAGGACTCCCCCGAATGCCTCGACAGCACCTCTGTCCCGTGCCACCTGGAGGACGCTGCGCTGGAGGCCCGGCTGGTGCGCACGGCGATGGACGCGTTCGCGGCGCTGGACTGCCTGGACTACGGGCGCGTAGACCTGCGTGTATCGCCCGAGGGCGTGCCTTACGTCATTGATATCAACCCCAACTGCGACCTCCACCCGACTGCCGGGTTCGCCAAGGCCGCCGCGCTGGCCGGCATGGAGTACCCGGCGCTGGCGGCCCGCCTCGTGGAGATCGCTCTCGAGAGAGCCCATGGAAATCCGCCCCATCGAAAAAAAGGACCGGGAGCCGCTCGCAGCACTCATCCGCAGAATCGAAACGTTCTCCCCGGAAGAGGTGGAGTGCGCCGTCGAGCTGGTGGATCTCGCGCTCACGCCGAATAACAAGGACTACACCATCCTCGTCGCGGACCGGGAGGGCCCCCTCGTTGGCTACGCGTGCTACGGCCCGACGCCGATGACGGAGGGGACGTACGATCTCTACTGGATCGCCTCGGACCCGGATGTGCGGGGCCAGGGGATAGGGGCCTCGCTGATTGCGGGCATGGAGGCGGACATGCGCCGGCGCGGGGCCCGTGTCATCCGCGTGGAGACGAGCGCCACGGAGGCCTACGGCCCCACCCGCGGCTTCTACGCCTCCATGAAGTACACGGAGGAGGCCCGGTTCCGGGACTTCTACAAGGTCGGGGATGACCTGATCATCCTGGCCAAGCGGCTGTAATCCGCGAACAAAACGCGGCTTTATTCCGTTAAGAGGGGGGTGATGACCCGCACGCCCCTCGTTGCTCCCCTGCTGGGCCTGGCTGTCGTGCTGCTGAGCGCGGCTCCGGCGCTTGGCCAGGCCCCTGCTCCTGCCGCTCGCTCCACCGCCAAGGCCGCGGCGGTCTCTCCAGCCATCTCCGATGTCCTCAAGACACCGCGTCCCAAGGGAGGCGAGTGGCTGGGGCTGTACCTCATGGACAAGAAGGTGGGGTACTTCTTCACGGACCTGGCGCCGGTGCCTGGGCGTCCGAACCAGGTGAAGAGCATCAACGAGCTGGTCTTCAAGGCCACGGTGGGCAGCAAGCCCTCCGAGCGTGTGCACCGCGAGGAGCGCATCTACGAGGCGAAGCCCGGGGGCCGGCTGCTGTCCTTCGTGGTGGAGCAGCGAGGCGACGGCGGCGAGCAGCGGCTCGAGGCCACCCAGACGGCGGAGGGGCTCCGAGTGGTGCGCAAGCGCCCGGGCCTGCCGGAGGAGGTGCGCATGCTCCCGGCCAGCCGCGAGACGGTGGAGGACGCGGATCAGGCGCGCGTGGCGATCCACCGGAAGGCGACCGTGGTGGGTACGATCACGGACGGGACGGATCTGGAGAGCTACAAGGTCACCACGACCCTGGAGCGGCAGGAAGAGCGGATGGTGCGCGGAGTCAAAGTCCGGCTGCACAAGGCACAGACGCTCTCCGAGAAGGAGAAGGTGCCGGTGGTGGCCTACGTCACGGACGAGGGCGAGATGGTGGAGGTGGACTTCGGCGAGACGATGAAGGCGCGCTCGGAGTCGGAGGCGGTGGCCAAGCGGCTGGATGTGGTGGAGGTGTTCGGGCTCACGCGGATCGTCCTGCCGCGGCAGCTGCCCGCCGAGGCGCGCTCCATCCCAGGCCGGGCGGTGCTGGTGATGAAGGGGCTGCCGGAGAAGTTCCAGGTGAACTCGTACCGGCAGAAGTTCGTGAAGCTGCCAGACGGGAACGTGGAGGTGACGCTGTCAGCGGACTTGCCACGGCAGGCCAGCCTCAAGCCGGCGCCGCTGGCGGACCCAGACGGCGGGGAGAACCTCAAGGCGACGATCATCGTCGAGAGCGACAACGCGGAGATCCGCAAGCTCGCGAAGAAGCTGGGGGGCTCGGACAAGGATGCGTACACGGTGGCGAAGAAGATCGTCACCTGGGTGGCTACGAGTCTCGAGAAGGACTACGGCGCGAGCGCGGACCGGGCCTCGGACGTGCTGCGGCAGATGAAGGGCGACTGCACGGAGCACTCGTTGCTGGCGGTGGCGATGCTGCGCGCCTTGGGGATTCCGGCGCGGCGGGTGGACGGGGTGGTGTACATGATGAACGAGGACGGGGTGCCCGCGTTCTACTGGCACGAGTGGATCGAGGCGTACGTGGGCGAGTGGACGCAGATGGACCCGACGTTCAACCAGATCGTGGCGGACGCGACGCACTTCGGCGTGGGCCAAGAGGGCAATGCGGAGATCACCCCTCTCATCGGCCAGCTCAAGGTGGTGGAGGTCCGCGACAGGCCCTCGGGTGCGACGGGTTCTCAGGCTCCCGCGGGCCGCTGAGCGCGGGGCCGCTACTGCGCCAGGACCTCCGAGATGTGGGTGGCATTCACCGCCCGCTCGAGCCATAGCCCCAGGGTGGCCAGGTCCGTACAGGACAGGATGCGTTGGCGCGCCGAAGTGTCCACGTGCACACCTCGCACGGCGAGGATCCGGAGCACGTCCTCAGCCCGCCCCTTGGCCAGCCCCTCGTCCCTACCCTTCTGACGTCCTTGCTCGAAGTGTTCCTCAAACCAGGCCGACATGAGTTCCTCCGTTCGCTGCGCACCTACTACGGATCTTAACATGTCCACTGTCACTCCCTTGGCTCCTTCCTCTCCCACCAACAGCAGGTAGTGGAAGATGGCGCTCACCTCCTCTGCACCGTTCGGGGCCCCATGAGCCTGGGTGAAGAGCTCCCCCCAACCCGGCAACCGCTGCGCCAGCTGCTCGCTGCGTCCATACACCAGCGCCAGAAGCACCAGCCGCGCCATCGGAGGACCTGGGCGTGTCTTCAAGGCCTCCTCTCGCGCGGTCGTCAGGTCGTCCAACAGGTACCCGGCGTGTGGAACCAGTGCTCTCCACTGCTCCGGTTGTTCGTCCGGCACGTCGAACAGCGCTTCCACCCGCCGAGGCGCGCTCCAAGCTCCTCCAGGCCCGTGGTACATCACCAAGGGAATGACAATGGGCATCAGCTCACTTCCCGGGTGCTCCTGGCGCCAATGCTCCAGTTGGCGCACCACGTATCGCAGAATCCTCAGAGCCATCCACCGATCCACGGACGACTGGTGCTCCAGTATCATGTAGAACAGCACCGCACGGCCTCCACGGAGCCGAGCCGAGAACAGCAAGTCGGTCTCCGTCTCTCGCAGCTCCGGATCCACAACGGAACCCCGCTCCGGTTGCAGGCTCGCCCAGTCCACCTGGGAGACCACGAAAGCCGGCAGTGCGGCGCGCAGCTCGGTCGCCGCCCGCTCGGGGTGGTCGAAGGTGAAGCGTACCAGGCGATCATGCGGGCCAGACATGGCCCCGGCATCAGCACAAAGCGGGCCAGCACCGCCGCGAAGAGAGCCCAAGGGGCGCGGGCGTCCTCCACGCGCTCCCTCCGTCCCGCACGGGAGACGGACTGTCTCTGCCTGGAGCCTGTCTGCAGTCAGAGACAGGGTCAGCTGGCGGCGGGCCCGGAATGAACCTGTCTGACAACAGGCGAGCTCTCCCAAAATCACTTGGACACCTTCAAGAGCACGCAGGCGCCGGAGCGCCCGGCTCACGCGTGGTGACGCAGGAGGTCCCGGGCATACCAGGCCAGGAGCGGCTCCTTACTGGAGGCCGCGTGCCAGAGCGCGGTGCGCGCCGTCGCCGAGAGCCACGGGAAGTCGTTCAAGGAGTTGGCGGCCGCGACCCGCAGTTCCAGCTCCATGGACTCATCGATGATGATGTTCGCCAGCGCCTCGAGGGCGGCCTCATGGTGCGTGCGAGACCGCGAGTAGCTGAGCCTCGAAGCCGCGGAGACGCGCAGTTCCAGGTCCCCCGTGCGCAGCAGCCGGACCAGCAGCTCCCACGCCTCAGGACGGTGCTCCCCGAGATCCCACACGAACCCCTTGATGGCGGCCGAGATGTTCCGGTCGCCCTCCTCGAGCCGGTGCACGAGCACCGTGAGGATGCGCTCGGCAATGGACTGGAACAGCTGCGGATCCCGGGAGCAGATGCCAATGCTCGCCACCGCCCGCATCAGCGCCGCCAGGGGCTCTCCCTTCACACCAGAGGCCAGCACCCTCGCGATCAGCTCCACCTGCTCCGGGGCCTCGGCGCAGATGCGCGCGATGGCGGCGGCGGCATACTCCCGCTCGGCGGGATCACTCTCGGTGGCCAGGATGCGCCCGATGAGGACGCCCACCGCCTCGCTCGCCTCTCCCCCGTAGCCGCCAATCTCGCGCAGCGCCCGGCCCCGCATGTCCGCGTCGCCATACCGCAGCTGCCCCATCAGCTCGCGCACCCGCGACAGCCTTGCCTCCGCATCATCCGGAAACGCGGGCCGCGGCAGATCCAGGTGCTGCAGATCGGTGACGAGGCAGACGGGACGGCCGTCCTCGGCGAGCCCCCACCACGAGCAGTAGGCGCTCTGGCCCATGGACGCCGGCGCGAGCGTGCCGGACGAGAAGGCGACGATGTTGGCGCCGGTCTTCGGCTCGAGCGTCAGCACGGTGCTCGACCATGAGGGCGGCGCGCCTTCGGTGAAGGTCTCCACGAACTGGCGGCTCTTCTCGGACACCCGCTCCACCACGTCCGCGTCGAGGAACGCGGTGATGTCGGGATCCGCCCGGTAGCCATAGCGCTCGTTGGGGCGAAGCGAGCGCGGGCTGCGCTCACCGCGAGCCGCCATCTCCCAGCGCACCGGGCGCTCGTCCTCGAAGCGGACCATGGCCATGGCGATGGACTCTTGAGCGGTGCGCGCGCTCCCGCGTCCCGTCCGGATGATGCTGAGGACCACGGGGTAGCGGCCCGGGCGGACGGTGCGAGAGAACGGCTCGCGGTGGTCCAGCGCGAGCAGGGCCAGCAGGTGGGCTCGGGGCAGCGGACGCGAGGGCAGCGTGAGCGGGTTGCAGGCCACCACTCGCCCACTGGTCAATACCAACGTGCCGACGTGATGCGTGGAGACCGCCACAGGTCTGCCGTGATCCAGCAGCACCCTGCTGTCTTCAAACGCCGTCAGCAGGTCACTCGTGGCGCTGCTCACTCTCATCGAAGAATTGCCCCCTGTTCGGATTCTAACCGCACTCGTGGCCATCTGCTGAAACAGGTTTTCGCTCAGACCGAGTGCACCCTCAGGGTTCAGCAGGTGGGAGAGCACACCCGCTTCTCCCACCCTGCTGCATGAGCCACCCGCCTCAGTCGCGAGGTGCAGCCTGGAGGCGCTGGATCAGCGCATCCGGGGCGGTTAACGGGCGCTCGCAGGAAAAGCCGCGGCAGACATACGCCGCGCCTTGGCCGTCCACAGGCTCCCTCGCCTCGAAGAGCTCCTGGAGCAGCGGAGGGACGGCGGTGCCCGACTCCTTCCACGTGAAGGCGAAGGTGGGCGCGAAGACGCGGTTCGCGGCGGACAGGAGCGGCGCCACCTGCTCACGCGTCCCCGCGAAGGTGACACCCGCAGCTCCGTCGAGGAACGTGTCCGCCGCGAGCGCCAGGTACCCGTAGCCCAGAGGGTTGTCCCCGAGCTGCTGCCGCATCCGGGAGATGTAGCGCTCGGGCAGCTCCAGCCAGGCCTTGTCCCCGGTGAGCGCGGCGAGCGCCACCTGCGCCTCGGTGAGCGTGGAGGCTCCCGAGGGGAAGGCGTTGTCGAAGAGGGAGTAGGTGGCCACCACCAGATCTTTCTGGCCCTTGGGCGCCGAGAGGTACGCCTGCTTCTCCCCGTCCCAGAAGAGCTCCACGGCGCGCTTCACCAGCGCCACGGCCGCCTCCAGGTACTTCGCATCGAAGGTGGCCTGGTAGAGCGCGGTGAGTCCGGCGGCCAGATCGCCGTAGTCCTCCAGGAAGGCATCGATGCGGCTGCCGCCCTCCTCATACGAGCGCACCAGGCGCGTCCCGTCCCACATCCGGGAGAGCACGAAGTCCGCCGCGGTGGCCGCGAGAAGGGCCCACTCCGGGCGCCCGAAGGCGCGCGAGGCGAGCGCCAGCCCGCGGATCATCAGCCCGTTCCAGCCTGAGAGGAGCTTGTCGTCCCGGCTCGGCTTCACGCGCTTCTCGCGCAGCGCGAAGAGGGCTCTGCGAGCAGCGGCCAGCTCGCGCTCCAGGGCCTCCACGGGCACGCCGCGCTCCTGGGCCAGCTCCGGCACAGGGACGACCGCCTCCAGCACCGTGGCGCCGCTGTCCTCGAAGTTCCCCTCGGGAGTGATGCGGAAGTGGCGCCGCAGCAGCTCGGCCTGCTCCGGAGGAAGGGTGGCGAGCTCCTCGGGCCTCCAGACGAAGAACTTGCCCTCCTCGCCCTCGCTGTCTGCGTCCTGGGCCGCATAGAAGCCGCCGCGCGCGTCCGTCATCTCGCGCTGCACGTACTCCACCGTCTCCTCCACCACCTTGCGCCAGAGCGGCCGCGGCTCCACCTGCTCCGCCTCCGAGTACAGGTGGAGGAGCTGGGCATTGTCGTAGAGCATCTTCTCGAAGTGCGGAACCCGCCACCGCGCGTCCACCGAGTACCGGTGGAAGCCTCCCCCGAGCTGGTCGTAGATGCCACCCAGCGCCATCCGCTCCAGCGTCCGCATCACCGCGTCCTTGATCGCGGGAGGTCCGCCGCGCCGCCATGCGCGCAGCAGGAAGGACACATCCATGGGGTTGGGGAACTTGGGCGCGCCGCCGAAGCCGCCGTTCACCGGATCCATGCTGCGGAGCATCTTCTCGCCCATCGTCACCAGCTCCGCCCCGGTGAGCGCCGCGGGGGCCGCGTCCAGCCCGTAGGTGGCCAGCTCGCCCAGTCCGTCGTGAAAGGCGGCTGCCTGCGCGAGCACCTGGTCCTGCTTGTTCACCCACGCGTCGTGGAGCGCCTCCAGCAGCCGAGGCAGGCCCGGGCGCCCGTACTTCTCCTCCGGCGGGAAGTAGGTGCCACCGTAGAAGGGCCGCAGGTCCGGGGTGAGGAACACCGTGAGCGGCCAGCCGCCCCCCTGTCCCAGGAGCTGCACCACACCCTGGTAGATCTGATCGAGGTCCGGCCGCTCCTCGCGGTCCACCTTGATGTTGATGAACCACTCGTTCATCCGCTGCGCGATGGCGGGGCTCTCGAAGGACTCGTGCGCCATGACGTGGCACCAGTGGCACGCGGAGTAGCCCACGGACAGCAGAATGGGCTTGTTCTCGGCGCGGGCTCTGGCGAGGGCCTCGTCTCCCCAGGGGTACCAGTCGACGGGGTTGTTGGCATGCTGACGCAGGTAGGGCGAGGGCTCGCGCGCAAGGCGGTTGCTCACACCAGGAGATGACGACGGCGGGTGGACCATGGGGCCATGCGAGCAGGCGGCTTCCCTCCTTTCAAGCCCCACTTGGGAGACACCGACCCGAGGCCCCCTCAAGAGAGCACTGGCCAACGGGCGCGGGTTGCGCTTTGTCCGGGGAGTGGCCGTTCCCGCCGCCCAGTCCACCTCTCGGAACCTCTGTCTCGCCCTGGTCGCGTTGGGCGCGGGGGTGCGGCTCGCGCTCGCGCTGGGCACGGACACCTACTTCGACGAGGCCTACTACTGGCAGTGGGCGCGCAACCTCGCGTGGGGCTACTACGATCACCCGCCGCTCATCGCCTGGCTGATCGCCGCGGTGGACATCCGGCCCGCGGCGCTGCTGTGCGGAGCGGGCACGGTGGCGGCGGTGTGGGGACTCGCGCGGGACGTGCATGGCAGCGCCGAGGCGGCCTGGCGCGCGGCGGCGCTGTGGAGCGTGGTGCCGGTGGCCATCCTGGCCGGGGTGTGGGCCACTCCGGACTCGCCCCTGCTCCTGTTCTGGACGCTGGCACTCTGGGCGCTGTGGCGCGAGCGGTGGGTGCTGGCGGGGCTGGCTTCAGGCCTCGCGCTCCTGTCGAAGTACCCAGCGGTGTTGCTCGCAGTGGCCTTCCTCGCCACAGCGGTGCGCCTGCGGCGGCTGCCGGCGGGCGCGTGGGTGACGGCGCTCCTGGGCGTCCTGCTCTTCCTCCCCGTGGTGCTGTGGAACGCGAACCGGGAGTGGGTGGGGTTCGCCTTCCAGCTCCGGCATGGGCTGGGCGGCACTGGCGGGCTCGAGTCCTTCGCGGAGTTCCTCGGGGGCCAGCTCGCGCTGGGCGGCCCCGTGCTGCTGCCGCTGGCCGGGGTGTATGCGCTCCGCGGCCCACGCGAGCAGTTCCTCCTCCGGGCCGCGGCGGTGCTTCCGTTGCTCTTCTTCGGGTACGCGGCGCTCCGCACCCGGGGAGAGGCGAACTGGCCCGCGGCAGCCTACGTGGCAGCCTGCGTCGGCGTGGCAGGCATGCGGCCCGTGTGGTTCCGGGCAGCGGCCTTCAGCGGGCTGGCCGTGGTGCTGGCGGTGGGCTCACACCTGCTGTTCCCCCTGCTGCGCTTCGAGCGGGATGTGCCGCTGGCGCGCACTCATGGGTGGGCCACCCTCTCGACGCTGGCCGAGCCCGCGCGACTCTTCCCGGACGCTGAGGCGAAGGAGATCGCCATCGTCTACGCGCCGAGCTACCAGCTCGCCTCGCAGGCGGCGCGCCACGCGGGAGTGTTCGTGGACACGGCGGGTGGTGGGAGGAAGAGCCAGTACGATCTATGGCCAGAGCCCGTGGTGGCTCCAGGGCAGGATGCCCTCTGGTACTCCGAGGGACCGGAGCCGCCCGAAGAGCTGGTCCAGCGCTTCACGGCGGTGGAAGGTCCGGTGGAGCTGCCTGCTGAGTTCCGTGGCCGGCGGGTGCACACCTTCCTCGTCTGGAGGCTCCGGGGCGCTCGCTGAAGTGGAACCCTGGGAGCGCCCTGCCGCGCGCCTTCATTACGGCGGGGGGATGCCTTCCTTGAAGGCGCGGAGTTGCAGCACGTGGACGTAGTTGAAGAGCGAGAGCTCCACCTCGCGCTGGTAGCTCACCTCGATGCTCACATTGTCCGTGATGCGGCTGCGCTCGATGACGATCATGTCATCCGTCAGCCCCAGGCCCGGGACGACGTGGTCGACGCCCCAGCTGTCCGTCTCGACGTGGCTCCCCATGCGGCCGGTGCGGCTGCGGATCTCCCCGCGCAGGATGCCATCGTTGATGTTCCGGCCAGCGAGGTTGAAGGTGGCCTCGACCGCCTCCTTCACGTCCATGTGGTCCACGTAGAAAGGGACCACCTTCGCCACGACGTAGACGGCGCTGGCGATGGCTGCCAGCACCAGGACGACTCCAAGGTTCTTGACGACTTTGGGCAGGGTCCACCCCCTCGCTCGAGACGCCCCGTGAAGATAGCCCATCCCGGCCGACTTCCGTCCGGCACGGAGGAACTTTTCCACTCTGCCGGTGTGAGCGAGCAGGCGAGCATCGGAATGCAGGCGTTCTGTTCTAGGCTGCGAGGCAACCCACTTCTTCGTGCCCCGCATGCGCACCCTGCCCGTTCCCCAAGTCCCCTGGAAGGCGCTCCTCGCCGTGCTGTCACTGTGCCTCGCGCTGCCCCTCCAGGCGCAGGCGCAGACACAGTCGAAGACGCAGACGAAGACGAAGGCCAGGAAGCCGAAGCCCCAGCCGCAGAAGCCGAAGCCCCCAGAGAAAGAGGAGGCTCCGTCGGAGAAACCGCAATCGGTGGTGCAGGCGGAGGAGCGGGCCCAGGCGAAGTCGCGCATGCGGGTCGGTGTCGGGCTGGAGCTCTTCAAGGAGAACTCCCACCTGGCGGGCTCCCAGTCCATCAACGCCTCACGCACGGACGAGTCCTTCGACTACAGCAGCGCCACCTTCCTCTCCGCCACGCTCTCCCTCAGCATCCCAGCGCCCATCCTCGCGGAGCGCGCCCGCATTGGAGGAGCCGTGCGCCTGTTCGGCAACTACAGCGCGAGCGGGAACCGGCAGTTTGGCTTCGGCCTGCTGAGCCAGGCGTTCATCACGGGCGAGTATGGCCTGCCCGTCGCGGACAAGACGGAGGTGATGTTCGGCGGCCGCGTTGGCATGTCGCTGCTCGTGCCCGACCGCGAGCTCAGCCAGGAGATCGACCGGCTCCAGGTTCAGGGAGTGGGCGTGTGGAGCGTGCCGCGCGTGGGCTGGCTGGGAGGGCTCTCCCTTGGGGGACGGAGAAAGATGAGCGAGCGCATCCATCTGCGCGCGGATCTGTCCGCCCAGCTCGACAAGACCTACCTCTTCGCCACGAATGAGACGATCGAGGGCCTCGAGTTCAGCAAGTCCTGGAGCACCTCCGCCCTGCGCTTTGGCTTCACGGTGGGCGCCGAGTTCTCCCTCTGAGTGGACTCAGGGTGGGTTTCCCCACCCAGGCGAGGCTCTGGCATAACGTCCCCCATGCCTCGCGATGTCTCCTTCTTCGATCAGCTCGGCCGGCTCCTCGCCATGGAGCGAGACGCCGAGCGCGCCCGCTCCGCTTCCCTCGCCCAGAGCATGACCCTGCGCGAGCGCGCCGAGCACGGCCTCTCCGTCCTCGATCTGGAGACCCTCGAGGAAGAAGTGGGCCTGGGCGGACGCATCCTCCTCACGCTCGCCCGCGCCGATCGCGCCCGCTTCCCCTCCCCGCTCAACAACGGCGACCTCGTGGCCGTCCTGCCGCGCCGCGCCGAGGTGAAGGAGCCCGCGCGCGCCCTCGTCTCGCGCGCCACCCGCACCCGCATCCAGCTGGCCTTCGATCGCTCCCCGCCCCCCTTCGTCCACGAGGGCCTGCTGCGCCTGGACGTCGTCCCCAACGACGTGACGTACGAGCGCGTGCGCGCCGGGCTCGAGCGCGTGAAGGCCCTGGACAAGGGCGCCGAGCGCCGCAAGCGGGAGGTGCTCCTCGGCAATGAGCCGCCGCGCTTCGACAAGCCCAAGGAGCTCGAGCCCACCCGCCCCCTCAACCCCGAGCAGACCGACGCCGTCGCACGCGCGCTGGCCGCCGAGGACTTCTTCCTCGTCCACGGTCCCCCGGGCACCGGCAAGAGCACTGTGCTCGCGGAGATCGCCACCCAGGCCGTGGCGCGCGGAGAGCGCCTGCTGTGCACCGCCGCCAGCAACGCCGCCGTGGACCACCTGCTGGAGCTGTGCCTGGACAAGGGCCTGCGCGGCATCCGCGTGGGCCACCCGGCACGCGTCGCTCCCCGGCTCCAGCAGCACACGCTGGACATCGTCGTGGAGGAGCACCCCGACCGCATCCTCTCACGCGAGCTCTTCGACGAGGCCTTCGATCTGTTCGGCTACTCGCGACGCCAGCGCACCCAGGGCCGCAGCCGCGAGCGCTTCTCCAACGCCCGCTCCTCCGCCTCCGAGGCCAAGGGGCTCATGGACGAGGCCCGTGCCCTGGAGCGCAAGGCCGTGCGAGCCGTACTCGAGCGCGCCCAGGTGGTCTGCGTCACCCTGGCCAGCCTGCAGTCCGGCCTGCTCTCCCACGAGTCGTTCGATCTCGCCCTCATCGACGAGGCCACCCAGGCCACCGAGCCCCTCACGCTCCTCGGCTTCCTGCGCGCCCCCAAGGTGGTGCTCGCCGGAGACCCCAAGCAGCTCCCCCCCACCCTCCTCTCCCAGGAGGCGGCGAAGGCCGGCCTGGCCGTCAGCCTCTTCGAGCGCCTGCTCCAGGACCACGGCGAGGGCGTGAAGCGCATGCTGCGCGAGCAGTACCGGATGAACGCACGCATCATGGAGTTCCCCTCGCACGAGATGTACGGCGGCGAGCTGCGCGCCCACCCCAGCGTGGCGGAGCGCACCCTCGCGGACGTGCTGACCCCAGGCGCCCACGCCCAGGTCGATGCCCCTCCCGTCCTCTTCCTCGACACCGCCGGCAAGGGCTTCGAGGAGCAAGTCGAAGAGAGCACCCAGAGCCTCTACAACCCCGGCGAGGCGGACCTCATCCTCGCGCGGGTGAAGGCGCTGCTGGCCGCGGGACTGGCTCCACGCGAGCTGGCCGTCATCACTCCTTATAGTGCGCAGGCCTTCCAGCTCCGCGAGCGCGTGGAGGCCCTCTCCCCAGACGTCGAGGTGGACACCGTGGACGCCTTCCAGGGCCGCGAGAAGGACGCCATCCTCGTCACCCTCACCCGCTCCAACTCCGAAGGGCACCTCGGCTTCCTCACGGACCTGCGCCGGATGAACGTGGCCCTCACCCGCGCCCGGCGGCACCTCTTCGTTGTGGGCGACTCGGCCACCCTCAGCGGCCACGCCTTCTACTCACGCTTCATCGAGCGCACCCAGGCCGAGCAGGGCTACCGCTCCGCCTGGGAATGGCCCGAGCCCTGACCCAGGTACGCAGAAGGCGCACCCGCGCCAGCACCGCGCAAGAAGTGCGGGGTTGCGCAAAACGGCACACAGTTCGTGGCAGCGTGCCCTGGCGGGTCACCCGCGGCATGTCAGCGCAGCCCTGATTTCAGGCCCTTGGCGCTACCCCTGGCTCGGCACGGCGAATGCTTGCCTGCTCACCCAGGAGGTGCCCCATGGCCTATGTACGCCCCGTGGTGACGAAGGAAGAGAACATCTGGGTGCTGCGGCTCCAGAACACGAATGGCAAGACCCAGGAATACCGCTGCGCCACGGAGAACCAGGCGAAGCAGCTCGCGATGGTGCTCGCGCGCCCCGAGCAGGAGGCCCCCGCGGCTCGCACCGCGTAGACCTCTGACAGGCCCTCTCCGGAAGGGCGATTGACACGCGGTGGAGGTTCTCTCCGCCGCCCGAACAGAGTAAGCGGGGCCCCAGGAGACCTGCGTGGCCCCATCTTTCGAGTCCTTCACCGTCCTCTCCCAGGCTGTCGCTGTGCACGTGCGCCAGCGCAACCCGAAGGGCACCCCGGCCGTCCTGTTCCTCCACGGCTGGCTGGACCACTCGCACACCTTCGATTGGGTGCTGGAGCACCTGCCGGACGCGTGGAACCTCGTGCTGCTGGACTTCCGCGGCATGGGACGCAGCGAGCATGCGCCCCTGGGAGCTCATTACTCCTTCCCGGACTACCTCCTCGACGTGGAGGCCATCCTCGACGATCTCAAGCTGAGTGAGGTGCACCTGGTAGGGCACTCGCTCGGCGGCACCGTCGGCACGGCCTACGCCGCCGCCCGCCCCGCGCGAGTGAAGAGCATCACCTTGATCGAGAGCCTGGGTCCCTCCGGTGGAGCTCCGGAGAGAGCCTTGGAGCGCCTGCAGGGCTTCCTGGATGACGCACTCCGCCCGCCCCACCGCAAGCGCTACAAGACCATGGAGGAGGCCGCGACACGGCTGCGGGAGAACAACCCCACGCTGACGGAGGCCGCCTCGCTCCACCTCGCCAGGTACGGCACAGAGTCCTACGAGGGCGGCCACGCCTTCCGCTTCGATCCGCGGCACCGGCGCCGCTTCGGCCATGCGTGGGACGAGGCCCAGTGGCTTGCCATCTCCTCCGCCGTCACCTGCCCGGTGCAGCTGATCCACGGCAGCCAGGGGTTCACGATGGACGAGGTTCCGGCCGGCCCCCGCATGGCCGCCTTGCGCATCTCCAAGCCCCTCACCCTCTCCGGTGGACACCATGTCCACATGGAGCAGCCCGAGGCCGTCGCCCGGGCCCTCGCGCACTTCATCCGCTGACACCTCGGTCTGCGAGCCTGGGTAGGGAAAAGTCCTAGATCGCGGCACCTCGGTGGGGAAAAGCCTTTCACCCCTGAGGGCAAGACGATTCCCTCCCTGATCCACCCACCCCCTGTAAGTCATTGATTTCCTGAGGGCCCTTCCGGTTCCACGGGGTTGGTACGCCCTTTGGAGAGACCCCCAGCTCGTGGAGCACGGCATGCGGGCAAGGACAAGGGCGGGAGCAACAATGAGGCAGGGGTGGGGCTGGGGACGGGTCCTCGGACTGACGATGCTGGCGGCCATGGCGGCGGCGTGCCACGAGCCGGGGCACACCCGCTCAGTGCAGGCCGCTGCGGTCGTGGACAAGGAGCAGCTCGACTTCGGCGAGGTGCCCGTCGGCGAGTGGCGGGAACGGGAGGTGCTGATCCGGAATGTCGGCTACGTGCCGTTCTCAGCGCTGGAGGCGCTGGCCCTGGGCAGCAACCCCTCGTACCAGGTGGAGCTGGTGGACGGAGGCCGGGTGCTGCCGGGCGAGGCCAAGGTGGTGAAGGTGCGCTTCCACCCGCTGCACGAGGGGCTCAGCGAGGAGCAGCTCCGCGTGGCGACGGACGCCAACACCGGCCGCGAGCACACTGTCTCCGTGCGAGGCCAGGGCGCGCCGACACCCATCCAGATCGATCCGCCCCTGCTCGACTTCGAGACGCTCGAGGTGGACAGCGATCGCACGCTGACGCTCACGGTGACCAACCCGGTGGATCTGCCGCTCACGGTGAAGGTGGGCGGAGCTGATGCCGACCCCTTCTCGACGGATGTCGTCACCATTCCGCCCTTCAGCACGCAGCAGGTGCGCGCGAAGTACCTGCCGCGCGCGCTGGGGCAGATGGGAGCCCAGGTGGAGGTGCGCTCCTGCGAGGGGTGCACGCCGTCCACTGCGAAGCTGGCGGGCAGCTCGGTGGCGAGCGCCTTCGTCTTCGAGCCGACGCCCGTTCCCTTCGCGCCCATCCCCGTACACGAGCGCACGGAGACGCTCGCGCGGGTGCGCAACATCACCTGGCGGCCCGTGACGATCGCCAGCCTGGCCACGTCGGACTACGCCTTCTCTCCGATCACCAACCTGTCAGGCGAGCAGGTGGAGCCGGGCCAGGCGGTGGAGCTGAAGATGCAGTTCGCCGCGCGCCGCTCGGGCCCGACGATGGCGGACCTCATGGTGCACTACGAGTCGGACAAGCCGCGCCAGTCCCAGGTGATGCTGGACGCGCGGGGCGGACAGCCCACGCTCGCGGTGGCGCCGGCGGCGCTCGACTTCGGTGAGCTGCCCGCGGGCGGCAAGGTGGCGCAGGTCATCCGCATCTCCAACGGCGGCAGCAACGGGAACCTGATCTTCCTGGGCGTGCGCGGAGAGGGGGCCTCAGCGCACTTCGGAGTGGACGTGCCCAGGCGGGGCGCCCAGGCCTACGGGTGGAAGGGCGGCACCTGGCCTTCGCTCCAGGCGGACTCGCTGCCGATTGCCCCTGGCAACGACTTCATCGAGCTCACCGTCTACTTCGAGCCGCAGGATGAGGGCAGCCACCAGGCCACGCTCACGCTGATCTCGAGCGATCCGTTCACGCCGGAGCGCTCCATCGTCCTCACCGGGCGGGCTCGGGCGAGCGGCCCGTGCATCTACGAGCTGCGGCCTCAGCCGGCGCTCGTCTTCGGCAACGTTCCGCCGGGCCGGGGCGCGGTGCTGGGCATCTACATGCGCAACCCGGGCCGGGCCGAGTGCGCGGTGAAGAACATCCACATCTCCAAGGATGCGGGCGGGGCCTTCTTCATGCCCGGTGGTCCGCTCACGGGCGGCGTCCTGCCCTATGACACCTCCTTCAGCACGATGGTGGCCTTCCGGCCGCCCGCCGAGGGCTCCTACGAGGGCGAGCTGCAGATGACGGTGAACAACCCGAGCTACCCCACGGTGACGCTGCCGCTGAGGGGCCTCTCCCACGCGACGTGCCTGGTGGCCGCACCGCCCTACGTGGACTTCGGGCCCATCCGCTACGACTGCGCGACGGAGGCTCGCCGCACGCTCATCTCCAACCAGTGTCCCTATCCGGTGACGGTGGACAGCACGCGGATCGGCACGGGGACGAGCGACCAGTTCCAGCTCACCACGCCGCTGGACATTCCTCGCACGCTGGCGCCAGGCGCGGGCTTCGAGCTGGAGGTGACGTACGCGCGAAACGTGCACGGCCAGCACTACAGCCCGCTCTTCGTGCGCGCCAACAACGAGCCGAACCCGCTCCTTGTCCCGCTGCTGGCGGAGACGAACCATGAGGGCATCCAGCTCGACAAGTTCGTTCAGGGCACGGACAGCCAGCTCGACGTGCTCTTCGTCGTCGCCAACACCACCACCATGGAGACCTTCCAGCAGCGGCTGCGCGCGGCCCTGCCCGGGTGGATGGAGCATGCCCGGAAGGAGGGGGTGGATCTGCGCGTGGGTGTCACCACCACGGGCCTCGTCACCCGCGCGCAGTGCAGCGGGGGCACGCAGGGCGCTGAGGGCGGACGCCTCGTGCCGGTGGATGGGAGCCGGGCGCGCGTGGTGAGCAGCTCGGCGCCGGGGGCCGAGGCGGCGCTCCAGGCCAACGTGGGAGTCGGCCTCTGCCACAACCTGGTCCAGGGACTGGAGACGATCCGGCAGGCGCTCTCCTCACCTCTGGTGGATGGGCAGGACGATCCGCGCACGCCACAGCCCAATGACGGCAACGCGGGCTTCGTGCGGCCCGCAGCCCGGCTGGCGGTGGTGGTCGTCTCCGACGAGGATGACCACTCGGGCTTCGCGACGAGCAGCTACATCCAGTTCCTCCAGTCCATCAAGGGTCCTGGAATGGCCCAACGCTCCCAGCTCTACGCCCTGGTGCCCACGGATGGGCGCTGCAGCACGGCGGGCGACTCGGCGCCTCGCTTCTTCGAGGTGGCCCGGGCCACGGGCGGCGCGGTGGACTCGGTGTGCCAGAGCGACTACCAGCCTTTCCTGGCCCAGCTCATCCGCCGCGCTGGAGATCCCCAGGCGGACTTCCCGCTCACCGCGACGCCCGCTGGCACCGCCGAGCTGACGGTCCAGGTCCAGGGCCAGACGGTGGACTCGTCCTCCTGGCGGTACGACGCCGCGCGCAACGTCCTCATCTTCGAGCCTGCGGCGGTGCCCAGAACAGGGGAGAACATCCTGATTCGCTACCGGAGCGTCTGCCAGGCCCCACCGCCGGCTCCGTGAGGGCCTGCGGGAGGAGCGTGGCTCGGGAGTCACTTCGATGCGCCGAAGAACCCTACGCGGTAGCCGGCCGCACGAAGTGCGGAGGTGGCACGTGAGTTGAGAATGAGCAGGACTATCAAGCCTACGAGCGGCACGAACATGAAAAGGACCATCGGGAGCTTCACAGTCATTGGCATCCTCAAGCCCGTGACGATTTGGATGACCCCGAGGAATCCGAGCCCGAACGCCAATCCGCCGAGGGGAACCGCGATGGAGCCCACCGCAGTGATCAGCACCATCGTAGCGAGATAGACCAAGATTGCTTTGATGATCAGCTTCTGGCCGCTCGCGAGTTGCTCCATGTCGAGTTCCGGCGCCGGCGCTCGAGCGACAGGAACTCCAGGTGGTTCAGACGAATGAGCCGTGTGCATGAGGATCCCTTTGCTGGAATGGGCTGCCCGAGAGGCTCGCCGTCAAGGTCACTTCCACGGGCCCGAACTGGGCCCGCATTGAGGAGAGCCGGTGACCCGGAGAACCATTCAGAGAATCTGCGGATTACTTCTTCTGCACTTCTTGAGGGGTGGGCGTGAGTGCGCGCAGCGGGGCATCCCGGCCCAGCACGATGAAGGGTGCCCAATAGTGAGGATGGGGCTGTGTGGCACGCAGCGAGCGCATGGCCTCGCGCAAGGCGGTGGCTCGGCCCTGCCCAGCCAGCAGGTTGCGGTAGTAGGCCTCCATCAGCGTCCGCGTCGTCTCGTCATTCACTTTCCACAGGCTCATCACCACCGTCTCCGCTCCCGCCACGACGAAGGCGCGCCGCAGCCCGTAGACACCCTGGCCGAGTTTGATGTCGCCTCGGCCGGTGTCGCAGGCGGACAGGACGACCAGCTGGGTGCCCCACAGGTTGAGGCCGGCCAGTTCCAGGGCCGTCGCCAGCGCGCTGTCGGGCTGGGACTGGGGAGCGCTGGAGGTGGAAGGCGTCAGTGCGCTCGCCCCAGCGAAGAGGAGACCGGAGCGCAGCAGGGGATCCGGTGGGCGCGAGGCGAGAGGCTCCTCGCCCAGCGCACCGAAGTGGCCGACGGCGCGGGAGCGTGTGGGAGCGGGGGCGTCATCCAAGAAGACACCGTGGGTGGCCAAGTGGAGGATGCTGGGCGTAGGCAGGTGCAACAGCCGCTCCTTGGTGGCCTCCGGGCCCAGGAAGAGCTGAGCCTGGGGAAGCAGGCGCTGGATGGCCTCGGCCTCCTGGCGGGTGCCTGGCAATGGGACGGGGTTCCAGGCTCGGTGCGTCGGGCCCCCGCGCAGCGCAGAGAAGAAGCGCTCGATGGAGGGGGAGCGCTCGGCCCGCGCTGACGCGTCCCCCAGATACGGAACGGGTGCTTGGAGCGAGGCACTGAAGTCCGGGTCGGCGAGGACGACCACGGAGGCAGCGGGGAGCGTCTTCTGGGGGCGAGGTAGCAGGTCCTTGCCGGAGGTGAGATAGGTGAAGTCGAAGGTCTCCACGAGGAATCGACGGCCATCGTGCAGGGCAGCGAAGGGAACCAGGGCCAGCTGACCATCCGGCGAGAGAAAGAGGCGGCGGGTCTTCCCCACCAGCGGCTGCAGGGGTTGGAAAGCGAGTTGGTAGAGAGCCTGGGCCTGGGATTGGAAGGCGGCATCTTTGTTGGCCAGCGCGTCTCGCAGGCGCCAAGCGGCTAAGTCAATGGACTCGGCGGGTCCCAGATCGCGGGTGCGAATGGTTGCGTCCGGCAAGAGTACCAGCGCCAGGTAGCGGAGCTGGGGCTCGGGCGCTCCGGGTTTGGGCACGAGGGGGCGGTCCTCATAGGTGATGAACTCGACGAGGGCACCGTCCTTGGGCAGGGCTGCGGCAACACGGCCGACAATGTCCGCGGGAGCCGGCAACGCGGCCAGTGCGCGCAAGGGGGCAGAGCGCCTGGCCAGGGTGGCTTCGAGTGCATTACCCTGATCGGCAAGCTCTTTGAGGCGTTGTTGGTAGACTGTGGGTGGCAGCGAACCAGGGCCTTGAAGCGACAACTGGGCCAGTCGGGTGCGCAGCCCGCGCAACCGCTCGAAGGTGTCGCGCTCCTCAGTGCCCAGGCTCCGGTAGACAGCACGAGAGATGTTGGCCGTCTCCTCGACGGAGCGGCCTTTGAGGAGGAGCGCGGCGCTGAGGGCTAAGCGTCTCACGCTAGCGTTGTCCGGATGCTCGCGCAGCAGCGAGTAGAGAAGTTCCTCGTTGGTGCGCAGAAGTTGGAGGAAGCTGGCCAGGCGCGCTTCGGAGAAGTCGAGCGCCTCCTGGCGCAGTCGCTGCTCGGAGATGGCGAAGGCTCGCGTGAAGAGTGGGAGGGCCGAGCCGAGGCGATGCTGGGCCAGCCTGAGTAATGCGAGGTTGTTGAGCGATTGGGCGACGTGGGGATGGTTCTTGCCGAGGGCCGCTTCCGAAATGGCGCGCGCGCGCTTGTAGAGCGGCTCGGCCCGGCCATACAGCCCCTGCTTCTGGTAGAGGACGGCG
>Ga0190275_10001175_pt1 | contig 19898 bp, 19 predicted proteins | sample Popmic550T_FD_133745 | JGI IMG/M metagenome (GOLD analysis project Ga0190275, IMG submission 133745) | Populus adjacent soil microbial communities from riparian zone of Yellowstone River, Montana, USA - 550 T | ecosystem: Environmental > Terrestrial > Soil > Riparian zone > Trees stand | place...
TGAACAGCTTGGAGTAAAAGGCGACCGCCTCGTCAATGTCATTGACGTTGAGGGCCAGTTGCAGTCGGCTCATGACACACATCCTCCGCGGAGTTCGATGACTGTCTATGTTTCGGATAAGGTTGGCACACGCATAGACGTCTGTCAACATAGAGGGATGTCGAAGTCCACACTGGAGCTGACTCCCGTGCAGACGGTGGCGTGCTGCTCACCGCTGATGCGGAGACCACTGAGCACCGAGCAGGCCGAGCAGGTCGCGCCGTTGCTAAAGGCGCTGGCCGATCCGGTCCGGCTGCGGCTGCTGTCGCTGGTGGCATCGCACAGTGGCGGTGAGGCGTGTGTGTGTGATTTGACCGATGCCTTCGACCTGTCCCAGCCGACGATCAGCCATCACTTGAAGGTTCTGCACGACAGCGGTCTACTGGACCGGTCCAAGCGGGGCGTCTGGGTCTACTACCGGGTCCGCAGCGATGCCCTGGCTGGTGTGGGGGCGCTGCTGGGTGGTGCCGCGACGTGAGCCTGCTCCCGATGCGCGGGGCGGTGGGTGAGCTCATCGGGACCGCCTTCTTGGTCATGGCGGTGATCGGGTCAGCTATCGCCGCCGCTACGGCTGTCGAAGACGCAGTCGCCGGATGTGCTTGAGCCGGACCGGTCACCCGCCGCGGACGTGGGCGACGACCAGCTCCGGCACCAGGTGGGCGTCGTCGCCGGTGGACCAGGTCGGGAAGTCGAAGACGGCCAGCATCACCTGCATCGGGTACGTCGGCGGATGCGCGCAGCGGCGCACGACATCGCCGTCGACGCTGAAGACGGCGTGGTCCGCGTCCCAGTCGACGGCGTAGGTGTGGAAGGCCGTCACGTCGACTGGGAGCCGCGGAGCGGCGAAGTCTGGCCGCAGCGCCGGATCACGGAACGGCTTGATGCCGACACCCACCTCGGCCGACGGCTGCTCGGGGGGTCCCAGGGCGTTGCCGAAGACCTCGAAGACACAGATCTCACCGGACCGCTCCTGGGCCGGGTCGTCCTCGAACCCGCTCAGCCACAGGGCGGCCATCGAGCGAGGTGAGAGCCGCATCCGTGCCGAGATCTCGACGCGGCCCCCGGTGGGCAGCCAGCCCCCGAAGCGCTCCTGCTCCTCCCGGACCAGCTGTCCCTCACGGAACCGCTGCTGGCCGTACGGCGTGCCGACCGGACACGACCAGCTGCCGGACTGGATCCCCGAGACCCGCAGGGGCGGCTCGTGGTCGCCCGGACACCACAGCGGGTGCTGCACCGGGATGTCCAGGGTGAGCCCGACGTCGTCGACCCGCAGACTGGCCCGGGTCGAGTCCCGGGATGACCAGGCGGGCAGGTAGTGCGGGAGCCACGTGCTCGCGTCGAGACCGGGCCCGGGAAACAGGTCCTCGAACGTGGTGCCGGACGGCATGGCAGAATGCTAGGGCGTCCGTACGACAAGGGCACGCGGCACGTTGCCTGGTCAGGGGTGTGGTTGAGCGACGGCCGAGGGAGGGAGCCGACGCGGTGCTCTGTCGGGCGGTCAGGGCCGTACCGGTCTCGGGTGCCTCGGGAGCCACACGTGCAGCACCGTCTCACCGGGACGAATCTCGATGGCCATGTCGCCGCCGTGCCGACCGACGACGATGCGCCGGGAGATGTCCAGACCCAGTCCGGTGCCCTGGCCCACGCTCTTGGTCGTGAAGAACGGCTCGAAAGCTCGGTCCTTGGCGCTAGGGTCCGCCCACGTCCCCGTATCGCCGATCTCCACGACGACGCCATCCCGCTCCGGGCGAGTCGACAGCCGGAGCGTTCCGGTCCCGGCCATGGCGTCGACGGCGTTCGTCATGAGGTTCGTCCACACCTGGTTGAGCTCGCCGGGGATCGCCTCGATCACCGGGGTGGCCGGGTCGTAGTCGCGGACCACGGCGACGCCGTCCGGGATCTGGTGCGCCAGCATGACCAACGTTGCCTCGAGCCCATCGATGACGACGGTCTGCTGGATCGACGCGCGGTCGAGCTGTGAGTAGTCCTTCACCGAGCCGACGAGGCCGGAAATGCGGTGCATCGACTCTGCCGCCTCGGACAGCAGGGTGCGGACAGTCAGCGTGCCCGCAACCCACGCCAGCCCCGGGTCGAGGGCGTCACCCAGCACATCGGCGGCCCGCTCGCACCATTCGATGTCGACGCCGGCACTGGCGAGCGGGGGAGCGATCACCCACCCGCTCTCAATGCCGTGTCCAACCAGCCACTCCGACAGGGCCTCCTCCCGGTCGGCCAGCACCAGCGGGCTCAGCTCCGTGCCCACTGGGCCGCGGGCGATCTCGCGACGCAAGACGTCGACCGCACCGAGCTGCTCCCGCGAGATCGACCCCGACGCAAGGCGGCCGACGATCGAGAGCAGCTCCTCACAGGCGTCTCCGAGCGCGTCGACCGCTCGGGTCGCCGCTGCGGCCGGGTTGTTCAGCTCGTGCGCCAGCCCGGCCGCCAGGGTGCCGAGGGCGACCAGCGCCTCCCGCTGCCGGGCGACGGCCTCGACGGTGCGTGCGGTGCGGAACACCCCCTCGATGAGGTGGGCACCGAACGGGTTCCAGGCGCTCGTCCAGTCCTTCAGGGCCGCCGCCGGGACGCGAAAGAGCCGGCCCGGCGCAGACGCGCGACCCGTCAAGAGGTAGACCCCATTGTCGTCCCAGGCGCGGAAGCCCCCCGCCCACCGGCCTGGCGCGTCCATCGCCCCGAGCAGCGTCTCCTCCTGCCCGATGCTTCGCGCCAAGTCGATGCGGCCCTCCAACAAGACCCACCAGTAGTCCGCCGGTGTGCCCTGCGTCCAGAGCTCGTCACCGGCGGCGAACACGACCTCGGAGCCGAGCGCGACGAGGTCGCGCAGATCGTCTTCCTCCACCTTGGCGAACAGCGCGAGCCCGCGGAGCTCGTCGGTCGTGATCACGTGGTCGCCAGGTAGCGGTGCACGAGGTAGACCGCCATCGCGCCCTCGCCCACGGCCGAGGCCACTCGCTTCATCGAGTCCAGGCGGACGTCTCCGGCGGCGAACACGCCTGGGACACTGGTCTCGAGGGCGTACGGGGCGCGAGCAAGCGGCCACGGCGTCGTCGACGAGGACGCCAGCAGGTCCTGCCCCGTGAGGACGAAGCCTCTCGCATCGCGCGCGACGCTGGTGCCGAGCCAGTCCGTCCGGGGTGAGGCGCCGATGTAGACGAACAGCCAGCTCGCGGACACCTCCTGCGGCGGCGAGCCCTCCTCGTGCAGTGTGATCGAAGCCAGGTGCCCCTCCCCGTGAGCCGCCACCACCGAGGCGCGCAGGCGCACGTCGATGTTGTCCGTGGCCCGGATGTGCGCGACGAGGTACAACGACATCGTGTCTTCGAGCCGAGCCCCGCGGACGACCATCACCACACGCTTGGCGTAGCGGGCGAAGTTCAGCGCCGCCTGACCCGCCGAGTTGGCGCCGCCGACGACATACACGTCGTCGCCCTCGCACTGACTCGCCTCGCTCGCCGACGAGCCGTAGTAGACGCCCCGCCCGCCCAGCTCAGCCAGGCCCGGCCCCTCCAGCCGACGGTAGGAGACCCCGCTGGCGACGACCAGGGCGCGCGCCTCGAGCTCCCCCGAGTCGTCGAAGCGCACGGCTCGCACCGGTCCGCGCGTCTCGAGCCCTACGACGTCCCGGGCCAGCAGCATCTCCGCGCCGAAACGCGCGGCCTGAGCGACGGCGCGGTGCGCGAGATCCGCGCCGGACAGTCCTCTCGGGAAGCCGAGGTAGTTGTCGATCGACGCGCTCTGGCCGGCTTGCCCGCCCGGTGCCTCCTTCTCGACCACGACGGTGCGCAGCCCCTCCGAGGCCGCGTACACCGCGGCGGCAAGTCCCGCGGGGCCACCACCGACGATGCACACGTCGTAGAGCGGCTGCTCGGCCCGCGTCCGCAGACCAAGGGCGGTCGCAAGGTCCAGGTTCGCCGGGGCCTGGAGAGGCTCTCGGTCGGGCAGGAGCACCAGCGGGAGGTCGTCCGGCCCCGCTCCCGCCAGTTCCGACAGCCTGCGTGCCTCCTCGTCCCGGTCGATCTCGAGCCACTGGTACGGCACATGGTTGCGCGTCAGGAAGGTCTTGACGTCGTGGCTCCGGTGCGACCACCGGTGGCCCACCACACGCAGCCCACCGGCGTCGGACGGGTGCGCCTGCCGCCAGTCGCCCAGCAGGTCGTCGACCACTGGGTAGAGGCGCTCCGTCGGCGGGTCCCACGGCTTGAGCAGGTAATAGTCCAAGCCGACGTCGTTGATCGCCTGGATGGCTGCTTCTGTGTCGGCGTACGCCGTGAGCAGCAGCAGCTTGGCGTCCGGGGCGTGCTGTCTTCCCTCGGTGAGCATGTCGATACCGGTCATCTCCGGCATCCGCTGGTCCGTAGCGATGAGGGCAACCGGGCGAGCTCGCAGCGCGAGCTCGGCAAGCACCTCGAGAGCCTGAGCCCCTGACATCGCCTGGACGATCCGGTACTCATCCCCGTAACGCGATCGCAGGTCCCGCGAGATGGACGCGGATACCCCGGGGTCGTCGTCAACGGTCAGGATCGTCGGCTTTGGCACGGCCCCTCCGGGACGACACGGCGCGAGCCGTTAGGTGGCGTGGAGAACGCTCCGACGTGCACGACATCGACCCCCGATGAGGGGCGAATCTAGAGGGCATGGCCGGCTCTGACAAGCGCCTGACCGACACCAGGCTCCCGCCGAGGCGCCGGGCGACCACGTTCACCGAGTGTTCGTCGCGAGGCCATGGTTACCCGGGAGTCGGTGGAGCGAGAGGAGGAGGTGGCCGGCAACTCCCGGACACCGGTGGCCTCGTGTCCGGAGACAGCGCGCAATAGCACCGGCGCCTGACGACGCCCGCGCCCTCACACCGCCCGCAGTCGACTCCGTGCGATCTGTGTCCGACTGCACGACGCCTCCCTCGTGACCGAGAATGGCCCGATGAGGTCCGTCGGGGACGTCACCGCACGCCTGGTCACCGTGGCCCGGGAGCGGTTCCGTCGGGGCGGCGTGCCGGCACTGGGCTGGACGCTCCGCCTGACGGCTGCCGCCACCGCCGCCTACGTCACGGCGCACGCGCTGTTCCCGGACACCAAGCCGCTACTGGCACCGCTGACCGCCCTGCTAGTGGTGCAGCTGACGCCCGTCAGCCTGCTTGCCAGCGGCGCAGACCGCGTGCTGAGCGTGGTCATCGGAGTGTCCGTGGCTGCGTTGTTCGCGACCGTCGTGGACCTGACGTGGTGGAGTCTCGCCATCATGATCGCGGTGTCGATCCTGATCGGCCAGCTGATGCGGATCGGCGCGAACCTCATCGAGGTGCCGATCAGCGCGATGCTGGTTCTCGGAGTCGGATCCCTGGCCGCCGACGCGGCCGCGTGGGAGCGGTTCAGCGAGACCCTGGTGGGCGCCGCCGTGGGCGTCGCCTCGAACCTTCTCTTCCCGCCGAAGATCGGGGCAGTGGACGCCGGCAGGGCGATCGAGGGACTGGGGAACGATCTGGCGGATCTGCTGGATCGCGCCGGTGAACGGCTGGCGGACGAAGACGCGACCGGCACCGACCTGCGAGAGACGGCGCTCGCCTGGCTGGACGACGCCCGCCGGCTCACGCACGGCATCCCGGAGGTGGGTACGGCCCTGCTTCGCGCCGAGGAGAGCCGACGTCTCAACCTGCGGGCTGCCGGCACGGTCGACCCGGGCCCCGGACTCCGACATGGCTTGGAGGCGTTGGAGCACTCGGCGGTCGCCATCCGGAGCATGTTCCGTTCCATCGTGGACACTACCGAGGCGTTCGAGGACTCCGCGAGCTCGGTCGGTCCCGAGCTGAGGGTGGCGGTGGCGCTGGCGCTGCACGAGTTCGCGGGGGCCCTGCGGGCGTTCGCTCGCCTGGTCGGCGCCGACGCGCGCCCTGGGCGGACGCAGGTGTCCGACGTCGAGCAGGCCCGCGATGCGGTCCTGGAGCTGGGGGAGGCCCGAGCCCGGATCACGGACTTCCTGCTCGTGGACGACGACCCGGTCCGCGCCGAGCTGAACTTCGCCCTCCTTGCCACCATCAAACGTCTGCTGGCCGAGCTCGACCTTGATGAGCGGGCCCGCCGTCAGCGACTGGCACGGCAGCCGGCCCTCCTGCGCAGCGTCCGGCGGCGGTCGGTACCGCCCCCGACCCACCGGCCGTGAGAGGTCGTCAGCTCGTGACAGAGCCGATCGAGCGGGAGGCCTCGAGGATGGCGGCCACGGACCGGTCGACATCGCGCTCGGTCGTTGCCCAGTTCGACACCGAGATGCGCATGTAGCGGCGCCCGCGCCAGGTGGTTCCACCCATCCAGCAGACCCCACCCTCCTGCACCGCCGTGATGACCCGGTCGGTGTCCTCGTCCGAGCCGAACGAGACCAGCACCTGGTTGAGCACGACCTCGTTGGCGACCTCGGCGCCTGCCGCGGCCAGAGCATCGGCGAAGCGGCGAGCCAGCTGGCAGCAGCGGTCGACCAGTTCGACCACACCGTCGCGCCCCAGCTCCCTGAGGGCCGCCCACACGGCGAACCCGTGCGCGCGTCGCGACGACTGCAGGGTCAGGTCCGCTCCGGCCGTCGCCACACCGCCGGACCCGACCAGGTACGCCGCCGCATAGGAGGCAGCAGCCTGGTGGACCGCCGGCCGGGAGCAGAACACGAAGCCGCAGTCATAGGGAACGTTCAGCCACTTGTGACCATCGCATCCCCAGGAGTCGGCCAGGTCCAGACCGTGGACAAGGTGTCGCGTCCGCGGGCTGACCGCTGCCCACAGCCCGAACGCGCCGTCCACGTGCGCCCAGCCGCCGTGCCGATGGACGATGTCGCACGCCGAGCGCAGGTCGTCGCACGCGCCGGTGTTGACGTTGCCCGCCTGCAGGCAGACGATCAGCGGACCTCCGGGACCGTCCTCGAGCACTCTCGCGAGGTCGTGCGTGTCGATCGCGCCGTTGCTGTCGGTGTGGACGCTCTCGATCACCGCGTCGCCGAAGCCGAGCAGACGCAGGGAGCGGTCGATGGTGGCATGGCGCTCGACGCTGGCGACCACCCGTACCCTCGGCGCGCCCGAGAGCCCGTCCCGCTCGACGTCCCAGCCAGCCTCGGAGAGCACGTGATGGCGGGCGGCCGCCAGCCCGACGGTATTGGCCTCCTGCGCCCCGGTGACGAAGCCCGTCGAAGCCCCCGCCGGCAGGCAGAGCAGCTCCTTCAGCCACGCACCGGCGCGCTCCTCGACCACGATCGCCGCCGGCGACAGCACCGTGTTGAAGGCGCACTGGTCCCATCCGGCTGCCACGATCTCGGCGGCGGACGCCGCCGGGAGGGCCCCACCGATGACGAAACCGAAGAACCGCGGACCCGCCGTGTGCACGACTCCGGGTTCGGCCGCCGTCACGAGCTGCCGCAGGACGTCATCTGCGGGGGTGGGCTGGCGGGGCAGCTCGCCGCCGAGGGCCGCGCGCAGCCGGCCGAGGTCCGGGGTGTCAGCGACAGCGCGGTCGGACAGCGACGTGCGATACGTCGCTGCTTCATCCGCCGCCAAGCGGAACAGGTCGGCGATGTCATCCACGACTGGTCACCGTAGTGGTCATTACCGCTGCGGCGCTGCGGAACTTGGCCGGCCATAGCCGGACACCGGGCCTCAGCTGTGCTCGGCCACCTCAGACTCGCGGGTGGCGGATTCGTCGGGCTGATCCTTGAGAAAGAGGTACCAGTACGACGTGCCCACGAAGACGACGGCGCCGACAAGGTTGCCGCCAGCCGCCAGCACCCAGTTCACGATCGCGTCGTCCCAGCCGAGCCCGGGAACACCGGCGAAGATCGCCGCGGGCAGGAAGAACATGTTGGCCACGACGTGGTCGAAGCCCATGGCCACGAACGCCATGATCGGGAAGAAGAGCGCCAGGATCTTCCCTGACACCGACGGCGAGGCGAGCGACATCCACACCGCGAGGCAGACGAGCCAGTTGCAGCCCACCGCACGCAGGAACGTCTCCCATGCCGAGTGTCCGATCGCCTTGTCGTCGGCGATCTGAGCCAGCCGCTCGTACGTGAGAGCCGCGCTACCAGTGTCAGCTCCGACGTCCCCGATGACGCCGGTCTGAACAGCCAGGAAGTACGCCACGAACAACGCGCCGACGAGGTTCCCGAGCAGCACGAGGGTCAGATTCACCGCGATGTCGCTCATGCCGAGCTTCCCGCGCATCGCGCCGAGGGGCACCAGCATCATGTTTCCGGTGGCCAGGTCCGAGCCCGCGATGAGGACAAGGACCAGACCGAGCGTGAACGCCACACCGGTGAACAGCGACGGCAGGGTTCCCCACACAGCGGGGTCCATGCCGGACGACACCGTGATGGCCACCAACCCGCCGAATGCGATGTATGCACCTGCGAGGAAGGCGCTGACCAGCACCCGGCTCCAGGTCTGCTTGGTCTTCTTCACCCCCGTCTTGGTCGCCAGCTGTGCCATCTCGGCTGGTTCGCGCGCGGACATCAGCACCTCTTCGGGTCGCCATGAGACTGAGAAGGGCAGTGCAGTATTCGTACGACACCCGTCGCGACCTCGCACCCGCAGACATCTGGGCATGCCTGACTGATGTCGGTCTGGCTCGGCGCCGGAGGCGCCCGGCAGCCCGCGCCATGGAGGCCGCTCGGAACTCAGGGGACGACCACGACCGCAACGGGAGCATGCTGGACAAGGCGGTACGGCGTGCTCCCGAAGATCGCGGCGCGTAGGTGCGACTCCCCGGTCCGGCCTACCACCAGAAGGTCGTAGGGGCCCTTCTCGGCGAGGTCGGCGAGCATCTCCGACGGCCGGCCGTGACGAATCTCGGTCGTCACCTCGATGTCATGATCCGGCACCTCGGAGTCGATCCACCTCAGCAGCGGGTTGATGATCTCGGTCTGGACCTGCTCGATCTCGGCCTGGCGCCTGACGTGCCTGGTCTCGTTCTCCTGGGGTGTGCTGAACGAGTACGGCGACCAATGGATGACATGCACCAGCGCCACCCGCCACGAGTTCACCCGGGCCCGGTCCAACGCGAACTTCACCGCCCGTCGCGAGCCGTCGCTGCGGTCCACTCCGACAAGTACTGACTCCATGGACGGCGCTTCCCTTCCCTGCGGGCCAGGAGACAGGCTCACAAACGACCCGACAATCCGGACAATTGAGGAGTAGACGAGTACGCACAGATCGTCGCGGTGCGACGGCAGGTCAGTCAAGCCGTTGAGGCCTTCAGGCAACAGGACCTTCCCCGGGTGCCGTACGTCAGACCAGTCGGTGCTCGAACGCGAACACTGCCGCGGCGGTGCGCGAACCGACGTCGAGCTAGCGCTCGAAGGACATCGGTCGGAACGAGGCCGTTCATGCAAGATGTCTGTGTCCCTCTGTTGCCGAGTACCGCGTCACGCCCTACATGCTGGGAGGCATGCCATGTCCTACACGCCCCACCGATCCATCGAGGGCTCCGTCGCGGTGATCACCGGTGCGAGCTCAGGCATCGGCGCTGCCACGGCTCGCGCCCTCGTCGGCGCCGGCGCCAACGTGGCACTGTCGGCGCGGCGCAGCGAGCGCCTGGAGGCGTTGACCGACGAGCTGGGTGCCGACCGGGTCGTCGGGGTTGTGGGTGATGTCCGCGATGTCGCGCACAACGAGGCCCTGGTCGACGCCGCAGCGCAGCGATGGGGCCGCGTCGACACGGTCGTCGCCAACGCCGGCATCGGAGCGTACGGCGGAATCCTGGATCTTGACGACGAGGTGCTCCGGGAGATGACGGAGACGAACTACCTGGGAACGGTCTGGACGGTTCGAGCCGGCGTGCGCCACATGCGCGCCCACGGCAACGGTGGCGACATCGTCATCATCAGCTCGGTGGCAGGCTTTCGAGGCGGGGACGACGAGGCGGTGTATGCCGGCACCAAGCATGCGCAGGTCGGGCTCGGGGGATCGCTCGACCGTGAGCTGCGCGGGGAAGGCATCCGGGTCAGCCTCGTCTGCCCCGCCGGGACGTCGACTGAGTTCGCGATAGGAGCCGGCCGCGAAGAGGGCTCGTCCGAGCTGGACGCCTACCTCCGCCCAGAGGACGTCGCCCATGCGGTCCAGGTGGTCCTCGAGCAGCCACGTTCGGTCCGCACGACCGTGTGGCAGCTCTGGAGCTCCGAACAGCAGAGCTGACACATACGCAGGCGGGAAGCGGTCGAGATCATCCAGGGCGGCGTCAACGGGGTTCGTGCGTACCACCGGTGCGGGCACAGCGGCAATGACGGCAGCGCCTGGCTGTTTCATCGATGCCCGGACAGCTCCGTCTTTTTCGCCTAAGGTGCATTGTGGGGGTCGGGGTCGACGGTCCCGTGTCAACGGTTCGACCGTCCCTCCGGCTGGAAGCAGTGATTGCAGTGACCCCGAAGTCTGTCCGCTCGAAGAGCCGCGTAACGGCTGCTCTGCTCGCCGCGGGACTTGCCGCGGCAGTTCTGGTGACGGGACCGGCAGCGTCCGCAAGCCCCTCACCACTTCCGGCGGTCACGGCCAAGGTGGACGGGGTCGTCTACGCCATCACGCAGGTGGGCGATCGCACCTACATCGGGGGCGACTTCACCTCGGTTTCGGGCGTGCCGCGCCAGAACGTCGCGGCGATCAGGGCCGACGGCCGGCTCGACCTCGGCTGGGACCCCTCTGCCAACGGCGTTGTCTATGCGCTCGCCGCATCGTCGGACAGCGACACCGTCTTCATGGGCGGCGCGTTCACCACCGTCGGCGACGTCGACCGCGGCCGGCTGGCGGCCGTGACGCCCAATACCGGTGAGGTGATCCCGGGGTGGACGACGAGCACGAACAACAATCTGGTGCGTGCGCTCGTTGCCGACTCCGGCGACCGCCTCTATGTCGGCGGTAGCTTCGGCCGCATCGGTGGCCGCGCCGTTCCGCGACTCGCCGCCGTCGACCAGAACAACGCCGGAGCCGTCGACACAGCCTTCGCTCCTCGTCCGTCCGCGACGGTACGTGCCCTGACATTGTCGGAGGGCGGCGGTCGGCTGTATGCGGGCGGCGCCTTCACCACCATCGCCGGCCACGCAAGACCGGGTGTCGCCGAGCTCGACGTATCGACCGGAGCAGCGACGGCTTTCGCGCCGAGCGATGGCGGGGTGGTCATCTCCATGGACGCGACACCCAGCGGGCGGCTCTTCTTCGGCACCACCTCGAACCGGACCTGGGCGTACGACCCGAGCAAGGGCGGCACCCCCGAGTACCGCATCCGCACCGGTGGCGATGTGCAGGCCATCGTCGCCACTGACGATGAGGTGTACATCGGTGGCCACTTCAACACCATTCCCGAGCTGAAGCTGAGCCGAGTGGCGCTGGCCTCCTTCCTCCCGAGTACCGGAGAGGTGACTGGCTGGAACCCCGGCGCGAACGGCGCGTTCGGCGTCTGGGCCATGGGCGTGACCCGAACTGCGCTCAACCCCGACACTGTCCACGCTCTGTCCATCGGCGGTGACTTCACCAGGGTGGCTGGACTGGCCCGACGGGGCTACACGCGCTTCGACTTCGCCACCCCGGCGGCCTGACCCCGCAGCGCGGTCCGGCCGACAGGACTTGACGAGAGGAGGTCTCGTCAGGTATACCCTCCCCCTGTATGGTGGAAACCCCCTGGGGGTATGGGAGGAACGATGAGAGACAGCCGCAACGCGATGGCCGTCAGTGCGACGCTGCACTGCCTCACCGGCTGTGCCATCGGTGAGATCGCTGGCCTGATGATCGGCACTGCGCTCGGGCTCTCGACCCTGCAGACCATCGCCCTGGCCGTGACGTTGGCCTTCCTCTTCGGCTACTTGCTGTCGACGCTGCCGTTGCTCAAGGCGGGGCTGGGAGTAGCGACCGCCTTCTCGGTCGTTCTGGCGGCCGACACCTTGTCCATCGCCACCATGGAGGTCGTCGACAACCTGGTGATGCTGGCCATCCCGGGCGCCATGGAGTCGGGTCTGGTCAACCCGGTCTTCTGGTTGAGCATGTCGCTCGCGCTGACGGCGGCCTTCTTCGCCGCGTTCCCGGTCAACCGCTACCTGCTCGGCAAGGGGAAGGGCCACGCCCTCACCCACGCGTACATGGGCATGGACCACGGCAAGCAGCCAGCAAGCGAGAACGCCCACCATGCCTGACCACACGGCGACAGCGCCTGCTCACATCCACGCTCAGTCGGTGTCGTCCGTCGTCCACTGACTGTCGAGAACTGTTCCGGAAGGATCACCACCATGGAAACCCGGCCCCTGCTGTTCGGCATCATCGGCTTCCTGCTCGGCGGCCTCGTCGTGTCGATCGCCGCCCAGCTCGAGGATGGCGGGACGGACAGCACCGGTGGCGAGGAGATGACCATGACCGAGATGTCATCCCAGCTGACCGACAAGGAGGGCGACGACTTCGACGCCGCCTTCATCACCGCCATGATCGAACACCACGAGGGCGCGATCGAGATGGCCGAGCTGGCCGACAGCCGCGCCGAGCATGACGAGATCAAGGAGCTGTCGCAGGACATCATCAGAGCCCAGGAAGCCGAGATCGCACAGATGCGCGACTGGCAGACCGCATGGGGCTACCAGGACGACGCGGCTCATGACATGGGAGCGTCCTGGGCCGACACCGTGCCGCTGGCGGCACACCGCTAGGGGGCGGGCCAGTACCTGTCCGACGCCGTTCGGCGGCACGGTCCGGTCCGAGCGGTCAGCCAGCGCCGAGGGCGTACACCAGGACGCCGGCCAGGGCGCAGGCCCCGAGAGTTCTCAGCACGCTCCAGCCGCGGACGAAGGTCAGAAATGCCGCGAGGACGGCGACCGCTGCGGTGGCCCACTGGATCCCGCCGATGGGCACCTCGAGGTCCAGCGGTCCCCTGGTGATGCGGGCGGTGTCGGCGAACAAGGTGTGCAGTGCGAAGTACACGGCGAGGTTCGCGATGACGCCGACCACGGCGGCGGTGATGCCGGTGAGAGCCGCCGTCAGTGTGTGGCTGTGCCGGAGCCTCTCTGCGAAGGGGGCACCGAGCAGGATGAACAGGAAGCACGGCACGAACGTCACCCAGGTCGTCAGCCAGGATGCGAGGACTGCCGCGACCCAGGGGTTGAGGTCTCCGGGGTCGCGGTAGGCGCCGAGGAACGCCACGAACTGGACCACCATGATGAGTGGTCCGGGGGTGGTCTCCGCGAGAGCGAGCCCCCGCACCATCTCGCCCGGTGCGAGCCAACCGTAGACCTGGACCGCCTGCTGGGCGACGTAGGCGAGCACGGCGTAGGCGCCTCCGAAGGTGACCAGCGCGGCACCGGAGAAGAAGAGCCCCTGATCGACGAAGACGCTGTCCGGGCCGATCACGACGGCGAAGGCCGCGACGGGAGCAGCCCACAGCGTGAGGCCGACCGCGAGGATCGAGCCGCTGCGGCGCAGCGTCGGTCGCTCGGTGTGCAGCGCGCTGTCGCTGATCAGCGGGGCCGTACCGTCGACGGGTCGCTCGGCCATCGGTCCACGAAGCGCGGGTAGGTGGCGGCCGAGCAGCCACCCGACCACGCCCGCAGCGAGCACCACGGCGGGGAACGGGACGCCGAAGAACGTCAAGGCGACGAAGGACGCTGCGGCGACGGCGATCAGCGCCGGATGCCCGAGGCCTCGGCGCGACACCGTGATCACTGCCTGAACCACGATCGCGAGAACCGCCGCGGCCAGGCCGAGGAAGAGGGCCTCGATCACCGGAGCGTCCCGGTAGCCGACATAGATGCCCGACAGCACCAAGATGGCAACCGCACCCGGGAGCACGAACAAGGTTCCGGCGACCAGGGCGCCGCGAACGCCGTTGAGGAGCCATCCGATGTAGGTGGCCAGCTGCTGCGCCTCCGGACCGGGCAGCAGGGTGCAGTAGCTCAGCGCGAACAGGAACCGGCGCTGACCGACCCACCGCTTCTCGTCGACGAGGATGCGCTGCATCACCGCAATCTGACCGGCGGGTCCGCCGAAGGTCTGCAACGAGATGGCGAACCATGTCTTGGTTGCCTGTCGGAGCGGGATCAGGTCCGGGGTATGACGTCCCTTTCGGCGGTCCGGTGCACCGTCAGTCACGAGGCGACATACTCCCATCCCAGCAGGTGGGACACGCTGCGGAGCACGGCTCCAGGAGCGACGGCCTCGCCACTCACCGCGAACGATTGCGGCAGTCGAGGGACTCCTGGTACCGAGCGTGTCTGAGCCTCGTGCGGTCCAACGCACCCCGACCACCCTTGACGATGGTGTGAACAGTGCGTCGCTGGGTACCAGATGCACCAGGCGACGCCGCGCTGCGCGCGCTGGGACGCCCAGTTCAGGAGGCGGCGGCCGGGCCGCCACTGCCCACCCGCATGCGGAGGTTCCGGTGACACCGGTGTTCAGCCTGGCTCTCGACGTCATGGCCGCGAAGCGCCTCACGCGGCTCGCGGTCGAGGACGCCATCACCAACGAGGTACGGGAGAAGGTGTGGGACCAGTTTCCGCGTAACCAGAGCAAGCTCGGCTACCTGATCTCCTGTCACGCGTGTACGAGCGTGTGGGCCAGCGCTCTCGTCCGGTCCGGCCTTCTTCCCAGGTTCGTCCGGGACACGCTGGCTGTCAGCGAGCTCGTGCTCGTGGCGCAACGCTTCATCGACGACGGAGGAAGTCCTCAGTAGTCCTGCGGCGCCCCGACGCCCCGCGACATGAACGCGGTCCGATCCCAGGATGCGCTGCGGGCGCCGGCCTGATAGGCGCTCTCATAGAAGGACAGCAATTCCTGGTGCGGATCTGCCGTCGCTCGCAGCGTGTCGTACGCCAGTACCGCAAGGTGGCCCGACCCGGTGTCCTGCCACTCCGCCTGCGCGGGTTCGAGCGGCCTCAGAGCCAGTCCGTCGGGCTCAGGTGCGGTGTAGGAGTAGAACGCTGGGTAAGGGGTGCGCCGGTCGTCGCCGGGCCAGAAGCCGAACGCGATGACCTCGTGCGAGTACGCCTCGGCGGTGACGGGGTCGGCTGACGCCGGCACCGGCGCCCGACGACCGGAGTAGCGGGCGTACGCGAGGTCGAAGCTGTGCCAGAACAGCTGCACCGGACTCGCCTTGCCGTTGAAGCGCGACGCGAACTCGGTCAGCACGTGGGTGGTGCCGGCGAGGATCCGCCAGTAGCGGTGGACCGCGTCGGCGTCGTACGTGTCGTGCAGTCGGTCGTCGGGGAACGCCGGACTGTCACCGAGGTCGAAGGGCTCGGGGTTGATCTGCACTTCCACCCCGACCTCGTGCAGCGCGGCGAACAGGGCACGATACACGTCCGCGCACGATGGACGCTGCCTGAGCTCGAGCTCCCGCTGCTGGCCGTCGCTGGTGCCGATCAGCAGCCGGTGGTCGAGCAGATCGAGCAGAATCTCCACGTCTCGCCCGCCGTACGGCATGGGTCCCGTACTCAGCCCACGGGTCGCCGGCAGCAGGGTGACGTGCCACCAGTGATTGCGGAATGGCACGAGCGTCATCCGTATCTTGCCGAGGATCTGCGCGTAGCGATGCAGCGTCTGTTTCGTGGGCTCCCACTCCTGGTAGGGCAGCGGCGGCCAGAGTGCCTGGGTGGTGGAGGTCACGGGCTGATCCTCTCCTGCGTCTGGCTGCCGGTCATGTCAGCCCGGTCATGAGTGCCCAGCCACCGACGTACACGGTCATGGCGACGGTGACGCTGGCGCTGACATTGAGCGCGGCGGGCAGCACAAAGCCTTCCTCCAGCAGTCTCACGGTCTCGTATCCGAACGTGGAGAAGGTGGTCATGGCTCCGCAGACTCCGACACCCACCAGGGTCAGGACCCACTCCGGCCCGTCCATGGCGGCGACGGCTCCGGCGGTGACTCCGAGGATGAGGGAACCGGCCGCGTTCACGATGAACGTGGCCCAGGGGAACACGCTGCCGTGACGGGACTGCACGAACAGGTCGGTCAGATACCGCAGCACGGCACCCAACGCGCCGCCGACCAGCACCAGCACCACTGTCACGACGACGTTCCGGGGGCCGGGGGAGAGGCGCTGATCCACCGGGCAAGCACGACACCGATCCACACGGCGGCCAGCCCCGCGATCAGCGTGGCGAACAGGTACACGGCTGCGAGCGCCACGCGGTCAGCGACGACAAGGCTGTGGGTGTCGAGCATGTAGGTGGAGAAGGTCGTGTACCCACTCAGGATCCCGGCGCCGAAGAACGGCCTGACGTACCGCGAAGGCGACCACACGCCCAGGACGAACACCATGAGGACGCCAAGCGCGAACGCCCCGCTGACGTTCTCGACGAAGGTGGCCCAGGGGAACTCCCCGCCAGTCGCGCCGAGGCCGAGCCCCACTGCCCAGCGAGCAAGGCTGCCCAGGGCTCCGCCGACGGCGACGACCGCGACGACATCCGCATGGGCTCGTACGTTGCGCGGCCTGGGCGCCCGGTCAGCCGACGACGCCTGTCTCAGGGGGCGTCCCGCTCTCACGGTCGCACCCTGCCTCCGCTCACAGTCCCCGCTCGGCTGGCAGCCGACCACGAGCCACGGCAAGGACGAGCGCCTCGTGGTCCCGTTCGGTCTGATCCGCGTACGCTCGTGCGAACCGGCACAGCGCCCGGTCGACCTTGTCGGACCCGCCCATGTACCCGGCGATCATCGAGGCACCGCTGGTGCGCGCATGGCCTTTGGCCAGGAGCCGCCCGCAGATGCCGGCGTAGTCAGCGAGGGCCCGCGGCCGGATCTTGTCGAGAGCGACCGTCCCCTTCATGTTGCGGAACTGGCGTACGTAGTACTGGCGGTCGTCGACGGTCGTCCAGCCCAGCAACGGGTCGCTGACGGTCTGCAGCGCCTGCTGGTACTCGACGACACGCTGACCCTGGTGCTCGTGCCAGGCTGAGTCGCCGTGCACAAAAGGGGCGACCACCGACCGCCGGGCCTGCTTCAGCTGCAGGAACACGACGTCGTCGTCGCTGGTGCCCTCGCAGAGGGCCACATAGGCCCGCAGGCCGACGCTGCCGACGCCGACCACCTTGTGCGCCACGTCCAGCACGGTGTAGCCGCCGACCACGCGCCGCCAGTGCGGCGCCAGCGTCGTGAGGTAGTCGTCCAGCCCGGCGGCCACGTCCTCGGACTCCTCGGCGGCGGGCTGCGTGATCAGCGGCGGCTCCTCGACGATGCGTCGCTGGCCGTCGGTGTGCTGCTCGGTGAAGCGGGGGACCGCCCGGTCGCTGGTCTTGGTCCTGGCCCGCCTGGCCGCGCGCTTGATCGCCTTGGCCAGCGAGGAGGTCGACGTGCTGTCCAGCAGACGGTCGAGGTCCAGCCGCTCGAAGGAACGCGACAGCAGCGGCTGACCCGCGAGGTGGCCGACCTGCTCGCGGTAGGCGGCGACACACGAGGCGGCGGCTCGCTCGCACTGGTGCTCGGCGAAGCCGTTCTGTCGTCCCGCCACCCACACGCTGGCGGTGAGCCTGCGCAGGTCCCACTCCCAGCTGCCTGGGTGCGCCTCGTCGAAGTCGTTGAGGTCCAGGACGAGCTCGCGCTCCGGGGATCCGTAGAAGCCGAAGTTGCCTACATGCGCGTCGCCGCAGATCACCGGCGTGATCCCGGTCGCCGGCAGCGCCGCGCAATCGGCAGCCATCACGATCGCGGTACCGCGCAGGAAGCCGTACGGGGAGGCCAGCATCCTGCCCACGCGCACCGGCACCAGCCAGTCGAGGCGGCCCTCGTGCGACTCGTTGATCTGGTCGATCGGGTCGCGCCTCTCGTCCGAGGGTGGCCAGATGCCGAGCGACGACCGCGGCACCTTCTTGCGCAGGGCCCTGCCCAGGGCGTAGCGCTCGGAGCGAGGAGTGGGTCGATCGCGCAAGGAGCCGTACGGGTGGCCGGCGACAGTGGCGAGGACCGAGTGCTCGGACGACGGAGTCGGGGCGGCCACGGCGCCACGCTACCGGTGGGCCGCACCGCGGGGAGACCACGTGCTGTCGGTTGCGACGCTGTGGAACAGTCGGAGGATGGCGCCCCATCCGACGAGCCCCAACGATGTGAGCGGTAGGCCCGATGCGACCACTTCGACCGTCACCTCCGGTGCCTTCCCCCCCGGATTCGTCTGGGGAGCCGCGACCGCGTCCTACCAGATCGAAGGTGCGGTCAACGAGGGCGGCCGCACACCGTCCATCTGGGACACCTTCAGCCATACCCCGGGCAAGGTGCACGGCGGCGACACCGGCGATGTGGCCGATGACCACTACCACCGCTACGCCCAGGACGTCGCGCTCATGCGGCAGCTGGGCATCGGCTCGTACCGGTTCTCGGTCGCGTGGCCGAGAATCACCCCGCAGGTGACCGGGCGGGGGCTGGGCCCGGTCAACGAGATGGGTGTCGACTTCTACTCCCGGCTGGTCGACGAGCTCCTCGGTGCCGGCATCGAGGCCGTGGTGACGCTCTACCACTGGGATCTGCCGCAGGCACTGGAGGACGCCGGCGGCTGGACCAACCGGTTCACCTCCGAGCGCTTCGCCGAGTACGCGGAGGTAGTGGCCGAGCGGCTCGGCGACCGCGTTGGCACCTTCATCACGCTCAACGAGCCGTGGTGCGCGGCCTACCTCGGCTATGCCAGCGGGGTGCACGCACCCGGGCGGACCGATCCGGCGGCAGCGCTGGCGGCGGTCCACCACCTCAACCTCGCCCACGGGCTGGCGACCACCGCGGTGCGCCGGGCGGCGCCGGATGCCCTCGTCGCCCTGACCCTCAACCTCGGCTGGGTACGGCCGGCCAGCGACTCGGCGGATGACGCCGCAGCCGCGCGGCGCATCGACGGGCTGCACAACCGCGTGTTCCTCGATCCGGCGCTGCGTGGCAGCTACCCCGCCGACGTGCTTCAGGACACCGCCTCCGTGACCGACTGGGCCTTCGTCCGTGACGGTGACCTCGCCGCGATCCACCAGCCGCTCGACGCACTGGGGCTCAACTACTACACACCGACCGTCGTACGCGCGTCTGGCGGCGGGCTGCCAGCTGAGGGAGCCGACGGGCAGGAGAACGGCTCGGCCAGCGCCTGGCCCGCCTGCGCTGACATCGAGTTCCCCTCACAGCCCGGTCCGCACACCGACATGGGCTGGAGCATCGATCCACGCGGCATGTACGAGCTGCTGATGCGGCTGTCGCGGGACTACCCCGAGCTGGATCTCTACGTCACCGAGAATGGCGCGGCCTTCCCCGACACGGTCAGCGACGACGGCGCGGTGCACGACCCGGACCGCATCGCGTACCTCCGTCAGCACCTCGACGCCGTGCGGCGTGCGATCGCCGACGGTGCGGGCGTACGCGGGTACTACGTCTGGTCGCTGCTGGACAACTTCGAGTGGGCGTACGGGTACTCGAAGCGCTTCGGCATCGTGCACGTCGACTACGCGACCCAACAGCGCACCGTCAAGGACAGCGGGCACTGGTACGCCGAGGTGGTGCGCAGCCACCGACTCGGTTGATCGTCAACACGTCGGCTGAGTCGTTCGGCCTCCCGACCTTGTCGGACCTTCCGCTTCAACCTGGGCGGCGATCCCAAACGTCCCCGGCGACGATGCACCCCGTCCCCCGGCGACGATCCGCGACTTGTGCAGGCGCCATACTCCAGGCGACGACCCGCGACCTGCGCAGGCGCCATACCCCAGGCGCCATACCCCAGGCGACGACCCGCGACCTGCGCAGGCGCCATACCCCAGGCGACGATCCGCAACCTGTGCAGGCGCCATACCCCAGGCGACGATCCGCAACCTGTGCAGTGTCGGCGCCTGAAACCGACCCCCGCACGGCATTGGACAGTGACCCTTCGGGACCTGATCTCCAAAGTCCTCATCTCGACCGGGCA
>Ga0190275_10001176_pt1 | contig 19894 bp, 18 predicted proteins | sample Popmic550T_FD_133745 | JGI IMG/M metagenome (GOLD analysis project Ga0190275, IMG submission 133745) | Populus adjacent soil microbial communities from riparian zone of Yellowstone River, Montana, USA - 550 T | ecosystem: Environmental > Terrestrial > Soil > Riparian zone > Trees stand | place...
GCAGGCCACGCCGAACCTGAACGTGCAGTACGGCCTCCGCTGGGAGGCACAGATCCAGCCGGACGTGATCACGCCGGCGAACGAGGTCTTCTTCGCGCCGTTCATCGGGACGACCGTCGGAGGGGTGGAGTTCCCGTCGAACGGCGAGATCCCGTCCGACCGCAACATGCTCTCGCCACGCCTCGGCATGTCGTGGAATCCGGGCGGCGACGGCCGCAAGGTGCTGCGCGCCAACGCCGGCATCTTCTACGGACGCATTCCGGGACTGTCGCTGGCGTCGACGCGCTCGACGAACGGCAGCCGCGGCCAGACCATCTTCCGCAGCAGCGCGGTGAACTTCGACGGCTGCCTGCCGGTCTATCCGAACAAGCTCGCGGCGTCGTGCGTCGGCGCTCCGGATCATCCCGACGTCTTCGTCTTCGACAAGGACTTCGAGAATCCCCACACGCTGTCGGCCTCGGTCTCGTGGGAGCAGGAGCTCGTCACCGACTATGCCTTCCTCGTGAAGTACAACTACGCCAGGGGCGAGAACATCACCCGCTTCTACAACGGCAACGACCCGCTGCTGTGGGACGGCGAGCCGGCGGGCTGCACGTTTGCCTGCGGGCCGTTCAGCAACGGGCTCGGCGCGGGCGGCGGGAACGGGATCGGCGTGCTCACCGTCGTCAGCTCGACGGCGAAGAGTCTCTATCAGGGCCTGACGCTCGGCGTGACCAAGCGTCCCTCGAACAACGTGCAGTTCCAAGCGTACTACACCTACTCGAAGGACAAGTCGGACGACGACAACGAACGCGATCCGTTCTCGTTCCGCTACGCCAAGATCACCGACCTCGACGCCGAGTACAACTACTCCGACCGCGACCAGCGCCACCGGTTCAACAGCTTCCTGCTCTGGAACGCACCGCTGGGACTGGAAGTGAACTTCCGCTACTCGTATCGCTCCGCGCAGCCGAAGTCGCTCGCGTGCGTCGTGAGCGCCGCGTTCTGCGGAGTGGACGCCTTCGGAAACAGCCGCTTCAACGCCGACGCCGCGACCCCGGCGGACCGCATCAACCCGGACGGCTCGGTGACGCGCCGCAACCTCGGCCGGAAGGACAATGAGTTCTCGTCGCTCGACATGCGCCTGTCGAAGCAGTTCGCGGTAGGCGGCCTGATTCTCGAGCCGGCCATCGACGTGTTCAACCTCATGAACAGCAAGAACCTCCGCCGCCCCGAAGTCACGAGCCTCGTCTTCAACTTCGACGGCACCGTCCAGAGCGGTGTCGGCGACCCGCGGCAGTTCCAGTTGGCCATGCGGGTGATCTGGTAAGTTTTCCGTCTATCCTCGGGCGCAAGAGGCGCCCGAGGATAGACTCCGGAAATGCCCGGTGAAGTCGTCACTCTCTGGTTGAAGCGTTTCAAAGGCGGTCCCATGGACCGCGTCCTCTTCGCGGAAGCGGTGGCCGGCCGCGGCCTGGCGGGCAATAAGGACCAGGGCGGCAAGCGCCAGGTGACGCTGATCGACGAAGCGCGCTGGCGTGAAGCCCAGCAGGAGCTCGGCGCCGACGTCGACCCCTCCGCCCGCCGCGCCAACATCCTGCTGCGCGGCATCGACCTCGAAAACCAGCGCGGCCGGTCCCTCCGCATCGGCCCCTGCCTGGTCCGCATCTACAACGAGACCCGTCCCTGCTATCAGATGGATGACGCGTATCCGGGCCTGCGCGAAGCGCTCAAGCCCCGCTGGCGCGCCGGAGCGTTCGGGGAGATCGTGGAGGGTGGCGTGATCCGGGTGGGGGATGTGGTCGAGTGGATAGGGGAAGACAATGGGACCGATAGGACCTATGGGACTCATGGGAGCATCGGTTCTCCATAGGTCCTATCGGTCCCATCACGCCTTGATCCTTCGATACCGCGCGTTCACCAGCGCATACACCCCATACGCCGCGAGCCCGAAACCGACCAGCACCAGCACCGGCGCCGGCAGTTCCTGCAGCGCGCCGGTGGTGCCGTGGGCGGCGTTGGGGTTGTGGCGGAAGCCGGCCAGGACGAGCGAGCCGCCGATGATGAAGAAGACCACCCCGCGGGCGCCGATGCCGAAGCGGGAGATGGCGATGACTTTGCTCCGGACGCGGCCGTCGATCTCGCCGAGGCTGATCCGCTTGCTCAGCTTCGAGTCCCAGGCGGCGTAGAGCTGGTAGGCGCCGTAGGCGACCACGCCGAGGCCGGCCGCACCGACGAGCCAGTGACCGAACGGCGCTTCCATCAGGCGTGCGGTCCAGTGTTTAGCCTGCTGTTCCTCCCCCTCGCCGCCCCCTCCGCCGCGGATCATCCGGATCACTTCGATGGTCATCAAGCCGTATATCAGCCCACGGCCGGCGCTGCCGAGACGGACCGCGATGCCTTTCGCCCGGTCGCCGCGGTTCTCGTTGTCCGTCGCGGCGCTCACGAAACGCCAGATCGCGTAGCCGACGAGGCCGAAGGCGATGATCCCGAGGAGCACCTTGCCGAACGGCTGATCCCGGATGAACGCGAACGCGTCGCCATGCCCGCCGGTGCCGCCCCGCTTGCCGAGGCCGGCGGCGACGGCGAAACCACCGACGATCATGTAGACGAGACCAATGGAAGCGTATCCGAGCCGGGCCAGGCGTTCGATCATCGGCTGAGGTCGATTTCACGCGGCGCGCCAATGGGGCAGGAAGCAGGGCCGAGGGCCAAGGGCCGAGGGAAAGCCGAGAGTTCGAGGTGTACGGGAAAGCGCACGGAAGGGGTCCCTCGGCCCTCGGCCCTCAGCCCTCGGCCCTGCTTCACCGGCCCCTCGGCCCTTGTTCAGGGTTGCGTAAGGCACTCCTCTTGCGCTTCACTGCACGCGTGAGTCAACTCGGTTTGATCGGTGTCACCGCAAGCGACGAGGTGCGTTTTCGCACCATCACCCGCACACGCCTGCGCGGGCTCGCTCCCGAACAGCAGGTGCCGACGCTGCGGGAGCTGTATCGCGACAACGCCGGGCGGCTCGCTCGCGCGATCGATTTCTGCCTGCGCAAGAACATCCACCTCTACCGCATCCCCTCCGGCCTTTTCCCGCAGAGTGAAGAGCGGCCGGGATACGACCTCGTCGAAGAGCTCGCGCCGCAGCTCGGCATGATGGGAGCGCGCGCCACCGAGCAGGGGCTGCGCCTGGTCATGCATCCCGAGCTGGTCGTGCTCAACTCCGATTCCAAAAGCGCCGTGACCGGCAGTGTGGAGAACCTGCGGCAGCACGCGCGCGTCCTCGATCTCCTGGGTCAGCCGCGCACTGCCTGGGCGGCGATCCAGATCCACGGCGGCAAGAGCGGCCGCGCCGATCAGCTCGTGAAAGCGCTCCAGAAACTGCCGGAGGACGTCCGCAGCCGGCTCGTGCTCGAGAACGACGAAGAGGCTTACAGCGCCGCCGACGTCCTCAACATCTGCCGGCGCGCCGGCATACCGATGGTCTTCGACGTCCACCATCACATCTGCCGCGAGGGCCTGGCCTCGTACGACGACCCGACGGTGGACGAGCTGACCCGCGCCGCGCGCGAGACCTGGCCCGACCCGTCGTGGCAGCTCGTCCACATCTCCAACGGCCGCGACTCCTTCGCCGACCCGAAGCACTCCGACTACATCGACGCCGTCCCCGACGCGTTCCGCGAGGTGGAATGGATCGAGGTCGATGCCAGGCAGAAGGAGCAGGCGGTGGCCAGACTGCGGACGCGGCTCGGCCGCCAGTGGGCGAACTGAACGTTGGGTTGCTGGTGACTGGTGCCGGTTGCTTGTGACTCGTCGCCCGGGCCTCAGGCTCTGCCTCGCAAGCAACCAGCAACCAGCACCAGCAACCGGTAACCAGCAACCAACGTTGTGCACTTCGGGTGCATTGACGAAATAATCGCGATTTCTGGCCGAAAATCGCGAAAAAGCCGTTGCATCGCGGCGTTCGCGACGCTACATTGCGACGGCTCGTCCCACTGCGGACAAAGACGCCGAAAGGAGAACACATCCACACATGGCAGCAGGTCCAATGACGAAATCCGCTCTCATCAATCATCTCGCCGAAGAGGCCGAAGTTCCGCGCAAGACCGCGGCCCGGTTGCTCGAGGCCCTCGGGGCAGTGGCCTACAAGGAAGCGAAGAAGGGTTTCACGCTTCCCGGCCTCGGCAAGCTCGTGCTCGTGAACCGCAAGGCCCGTACAGGCCGCAACCCGGCCACCGGTGCGGCGATCAAGATCCCGGCCAAGAAGGTCCTCAAGTTCCGCATCGCCAAGGCCGCGAAAGACGCGATCCTCGGCAGCAAGAAATAAGCGCGCGACCCGGTGGAGGGCAGGAGCTTCCAGCCTGCCCGCCCTACCGGCAACGAGGAGGCTTTCGTGCCGCATCGTTATCCGCAGGAGTGCGCGCTCCGCGACGGCCGCCGCGTGCTCCTCCGTCCCTTCGCAGAAAAAGACGTCGATTCACTCTACGAGTTCTTCCACCGCATGCCGAACGAGTACCGCCGGTTTGCCTGGGACAACCTCGACAACCGCCCGCTCATCGAGAGCTGGGGCCGCAGCATCGACTACGCCAAGGTCTTCCCGCTGCTGGCCGTCGACGGCAACCGCGTCGTCGCCGATGCCACGCTGCACATGCGCAAAGGCGGACCGCTCCGCCTGGTCGCCCGGGTGAAGTGGATGCTCGACCCCGAATACCGCGGCGCCGGCCTCGGCACTTCGCTGGTCAACCACCTCATCCACATCGCCCGTGAGCGTGGCATGCGCCACGTGAGCTGCATGCTCATCTCCGACCTCGAGGCCGATGCCGTCAAGACGCTGCAGGACCTCGGCTTCAAGTCGTACGTGGAGCCCGGCTACGGAACCGATCCGGACGGGAACCAGCACGACATGACCAAGCTGATTCTGAAACTCTGATTTGGTTGCTGGTTGCTGGTTGTTTGTTGCTTGTGAGTTTTGGCCCGGGCGTCTGGGGGTGATTCACAAGTGACCGGCAGCCGGTAACCAGCGACGCCGGCTCGGGCGTGGTACCGTGCTGCTGTCCTTCAGCAGAGGCTCTCCATGCCACGCGTGCGCGCCCTCGTACTCCTGGTTCTGTCCGCGGTTGCGGCTGTTTTTCCGGCCGCGGCGGACTGTGAGCTCGATTTCTCGCCTCCCGTCGAATATCCGGCCGGCGATACGCCCGCAAGCATCGCGGTCGCCGATTTCAACAACGACGGGCGTCCCGACCTGGCTACGCGCGCCGGTTTCACGCAATTCATCACCGTCCTGCTCGCGTCGGGTGGAGGCGGGTTTCTCCCTCCGGTACAGGTCCCCATGGGGCGCGATCTCCATGCCGACATCGCTGCCGGTGACGTGGACGGCGATGGCAACGCCGACTTGCTCGCGTCGAGCCCTTCGGCCGGTCCTTCCGTTCCCAGCGCGTTGAACGTCGCGCACGGCAACGGCGACGGCACTTTCCAAACAGCGATCGCGCACGAGATCCCGGAGGACATGGGCGGGCTGGCCGTGGGGGATTTCGCCACCAGCGGAATCGGCGCCGTGGACGTTGCCGCCACGAAGACCGGAGGGTGGGTGCTCTTCTCCGACTTCGGCAACGGCCTCTCGCAGGTCGAGGACAACGATTTGCCGGTGAATGTGCAGGCCACCCCGGACGCCCTCGCCGCGGGCGATTTCAACAACGACGGAAACCTCGACATCGCCGTCTCCTACTCGGCAACCGGCAACGTCTATGTCTATTACAACAGCGGCGGCGGATCGTTCAACGCCGGGCCGGTGCTCCCGATCGAGCATCCCTACCGGGCCGACGCGCTGACGGCCGGCGACTTCGACGGCGACGGCGATGACGACCTCGCCTTCGGCGAAGTCGATCCCGGCGCCACTGCGGGGACGAAGCAACTGGTGATCTACCCGAGCAAAGACTCGTCGACGTTCTGGCCGCCGGTGAGGTACGGCGACCTGGGCCTGTCCGGCAGCATCGATCACGCGGCCTCGGTCGACCTCGACGCCGATGGCGACGCCGACATCCTCCTCGCCTCCGCCTCCTCGGTGGAAGTCTTCCTCAACGACGGCACCGGCGCGTTTCCGCTGCAGCGCACCTTCAGCGGCTATAGCCACGGCTTCGCCGTCGCCGATCTCGACGACAACGGCGGCCCGGACCTCGCCGGCTCGGATCAGGAGGCGACCGGCCACGTGCGCGTCCTCTACAACGTCTGCGCCCTGCCGCCGTTCGGCGCGCCGGCGAACGCCGTCGCCAGCGGGGCGGGCGGCGTGCTGCGAGTGACCTGGGAGGGAACGCGCGGCGTCGACCATTACCAGATCTGGTGCCGCACCGATGTCTCCACGCGCCGCTACGTCCACGTCGGGAACAGCGTCACCTGGTCGTTCGTCCATCCCTCGCCCAACGCGATCTACTACTGCCGCGTGCGCGGCGTCTCGGGGCCAGCGCTGTCTCCGTACAGCAACTCCGACCTGACCAGCACGTTCGTCTTCACCGACCCGGCCCTCACCCCCGGCGTCACGCGCATCAAGCGCGTCCACCTGACCCAGCTCCGCAACGCCATCGCCGCCATGTACACGACCATGGTCTTCTACGGCACCCCCACCTGGACCGAGGCATCGCCGGTGACGGTCAAAGCCGCCGAATGGCTGGAGGTGAAAACCGCGCTGGACACGATACTGAGCGCCGCCGGGTTGCCGCCCGTGAGCTACACGGCACCAATGCCGGCAGCAGGAGCGCCGGTCAGCGGCGCGCTGATCGAACAGATTCGCGCGAATCTCGATTGATAGGACCTATCAGTCCTATCCCTGCAACTCCGCCAACCTTGCCTGCGCCTCACTCGACCCCGGACTGATCGAAAGCGCGATCTCCAACTCCGCCGACGCATCGCGAAACCGTTTCTGCAGCGCCAGCACGTGGCCGCGGCAGAGGTGCGTCTCGGCCAGATGCGGTGCCAGCTCCACCGCCCGTTGGCTCGCCGCGTCGGCGCGGCCGAGCAGTTGCTCGTCGCCATTGCGGGAAAACGTCTCCGCCAGCGCGTCGGCCAGTCCCGCATACGCCGGCGCGTAGTCGGGGTCGAACTCGAGCGCGATCTCGAACATCCCGATCGCCGCTTCCAGCCCGGCGTCGCTCTTCTGGCTCAGGTACGTCCGTCCCTTCAGGTAGAACTCGTACGCGTCGAGGCGAACCGGCGTCGACTTGATGGCTGCGCGGTTCCTCTCCGACAGCACGCCGAGGAGCACGCGGGCCGTGTTCTCCGCGATCTCCTCCTGCAGCGCGAAGATATCGCCCATCTGGCGGTCGTACTTTTCGGACCAGACATGCCCGCCGCTGTGCACGTCCACCAGGTGGACGCTGATGCGCAGCCGGTCGCCGTCCTTGCGCACGCTGCCGCGGAGGACGTGGTCGACGCCGAGCTTCTCGCCGAGGAGGCGGATGTCGTCGTCGGAGCGGAGGTCGAAGGCCGCGTTGCGCGACACCACCCGCAGTTCGTCGATCCGGGTCAGCGTGTTGATCAGCTCCTCGGCCATCCCATCGCAGAAGTGCCGCTGGTCACCGTCCGGACTGAGGTCGGCGAACGGCAGCACCGCGATCGACTTGCGCGTGCTCTTCGACGGCTGCGGCGGCGCGGGAGCGGTGCTCTTGATCACGTCGCCGACGAAACGGAAGCCGCGGCCGTAGACCGTGCGGATCCATTGCGGGTCGCCGGGAGAGTCGTCGAGGGCGCGGCGGACGTCGCGGATAGTGGTGGTGAGCGCCGACTCCGACACGTGCACGTCGCGCCAGATCGAGTCGAGCAGCTCCTCCTTCGGTACCACGCGATCGCGCCGCTCGATGAGGTAATCGAGGACCTTCAGCACGCGCGGCTCGGTCTTCACGACCTCCCCGCGGCGCCGCAGTTCGTAGCGGCCCATGTCGAGCTCGAATTCGCCGAATCGGAACATTTGCAAACGCGCGCCTCGGAGTTCCCGCACGCTTTCCCCACATTCTCGCTCGGTTCCGTACGGAATGCCGCCCTACATTGCGGCGACTACCTGAAACGGAGGATCAATGAGCACGATGGAACAGAGCGTGGGTGCGGGCGTTTATGCGGGCCGCGTCGCCCGCACCCTGAACGGCGGCTTCGTCTCGATGATGATCAGCATCGGTCATCGGACGGGTTTGTTCGACGTGATGGCGGCCCTGCCGCCGTCGACGAGCCAGCAGGTCGCCACCGCGGCCGGGCTCGACGAGCGTTACGTGCGCGAGTGGCTGGCAGCCATGAGCAGCGCGCGCATTGTCGAATACGACGTCCGCACCGCGACCTGGTTCCTGCCGATGGAGTACGCGGCAGTCCTGGCCCGCGGCGCCGGCGCGAACAGTCTCGCCCCCGCGGCGCAGCTCCTCTCGATGCTGGCCTCCGTGGAGGACCAGGTGGTGGCGGGGTTCCGCGGCGGCGGAGGAGTGGTCCCGGAGGCGTACGAGCGCCTCAACGAGATGGTCTCGAATGAGAAGAGCCAGCTCATCGACGAGTCGTACGTCGATGCCCTGCTGGAACTGGTGCCGGGCATGCACGAGCGGCTCGAGGCCGGCGGCATCGTTCTCGACGCCGGCTGCGGCGACGGCGCGCTGCTGATCACCATGGGCCGCATGTTCCCCCGCTCGATGTTCCGCGGCTACGACATCTCCGGCGACGCGATCGACCGTGCGCTGGAGCATGTCGAAGAAGCGGACCTCCGCAACGTCGACTTCGCGGTCGGCGACGTCGCCTCGATCGACGAGCCGCGCGCGTACGACCTGGTGCTCGCCTTCGAAAGCATGCGCGAGCTCGCGTTCCCGCGCGTCTTCCTCCGCCGCGCCGTCGCCGCCTTGAAGCGCGACGGCTACTTTCTGATGCAGGAAGTCGGAGTATCCACGTATCTCGCCCGCAACCTCGAACACCCCTTCGCCCCGATGCTTTACGCGTTGTCCTGCATGCACACCGTCCCGGTGGCACTGGCCCAGGAGGGCGAAGCCCTCGGCGTGATGTGGGGGAAAGAACGCGCCATGCAGATGCTGGCCGAGGCCGGGTTCCGGAGCGCCAGGTTCGAGACGTTGCCGGTGGATGAGCTGCGGTACTACTGCGTGGCAGGGAAGATGTAGGAAAGGCAGAAGGCAGAAGGCAGAAGGCAGAAGGCAGAGGGCAGAAGGCAGAAGGTCATCACACTTCTGCCTTTTGCCTTCTGCCTTCTGCCTTAGCATTCCTCCATGCACAAACCCTTCATCCCCGCCGAGGAGCGGCTCCCGGAGTTCACCTGGCGGGGGCTCGTGCCGGGCATCCTGCTGGGCATCCTCTTCGGCGCGGCCAATGCGTACCTCGGCCTGCGCGCCGGGCTGACGATCTCGACCTCCATCCCGATCGCGGTCCTCACCGTCGCCGCCTACAAGATCGTGCGCGGGAACATCCTCGAGGCGAACATGTCGCAGACCATCGGGTCGGCCTCGAGCTCCGTCGCCAGCGGCGTGATCTTTACCCTGCCGGCGCTCTTTCTCTGGCACCTCGAGCCGACGCTGCTGCAGATGACGCTCCTCGCGCTCGCCGGCGGCGTCCTCGGCACGCTGTTCATGATCCCGCTGCGGAAGTTCCTCATCGAGAAAGAGCACGACACGCTGCCGTATCCCGAAGGGACAGCCTGTGCGCACGTCCTCATGGCCAGCCAGGCAGGCGGAAGGTCCAAAGGCGTCTTCATCGGCATCATCGCCGGCGCGGTGGTGAAGGCCGTCGTCGGCGGCTTCCACTTCATCCAGGACGAGATCTCGGTCCGCATTCCCTTCCTGCGCAAAGGAGAAGTCGGCACCGAGGTCTCGGCGGCGCTGTTCGGCGTCGGCTACATCCTCGGCCCGCGCGTCAGTGCGGTCATGGTCAGCGGCGGCTTGCTCTCGTCGCTGGTGATCATCCCGATCCTCGCGACCTGGGGTGAAGGGCGCGGCACGCCGCTCTATCCGGAGCTCAAGCTCACCCTCGACCAGATGTCCGCCGGCCAGATCTGGTCGCGCTACGTCCGCTACATCGGCGCGGGCGCCGTGGCCACCGCCGGCATCATGACTCTCATCAAGAGCATCCCGACGATGGTGGAGAGCTTCCGCGTCGGCACCGCGCAGATGAGGAAACGCGCCATCGGCGCCGAGGACGTCACGCGCACCTCGCACGACCTCCGCTTCAGCACCACCATCGCAGGAGCGATCTGCGTCGTCGCCCTCCTGGCGACCGTGCCGCAGGCGTTCGGCACCCTGCCGCTCTTCTCCACGCGCCTCGTCGCGGCGATCCTGGTCACCCTCTTCGCCTTCTTCTTCGCCACCGTCTCCTCGCGCATCGTCGGCTTCGTCGGCGTCACCTCGAACCCGACCAGCGGCATGACCATCGCCGCCCTTCTCGGCACCGCCGCCGTCTTCCTCGCACTGGGCTGGACCGACATGGCCGGCAAAGCGGGAGCGCTCGCGGTCGGTACCGTCGTCTGCATCGCCGCGTCGATCGCCGGCGACACCTCGCAGGACCTGAAAACCGGCTACCTCCTCGGCGCCACGCCGCGCTACCAGCAGATTGGCCAGCTCCTCGGCGTCCTGACCTCGGCCGCGTTCGTCTGTCTGGCCGTCATCCTCCTCGGCCGCGCGTACGGCTTCGGCACCGAAGAGATCCCCGCCCCGCAGGCGACCTTGATGAAGCTCGTCATCGAAGGAGTGCTCGATCAGACCCTCCCGTGGGGCCTGGTCGGCATCGGCGTCGGCATCACGCTGCTCGCCGCGATCCTGCGGCTGCCGACCCTCGCGTTCGCGGTCGGCGTGTACCTCCCGGTCGCGGCGATGGTCCCGATCTTCCTCGGCGGCCTCGTCTCCTGGTGGTCGCGCCGCAGCGCTCGCAGCGAGGAAGAAGCGGGGCGGCGTCACGACGAAGGGGTCCTCGTCGGCTCCGGCATGGTCGGCGGCGAAGGGCTGGTCGGCCTCCTCATCGCCGGCGTCGCCGTCTATCTCGGACGTTCCCCGGCGGGCTTCGGCAGCGAATGGGCCGGCGGCGCGGCGACGCTCGTCTCCGCCGCCTTCTTCGCCGCCCTCATTCTGTGGTTTGCCTGGAGCGTGAGATCCGCCGGACGAGAGCCAGCAGCAGGGAAGCCTCCCGTACCGTGAGCCCGGCCCGGCCCGCAATCGCCTGCAGTTCGGCGCAGATGCGGGCCGGGTCGTACTCCCCGAAGAAACCGATCTCGTCGAGCAGCACGCGGGCGTGCGCGTTGAGCCGGTCCGTCAACTGGTGCGGCGCCGGCTCGCGCGTCTCCGGCCGCACGTGCGTCCGCTTCCCGAGCTCGTAGCAGAACACCGCCACCGACTGCGCCAGGTTCATCGTCGGAAACTCCGGCCAGGTCGGGATGTACGCCGTCCGCTGGCAAAGCAGCACCTCTTCCCCCGTCAGCCCCGACTTTTCCCGCCCGAAGACCATCGCCAGCCGGTGGTCTTCGCCGAGCTGCTCGTCCGCTACCCGCACCACGTCCTCGGGGGTGAGGTGGTCGTAGACCTGCCGGCCGCGGATGGCGGTCGTGGCGACGGTGAGGTGGCAATCGACGAGCGCCTCGGAGAGGGTTGCCACGCGGGTCGCGCTTTCGACGACGTCGAGCGCCCCGACTGCCCACCAGCTGGAAACGTTATCAACGCGCGCTTCGCGCGACCCGGTGATCCAGAGATCCGTGAACCCGAAGTTCTTCATCGCCCGGGCGGCGGCGCCGATGTTGCCGGCGTCCTGCGGCTCCACGAGCACGATGCGTACTTTCATTCTTGTCACCTCACCACACTGAACAACCCCCAATCCCCCAACCCACCCAGCTCCGCCCGCCCCCGCGCCACCATCTCGATCCCACTCCCTGCGATCAAATCGCGCACCGTGCTCGACACCACGATCTCCCCGACCGCCGCCGCCTCGGCCAGCAGCGCCCCGATCTCCACGGAGACTCCCGCAATCCCCTCCGCCGTCAGCTCGCATTCCCCGGTGTGCAGCCCCGCCGCCAGCCGCACTCCCCGCGCATCCGCGGCGTCGAGCAACGCACGCGCGCAGCGAATGGCCCGTGCCGGGCCGTCGAAGGTCGCCACCAGGGCGTCGTCGATCGGGCCGATCTTCTTTCCCTGGAACCAGCCGATCTCGCGCGAGGCGTCTTCGTCGAGCTCATGGAAGAGGCGCTGGTCGACGTCGGTGCGGACGAACAGCAGCGTCGCCAGCACGCGCGAGCGGTCGGGCGGCGCATCGAGCTCGCCGGCGAAGCGTTCCACCGCGTCGAGGATCGCATCCTGGTCTCCGGCGAACGGCAGGTGATCGTCGCCGGGGAGCTCGAGGAAGCGCGCGCCGGGAATCCGCTCCGCCATGTAGCGCCCTTCCTCCACGCGCAGGCAGAGGTCGCCGGTCCGGTGGATCACCAGCACCGGGACGCGGATGGTCGACAGCACGTGCCGGATGTCGACCTCGGCGTTCATCCGCGTCAGCGCCGCCGCCGCGGCCGGACTCGCTCCCATCCGCAGATACGTCGCCCACCAGCGCCGGAAGACGGGATCGGCGGCGCGGCTCGGGGCGCGCTCTTCGAGCCCGAACGGGCCGCCCCACTCCTTCTCCAGCCGGCGGATGAACTCGTCCCGCTGCTCCGCCGTCGGGCCCCAGGGGTAGTCGGGCGCGCGGAGGCGGCGCGCGTACCCGCCGATGATCACTACGCCCGCCGTGTGTTCGGGATACGTCGCCGCGAACAGCGACGACATGGTCCCCCCCTCGGAGACTCCCATCACGATGGCCCGCGTCGATCCGACCGCGTGCATCACCGCGCGGACGTCGTCCATCCGCTCCTCCAGCGTCGGCAACTGCGAGGTCGACACGCGGTCGGACAACCCGGTGCCGCGCTTGTCGAAGAGGATCAGCCGCGAGAAGCCGGCCAGGCGGCGCAGGAAGCGGGCGAACGACGGCTCCTGCCAGAACAGCTCGAGGTGGGAGATCCACCCCATCACGAAGACGAGGTCGATCGGCCCGTCGCCGAGCACTTGGTACGCGATGTTGACGTCGCCGCTGCGGGCATAGCGGATCTGCTCGTCCGGCACGATCTCGGCGGCCGGCGCGGAGCGTTCGACAGGAGCCACGAACCGGTATCCCCGCCGCGGCAGGGTCTGCACATACTCCGTCGCCGGATCGGCCGACGCCAGCGCCTTGCGCACCAGCGAGATGTTCTGGGCGAGGTTGTTCTCGTCGACCGTGGCGTCGGGCCAGACCCGGTCGATCAGCTCCTGCTTCGAGAGCACCGAGCCCGCGCTCTCCACCAGGACGCGCAGCGTGTCGAACGCCTTCGGTGTGAGGCTGATCTCTCCGGCGTCGGAGGAGAGCAGCCCCTGCGCGGGGTCGAGCCGGAAACGCCCGAAGTGAAAATTCATAACTCCTTCAGCGGCCCCTCACGACTCCCGGCCGTCCGCGACCGATGTTGCCGGAGGTCCCATTCTACCGGCCCGAAAAAGAAGGAGTCTCTATGACCTGGATTGACTATGCCACCTGGGGCGGGCTCGCGCTCATCCCTCTCTTCATGATCCTCGATCTCGTCTATCGCGCGCGCCGCTTCGACACGCCGCGCTTCTGGCGCCTGCGCGCGCTGGCGGTGACGCTCTTCTCGATCGCGCTGTCGTTCGTCATCCCGTCACTCTGGGCGCGCGTCCTCGGCTCCTGGAAGCTGCTCGACCTCTCGTTCCTCGGCATCGCGGCCGGCGCCGTCGTCGGCATCCTGGTCTACGAGCTCGGTCACTACTGGTACCACCGCACCGTCCATCGCAGCGACACGCTGTTCCGGATCTTCCACCAGATGCACCACAGCCCCGAGAGCCTCGACATCTGGGGCGCGTACTACCTCTCGCCGGCCGACGTCGTCGGTTTTGTCTCCCTGCAGACGCTCATCTTCGGACCGCTCCTCGGCCTGCCGATGGAGGCCGTGGTGATCGGTAGCCTGTTCCTGACGTTCAACGGCGTCTTCCAGCACGTGAACATCCGCACCCCGGCGTGGCTCGGCTACATCATCCAGCGGCCCGAGAGCCACGGCATCCACCATCAGCGCGGCGTCCACGCCTGGAACTACAGCGACCTCCCGCTCTGGGACATGGTCTTCGGCACCTTCCGCAACCCGCATTCGTTCGAGGGTGAGGTGGGTTACTGGAAGGGTGCGTCATCGCGCATCGGCAGCATGCTGCTGGCGAAGGATGTGAGCGTGGCCGAGACCCCTTAGGACCAATGGGACAAACAGGACCAAGGGGGACCTATGGGAAGGCGCTTCCTCCCATAGGTCCCATCAGTCCCATAGGTCCCATACAATCCCCCACCCATGAACGCACCCGTCCTCACTACCGCGCGCCTTCGGCTGCGGATGCTGCAGCAGTCCGATTTCGAAGAGTACGCCGCCATCCACACTGACGCCGAGGTCACGCGCTTCACCACGCGCACCCACCTCGACCGCATCGAAGCGTGGCGGCACCTCGCGATCGTCGTCGGGCACTGGCACCTGCGGGGATTCGGGATGTGGGGCGTGTTCGACAAGGAGACCGGGCGCATGGTCGGCCGCGTCGGATTCCATCAGCCGGAGACGTGGCCGGGTTTCGAGCTCGGCTGGACCTTCGGCCGCGCATTCTGGGGCAACGGCTACGCGACCGAGGCGGCGAGCGAATGCCTGAGGTATGCGTTCGAAGAGATGGGACGCGACCACGTCATCAGCCTCATCGACCCGCTCAACGTCGCCTCCATCCGCGTCGCCGAACGCATCGGCGAGAGCGTCGAAGGGGAGTACCAATTGGGGGAGCACCGGCTGCTGATTTACGGGATCCGGCGCTGACCGCGGCAACGAGAGATGAGCGATGAGAGATGAGCGATGAGCCGGGCCCATCTCTCATCGCTTTCCGTCACGGCTCCATCCGCGGCTTCAAGCTCGAAACCAGATTCAACAGCCGCTTTCGCGCCTCCGTCTGCTCGTCCAGCGTCCCGCTCATCATCCGGATGATCTCGTCCAGCTCCCGCACCACGTCCGGCGTCGCGTCGCCGGCGTTGATCGAGCCGGTCAGCGTTCCCATGTCCACCATCGACCGGCGGATGCGGGCCGCCTCTTCCATCTCCGTCGTCCGGCGGTCCAGCTCACCCGGCATCGACAGCAGCGCCTCGTCCACCGCGTTCTTGATCCGCCCGCGATCCATCTCCCGTGCCGCCACCAGCTCCCGGACCTGCACCAGCCGCGTCACCGCCGGAAAGTACGGACTGTTCGGGTCGTCCACCAGCTTCGCCTGCACCAGCGCCACCTCGGCGGTCGCCTTCTTGTCCCCGCTCTCGACGCCCAATTCGACGGTTGCCTTCACCGACTTCCCGATCGACGGCAGCGGCCCGCCCTCCGAGTCACCCGGATTCACCCACCGGTTGATCTCGATCTCATGATGCGTCGTCTTCCCGTCGAACCCGGTGATGTCCGCGATCACATTCCGCACGAACACCCGGTTGTTCGCCGACAACATCCCCCGCTTCTTCGGAACGTTCACCTCGACGCGATACGCGTTCGGCGCCGTCAGCGTCACGTTCCGCAGCTCCTTCTCCGTGTGCACATACTCGATCGCCTTCTCATCCGTGACCCGTCCCCCCTCCTCCCGCTGCAGCGCCGCCCACTGGAACGTCCCATCGTCCCGCGGCCCCCGCAGCGTCTTGATGTCCGAGTCCAGGATCGCCAGCAAAACCTGCCGCTCCCGGCCCAGATCCTCGGCGAGATGGGCGATGCGGGCCACCGCGTGCAGATCGCGGGTGAGCATCTCCGTGTGGTCATCCCGCACCGCCAGCAACTGCTGCGCGGAAAGGGAAAGGGTGAAGCAGAGGGTGAGGAGCGCCGTGGCGGAACGGTTCATCGGTGTTGCCTCCTGTAAGAGGAGCAAGTATCACAGGTGTCGGGCGTAAGGCCACCCGTGAGCGAGGGGTTGTGGAGCGCGCCGGTCTTCGACCGGCCGGTCCGCCGGCCTTCGGCCGGCAGTGTGGGCGGTTCGCGCGTGGCGTGAGGTTTTACGCTCTTCCCCGATGACAGACGGGCTCTGGAAGATACTCCCCTTACGGCGAGACGCCGTCCGCCGGCGGGACGCCGCCGGTCCAGCCCGCGAGACGCGTGCGCTCCACGCGCGGACGCACGGTTTCCGATGAACGGAGCCTGGCGTCGCTTCGATCCACGGATGGCCGATTCGCGGGGAGCGCGGTCATGCGCCGGAGCGCCGACGTCGCGTCGGCTGGCCCGGCGGCGTCCCGCGCCGGCGTTCTGGTGAGGCCGCGCTGCATACGGATCGAACGACCGCACGCCATCCTGCGCACGCTTTACGCGAGCGCGGCCCACGCGGACGTGGGCGGACCGGCCGACGGTGACGTCGGCGGTCCGGGGCGGCGCCTGCGGCGCCGATGCCGATGGGGACTTACGTCGTCGATGGAGGACGCACCCGGGATCGTTGGTGGATCGTCCACCATCGATGAAAGAGGTGGCTGGACTCGCGGAACACCCGCTGGTCACCATGTAGGCGTATGATGACTTCCATCCGGATGGGTCATGTTGCCGTCACGTCCGTTCGCTTCCTTTGCCATGGCGCTTCTTTTGGCTGCGCCGGCGGGAGCGGAGTGGGCGAATGGGTGCGGGGACGGGCGGTTCGATGCGGTGGTCGAGGGGTTCGAGGAGACGGCGGCGTGGTCGCTGTGCTGCACGGATCGCGACCTGCCGCAGGTCACGCTCTCGAATGTCGAGGGGTGCAGCGGGCGGGCGTTGCGCGTGGGATGGGATCTGCGGGGTGGGGACTGGATCGTTCTCATTCGCAACCTGCCGGCGGGGATTGATCTCCGGCCGTATTCGCATCTCCGGCTGGCGTTTCGCGGGACGAATCTGCTGGCGCGGCAGAATCTGCAGCTGAAGCTCGTCGACGGGGCCGGGCGCGTGTTCTGGACGGTTGCGGAGAGCGTCACCGATCTTCCGGTTTGGCGGCCGTTGTATATCGACCTGCGCGAGCTCACCTGTTTCGGCGATGACTGCAGCCCGGCGACGGCTCTCGATCTCTCCGACATCCGCCAGTTGCAGATTGCGGTCGCGCGTTGCCTGCGGGACAGCGGTCCGTGCGAGGTTACGGAGGAGGAGGGGGGCGTCGAGCTCGATGAGCTGGTGGCGGTCGATCTCCGGCCGGGAGGGGCGCATCGGCTGGTGCAGACGGCGCGGGAGCGGGTGCGGATCGATCCCGATCTGCGCGCCGCCACCGCGGGCGCGATCCTCGGGCATCAGCACAATAACGGTCTCGTCCCGGCCTGGTTCCCGGAGCCGGCGCCGAATTACAACACGTTCGCGGAGGCGGTTGCGCTGCTGGTCTTCCTCGCGGAGGCCGAGCGCACCGGCGATCCGCGGTACCGGGAGGCGGCGAGCCGGCTGTCGGGTGCGCTGGTGGATCTGCAGTTGAAAGCACCGGCGGCGAATGCCGGCGCGTGGATGACGGCCTATACGTTGCGCGACAACGCGATTGCCTCGCTGGACGCAACCTGCACCGGCGACGAGAGCCGTGTCCAGGACGTCGATCGTTGTGCGTGGGTCGGCAATACGGCCTGGGCGACGCTCGCTCTGGCCCGCGCGGTGAACGCCGGCATTGCTCCCGATCTGCCGCGGGCACGCGCCGGGGTGGCGGCAGGGGCAGCGTGGATGGCGGCGCAGGTGGGGCGGATCTCTGCCTATCCGGCTCTCGTGACCGAGGGGCTGGAGGGGAATGTTTCGACCTACTTCGGCCTCGCCGCCGCCGGCAGGACCGCCGACGCCGCGGCTCTCGGCGAGGCGATCCGGGCTCATGGCTGGGATCCGGTCGAGCGGCGGCTGAAGATCGGCGCCCGGCCGCAGGATTTCGCCACGGCGATGGACATGGCCGGAAGCTGGGGAGCGCAGTTTCTGCGGCATATCGGGAGGCCGGCGGAGGCGCTGGCGAGCCAGGGCTTTGCGGCGACTGTGCTGCGGACGCGGACGTTCGACGGCTCGCTCGCCGGCTATGGCGACATTGCCGGGCCGTGGACGCTGACGGTGGAGTTCGGGGCGCAGGCCGCGGCGGCGGGGATTCTCGGCGCGAACGAGGTGATGAGCGGGATTTACCCGCTGATGCGGACCGATGGTTCGTTTCCCGGCGGCGCGGACGAGTGGTACGGCGGAACGGTCGCTCCCTGGACGACGACGATGACGGGCGTCGCGCCGACGGCATGGGTCTATTTCGCCCAGAACGGAGATCCGCTCGAGCCGCGCGCGCGGCGGCGATCGGTGCGCTAGGAGGGAGACCGACCGGGAGGCCTCCGGCGGGCCGGCCCGGCCGGCAGCGTTTGTTTTCGCCCGGACCGTGTTTAGTGCCAGAGCCGCGCGTCCAGCCTCTGGCAACCAACGCTGCCGGCCGGGCCGGCCCGCCGGAGGCCCCATGGTCGGTCTCCCTCCGAGGCAGGCGCCTGGTGCTATTTTCCTCCCGCCCATGTCCGTCATCGGCCGCTTCGCTCCTTCGCCTACCGGTCCGCTCCATCTCGGCAGTCTGGTCGCCGCGGTGGCGTCGTGGCTGTTTGCGAGACGGGAGAACGGGCGGTGGCTGGTGCGGATGGAGGACATCGATACGCCGCGCGTGGTTCCCGGCTCGGCCGAGGAGATTCTCGCGGCGCTGCGACGGTATGGGCTGGAGTGGGATGGGGAGGTGGTGTGGCAGTCGAGGCGGACGGGGCTCTATGAGGAAGCGCTCGATCGGCTGAGGGCGAAGGGGTTGGTCTACGACTGCGGCTGTTCGCGGGCGGAGCTCCAGCGGGCCCCTTCGGCGCCGCTCGGAGCCGAGCCGGTGTATCCGGGGACCTGCCGGAACGGGCTGGCTCCGGGGAAGGTCCCGCGGGCGATCCGGTTCAGGGCGCCGGACGAGGTGATCGGGTTCGAGGACCTGCTTCGCGGGCCTATCGAGGAGAACGTGGCCGAGCGGACGGGCGATTTTGTCGTCCGGCGGGCGGATGGGTTGTTCGCCTATCAGCTCGCGGTGGTGGTCGACGATGCGGAGCAGGGGGTGACGCAGGTGGTGCGGGGGATGGATTTGCTCGCCTCGACGCCCCGCCAGATCGCGCTGCAGCGGGCTCTCGGCTATCCGACGCCCGAGTACGCGCACGTGCCGCTGGTGCTGAATCCCGACGGTTCGAAGCTTGGGAAACGCGACGGCGCCCTGCCGCTCCCGGCGCTGGACGAGGCGCGGGTCCGCGAGTCGCTGCACGCCGCCCTGCGTCACCTCGGCGTCGAGGTTCCGCTCGGCGAGCCGCGGTCGATGCTGGAGCAGGCCCGAATGTGAGGGATCTCACAGCGCCGCCTCGCCAGGCCGCGGTGCGGCGGCGCCTCCCTTGCAGTCCGCAGCCGCCCATGGCTTACGACATCCAGCACAACGAAAAGACCTCGCAATACGAGACCACCGTCGACGGGCAGGTCGCGTACGTCGCCTACGACCTCGAAGAGCCGGACCGCATCGTCCTCACCCACACCATCGTCCCCGACGCCATCTCCGGCCGCGGCATCGCCGGGGAACTGGTGAAGCACGCTCTCGACGCGGCCCGCGGCCGCAAGCTGACCGTGGTGCCGCAGTGCTCTTACGTCGCGGCGTACATCAAGAGGCATCCCGAGTACGAGGATCTCCTTCAGAAATAGTTGCTGGTTGCTGGTTGCTGGTTCCTTGAGACTCGCGGGCTGACGGGATGCGCCCCGCAAGCCCTGAAATCTCAAGCAACCAGCAACCAGCAACCAGTAACCAGTAACCACGTGGAAACGGCAGTTAAAAAGAAGCACCGTCTTGTAACTCCTCTCGCTACGATGGTTTCGACGAAAAAATCACGTTTACGAGGGGGACAAAACGGTGCACGAACAGAGTATCAGGAA
>Ga0190275_10001177_pt1 | contig 19876 bp, 13 predicted proteins | sample Popmic550T_FD_133745 | JGI IMG/M metagenome (GOLD analysis project Ga0190275, IMG submission 133745) | Populus adjacent soil microbial communities from riparian zone of Yellowstone River, Montana, USA - 550 T | ecosystem: Environmental > Terrestrial > Soil > Riparian zone > Trees stand | place...
CCGCGAGCGGCTCGTGCTGGACTGCCAGTACGGCGAAGCGCCGAAGAAGCAGGGACGCACCGTCGCCGTCTTTTCGAGCAAGGGCGGTTGCGGCACTTCGTTCATCGCCACGAACCTCGCAGCCTCGATGGGCGCACCGACGGTTTTGGTTGACCTGAACTTGCAGGCGGGCGACCTGACGCTCTTCCTCGGCGTCGAGCCGAAATACTCAATCGCAGACCTCGTCGAGAATCGCGAGCAGGCCGACGACGCGATGCTCCGAAGCTACCTCGCGCCGCATTCGGCGAACCTATCCTTGCTCGCCGCGCCGCGCGAGGCCGACGCCGCCGACGACATCGAGGCCGAGCACGTGTTCAGCGTCATACAGATTCTTCGCGAGCGATACGACTTCGTCATCATTGACCCGCAGCACACCTTCGACGCGATCACGCTCGCCGCGCTCGATCAGGTTGACGAAATCCTGATGGTCTTGACGCTCGACATCCCAGCCATACGCAGCGCACAGCGCACGCTCGCAATCTTCGACCGCCTCGGCTACCCGCGACACAAGGTTCGCATCGTCGTCAACCGTTGGTCGAAGCAGATTGACCTCGACTTGAGGCAGGTCGAGCGATACCTCGGCGAGCGCGTCACGGGGTTTATCACGAGCGACTACCGCACCGCCGTCAACTCCATAAACTTGGGCCAGCCGCTCGTCGAGTCCGACCCGCAGTCGCGCATCGCCGCCGAGATACGACAGATAGCCGCCGCCATCGCGGGCAGCGGCCACACGTCCGCCCAAACGCCCACGGCGGAGCCTGAAGGCGAAAGGCGCGGCATCCTCTCCGGCCTCCTCCGACGCCGCGACAAATCCGCGACGCCCGCCGCGCAGCGCACGATGTTCGATAAGAAAGCTGTCAGCGGTCAGCAGTCAGCAGTCAGCTAAAAAAATAAAGAGCTAAAAGCAAATGTACGACTCTTTTTTCAGCTTGCGGAGCAAGCAACAGAATAAAGCCCAGCGTGAAGCCGTAGGCGAACGCTGGGTTAGCCGCGCCGCAGGAATAGAAAGCTCACGAAGTGAGCGACAGCGGGTTGATGGAATCTCTATTGTTCAAGCTGCCGCCCGCTTGTGCGGGCTTGGAAATCTTGCTTGTGCAAACCCAGCGTTCCGCCTTCGGCTCCACGCTGGGCTTTACTCTGGCCGCCTGCTTCGCAGGCTCTAAACCGACGAAAAAGGGTCGCAAATTAAACTAAAGCTAAAAGCTAACAGCCGAGAAAATCCATGTCATTACGTGAACGATTAGTCAGAGACACCGCGCCGCCCTTCGGCGCGAGCGCGCCCAGCACGAGCGGCGCAAGCGGCGAGACGAGCGTCAACCGACAGCAGGTCTTTCAGGAGATGAAGTCGCGCCTGCACCGCGCCATCATCAACCGTATGGACATGACGAAGCTCGGACAGCTTGAGCCTGAACAGCTTCACACCGAAGTCTCGCGGCTCGCCGAAGAGCTGCTTCACATCGAAAGCACGCCGCTCTCCACAGCCGAGCGCGAGCGTCTTGTCGAGGAAGTCCGCCACGAGCTGTTCGGCCTCGGCCCGCTTGAGCCGCTGCTCGCCGATTCTTCGGTTTGCGACATCCTCGTCAACTCTCCCCAAAACATCTACGTCGAGCGCGGCGGCAAGCTTGAGCGCTCCGAAGTGACCTTCAAGGACAACGAGCATCTGATGCGCGTCATCGAGCGCATCGTGTCGAGCGTGGGACGCCGCATTGACGAAAGCTCCCCGATGGTTGACGCGCGCCTCAAGGACGGCTCGCGCGTGAACGCGATCATCCCGCCGCTCTCGCTCGACGGGCCTGTGATGTCCATACGCCGCTTCGGCGCAGACCCTCTCAGGATGGAAAAGCTCATCGAGTACGGCGCGCTCACGCGCGAGATCGCGGAGATGTTTCAGATGTGCGTCCACGCGCGCCTGAACGTTCTCATCTCCGGCGGCACGGGCGCGGGCAAAACGACGCTCCTCAACGCGCTCTCCGCATTCATCCCCGAAGAGCAGCGCATCGTGACGATTGAAGACTCGGCGGAGTTGCAGCTTCAACAGCCGCACGTCGTCCGACTTGAGACTCGCCCGCCAAACATCGAGGGCAAGGGAGAGGTGACGCAGCGCGACCTCGTCCGCAACGCCCTACGCATGCGCCCCGACCGCATCGTCATCGGCGAGGTTCGCGGCGGCGAGGCAATAGACATGCTTCAAGCGATGAACACGGGCCACGACGGGAGCTTGACCACGATTCACGCAAACACCCCGCGCGACGCACTGACGCGCATCGAGACGATGATACAGATGACCGGCATGCGACTTTCGGAGAAGGCGATGCGCGCGCAGATAGCGTCGGCCATCAACCTCGTCATACAGGGCGCGCGACTCTCCGACGGCACGCGTCGCATCACCTCCATCTCCGAGATAACGGGCATGGAGGGCGACATCATCGCGATGCAGGAGATTTTCCAGTTCGAGCGTCGCGGCGTAGACAAAGAAGGCCGTGTCATCGGCCAATTCAAGGCGACGGGCGTGCGCCCGCGCTTCGCCGAACGCCTCAAACAGTACGGCATGCAACTGCCGCGAGTATTTTTTGAAAGCTGAGCAGTTTTCAGTTTTCAGTTTTTAGTTTTCAGCAAGACGGGCACGAGCCGCCTTCACTGGAAGCAACGAACTGAAAACTGAAAACTCAAAACTGAAAACTGACCATGCTTCCTTTCTTCGTCTTCATCTTCTGTCTGGTTCTGGTGCTGGGCGCGTACCTTCTGGCGACGCACGGCACCGAGAAGCGGCGCGTGCGCTTGCAGCAGCGACTCGCCGAAGCCCTTATGCACACGGCGCACAGCGAGGACATCGAAGTGCAGCTCGCGCGCCACGAGTTGATGAGCGAGATACCGCTGTTCAATCGCGTGCTGCTTGAGCTGCGGTTCGCCACGCGGCTCAAGCGCGTAATAGATCAGGCCGACCTGCACATCACCGTCACGCGCCTTCTGATGTTCTCCGCGATGGCGGGCATACTCGGCGCGCTCTCGGTCTCGATGCTCACGCCGATGTGGGTGCTTGCGCTCGTCGCCGGAGTAGTCGCCGCCGCGCTGCCGTTCGTTCACGTCTTCTGGAAGCGTTCCAAACGCCTGCGCGAGTTCCTCGGCCTGCTGCCCGACGCGCTCGACCTGATGAGCCGCGCGCTTCAGGCGGGGCACGCCTTCACGGAGACGCTTCACATGATCGCAACCGAGATGCCTGAGCCGATTGCGACCGAGTTCCGAAAGACCTACGAGGAGCAGAACCTCGGCCTCTCGCTCAAGCTCGCGCTGGAAAACCTGAGCGAGCGCGTGCCGCTTTTAGACCTTCGCTTCTGCATCACGGCCATCCTGATTCAGCGCGAGACGGGCGGCAACCTCGCAGAGATTCTTGAGAAGGTCGCCCACACGATTCGCGAGCGCTTCCGCATCCTCGAAGACCTCAAGACCCTGACGACATCCTCGCGTATGTCGGCGTGGATTCTCTGCGGCCTGCCGATCTTCATCGCGTTGTCCGTGACCGTTATGAACCCCGAATACATGAGCGTGCTTTGGAACGACCCGCGCGGCCACCGCCTGATGGCCGCCGCCGTCGTCCTACAGATAACCGGCATGCTCGTGATTCGGAAGATTCTGAGGATAAAAATTTAGTAAATGGTAAATGGTAAATGGTGAATAGATAAAACCACCATTTACCATTCACCATTTACCATTTACCAAAAAAATGATTCTCATCATAACCATCTGCACCTTCGTATGCATCTCGCTCGGCGCGATGGCCGCGTACTGGCTGATGTTCCGACCGCCGTCGGCGGCGACCGAGCGTCTGAAGCGTATGGGCGATGGCGGCAGCGCGCCCGCGTCCGCCCCTTCGCTCGTCGTCGCGGAGTCGTCGCCCGTCGCGGCGTTCGCCGAAAGAATGGCGACGCCGCTCAACCGCATCGCGCCGCCTTCCGCCGCCGAAGCGAAGAAGCTCGCCAAGCAGTTGATGCACGCGGGCTACCGCTCGCCGAACGCGCCGGTCGTCTATCGCTCGCTGCAACTGCTCTCGCTCGTGCTGTTCCCTTCGGCGGTCGCGCTCGGCTGCGCGCTTTGGGGCAAGCCAATCGGCAGCGCGGTCATGTGGATTCTCGGAGCCTTCGTCTTCGGCTTCATGCTCCCGCGCTATCTTCTGAAACGTTTGATCAAGGGCCGGCAGCAGCGCTTGCAGTGGGGACTCGCAGACGCGCTCGACCTTCTGGTCGTCTCAATCGAGGCGGGACTTGGTCTGAACTCCGCGCTCATACGCGTCGGCGACGAGATGAAGGAAGTTCACCCCGACATAAGCGAAGAGTTCGCGATGACGAACATGGAGATTCGCGTCGGGCGCGACCGCGCCGAGGCTCTGCGAAATCTGGCGGAGCGCACGGGCGTCGAAGACCTGAGAAGCCTCTGCGCGATGCTCATACAGGCCGACAAGTTCGGCACTTCAATCGCGCGCGCCGTGCGCGTCTACGCGGATTCTCTACGCACGAAGCGCAGGCAGCGCGCCGAGCAGGCCGCGCAGAAGGCCGCGGTGAAATTGCTGTTCCCGCTCGCGTGCTTTCTGTTCCCCACGCTCTTCATCGCGCTGTTAGGCCCCGCGTTCATCAACCTCATGGACACGTTCGCCAACCTTTAAGGAGCCGAAGATCATGTTCACGCGCAGAGTCGCCACAATTCTCGCAACCCTAGTTCTCGCCGTCAGCGTGCTCGCCATCTGGAGCGCGGAAGGCGACGAGCTTGACGGCGACACGGGCACAAACGTCGTCGCCGCGTCGGGCGCGGAAGCCGGAGCGCAAACGGACAAGCCGAAGAAGAAGGGCGGCGGATTCTTCAAAGTCTTCAAAGCGCCGTTCAAGGCCGTGGGCCGTCTCTTCGGCAAGGGCGGCGACGACGGCAAGCTCGCGCGCATGAAAGCAGGGGACGCCGAGCGTTTCGAGAGCGTCGGCGTCGTGCGCGTCCAAGACAAGACGACCGAGCGAGCGCGCGTGGACGAAACGGACGGGAGCGCGCGCGCATGTCTCGAACGCGGTCGCGCGATGCTCGAAGAGGGAAATCTGAACGGGGCCATCGCGCAGCTTTCGCGCGCCGCTTCGCTCGACCCGAAGCTCGTGCAGGCGCATAACCTTCTAGCCGTCGCATACGACCGCAAAGGACTGCACGACCGCGCGAGGGATTCTTACGACCGCGCCGTTGACGTGAACGACAGCGACCCGCAGGCGCTTAACAACCTCGGTTACTCGCTCTACATCAGCGGCAACTACCGCGCCGCCGTTGACAAACTCAAACGCGCCGCGAGGCTCGCCCCCGGCGACGCGCGCATCCACAACAACCTCGCGCTCGCGCAAACGCGTCTAGGCAAATACGACGACGCATACAAGAACTTCGCGCGCGCGGGCGGCGAGTTCAGCGGCCACACGAACGTCGCCGCGCTGCTAATTCGCGTGGGCCGCGACGACAAGGCCGCCTCCCACCTCGAAGCCGCGCGCCGTCTTCAGCCCGGCTCGACCAACGTCCTTCGCCATCTCGCCGAACTCTACGAACGCAACGGCAACAAGGCGAAGGCCGAAGAGGCTCGCCTCGCGCTCAATGCCGAAGATGCGAAGCATGCGATGGTCGCTTCAGCCGGTGGGAAGTAACCACGTAGGGAATGTAGGGGCAGGGCTTGTCCCTGCCCGCTTGATGACGGAAAGACAATTAACATGGATGGACAGGATGAACAGGATAGAAAACATAAAGACAAATTCAGGATTTGAAATCTAAAAATCTTAAACCTGTAAATCCTGTCCATCCATGTTAATTCTCCTTTCAAATACTGAATCGAAAGGTTTGAGATGACACACACGGGAATTCTTACGCGCGCCGAGATCGAGACGATGGGGCCGCCCGCGCTGGAGGAGTTGCGCGAGGCGGACGTGTCGGAGAGCTTCCTGTGCGATCTTGCGCTCAAGCACGTCGCGCAGATGCCGGAGCCGACGACGCAGACGATCTCGGACGAGCTTTGCCTGCCGCGCGCGCTCGTCGAGGAGATGCTGGTTCAGCTTTCGCGCGAGAAGATGATCGAGGTCAAGGGGCAGATAGCCGTCGGCGCGACGCGCTACGAGATGTTGGAGCGCGGCTGGCAGCGCGTCGCGCGCGTGCGCGAGTTGTGCGGCTACGTCGGCCCCGCGCCCGTCTCTCTGCGCGACTACGCGCACATGATGCGCCTTCAGGCCGTGCCTGCGCGCGCCGCCTCGGTCGAGACCGTGCGCGCGGCCTTCCGCGACCTCGTTCTGCCTGAGTCGCTGATACAGACGATGGGCTGCGTCATCAACTCGCGCCGCTCGCTCTTCATCACAGGCCCCGCGGGTACGGGCAAGACCGCCGTCGCCGAGCGCATCAACGCCGGCCTGCCCGGACACATCTGGATTCCTTACTCCATCGAAATTGACGGGCAGATAATCCGCGTCTTCGACTCGCACAACCACAGGCACGCGCGCGAAGGCACATCGAACGTCGAGCACGACCGCCGCTGGGTTCTCATCGAGCGACCGCTCGTCATCGTCGGCGGCGAGCTGACCTTAGACGACGCGGATTTGCAATGGAGCGAGGCCGCTAAGTTTTACGAAGCGCCGTTTCAGATGAAGTCGAACGGCGGCACGCTCGTCGTTGACGACTTCGGGCGGCAGAGGGTCGAGCCGCACGACCTTCTCAATCGCTGGATCGTCCCTTTAGAGAAGCGCGTTGATTACCTGACGCTGCACACGGGCAAGAAGATCGAAGTTCCGTTCGAGCAGTTGGTCGTCTTCTCGACGAACCTCGACGAGAAAGATTTGGTTGACGAAGCGTTCCTGCGACGCATGGGATACCGCGCGCGCGTCGAGCCGCCGACGCCCGCGGCCTACGTCGAGATTTTCAAGCGCGCAGCCTACACGCGCGGCCTGCGCGTAGAGCAGCCGTGCCTCGACCACCTGCTCAACAACTACATGCTTGAGCAGAGGCAGATGAAGTCGTGCGAGCCGCGCGACCTGCTCGACCGCATGACAGACATCTGTCTGTTCGAGGGCCGACCGCCCGAAGTGAGCGTCCGCTTGATTGACGCGGCGTGGCGCAACTACTTCGGCACGTCGCACGGCTTCACGACTCAGGAGTTCGGAAAGAAGACCACGGGGGGATTGCGCGATGCGAACCCGACGCAAGACTGAAAAGAAAGACGGCTTTGCTCTGCTGGGAGCGCAGGCATCCCTGCCTGCCAAAGCGTGCGGTAGCACGCTTAAAGCCTCTCGCTATCGCCTATGCTTGATTTCGGTGGAAGGCTTTTCGCGCTTCGCGCTCACGGCAGGCAGGGATGCCTGCGCTCCCGGGGTTGCGTTGACGATGAAAGTCGTGCTGTTTTTCATTCTCATCCTTTCCGTCGCGCCGGAAGCGTTCGCGGACAAGTTGCGCCTTGCCGACGGGACGACGATGGAGGTGGACGAGGCTTGGGAGGACGCGCAGGGAGTCTGGTACAGGCGCGGCGGCGTGACCTATCTGGTCGAGCGTTCGCGCGTGCGCGAGGTCTTGAAGGCCGGACAGTCGGGCGAAGGCGCGAAGACGGCGGGCGGCGAGGCGAAGTCGGCGAGCAGTGCGACCGTCGTAAACGTCGCCGGCGACGGCGCGACGAATATTGAAGAGACGCAGGCTGTGTGGATTTACCTCGTCGGCGGGGCGAAGATGGAGGTTGACGAGGCGAACGAGTCGGCGGAGGGCGTCTGGTACAAGCGAGGCAACATCTCGACCTTCATCGAGCGCGCGCGCATCGAGCGCGTCGAGCGCGAGCGCGTCTCCGCCGAAGAGGTGGCCGACGCGTCGGGCGTTAAGGGCAAGCCGCGCGAGCGTCGCTGGACGACGGGAAGCGTCCGTCTCGACTCGATCATCAGGCAGAACGGCGCGCGCTACGGAGTTGACCCTTATCTCATCTTCTGCGTGATGGAGCACGAGTCGCACTTCAACCCGCGCGCAGTGAGTCCGATGGGCGCGCGCGGATTGATGCAGCTCATGCCGGGCACAGCCGCGCGCTTCGGCGTCCGCAACTCGCACGACGCCGCGCAGAACGTTTCCGGCGGCACGCGCTACCTGAAAGAGTTGCTCAAACGCTTCGGCGGGCGCGTTGACCTCGTGCTTGCGGGCTACAACGCGGGCGAGGGAAGCGTCATGCGCTACGGCAACCGCGTACCGCCCTACCGCGAGACGCGCAACTACGTCCGCCGCATCAGCGCGCGATATCAGGGAGGGGAATGAGGAGCAGGAGGCAGGAGCAGTAAGCACCCGTAGATTCGGGGTTAGAGATTGAAGTCAAATTGTTTTTCCTGCTTCCTGCTCCTGCTTCCTGCTCCTGTCTTTTGGAATGTTCGCGCCATTCGCGCTTGTTTATTGTCTGAGGTGTGCCGGATGAGATTTGTTTTGATGAGAGTCTTGGTGTTGGCCGTCGCGGTCGCCGTAGCATCGCAGGTGTTGGCGCAGGGCGGGGCGAAGGGCGCGGAGTCGCCGCTGACGAACGCCTCGGTCGTCAAGCTCGTGCGCGCGGGCTTTAGGGAGAAGACGGTCATTGCGATCATCAATGTGCGCCCTGCGAACTTCGATCTCTCGCCGGAGCGTCTGATAGAGCTTAAGAAGAGCGGCGTGAGCGAGCGAATCATCCTCACGATGATCGGGCGCGCGGAGTCGGTTGAGTTGACAAGCGAGGACTGGGGGGACGACGAGGGCTTTTTCGGCGGCGACGCAGGTCTGAAAGGTCAGGGCGGAGGCGCGAGTCCCGGCGGCGGCACTGACATCTTCGGCTCGTCGGGCGGCTCGAAGGGGCGCAGAAGCTCGCGCGGCGGAGGCGGGGAGATGAACAACGACACGCAGACGACGGGGAGCGCGACCGTCCGCATCATTCGCCCGCCCGCGGAGGCCGGCGGCGCGTCGCAGGCGAAGCTGGAACGGACGCCGACCTTGAGCAACGACTCGGTGGTCGAGCTTGTAGAGGCCGGATTCTCCGAAGGCACAATCATACGCCGCATCGAGCAGTCGCCGGTCGAGTTCGACCTCGCGCCCGCGCGTCTTGCAGAGCTTCGGAAGCGCCGTGTGACCGAGCCTGTCATCGCAGCCATGCGCGCCGCGATGGGCGAAGATGGCGCGCAGCCCGCGCGACCGGAGAAGTGACAAGATGCGCGGCAGAGCGAACGCGGGACGAAAAAAATATTCGGCGACTGCTTTCGGAGCGGGACGCATTCGTGCATCGCTACTCCTCTTCGTGTTTCTGCTTACCGCCGTTCCAGAGCAATTTTCACTTGAGCATAGGAAGGGGCAGTTCACCGCAGAGACGCAGAGGACGCTGAGTGGGCGCAGAGACTTGTGTGTCGCTCAACCCTCTGCGCTTCCTCCGCGCCCTCTGCGTCTCTGCGGTGAGTCCTACTCGCATTACGCTCAAGTGAAAAGCGACATGAATATCCCGCCCGCCTCCACGCAGGAGCGCACGCGCCCGCGAAGGGCAACGGGGTTAGTGGAAGCCTCAAGCGCAAACGCAAGCGCGACGCAAAAGAGCGAAGCGTCTAAAGGCGCGCAAGAGCCGGAGGCGGTTGACGAGGACGAGGTCGTCAAGATCAACGCATCCGAGGTGCTTCTGCCCGTGACGGTGCGCGATGCTTCGGGGCAGCTCGTTTCCGACCTCTCGCGCAAAGACTTTCGCGTCTACGAAGACGGGCGCGAGCAGCCCCTTAGCGATCTTTCGCTAAGACAAGCTCCCGTGGACGTTGCCCTGCTCGTTGACTCTTCGTCGTCTGTGGCCGAGAGCTTCGAGGACTTCCGCCGCGCGGTCGGCGAGTTCTCAGGCCGACTCGCCGCGGACGACCGTTTCAGTCTCATCAAGTTCGACGACCGCGTGGAGCTTCTGCTCGACTGGTCGAAGAGCCGCCTTCAACTGCGCCGCGCGCTCACGCGCCTCACCACAGGCGTCTTCACGCGCTTTAACGACGCCCTCATGCTCTCGGCGCGCGAGCAGTTCCAGAAAGACCAGCGCCGCCACGCGCTCGTCGTCCTGAGCGACGGCATTGATAGCGGTCGCGGCGCGGCGACAGTGGAGACGGCGTTGCGCGCGCTGCTCGAATCGCAGGTCACGGTCTACGTCATCTCGAACACGCAGATCGAGCGCGCGCGCAAGCAGGCGGAGCTGGACAACATGCTCGCCGGGCCTGACTCGTCCGTCCGCTTCAACTCGCTCCGCATCGGAGACCTGCGCGAGGGTCTGCGCGTGCTTGAGGCGAGCGAGCGCAACCTCGAACAACTGACGGGCGCGACCGGCGGGCGACTCTACAAGCCGCAGAGCTTCGACGCGCTCGACCGCGTCTACGCCGAGATCGCCGACGAGCTGCGACATCAATACGCGCTCTACTACACGCCGACCAACTCCGCGCGCGACGGGCGCTTCCGCCGCGTCAGCGTCGAAGTGTCGGGCCGTCCCTTTCAGGTCTCGACGCGCGTCGGCTATTACGCGCCGCGACGCTAAGATTAATCCAATCTACTTCCGAATCACCTGAGCGACCGGGCGAAAACCCTAAGTTTTCACTGTGCCTTGAGTCAGTATTGCCGCCAAAGGCTTCACGAAAGGCGGCTGGCGTGTCACATAGCCCCATCCCTTCGAGGAAAGAGCTTTGCGGGCCTGCCTGACCCGAATGGATTCATCCCTTCACACAATCCAAATCACTCTCGAAACCCATAAACCTAATTATTTGTAGACTTGCGAGGCCTAGTCGCAGTTGGCACGGCCATTGCACTTGCAAAGTGTCTGACCTCTACCGTCAGAAGTCCAAACATGCCTGTGCATTTCGACAAAGACAATTTTGAAGGGAATAAATGATGAAACCGATTAAGCACGCCGAGAAGGGGCTGGCCGCGACCGCCGGCGCACTTTTCAACACGATTCAGTTCTTCAACCAGTTCAGGCCGGGCGAGTCGTTCACGCCGAAGTGGTCGGACAAGCCGCTGCTCAAGTCTTGGCAGAAGTCGAAGCCGCCGCTCGGCTTCCCGCGCACGACCGATAGCCTTTGTCCGAAGTGCGTCATCGAGGCGCGCAACAAAATCCTGAGCGCGCCGACGATTGATCCGTCCACACTCGTCACCGAGAAGGTCGGAGAGATCAAGGCGCAGATCATCGAGCGCGACGGCGAGATTTGGATGGTCAAGGATTGTCCCATCCACGGCCACTTCGAGGACATCATGGCGATTGACTCGAAGTTCCTGAAGCACATCGAGAAGATGTTCCCCGGTCGCGACATACAGGCGCACAACGACAAGGGGCTGCATGACCACGGCTCAAGCTCGATCAAGTTCGGGCGCGGCTCGGTTCTGACGATTGACCTTACGAACCGCTGCAACATGATGTGCGACCCATGCTTCATGGACGCCAATCAGGTCGGCTTCGTCCACGAGCTTTCCTTCGACGAGATCAAGGACATCCTCGACAAGGCCATCTCCATCAAGCCGCGCCGCCAGATGTCCGTGCAGTTCTCCGGCGGCGAGCCGACCATCTCGCCCTACTTCCTCGACTCGATCCGCTACTCGCGCAAGGTCGGTTACAACTCCGTGCAGTGCGCTACGAACGGCATCGAGTTCGCGAAGTCGAAAGAGTTCTGCCGCGAGTCCGCCGAGGCGGGCCTGCGCTACGCTTACTTGCAGTTCGACGGTATCGGCAACGACGCCAACTCGCACCGGCAGGTCGGCAACCTCTTCGACGTGAAGCTGCGCGCGATTGACAACCTGCACGAGGCGGGCGTCGAGATCGTTCTGGTCATCACGCTCGTCAACGGCATCAACAACGATCAGGTCGGCTCGGTCATACGCTTCGCGCTCGACAACCCGAAGAAGATCGCGTTCCTCTCGTTCCAGCCCGTCTCGTTCACGGGCCGCGACGAGGAGATCACCGACGAGCGCCGCATGCAGCAGCGCTACACCTTGTCGCACCTCGCGCAGGATGTGAAGTCGCAGGTCGGCATCACGGAGCCTACGCGCGACTGGTTCCCGCTCTCTCTGATGGGCGCGTTCGCGGACTTCGCAGACCTCGCGCACGGCCCCGACGCCGAGTGGGGTCAGGTCTCGTGTGGCTGCCACCCGAACTGCGGCGTCGGCACGGCGGTGATGATTGACAAGGAGACGAAGGAGATGGCTCCCGTCCCCGAGTTCCTGAACATTCCGGGACTCGTCAAAGACATGCAGAGGATCACGGACGCGGGCCGCGGCAAGTGGGCCACGAACACGATGATGGGCCTCGCGCTTCTGAAGCACTACAATCCTTACAAGGCTCCTTCGCAGTTCTCGCTCTACGAGCTGTTCAAGAAGTTCGACAAGTCATTCGGTCTGACGGGACGCTCCTACGGTCGCGTTGACGGCAAGCGTTCGGTCGAGGACATCAAAGCGCGCCGCTCCGACCGCTGGAACTTCCTGTTCATCGCGGGCATGTGGTTCCAAGACCTCTTCAACTACGACTTCCGCCGCACGGAGATGTGCATCATCCCTTACGGCACGCAGGAAGGCGAGATCAGTTTCTGCGCCTACAACACAGGCATCGGCTGGCGCAACATCATCGAGCAGATGCACCAGAACGCGACCGTCGCGCAGTGGTACAAGGACAACGGGCGTCACGAAATCTTCGCCAAGGGCAAGGAGGTCGGCCTCGACTACGAAGCGCCGGTCAGCCTCGCGCTGAACGAAGTTGACTTGCAGCGTCCGAACAAGCCGACGATGGAAGGGCCGAAGACGGCGCACGAAGAGGCCGCCATGATGCGTAAGCTTTATCAGGAGATGGTCTTGAAGAAGAAGCTCGGCGCGGACGTTGAGAAGAACACGCCCGTGCAGATCAAGGGCCTCTCCCGCAGCAAGAAGGAAGAGACGGCGAACGCTTAAAGCCTCGCCCGATTCTTGAAACGAACAAGCCCCGCGGGCGCACCGTCGTCTGCGGGGCTTTTCTTTGGCGGAAGCCCGACCGTAAGGGAGGGCGCAGTCAGTCGGCAGGAGGCAGGGGCAGGAAGCTGGCAAAACCGCCACACTTCTTTACTGCCAACTGCCTCCTGCCCCTGCCTCCTGCATTACGCTCTCCCTTACGGTCGGGCTTCCGCCCCTTCTATGGCTCGCTTGAATAATTGCGGGCGTTAAGGTGTAATGGGCGCGGCTTAATTATGGTTCGCATTCTTCTTACAAACGACGACGGCATACACTCCGACGGACTCATCAAACTGGAAGAAGCGCTGCGCGAGGTGGGCGACGTTTACGTCGTCGCGCCGGCTTCCGAGATGAGCGGCGCGTCGCACAGTCTTACGCTCTCGCGCCCGCTTCGCATACGACGGATTGACGAGCGCCATTGGACTGTTGACGGCACGCCGACCGACTGCGTCACGCTGGCCCTGAACAACATCCTCGGCGCGGACGAGATGCCGAACATCTGCTGCTCAGGCATCAACCACGGCGGCAACCTCGGCGACGACGCGACCTATTCCGGCACGGTCGCGGGCGCGCTCGAATCCACAATCCTAGGCGTGCCCGGTCTCGCCTTCAGCCTCGTCGCGCGCGAGAACTTCGACTTCACGGAGGCCGCGCGCTTCGCCGTCGTGGCCGCGAGAAAAGTTCTGGGCGAGGGCCTGCCCGAAGGGACGCTTCTGAATATCAACTTCCCGCCCGGTGAAGTGAAGGGTGTGCGCGTCACGCGGCAGGGCATCAAGAAGGTACGCCCCATCATCACAGAGCACATAGACCCGCGCGGCAAGGCTTACTACTGGATCGGCGAAGAGTATTTCGGCTCGGACAACGAGGACGGGACGGACTACTCGGCCATCGAGGCGGGCTGCGTCTCCGTCACGCCGCTCAGGAGCGACATGACGAACCACAGCGCGCTCGACGCAATCGCCGGATGGAACTACCTGCGTGCCGAAGAGGTCGAAAGACCGTAGCAGGAGCGGCCAGCCGGTCACGGCCTAAGATGCCCGGCACGCTTGAGGGAAAAGGTTTTTGAGCTTCTTGTCTTCAAACTGGTCAGCGACACAGTCATCAGGTTTTCGCATCCCTCGACGCCGCATGGTCGAGCGTCTGCGCGACCATTACGGCATAAGCGACCCGCGCGTGCTCGACGCGATGAGCGAAGTGCCGCGCCATCTCTTCGTGCCCGAAGCCTTGCAGGGGCGCGCATACGGCGACCACGCGCTGCCCATCGCCGCCAACCAGACGATCTCGCAGCCGTACATCGTCGCCCGAATGACCGAGCTGGTTGAGGCCGAACGCGACAGCCGCATCCTCGAAATCGGCGCAGGCTCAGGCTACCAGACCGCCGTGCTTGCGCGCGTCGCCGGGCAGGTATACGCAATCGAGCGAATCGCGGAGCTTGCGCGCGAAGCGCAGGCGCGCATACGCCAGCTCGGTATCTACAACGCAACGGTCAAGTGCTTCGACGGCACGCTCGGTTGGAGCGCGCACGCGCCCTACGACGCCGTGCTGGTCGCCGCCGGGGGGCCGGACGTTCCCGAACCTCTGCTCGCGCAGTTGAAAATCGGAGGCCGCCTCGTCATGCCCGTGGGGGCTAACCGCGATTCGCAAAGGCTCGTGAGGATCATTCGCACGGAAGAGGGATTTCAGCACGAAGAGCATGGCCCCTGCGCTTTCGTGCCGCTCATCGGTCGCTACGGTTGGACGAAAGATTAGTTCAAAGTTCAAAGTTCAAAGTCGGGAGACCGGCGTCGGACTTTGAACTTTGAACTTTGAGCTTTGAACTTAAAATCATGGAATCAATCGCCGAATTATTTCATCAACTGAGAGAGCTTCTTAATCCGAAGAACATCATTGATTTCTTAACTACCAAAGGGCTTCTGTTCACATACGCCGGTTTGGTGTTCATCGTCTTCGCGGAGACGGGGCTGGCCGTCGGATTCTTCCTTCCGGGAGACTCGTTGCTGGTCGTAGCCGGGCTGATCGCGCACGAGTACCCCGACCGGCTGAACGTCGTGATCTTGCTCGGCAGCCTCTTCATCGCCGCGGTCGTCGGCGACGCCGTCGGCTACTACACGGGGCACAAGCTCGGGCCGCGACTCTTCACCCGCAAGAAGTCTCTGTTCTTCCGCCCGAGCCACCTCCAGAAGGCCCACGAGTTCTACGAGAAGTACGGCGGCAAGACCATCATCATCGCGCGCTTCGTGCCCATTGTCCGCACGTTCGCGCCCATCGTTGCGGGCGCGGCGCAGATGTCCTACCGGCAGTTCCTCGCCTACAACGTGATCGGCGGCTTCGCTTGGGTTTTCAGCATGATCCTCTCCGGCTACTTCCTCGGGGAGTTCGTCGAGCGCGCCTTCGGCATCAGGCTCGAAGACCACATCGAGTGGGTCGTCATCATCGTCGTCCTCCTCTCGCTCACGCCGCCGCTCTACGAATATCTCAAAGCGCGTCGCGAGAAGGCGCGGCTCCGCGACGAGGCCGGAGACGCGCCTGTTTGACATGCATGCTCGCGCCGCCTAGAATGCTTTCACAATTCGTTTGCTTCTTGTCGGGGCGTGGCTCAGCCTGGTAGAGCGCTCGGTTCGGGACCGAGAGGCCGTTGGTTCAAATCCAATCGCCCCGACTTTTTCTCACCAATCCGTTGAAGAACTGCAAATCATGCCGCAGAGAACTCCCTGTCGAGGAATTCCCAATCTGCAAATCGGATAAAAAAGCAGTCGGGCTATCTCTTGAGAAGCCCTTGTTCCCGGCATTGCTATCCGCGTTGAGCGAGGCTGGCGGCTACGGTTATAAGCTCTGCCAACTCGACGGGCTTAGGCACGTGCATCTGGTAGCCCGCCCTCAGTGACTTGAGGCGATCTTCCGTCCGCGCGTAGGCCGTCAGGGCGATGGCCGGCACACGCCCTCCCCGCTCGGCGGGCAGCTCACGCACTCGCTTGATGAGGCCGTACCCATCCTGCACAGGCATTCCGATGTCGCTGATCAGCAGATCGGGAATCTCTTTCTCAAAAGCTTCGAGCGCCTCCTGAGCCGAGCCGACAGTCCTTACCTCCGCGCCGCACTGGGCCAGCCCGACTCTGAGTAAGTCCCGCGCGTCGGCCTCGTCGTCTACGACCAGCACCTTCAGCCCGTCGAGTCTTTCAGGACAATCGAAGGAAGCATGCGTATCTCTGGCCGCGGGGTGGACGCGGTCGGCAAGATTATTCTGCTGATAGATGGGAGCCACCGGAAGCTTCACGATGAAGGTTGCGCCCTTGCCTTCGCCCGGGCTATCGGCTTGCACAGTGCCTCCGTGCAGCTCTACAAGGTGGCGGACGATTGCGAGTCCGAGTCCCAGCCCGCCGTGCTGGCGCGTCGTTCCCATATCGGCCTGCCGGAAACGCTCGAACACATGCGGCAGGAACTCCGGCTTGATCCCTGCCCCCGTGTCGCTGACGGCGATCTCGATGTACGAGTTGATACGCTCAAGCCTGACCTGAACCCTCCCGCCTTTGCCCGTGAACTTGATGGCATTCGACAGCAGATTCCAAACTACCTGTTGCAGGCGGGCCGGGTCGCCCGCGACCGAGACCACGCCCGTGTCCACCACCTTCTGAATTCGCACGTCTTTAGCTTCGGCTGCCGGTCGTACTGAATCTATGGCCGCCTGTATGAATGAGCCGGGATCAACCTGCCTCACGTCGAGGCGCAGTTTGCCCGTGATGATTCTTGAAACGTCGAGCAGGTCGTCAATAAGCTGCGACTGAGAGCGCGCATTACGCTCGATAGTCTCAAGCGCACGGACAGCGCCATCTTCGTCAATCTGTCCGGCGCGCAGTAGATTTGACCAGCCGAGAATGGCCGTGAGAGGCGTCCGCAACTCGTGCGAGACGGTGGCGAGGAACTCGTCCTTCAGACGGTTGGCCTTTTGCGCCGTCTGGTAAAGCCGTGCGTTCTCGACGGCCACCGCTGCGCGGCGTGCGAGGGCTTCGGCGAGAATCAAGTCCTGCGCGCCGTATCGGCGGCCCGACTCCGCCGTGATGAAGGTGACGACGCCGAGCGTGCGCCCGTGGATGAGTAGGGGGACGATCATTGCCGACGAGAACCCGATGTCGCGCATCAGCTTTAGGTGTTCCTCATCCTTAGCTCCGACAACAAGCATCTCATCGTTGATCTCCGGGTATATTTCCGACACGCCGGTACGCAGCACTTGCGGCACCCCGCGCGGCGCGTCCATATCGGGCGGATAGCGCTTCTGCATTTCGTGCGCCCACTCGACCTTCGCAGGGTCAACGTGGGCAACGGCCAAACGCCTGACCGACTTATCCTCTTCGCTGATGTCTACGGCGCACCAGTCAGCTAGGTCGGGGACTGAGAGCCGCGCCACGCGCGAGAGCGTCACCTCGTAGTCCAGTGTGGAGGAGAGAAGACTGCTGGCCTCCGCGAGGAAGTTCGAGCGCCACTCCGCCGCCTGCGCCTCGGCGCGCAGCCGTCGCTGCTCGTCGTAAAGCTCCGCGCTGCCGATGGCCGCGCTCGAAAGGTTCGCGAGCGCGGTGGCGACGCGCAACTCTCTGTCGCTGAAGTGGTGTGAGTTTCGGTAGTAGTATGTAAGCGTGCCGGAAGCTTCGCCGTGGATTCGCATGGGGACGGCGAGCAGAGAGCGTATGCCCTCGGATTCGTACAGCGCGCGCCGCGTCTCAAGCAGCTCTATCTGCTCGATGTCCTCGGCGATCACCGGCTTATCAAACACGAAGCTCCCCGGCTCCCAGCCTTCGATCCTCTGGTCGCGATACTCTTCCGACAGGCCCGCCGATGAAACGATACGCCAGAGCTTCGCCTTCGGGTCGCCGCGCCAGACGGCGTAGGCGTCCGCGGAGATAAGCCTGCGCGCGAGATCGAGTATGGCCGGCTGAACGTCGTCGAGACTGAGCGAGCCGAGCAGAACCCCCGAAGCCTCTACCAACACGCCGAGACTGTTCTCTATACTCCGCGCCACGTCGAGCGCCTCTTCGGCTTCTCGACGCGCCTGTTGCTCGCGCTTGTACTGCTCTTCACGCTCAAGCTCACTGCGCTTGCGGTCGGTTATGTCGCGCGCGATGCCCTCGATGATAGGGTCTTGGCCGTCGCGCTTCGAGATTCTGGTGCTGACCTCCAGCGTGAGCCGCCGACCGTCTTTGGTGAGGATGTCAATCTCGTAAACTGTCGGAGAAGGGTCGCGGAGTTTCATCTCGGTCATCCTCTTCGCGAGTTCGAGATGTTCCGGCACGACCACCTGAGCGATGTTCAGTCCGCCCAGCAGCTCCTCGCGCGTGTAGCCCGTGACCTTTTCACACGCGCGATTGATCGTCAGGTAGTTGCCCTGTAGGTCATGCGAGTAGACCATGTCGTTGGCGTTCTCAAGAAGGCTTCGGTATTTCTCCTCGCTCTCGCTCAGAGCCTGCTCCGCCCGTTTGAGGTTGGTAATGTCGCGGGCGATTTTCGACGCCCCGATGATCTTTCCCCCGGCATCTCTGATGGGCGACACCGTGAGGGCGACTTTAATTAACCGACCATCCTTTCTGACGCGCACGGTCTCATAATGCTCGACGCGCTCGCCCGCTTTGATGCGCGCCAGAATGCTCGGCTCTTCGTCGTAGTGGCCCGGCGGAATCAACATCATCACCGGCTTGCCGACGGCCTCCTCCGCCGTGTAACCGAATATCTTCTCGGCCCCCTTGTTCCAAGTGGTGATAACGCCTTCGAGCGTCTTGCTGACGATTGCATCCTCAGCCGACTCGACGATGGCAGCCAGCCGGTAGGAGGCCATCTCGGCGCTCTGAAGCTCGACGCTCTCCGCTACTTCAGTTCCCTTATCGCCTGTCGCCGCTTGATTAGTTTCGTTGGACATTGACGCACTTATCAGTTGAACTTAGATAGAAATCCCGGCGGGGGATGGTTGAGGAATCTGTTCTTTTAACTCCGCGCCCGTCACCCCTTTGATTAATTCACGAGAAGCCAAGATTACGGTGCATCAAGCTGGAGTTGCAAGGGGCAATCGAGGCTCACCCGGCAATCTTAAACATTTGACGCGAGATAAGCCTTGACGAGTCGAACCCGGCACGGAGTTTGATTAACTCTCTACGAACGAGGCTTATAACGAGCAGTTTTCGGACAGGTCGTGCTGCGTTCGCAGGTGGTGTGTCCGAAAAACATTTAGGTAAGGAGAAACGAGATGGCATCAAGCGAAGAAACATTGACGAGTTTGAATCAAGCGTCGAGCGCAATCGCCGTGGACGAGAAAACAACGTCGGGCGTAAACATCGGGCAGACCGAACGCTGGGCGTCCGCAATCGGCGGCGGCGCGCTCGCGCTCTACGGCGTCACGCGCGGCTCTTTAGGCGGCATCGCGCTCGCGCTCCTCGGCGCGGCGCTCGTGCAGAGAGGGTATTCGGGCCACTGTAACGTCTACGAGGCAATCGGCTACAACACGTCGGGCGATGCGGACTTGCGAAACAGCGAGAACGTCTCCGTGCCCGCGGGCCGCGGCATAAGGGTCGAGAAGGCCGTGACGATCAACCGCTCGCCCGAAGAGCTTTACAGCTTCTGGCGCAACTTCGAGAACCTGCCGCGCTTTATGAACCACCTCGAATCGGTGCGCGTGACGGGCGAAAACAGTTCGCACTGGGTCGCGAAAGCTCCGGCGGGATCGAGCGTCGAGTGGGACGCAGAGATTTATAACGAGAAGGAAGGCGAGCTGATCGCTTGGCGCACGCTTGAGAACGCGGACGTTGCGAGCGCAGGCTCGGTTCACTTCGAGCCGGCGGCGGGCGGGCGCGGGACTGTTGTGCGCGTCGTCCTCAAGTACGACCCGCCCGCGGGCAAGCTCGGC
>Ga0190275_10001178_pt1 | contig 19860 bp, 25 predicted proteins | sample Popmic550T_FD_133745 | JGI IMG/M metagenome (GOLD analysis project Ga0190275, IMG submission 133745) | Populus adjacent soil microbial communities from riparian zone of Yellowstone River, Montana, USA - 550 T | ecosystem: Environmental > Terrestrial > Soil > Riparian zone > Trees stand | place...
CGGCACTACAATCGCAATCCACAACCATTTCAGTGGGTCGCCAGTGCCAGCAAGATCATTCGTAAGGTCAATAAATATAAAGAGACTTTAGAAACGGGAGACTAGGCCCTTTACGGGCCGATGAGTGGATCGCAGTTGCGGGTAATCGACCACATCATAGCCGCCAATTGTGTTCGAAATCCCGGCGGGATTTTCTTCAGGGTCCATGGCGCAAAGCCAATCTCACCCGTACGCCTGTCTACCCAGAGTTGGACGTCATCCTGACCCGGAGTCTGTACAAAGCTGATCACTCCACCTCGGCAGCCGATATGGTTCTCGATCTTGGCCTGTTCGGGATTCTTTAGAGGACCGGAAGGACCCCAATCCTCCATGAACCGGTCATAGGGATACTGGGGGCACGGTTTTTCCTCGGTGCAACCCCATAACGCGTATGCAGCCTTGTAGTCTTTTTTCCGAAGAAGATCCAGGAACTGCGCGGCCCGTCGATGCTCACTATAATCGCGAAAGAGGAAATACAGAGTGACGCCCAACACGATCAATGCGAGCGGCGTCACAATCATCCATCGAAGTTTACGCGATCGCCGCGCTTGCGCTTCACCGTAATCTTCGAGGTAGCTGGCCATAACCTTCCTATTTTGAAGGATAGGCTTGATCGTATGCTGCGGTGGCCTCTTTGGTAATCTCCAGACCGGGCTTGTAATAGACAGTATTGGATACGTCGACAACTACATCGTAGCCGCGCTCTTCCGCCATTTTCTTGACGATTTCCTGCATGCGCTGGCTACTTCGACCGAGGATGTCGTTCCGCTCACGATCCACTTCAGCTTGAAGATCCTCTTGGAGACGCTGCGCTTCGCGCTGCTTGCGTTGGCCACGGATGTTCAGATCCTGCTCGGCTTGCGGAGTCAGTTTGCCCTGTCCGGCCTGCAGAGACTGTTGGATTTGGGCCAACTCCTTCTGAATCGCCTCAATCTGCGCCGCCCTGGGCTTAAATTTGGCCTCAAGTTCAGCTTGAGCTTTCTTAATCTCTGCGGTTTCAATTACGGAAGCCTGGGAGTTGATGATGGCCACTTTGGCTTGGGCGAACGCGCCGATAGCGAGCCCCAGCAACAATACGCCGGTTCGAAACATGGGTAAACTACTCCTGCCTAACTAGGTTTATAGCTTTCAGTTTATCAAAGCTTCCCGTCAGCCACGCATCTGGCAACAAGGGCGCCTCCTGGGAGAATTTCGTCTGTGACCTGCACTTGTATAAAAGATGGGCTCAAAAACCCTCGCAGTTTACGGTCTCAAAAAAAGCTAAAACGTCTCCTCCCTAGGCCGAAGAGATACCCGAGGGATACAACATATGGTTCATCTCACCAGGCTTAACGCGACTACTCTTTTCTTGAATTCCGATTTAATCGAACACATCCAGGCTACGCCGGACACCCTCATCACTCTCACCAACGGACACAATCTGTTAGTTCGTGAGTCGCCCGAGGAAATCATCTCGCGCATTGTGAGTTTCCGCAGACGCATCCAGGAAGTCCCGCGCCTCGAGCGCTGCTATCCGTCAATGGAGGTCTTCCATGGCGAGGTCTAAGGGCACCAAAGTTTCAATAGATTTTAGTTCTTTCGCCGGTGTAGCAATTGCGCTTGGCGCAATTCTTGGAGGATTGATCCTCGAAGGAGGTGAAGTCAAGGATGTGGCCCAAGTAACTGGCGCTCTGATCGTTCTCGGTGGAACGCTTGGCGCTGTCGTGGTCACCACTCCAACCGCGACATTCATTGGAGCTCTCAAAAGCTTGAAACACGTTTTTTTCCAGCCCGTATTCACGCCGCGAAAAGTAATTGAGGAAATTATGGTCTACGCGACGCGGGCCCGGCGTAACGGCATCGTTTCCCTCGAACCCGACATTGAGAGAGTGGAAGATCCCTTTCTTCGCAAGGCTCTGTCCCTCGGCATAGACGGCACCGATCTGCAAGAGCTGCAGCAGATGATGAACCTCGAAATGGATGCCGAAGAGCGGCGCCGTAAGGCCGAGGCCAAAGTGTATGAATCCGCGGGTGGATATTCTCCGACTATCGGAATCATCGGGGCTGTTCTAGGACTCATTCAGGTTATGAAACATCTCGATCAGATTGAGATGGTAGGCCATGGCATCGCGGTAGCGTTCGTCGCAACCGTTTACGGAGTCGCGGCGGCGAATATTTTCTTCCTACCCGCCGGAGCCAAGCTGAAAGCTCGCGTCGAAGAGTCGACGCGCATGAAGGAGCTGATGCTGGATGGCGTAATGAGCATCGTCCAAGGTCTTCACCCCAAAGTGATTGAACGAAAGCTCGAAGCATATCTGAGCGACACACCGTCCGACAGCGGCCAAGTGCAGCGGGAACGCGCCCGCGCGGAGGCAGCGTGATGGGATCGCGCAGAAAGCACGAAGAGCCTCATGAGAATCATGAGCGGTGGTTGGTTTCGTATGCGGACTTCATCACATTGATGTTTGCGTTCTTCGTTGTGATGTTTGCGACCTCGCAAGCCGATAAAGCGAAGACTAAAGCTGTATCGGAAGCGGTAGCGAAGGCGTTGAAAGAGGATAAGTTTTCTGCACAGGTTTTAAATGTCATCAGCAGCGGTAAACTGGCGTCGTCAAAAGCAGTTAAAAACGATGTCATGTTAACCAAGCCGAGCGATCCGAAGCTTCCCGAGTTGACGTCATCGCTAAAACAATTGACATCAGCGCTTCAGGAAGATATCAAAGCAGGACGGATTCAGATCGATCTCTTGCCCCGAGGGTTAGTCATCAGCCTAAAAGAAGGCGCTTTTTTTGGCCCGGGCAACGCCGATGTCAACAAAGATCGCTTTGAAAGTATCGGGAAACTGGCCCGCATCATTCAGACGCTTCCGAACCCGGTGCGCCTTGAAGGTCATACCGATTCGAATCCCATCAGCAATAGCCGGTATCGAAGCAACTGGGAACTATCGGCCGCACGCAGCATCGCAGTGCTTGAGGTGCTGCGAGACCGGTACGACCTGCCGCAGTCCCGGATGGCTATCGTCGGCTATGCCGACACAGTAGCAACCGAATCCAATCAGACAGAAGCGGGTCGCGCGAAGAACCGGCGTGTCGATATCACAGTTCTGAATGATGAATCTTCAACGCGAGAAGCTAAGCCTTATACGGCACAGGCCAACCGAACCATTGGCAGCTAGGCGCAGATTGATTGGGGTCCGTCGGCTCCGGCCATGTCTAAGGACTTTAGTTTCGCGAGCAGAGTAGTTCGTTTCATTTGCAGGAGCTCGGCGGCCCGGGCCTTGTTGCCGGAGCTGAACGACAGGGCCTGTTCGAGAATAGAACGTTCGAAACGATTCACGGTCTCATCGAAGTTCAAGCCGGTAACCGGCAGTTGAACCGCCGGGGGAAGCGAGAGAGGTAGATCGATATGGACCGCTTGCTGTGCGAAATCGTTCGGCAGGGGGAAGTCCGCGGCGGTCAAGATACTTCGATCGCCCGAGAGAACGACAGCCATTTCGACTGCGTGCTGAAGCTGTCTTACGTTCCCAGGCCAACTATAGGAGCAGAGAGCATCCACCGCGGACTCAGACAATGTCTTCTCCGCAAGGTCCTCAGAACGACAGATCGTGCGCACAAAATGTGCAGCCAAAACTGGGATGTCCGGAACGCGCTCTCTCAGCGCCGGCATACGCAAGGGCAGAACGTTGAGTCTGTAATAGAGATCCTGACGGAACTGGCGTTTCTTAACAAGGTCCTGGAGATCGCAGTTGGTCGCCGCAATCACTCGAAAATCAAGAAGTATGGTCTCGGAGCTGCCAAGGCGTTGGATCTCGCGCTCTTGCAGAACACGTAACAGCTTCGCCTGGACATCGAGGGGCAGTTCTCCTACTTCATCAAGAAAGATCGTGCCGCCGTTTGCTTCTTCGAATCGGCCGGAGCGGGGCTGAATTGCTCCCGTGAAAGCGCCTCTTACATGTCCGAAGAGTTCGGCTTCGATCAGATTGGAAGGGATGGCGCCACAATTTACCGCTACCATCGGCTTCGTCGAACGGCCGCTTGCTGCATGAATCGCTCTCGCGGCGACTTCTTTGCCGGTACCTGTTTCACCGGTAATCAGGACCGTACTTCTTCTCGGCGCTGCGAGACGTATCATGTGAGCGGCCTGCTCCAGCGCCGCGCTGCATCCAACGAGCATTGCTCTCCATGAATCAGACACTACTATCACGACCTCCGATAAAGCGGCAAAATCTTGACGAGATGACAACAACTCGACTGAAAGCTGTTAGTAGGTTCAGACCCTAGGAATTCTCTGCAACATCCTTTCTTGCTGATTTCACTGAACATATAAGTGGATCGTTGATTCGGCCCTTCGCCTGCCTAGGGAGCCAGCGGAGTCACACTTACGTGCTAATCAGCAATACACAACTACCTATCAGTCCCATCATTCGGCAGAGCTCCAACACGGCCACGGAAACTTCGGAGGCAGCGGGGTTTGAAGCGCAGCTCTCCTCGGCCCTCGCTGAATCGCTGCAAAAGCTTGGCGTCGGCGCTGGAGAAGTGAACATTACAATTCGCAATCCCACTGCGACAACGCGACAGATTATGGTTACCTATTCTGTCGATGGATCGGATGCGCCTGTACCCGCTGAAGCGCAGCCAGCCACCACTCTGGAGCCTGCTCCCGCGAATGCAGGTCTTTCTAATCCATTCTCGGGTTACATCCGACATATAGAACCGGTAGCAGCAACTCCGACGCCGAGCGCGACACCTTGGTCTATGTATACGGGACCGAAGGACACTCGGGATCAGATTGCGGAGGGTGGCGGAAAAACGACGGGGTCCGGGGCGCCTCTTATCGTCAACAACGAGAAAGTCACAGAGAACCAGTATGGCTACACCGGACCTGCCACGTTAAACCCCTACTTCACAACTCCCAGTAATCCGCTACGAGACGGATATGTCGAGGGATTTCGGAACTGGTTCGCTGACGCAATGATCCTGGGCGGCCTTACCGGCCCGATACCCGCAAATAAGATGCAGTACTCCACAGAAGAGGGCGCACAGGAAGCGCTTCGAATCGTGCAGCAGTTCGCCCCTGAAGCAACTGTCGTGCAATCCGTGTGGCAAAGCGGGCCTTTCGCGGTAGATAAGCCCGTCTTTGAAATCGAGTTGAGTGGCGGTCGGCGATTGAATGCCGGTGGTGTGTTGTGCGGTTACTACACCCAAGGTTATGGGGTAACTGTATCGTCGGATGAGACAATTCGCCGCTCAATTCAACTTGCATAGAGGGGTATCGTGAACACCGTAGCAAAATGGGTCGCGGAATCGTGGGCCGACGAGTTTAAAAACGTCCTGCAGTTTTTGACAGGCGAAGACTGGTCGGTTAGTATCTCCGACCAGGAATCGCCCTCTTCTATCGGCTCATGCTATTGGTGGACGCAGAAGTTCAACGCCGCCGAGGGATCGCGACTATCTGTCGGCGCGCCCCCACTTGCATGGAGTGAGCTCGGAGCACGGGTCCTTCAAGCCGCCGGCGTCGAACTGATTGAACAGGCTAGCGCGAGAAGCACGTATCTCGAGGCGGTTCAGCAGGCGTCAGGAGCGCTCGCGCGAACCCTTACAGCTCGGCTCGCCCGTTCAGTGGAGCCGGTGGGAGGAAGCGAAGAAGCGCCCGAGAACGAGGAGAGCGCTTTCACCGTGATCATCTCGAGCGATGGCCTGGAGTTGCCGCCCCTGCGAGTAATCGTCAGTGAAGAGCTTTGCTGGGCGTTCCAGCCCCAAGGAGCTGTCGCTCCGATAATTCATGATGAACCGGCGGCTTCCTCGATAGCGATAACCTCGCCGTCCCGAACGATGTCGGTGCTGATGGATGTGCAGATGCCGGTCAGCATTTCCTTCGGACGCGCTTCTATGCCTCTTCGGGAAGTCATGAAACTTTCGACCGGGTCGGCCGTGGAGCTCGATCGAAAGCCCGATGATCATGTGGACGTCATTGTGAACAACTGTGTCATTGCGCGCGGGGAAGTGGTTGTGATTGAAGGCAACTACGGAGTTCGTATAACCGAAATCATCAGTCGCGAACAGCGGCTGGCACTGCGAGGAGGAGTTCGAGCGTGCTGATTGAAAGACTAACAAGCTGGGTGCGTGCGCGATTCGCCGGCCCTGAAGTTCGCGCCGTGGAACAATCGGCCCCGGTTGTTAAACAGGCGCCCGCTACAGCCGAAGCGCCATTTGCTGAGCCGCCGGTCGTCACGCGAGTCGAGACGAAGCCACCGGCTGCGCCCGAGCGTCCACAGTCGGCTGTCGAACTTTTACGAAACGAACCCAATCTGGACGCGGCAACTCTGGCTGCGCGAGCGGGTGTGACTCTTTCGTATGCAAGAAGCCTGATACGTCGGCGCAAGGCCAAAGCCCTGCTCGCGCCGGCGCGTCCAGTGCGGCCCGCGCCCGCTGCTGCTTCGTTCATGCAAACACAGGCTCTCCTGCAAACCCAGGTGGCGGATCTCGCACGACGGCTCGACAATCCGGGCGAAAGCATCGCGAAACCTCCGGCTCTGCTATCACGCCGGACTCAGGTTCTGGACCGCAGCGCCGCCGGAATTGGCGCCAAACGAATTTCCGAAGAGCTTGCCATGCCTATGGGAGAAGTAGACTTCATCCTTAAGGTCGAGCAGCTCAAAAAAAGCCTCAAAAACTAAGGTAAACCTTCGACATGTACGTTGGCATGAGAATCGAGCGATCACATATTTGCGGTCTTGCCAGTGTTCCGGCCCGCACGCGGGAAACGGTCGCGGCGGAGCAACCCGAGAGCGGCGACATTGTGAGCCTGCGCTTCGAGGCGCAGACAGACCGGGTCAGCTCCATCAGGGCCGACACATACGATCCGCAACCAGCAGACATCGCTGACGCGCTGCTCGAACGAGGGTTCGACCGATGACTCTCGATCAAGCAATTGCGGCGGTTGTTGATATGCGCGTCGATGAGATTGAAGCTGCCGAAGTAGCTTTGCGTAATCTCGAAGGACGCTCGCTTGATGCTTATTCGATTTCGAAGTTGAAGCTGTTGCGCGCTGCGGCTATGAATGGGGCCCAATTGTGGAGTGGATGCATCCCTGAAATGGGCGCCAATACCTACACGCTTGAGGGCCAGGTCACCGCCGTTGCGGCGCCATCAGAGTTATCAGTAACTGGATAAAAAAGGGGTTCACTTTGTCTAATCTGCTCGCGACGCTCAGAACGTCCACTAGTGCGCTTGACGCGATGACCGAGGCTGTCGCGATCACTCAGAACAATGTCATGAATGCGGGAACGGCCGGATATGCCCGGCAGAAGGTTTCGCTCCAAGCGCTACAGTTCAGTCCGGCGATGGGCTACACCGGCGGAGTGAAGAACGGGGCATTGCATAGTTCTCGGGACCTGTACATCGAACGCAGCGTCCGGATTCAAGTTGGGAAGGCTGCGGCGGCCGAAACGAGTACGATCTCACTGACGAAATTGGAGCAGGCGCTCCCCATTTCAGCGGGAAACTCTGTTCCCGCAGCGCTCAATCGTATTTACAGCGCATTCTCGGCATGGTCGGTGGCGCCCGCTGACAGGGCGACAAAAGAACAGATCATTACAGCGGCAGAGAACGTTGCGCTTTCGTTTCGTAGTACTGCGCAGACTTTGTCCGATGTCGCAACCGATAACGCGACTGAGATTCGGACTGTTGTTGATCGTGTCAATCGCCTTGCGGGCCGAATTCAGCAATTCAATGCGGATATTCGAAACGGAGCGCGCAATGACGCCGGTATCGAAGCGGGCATCCATGCGACTCTGGAAGAACTTTCGGCCGACGTCAACGTCGAGGTGAACATTCAAGATGACGGCACGTATACTATGCTGCTCAACGGTGACACAAAGCTGGTCATTGGGTTGAAGCAATACGAGCTATCTGTTACCTCAGCCGCGGTCCAATCGCATACCAGTGGAAGGCTTGGAGCGCTCATACAGTTCCGCGACGGAGTCCTCGCCGATCAGAGACAGCAACTCGATCGTCTCGCTGAGAAGGTTGCGGAGCGACTGGGCGAATTCTTTACGGGTTCGACTGCAGCCAATCTGAGCGTGAATCCCACGCTCGATGCCAGCACGCTGAGCGCTGTTGACGCAGGTCCGCCTGCGGTGGCGAACGGAAAAGCGGTGAAATTGGCCGTGCTCGCCAATCCGGTTGCAGCCACGGACAAGCTCGACGATATGAGCTTTACCGAGTTTTATGGACGCATCGCTTCCGAAGTCGGCGGAAAACTCAGCGAGGCGCGCTTCGATGAGGAGTCGCAGGTTCAACTCGCAAATCAGGCGGCCGCATTCCGCGATCGTATATCCGGCGTATCTTTGGACGAAGAAGCAATTCAATTGGTCGAGTTTCAACGATCCTATCAGGCGAACGCGCGGCTGATCGCAGCCATCGACGATCTGATGGAAATCGCGGTGAACATAGGAAGGGCGTAATCAATGTTGCACGGGTTTGATCCTCTGGCATCGCGGTTTCTCGCGGACTTGGAGCGGATTCACGATAAAGTGATCCGGGCCGAGCGGCAGATCTCCTCGGGGCTTCGTGTCGAAACGGCTTCCGACGATCCACAAGCTGTAATGGAGATCCTGCGCGTAAAGACCCGGGTGGACATGAACACTCAAGTTCAAACGAACCTGGGGCGCGTACAGACACAGGTGGATAGCGCTGAATCGGCGATGCGTCAAGCGGTCGCAATTATGGAACGCGCTCGCGTTCTGGGCGCGCAGAACAGTGGCACAACGGCAGTCAATCGTCAGGGTATGGCTGCCGAAGCCGAACAACTACACGCACGGCTCCTGGCTCTGGTCAGCACCTCCTCGGAAGGCAGATTCGTCTTCGGTTCGGACGACCTGCAAGCGCCCCCGTACGTTGCCGATTCAACGCAGCCTAATGGAGTACGTCTGGTCGCCGCATCGCGGGTAAACTCGAACGTTGTCGTAGACGAAAATCAGACGTCGTTCGCCGTATCGCGCACAGCTTCGGAACTGTTCGATGCTTCTGGCTCCGAGAACGCTTTTCAAGCTTTGACAGACCTTCGGACGGCTCTCGCCAATGACAGCGGCGACGATGTCTCAGCTGCGATGCCGAAGATCACGGCAGCGCTCGATCTTATCAATCGTGAACTCGCATTCTATGGGGCGGCACAGAACCGTGTCAAAGATGCTTTCGATGCCGCGCGTAAAAACGCCGTCGCATTGAAGACTGATCTGAGCCGGCTGCAGGAGGCAGATCTGCCCACCGCGATTCTCGCGTTGAACAGTGCGGGCCTGCATCAGCAGACTGCGCTTTCTGCGCATTCGAAGGTGCCAAAAGCCAGTCTGTTCGACTATCTCGGCTGACAGGTTCCCGACATCGACAACGTCAAGTTATCGACAGCCAAGTAATGGAATCAGTTACTTAGCGATGGCGCCCGAAATGCACTTCAGCTGGATATGTTCACTCCCACTGGCGTGCGCCTGGAGCGTTACATGGATTTGCTCGCAGTCCGTCAAAAGCTGACTGCGTCCAACATTGCCAACGCTGATACTCCGGGATACAAGACAAAAGATATAGATTTCCGCGACGAGTTCGAATCGGTCATCGAAGCCCCTGGCTTGGCTTCGAAAAACGATGGCAACAACGTGAATGTCGACCGCGAGGCGCGTGCTCTCGCTGAGAACGCTTTGCGTTTCTCCATTGCCTCCAATCTTCTGCAGACGCAGATTAGAGGCATCCGCTCTGCGATTCAGGAAGGTGGCAAAGGATGAGTCTCTTTTCCGTGCTTTCCGTGTCGGCATCCGGCATGGCGGCCCAACGGTCGCGGGCTGAGATCATCGCGGAGAATCTCGCGAACGCGGATACGACCCGAACACCTGACGGGGGCCCCTATAGACGGCGCGATGTCGTATTTGAAAGCGTCCTGGCTGAAGAAATGAGCACGGGCGTCGGCGTAAGCTCGGTTCTCGTCGATGAAAGCGAGCCGATGCGCCGGTATTCGCCGGGCCATCCGGATGCCGACAAAGACGGTTACGTTGCGCTTCCGCGCATTAATCCGGCTGAAGAAATGGTTGACCTGATGGGCGCATCGCGTGGTTATCAGGCGAACGTTGCCGCGATGACAGCCGCGAAGGACATGATCCACAGGTCGCTTGACCTATTGAAGGCATGATGCAAATTAACAATATCGCCGCAGTTACGCCAGTAGCTCCCATTGGAGAATCTGTAAAATCTTCCGGAGCTACAGGCTTTCAACAAATCCTTAAGGACGCGATCCATCGCGTAGAACAGTCACGGGCCGACGCCACGCAAGCAGTGGAGCAGTTTGTGACTGGTGAGAATCAGGACCTGCACTCGACCATCCTCGCCACTCAGCGGGCGTCTTTGGACTTCGACCTCCTTCTTCAAATGAGAAATAAGGTCGTCCAGAGCTACCAAGAGGTCATGCGGATGCAATTGTAAGCAATGTTTGAGCAATGGAAGGCAGTCTGGACAAATCTTTCTATCCGGCACCGCATCACGATCGGGCTCGCGCTTGGGATCGCCGCTGCCGCTGTATTCGGCTTGACACGCTGGCAGCATGAAAGTGATTTCAAGCCGTTGTATACAGGCATGTCAGCGGAAGACGCTGGCGCCGTAGTCGCGAAACTGAAGGAAAGTGGCGTCGAGTATCGGGTCTCGGACGATGGGTCTACCGTACTTGCGCGATCATCCCGTCAAGCCGAGCTACGGCTTGAACTCGCGAGTGCAGGACTGCCAAAGACCGGCCGCATCGGTTTCGAACTCTTTGACAAAACGAACCTGGGAATGACGGACTTCGCCGAACAGGTGAATTACCGCCGGGCTCTTGAAGGAGAACTGGAACGCTCGATGCGGTCGATCTCTCAGATCGAACAGGCTCGCGTCCACATTACCTTTCCGAAAGACTCCGTGTTCCTCGAATCACGCACCACCGGCAAAGCGAGCGTCCTGCTGAAATTGCGAAACGGAGCCAAGCTTTCGCCACAGCAAGTGACAGGCATCTCCCACATGGTCGCGAGCGCAGTTGACGGCCTCGCAGCCGAGGCTGTTTCCGTCATGGATATGCATGGCACGCTCCTTCACCGTCCGAAAAACGCTCAAGACGACTCCGATCTATCCGACGAAGCAATCGAGTACAAGCGGCGAGTCGAGCGCGACCTGCTTACGAAAATCAACGCCACATTGGAGCCGCTATTGGGACCTGAGCGATTTCGCGCCGGTGTATCCGTCGAGTGCGATTTCACGAGCGGGGAACAGAGCGAAGAAACCTACGATCCCGAAAAGTCGGTCATGTCGTCCTCCCAAAAGACCGAAGAAAGCACAACTGGAACAACCGCCGGCGGAGTTCCTGGCACTGCTTCTGCACTTCCGCGTCCGACAGGGCGAACTTCCGGTTCCAGCAGCACGGTGTCACGGCGAAGTGAGACGATCGCATTCCAAACCAGTAAGACAGTTCGCCGCATCAAGCTTCCGCAAGGCGCAGTTAGCCGTGTTTCCGCATCCGTTCTCGTGGACCAGACAGTGCACTGGGAAGGATCGGGAAGCAAACAACGCAGGGTGGTCACACCTCCGTCCGCGGAAACGGTGCGGGCCATTCGCGTACTGGTGTCCGGAGCTATCGGCCTGCAACCCGAGCGCGGGGATCAGTTAGTCGTCGAGAGCCTGCCCTTCGAATCGACACTGCAGACTGCTCCACCACCATCCAGTGAATCCCCCGCGACAAAACCCGGATTGTCCTGGCAGAATATCGATCCCCGAATCGCCGCAGGTGTTGCCGGAGGAGCGCTGGTATTGATACTCACCGCATTCATGCTTCGAAGAAGAGCACTAAAGCGGAAAGCGAAGGCCAAGGCGGCTGCTGCTGCCGCGCTTCCGCCAGGGACGGATGCGGCTAAAGCCATCGGGGACCGTGATCAGGCCGAACTCCCAGAGCATCGGGCGCCTTCCGAACTCGAAGAGGTTCGCCAACTGCAAGTTGCAAAGAAAGAGCGCCTCGTGGGATCCGTCAAAAACGCCATCGGTGAAGATCCGGCGCTCGTCGCAAGCGTCCTTCGCACGTGGTTGGAGGAGAAATAATGCGTCGATCAGGTACCGGCGCCTTAAGCGGCGTCGACAAGGCCGCAACTCTCCTTGCAACACTCGGGCAGAGCACAAGCGCTGAGATCTTGAAGCATCTGTCGGAAGAAGAGGTTGGACGAGTCAGCCAGGCCGTAGCGCAGTTGAGCCATTTGTCGTCAGCCGAAGCAGAGAGTGTACTCGAAGAGTTCGACCAAATGGTGGTCGCACAACAGTACGTCGTGAAGGGAGGCATGGACTACGCTCGCGACATGCTGCACCACGCCTTCGGCGCTGAGGTGGCAACGCGTCTTCTCGATCGTGTGAAGAACATGATCGACAGCGAAATGGCGAGCTTTGATGTTCTACAAAAAGCCGATCCGCAACAGCTTGCTAAGTTCATTCACAACGAGCACCCACAAACGGTCGCTCTGGTTCTGTCGCACCTCGTCCCGTCTCAAGCGGCGGCGTTGCTAACATCGTTACCCCGCGAGCTGCGAAGAGATGTCGCGATTCGGATGGCCAACCTGGACCAGATCTCACCCGACATCATCAACAAGATTGCCTCCGTCATTGAGGAGAAGCTGAAGGCGCTTGGCGAATTCAGCAGGGAATCTTACGGCGGCGTCCGCGCAGTGGCCGAGATGATCAACCGGCTCGATATCGGGGAGAGCCGCGACATTTTGAATGGAATCGAGGAAGAGGATCTGAAGCTCTTCGAAACCATCCGGCACTTGATGTTCGTCTTCGAGGATCTTATGCAACTCGATGTACGCGATTTGAAGGAGCTAATCCAACGCGTAGACCGCAAGTTGCTGACGATTGCATTGAAAGGCACCAGCGACCAACTCAAGACGCGCATCATGAGCGTCATGTCACAACGCAGCGCCGATATGCTCCGCGAAGACATCGAGGTTATCGGCGCCGTCAAGATACGGGAAGTGGAAGCTGCGCAGCAGCACGTGATTGCCTTGATCCGCGAAATGGAGAAAGACGGTTCGATCACTCTCCAACAGAGTCAATATGTCCTGTAAGATCCTGCCCCCGAATCTTCAGGCTCCTGCCGGGAAGATGAACTGGAAACATCTCGACCCGGTGGAAGAGGATGAGCTTCCACGTTCCGAGATCACATCGTCAACGGCTCAGCCTCGCTCAACTACAGAGCTAACCAAGCTGCACGGCAGGATCGTTGAGTTGGAACAAGTTATGGAGACTGAGGTCCGCCAGGCGCGCGACCGAGGTTTTCAAGAAGGTCAAAAAGCCGGCCGCAACGCAGCGGCGGCGGAAGTCCAGCCTGTACTGGAACGTTTACTCAAGTCGTGCGCAGAGGTGACGGGAATGCGTGCCCGTCTTCGTCGAGAGACTGAGGCTGACGTCGTCTCCCTCACTATGGCCATTGCAAAGCGAGTGCTGCGCCGAGAACTCTCAGTAGACCCCGAGGCAATCCATGGAATCGTCAAGGCGGCACTCGAGAAGGTTCAAGCCAAGGAAATTTGTCTGATACGTCTTCATCCCGATCATGTGACTCACGCGCGGCAGTATTTCGAAAAGTCAGGGATCATGACAGGTTTTGAGATCACGGCGGATCCCAGTCTCCAACCGGGTGGAGTGATCGTTGAAACGAAACGAGGCAATCTTGACGCGTCGGTGGAAACGCAATTGAAGGAGATCGAGCGGGGCTTTACAGACCGGCTCGGCCGATAACGTTATGCTGCAGCAAGTAGATCTGAAACCGTATCTCGACTATGTGGTGAGCTCCGATCCATTGCAGTGGACCGGCGAGGTAACCGACGTGGTCGGAATGCTCATAGAGTCGCGGGGTCCGGCAGTCGCATTAGGAGACTTCTGCGAGATTGAGACCGGTTCGGGCCGATCGATTCGCACGCAAGTCGCAGGTTTTCGCGACGGGCGCGTGTTGTCGATTCCGCTTGAAGAGACCGACGGTTTGCAGCTCGGCGCTACTGTCATCGGCCGATCTGAAGATAGCCGAGTCGGTGTGGGTCCGGAACTGCTTGGCCGTGTTCTCGATGGATTCGGCAAGCCGATGGATGACGGACCACGAATTCGTCCCGCGGCCGCCTACGATCTTTACGCGGCGCCACCGAATCCACTATCGCGTGAACCTATCACCAAACCTCTGACTACAGGGTTGCGCGTCATCGACAGTATGTTGCCATGCGGGCAGGGGCAACGCGTCGGCCTCTTTGGAGGAAGCGGCGTTGGCAAGAGCACGCTGCTCGGAGCGATGTCGCGGCAGAACTCCGCGGACGTGACGGTCATCGCTCTAATCGGCGAACGCAATCGAGAAGTTCGCGCTTTTCTAGAGAATGAGCTTGGACCTGAAGGCCGCAAGCGATCCGTGGTAGTAGTCGCTACGTCGGATAGACCTGCTCCTCTTCGTGTGCGGGCTTGCTTCGTTGCGCTCGCGGTATCGGAGTTTTTCCGGGATCAGGGCGCCAAAGTGTTGCTCGTCATGGACTCGGTTACGCGCCTTGCGATGGCCCAGCGAGAAATCGGTCTTGCGGCAGGAGAGCCGCCGAGCCAGAAAGGCTATACGCCGTCGGTCTTCAATCTTTTACCGAAGGTTTTTGAGAGAGCAGGCAACTTCGCAGGTGGATCGATCACTGGCTTCTTCACCGTTTTGGTTGAAGGAGACGACTTTAATGAACCGATATGTGATGCAGTGCGTGGAATTCTTGACGGACACATCGTTTTATCGCGAGAACTGGGCGCGTCAGGCCATTATCCCGCTGTGGACGTGCTGCAGTCCGTCAGCCGGGTCATCAACCAAGTGGCAACAAAAGAACAGGTGCGCGCTGCACAAAAGATCCGTGAAGCGTTGTCGTGTTACCAGCGAAGTTCCGATCTTCTCCAGCTGGGCGCCTATGTAGCCGGGGCGAATCCGAAGCTCGATGCCAGTATTCGCTGCCGTGAAGACCTGATGTCCTTCCTGCGTCAGGATTCCCATGAACAGGCCGCGCTCGACCAAACGCTCGGACGCATGCTCGCGATCTCCTCAAGCTTATGAAGAAGTATTCCTTTCCTCTGGACCGTGTTCTCGACTGGAAGACAGTCGTCGCTGAGCGGGAGCAACTTACCCTGCAAACGCTGAAGCAGAAGCAGGAAGAAATCACAGAATCGCTATTGAACCTGTCGACTCGCATCGATGACCTGTCGCGCGATACGCATTCTGCCGATAGCGGCCACGAACTGGCCTATACAGCGCAAGTCCGATCGGCTCTGATGCGACACAAGACGCGGACCGAGTTGGAACATGCTCGAGGTGAGACGCAAATCGCATCGCAGCAGGTGAAGTATAGGGTCGCCGAAACGCAGAGAAAGCTGATTGACAAACTCAAAGATCGCTCCTATGACGAGTGGTCCGCCGAGTTGGCTCGCGAGACTGATGCGACTGCGGCTGATCTCTATCTCAGCTCCTGGAACCGCCGCTAATAAACCTTCAAAAACTGGCGATAACAGTCGAAAAGTTATTTGTAGGTCGATTTAAAGGGAGAGAGAGACGGTCGTGAACATTTTAATTGTCGATGATTCCGCGGCAATACGTAAGATTTTGCAACGAGTGCTAGGACAGGCAAATGTCCCGATCTCGCAAGTTTTTGAAGCGGGTGATGGTGTCGAGGCGCTTGAGGTGCTCAAGTCGCAAAGCATCGGCCTCGTACTTTCGGACATCAACATGCCGAACATGGACGGATTGCAACTGCTGAGCCAGGTTCGCGCAGTCGAACAGTGGAAGAATGTGCCGTTCGTAATGATCACGACGGAAGGAAGCCACTCGAAGGTGTTGGAGGCAGTACAACTGGGCGCATCCGGCTACGTGAGGAAGCCGTTCACGCCTGACCAGATCAAGGAGAAGTTGGCCGGACTTGTGTAGGCCAAGAGGGATGTATGTCAGCACTCGTACACGATGAGTTAGTGTCTCTGGTCCGTGAGGCGACCGAGAATGTATTCGAAATGATGCTCGGTCAGAGCATCATTTCCGAAAGCGCCTATCTGGACACCGTTGTAACACCGTCCTCCAATGGCGTTGTCTCCTTCATCGGCCTTGCCGGCGCATGGATCGGGACAGGGAGTATCTCCTGTACCGCCGCATGCGCATGCCAGATTGCTTCACAGCTCTTGATGGGAGAATATGCGGCCGTAGACGATGAAGTCCTCGATGCGGTGGCAGAGGTTACCAACATGATCCTCGGCAATGTCAAGACGGCTTTGGAGGAGCGTCTTGGCCCGATGGGTCTCAGTATCCCGACGGTGATTTACGGAAGGAATTTTTCATCCCGCTCAGTCGGAAAGCAGGAATGGACGGTTGTGCCATTCGTCTGGAACTCGGAACGAATCGAAGTCCAGCTTTGTCTTGCCGAACAACGGAATGCTCCGAAACGTCTCGCTTTCTCAGGCGCCGGAGCCGCGACGGCCGGAGTTCAAATCTAACAGACAGGAATGGTGAGCATGACCATGAAGCAGAACCAATCACGAGGCGGACAGGCACGGGCACGGAGCGGCAAGTACCTCAGCTTCCGGCTGGCGCAGGAAGAGTATGCGATCCAAGTGCTAAAAGTGCGTGAGATCGTAAAGCTTCAACACATTACTGGCGTTCCTGAAACACCTGCGGAACTGAAGGGTGTTATCAACCTTCGTGGCAAGGTAATTCCCGTCGTTGATCTTCGGCTTCGCTTTGGTCTGCCCGAGAAGGAATACGACTCTCGCACGTGCATCATTGTTGTCGAATTAGGCCGTGCCGCGACGGGGCCGATGGGTGTCATCGTCGACGAAGTGAGTGAAGTCCTCACCCTACAGGAATCCGAAATTCAGGACACGCCGGATTTCGGTATCGGCGTGGAGACGCCCTACCTGCTTGGAATGGCGAAGGTGCGGGATAGCGTGAAGATTCTGCTCGACATCGATGAGGCGCTGGCCGCATCGGATCTCTCTGCGATTACGGCACTTGCGAGCTGATCGACAAAACTCCCGAAGGAACAGGAAAACAATGCACGTGGTGGAATCCGCAGCGGAAGCGATTGCGCGGAAGCTTGATGAGATCGCGACAGACATCATTCTGACCGCCAGCAGTCCAGCCGATCCGCATCGTTGGGCGGAATCACTCGTTGCCCTTGCGAACTTTGCCACGAACTCGAACTACACGGACATTGCGGGTATTGCCACTTCTCTTGCCGGAGCGATGCGGGCGACGCCAGAATCGGGACGTGACGAAGAGATCCGTTCGGAGATTACCAAGGGTGTCGAGCAGATCCGTGCAGCGCTTGAGTGGTCTAAGGACACAAAACAATCGGCGGCTATGCCGGCCCTGGCAGATGACCCCGAACTCCTCAATGACTTCGTGACGGAGTCTAGGGAACACCTGGAATCGATTGAGTCTCAGGTGTTGACACTCGAGCGAGATCCTTCGAATACGGAAGCGCTTCACTCTGTTTTCCGTAGTTTCCACACGATCAAGGGACTCGCTGGATTCCTGGGTTTCGAGATTATTCAGCAGTTCACGCACGAGGTCGAAACTGTTCTCGATCTTGCGCGCAACGGAAATCTTGCAGTAACCGAAGAGGCTATCGATCTGATCCTCGAGAGCAAGGATTATGTCTCCGCGTGGCTCAGAAGTCTCGATGTATCCGCGGGGGATGCGCGGCCGGCGCCCCCGGCTGAGGATCGCGTCCTGCTTGCTCGAATTCAAAGGTTAATCGACGGAGATCAGGCAGTTGCTGCGCCGACGGCTGGTCCCGCCGCAGTTCCTGAACCTAGCGCCGCCAGTGCAGCGCCCGGCGCAGGTTCACAGAATGCGAAAGTGGCGGCGCGATCCGTAAAAGTAGACACAGAGAAGCTTGATCACCTCGTCGACATGGTGGGCGAGATGGTAATCGCGCAGTCCCTGGTGAGACACGATCCCGACATGAAGATCGAGGGCAACAGCCGTGTCGGGCGCAATCTTTCCCAATTGGCTCGGATCACGGACGAAGTGCAGCGCACTGCAATGGCGATGCGCATGGTTCCTGTCGGACCGCTCTTTCAAAAGATGGTCCGGCTGGTGCGCGACCTTAGTCGTAAGTTCGGAAAGCAGATTCGAGTCGAAACTGCCGGAGAAGACGTAGACTTCGATCGAAACATCGTCGAGGAGCTTGCCGATCCGTTGATGCACATGATCCGGAATGCCGTCGATCACGGCATCGAGAACCCTGCCGAAAGAACTGCCGCGGGGAAGGACGCTACCGCATGCGTGACGTTGCGCGCTTTCCATCGTTCAGGCCATATCGTTATCGAGGTTTCCGATGACGGACGTGGAATTAATCGCGCGAAGGTGATCGAGCGCGCACGCAAGAACGGATTGATCGCGGCGAATGCTCAAGTTACTGATGCCGAATGCCATAGTCTGATTTTTCAGCCGGGATTCTCGACGGCCGAAAAAGTGAGCGATGTCTCCGGAAGAGGCGTCGGCATGGATGTCGTTCGCAAGCAGATTCTGAAGCTTCGGGGAAGCGTTGAGTTGCAGTCCACAGAAGGCAAGGGAACGGTGTTCTCGCTTCGGCTGCCTCTTACCTTGGCCATTATCGATGGTTTGATCGTTATGACCGGCGGTGAGAGATACATCCTGCCGCTCGCCTCAATCAAAGAGCTCTTTCGTCCGGCGGTCGGCCAAGTCTCGACGATCGAAGGCCGCGCCGAAGTGGTCTCCGTTCGAGACAAACTCGTCCCTGTGATTCGGCTATATGAGAAGTTCCGAATTCAGCCGCGGACTACGGACGCGCTTGATTCCGTCTTCGTGATGGCAGAGATCGAAGGCGTGTGCTTCTGCATCATGGTGGACGATCTCGTCGGCAAACAAGAGGTTGTAATCAAGAACCTGGGCTCTGCGTTGCGGGACGTCGCGGGTGTCGCCGGAGGCGCGATTCTAGGCGATGGCCGGGTGGGCTTGATCATCGATCTTCAGACGTTGTTCCTGGGCAATCAAAATGCCTGAGACGAATCTTACGACCGGCGTGTTTGAACTGCGCCCGTCAGAGTTTGAGATGATTCGTGACCTCGCAATGCGATCGTTTGGGCTCGACCTCCGCGCGGGCAAGGAACGATTAGTCGCCACCCGACTGGCGCGGCATCTGCGAACCGGTGGCTTTCAGTCGTTCAGGCAATACTATGACCGCGTTAGGGCGGACAGCTCCGGCGAACTCTTGGTAGGTTTGATTGACGCTCTAACGACGAATCACACTGCGTTTTTGCGTGAGCCGGTCCATTTTGATTTTTTGCGCGAGCTGCTTGGAAGCGATTTCAAGGGCAGGCGCAGGATCGATATCTGGACTACCGCCAGCGCGACGGGCGAGGAACCTTACACGTTACTGTTCACAGCTCTGTCGGCTTTCGAATCAACTCTGCCGCCGGACGTTCAAATTCTCGCGTCCGATATCTCCACACGCGCTCTCTCCATCGCAAAAAGAGGTAGCTACACACGCGAGCGTTTGGCGGCGCTGCCAGGGGCGTGGATCAGCCGGTTCTTTCAAGCCGATGCGGGCAACCTGCAGGTGAAGGCGGACCTCCGGTCCCGCATTACTTTTCAGCGAATCAATTTGATTGAGACCCTGCCCGTCAATATGACCTTTCCGGTTATCTTCTGCCGCAACGTCATGATCTATTTCAATAAGGCGACGCAGGAAGATCTGGTAAACAGGTTGGCCAACAAACTGGAACCGGGCGGTTATCTATTTGTGGGACATTCGGAGAGCCTGAGCGGCATCAATCATCC
>Ga0190275_10001179_pt1 | contig 19854 bp, 19 predicted proteins | sample Popmic550T_FD_133745 | JGI IMG/M metagenome (GOLD analysis project Ga0190275, IMG submission 133745) | Populus adjacent soil microbial communities from riparian zone of Yellowstone River, Montana, USA - 550 T | ecosystem: Environmental > Terrestrial > Soil > Riparian zone > Trees stand | place...
AGTCGCCGTTCGTGATGCTTAGCCCGTTCGCGCCTGTGATGCTGCGTGTCGCCCACTTTATCCCCGCGGCCTGAGTCGCGTCGGCCACGAGCGTCTGCCCGTTCGATCCGCCTCCGACTCGGACATTGGTGGAACCGTCATGGGCGATAAGGTCACCCTTGGTCGTTCCGGGCAAGCTGATCGTTGCAGGGCTACCTGTGGCCCAGTCTCCGTTTGTGACGCCTAGCCCGTTCGCGCCTGCGATGGCCCGCGTTGCCCACTTCATCCCCGCAGCCTGAGTTGCGTCCGCAACGAGCGTCTGCCCGTTTGACCCGCCTCCGACCCTAACATTGGTGGAACCGTCATGGGCGATAAGGTCACCCTTGGTCGTTCCGGGCAAGCTGATCGTTGCAGGACTACTCGTGGCCCAGTCGCCATTCGCGATGTTGAGGCCGTTTGCGCCTGCGATGCTGCGTGCGGTCCACTTCATCCCCGCAGCCTGAGTCGCGTCCGCCACAAGCGTCTGCCCGTCCGACCCACTGCCAAGTCTTGTGTTTCCCGTACCGTCATGCACAACAAGGTCGCCTTTAGTACTGCCCGGCATGGAGATAGTGGGATTTCCTGACACACCACTCCCATTATTAACCGTTATCCCGTTCGTGCCTGTGATCGTCCGCGCCGCCGTAATGCCGGACGGACCTGTCTGCACGACCAAACCGGTGGCGGTCGTATCCTGAAGGCCCGTAGTGCTAGTGGAGGGAATTCCTTCCTGCACCCAGTCACCTACGATTGAATTGAACTGTAAAGAGATCTGGCCTTTGGGACGGATCGTCACCCGGGATGCGATCAACTGCAAATTGCTTGATGGCAGTGTGGCCTGATCTTGCAGTGTGATAGGCGAAGAGCCGACATTTACGATTACGCACACTTGTCCGTTCACACCATCGGGAATGGTACGGGTGCTTGCCAGCGTTAAGGCCGCAGCCGAACTGATGGCGATTGTCCGCCGGTCACATGTAATCGAAGCCAATGTCGAACCGAGCGTCTGGGTTGTCGAAGCGGGAAAATACTGATGCCCGGTCCAGGTGTTGTTTCCTCCTAGTTCGGCCATGACGGTCCCGTCTGCTACCAATTGCGCTCCGTCGTCTGTAAATCCCCGTAATCTCCTCCAGGATGCTGAGGTTCCGTTGCTCCCCAAAAGTCTCCCCGCATTGCTCGATTGAGTGGGCAGGGAATCACCGCTACCGGATCCGACGGTCCAGATGTTGGTTGCAGTGCAGAAGTACAGGTTTTGTCCGGGGGCTGCATTGGCTTTGTAAAAAGTTTGGCCGATGGTGCAGATCGACGGCAGCACGGTCCCTACCGGAAACGGGCTTGTAGAGGAAGCGGCCGAGAAATCAATATTCCTCACTTGAGAGCGCATGTCCAGTTTCGTCTGTCCGGTTAAGATGGAACACACCATAGCTAAGACCAGTACGGCAGCACTTATGGCCGTAGGCCTACAGAAAACTTTCATTGTAATTATCCTTTGATTGGGTTGCAGCACGTGGCTGCGTAAGTCGGCATGTGGCAGGCCTCGGCCTGTTCCCATGCGCTAAGTGAATGATTAAGCGCCTATAACTTTGCTAGTGATCGGTGAGCCGCTGGTTTCCGACGCGCGAATTGGGCGAGGAACAGCGTCGTAGCTTGGTCCTCGCCGGGAATGGCGGTGATTTTGGCGGCGTTAATCATTGTGCTTTCTCCTGGAACGCAAAAAGGGAGCCCGATTAGGGGCTCCCTTGTTTTTATTGTTGCATGTGGTGTCAAGTTTTATGTCTGTAACTTGTTGAAAAGCGGTGACAATTGGCGTGTGAACGATATTTTGCAGAGGAACGAAACGGGTTAAAAATCCTGCGAACTCGGCCTGAGACGATAGGATTAAACTGCCGCAACCGGTTGAGTGCGGCCAGTTGACATTCGAATGAGCAGGCAAACACGCATCCGGGTTCTTCTAATCGCGCCTTCGATGAAGATTGTTGGCGGCCACAGCATCCAGGCAGATCGTTTACTGCGCGCTTTTGCGGGGGATACGCAGATTGAGATGCGACTGCGGCCGATCGATCCGAAACTCCCGTTGTTCATCCGGAGCATTCCGTATATCCGAACGGCTGTCAATGCTCCTGTGTACTATGCGGGCCTAGTAAAGGATATTGCCGCCGCGGATGTGGTTCATGCGTTTACGTCCTCATTTTGGGGATATACGCTATGGATCCTCCCGGCCGTCCTGCTGTCGCGCAGCTTCGGCCGGAAGATCGTTGTTAACTACCATGACGGGCGCGCGGAACACCATCTGCGAGACTGGCCCTCCGCCACTTTGACGCTCCGACGCGCAGACGCGATCGCCGTTCCCTCGCCATACCTGGTGGATGTATTTGCCAAGTTCGGATTTAAGGCCGAAGCGATCTCAAACGCAATCGATCTGCAGGCGTTCCGGTATCGAGAGCGCGCAACTGTGCGTCCAGTGTTCCTGACGAATCGAGGGATGGAGGAGTTATATAACGTCGATTGCACGCTCCGGGCATTTCGGCTGGTGCAGGATCGGTATCCGGCCGCGCAGTTCGTGGTTGGCAACGACGGCCCGCTAAGGAGAGAACTCGAGGCGCTTGCGCGAGATCTCGGGTTAAAGAATCTGACGTTTACGGGCGCAGTTTCCCAAAGTCGTATGGCGGAGATGTACGATCAAGCCGATATCTACGTTATGAGTCCGCGGATTGACAATATGCCGCTTACAGTACTGGAGTGCTTCGCATCCGGGGTGTCTGTGGTGTCGACGGATGCAGGCGGGGTTCCGTATATTGCAGGGCACGAACGGAACGCTTTGCTCGTGCCGTGCGGATCGCCCGAAGCGCTGGCAAACGCCTGCTTCCGGCTGCTTGAAGAGCCAGGTCTCGCATCAAGTCTAACGCGGGAAGGATATAACGACTGCGTGGAGCGCTATAGCGTACCTTCGGTGCGTGAACAGTGGCGGGGACTTTACCGTAGATTGTTGGCAATTCGGGCTGAGTCAGCGTAAGTCACGTTATACTTCATATACTTCACAAGGAGATACAGTTTACAAGTATGGATAGCACGGCAGGTACGCAACACGCGCCGTCAGCGCATTTCACCGCGCTGTTCAGTGGAATTCAGGCAAAAACGGCGCGGGTCGGCGTCGTTGGATTGGGTTATGTTGGCCTGCCACTGGCAGTGGAGTATGCAAAAGCGGGTTATACGGTCACGGGCATTGACCTCCAGAATTCCAAGGTGGACGCGCTGAATCGCGGAGAATCCTACATTCAGGACGTGCCGACGGAGGAAGTAGCCGGGTTTGTGACGCAAGGCAAGCTATCGGCGACCACGGATTTTAGTATTATCCGCGAATTGGATACGGTGAATATCTGTGTACCTACTCCTTTACGGAAAACGAAAGATCCGGACATGAGCTATATCGTGTCGGCGTGTGAGGAAATTGCGAAGTATTTTCATCCCGGAATGCTGGTCATTTTGGAATCGACCACATACCCTGGGACGACTGACGAGCTGGTGCGGCCGATGCTGGAGAAATCGGGACTACGCGTCGGGGAAGATTTCTTTTTATGCTTTTCGCCCGAGCGTGTGGATCCGGGCAACGAGAAGTTCCAGACCAAGAACATCCCGAAGGTGGTTGGCGGAACGACGCCGGCGTGTACGGAGATGGGCCGGCTGTTCTATTCGCAGGCGTTGGACACAGTGGTTGGCGTGAGTTCGACGCAGGTCGCCGAAATGGTGAAGTTGCTCGAGAACACATTTCGAATGATCAACATTGGGTTGGTAAACGAGCTGGCCGTGATGTGCGAGCGACTGGGGATTAATGTTTGGGAAGTGATCGACGCGGCGGCCACGAAGCCGTTTGGCTTCATGCCGTTCTACCCGGGTCCGGGGCTGGGCGGCCACTGCATTCCAATCGATCCGTTCTATCTGTCGTGGAAGAGCAAGCAGGCGGGGATCGAGGCGCGCTTTATTGAATTGGCGGGGTATATCAATGGCCAGATGCCACATTTTGTTGTGGAAAAAATCCAGAATGCCTTAAATGATCGCTCAAAAGCACTACGAGGGTCGCGCATTCATATTGCCGGTGTAGCATATAAGCGCGATATCGACGACGTTCGGGAGTCGCCCGCGCTGGATATCATCCATTTGCTGACGCAGCGCGGAGCGCAGATTACGTACTCAGATCCGTATGTGCCTTCAGTGCGGCTGGATGGGCTCGATTTACGGTCGGAAGATCTGCAGACCGCGGTGAAAACTGCCGATTGTGTAGTGGTGGTAACTGACCACAAGGCAGTCGACTATGACAGTCTAGTACGAGATGCGGCCTTAATCGTGGATACGCGAAACGCTTTGAAGCGCTTCCAATCCCCAAACATTGTACGTCTGTAGTCGCATATTACGATAGGGCAGATGTCGTCACACGCAGTTGAAGTCGCGCGGGGAGAGCGTTTCGAGTTCGGTAAGAACTGGGCGCGGTTTCTTTCGACGCTCGACGATGCGAAGATCGCGAAGGCGGAGCAATCGTTACGTGACATGCTCGAAGTGCAGGATCTTCGCGGAAAGCGGTTTCTAGACATCGGCTCCGGCAGCGGATTGTTCAGCTTGGCTGCGCGGCGGCTGGGCGCAACGGTCCATTCTTTCGATTACGACCCTCATTCGGTCGGGTGTACACAGGAATTACGGCGTCGTTATTTTCCAAATAGCCCGGATTGGGTGGTGGAGCAGGGGTCTGCCCTGGATCGTGATTTTGTCCAATCCCTGGGCAAGTTCGACATTGTGTACTCGTGGGGAGTGCTGCACCACACGGGCAACATGTGGCTGGGTCTGGAAAATGCCGAGCTGGCTGTGGCGCCCGGCGGCAAGCTGTTTGTAGCCATCTACAACGACACGGGTTCGCAAGCGCGGCGGTGGCATTGGATTAAAAAGACATACAACCAGCTCCCCAAACCTTTGCAATCGCCGTTTGCGGCCATTGTCAGCGCGCCGGAGGAATTGAAGCGGTTAGGTCGTGGAATTTTGACGGGGAAACCTGGTCAGTGTTTTCACGAATGGAAAGAATACGGCAATAAACGGGGGATGAATTTGTGGTACGACATCCTCGATTGGGTTGGCGGATATCCGTACGAAGTAGCGACTCCGGATGAGATGTTCGACTTCTACAAGGCGCGCGGATACACTCTGACGAAGCTGCGGTGCGGCGGTGTGGGGCTGGGCTGCAACGAGTTCGTGTTTGTGAAGAAGGCGATCTGACTCGGCAGTTTGCCCCACCAGTTCTGTGGTCATAAATCATTGAAATCAAAAGGTCCATCACATTGGCTGCGGCCGTGAGCGAAGCGGTAAAACCGGCCGCGCAAACGGACAGGGCGCGATTTCTCCTAAATGTTATTTGGGGCTGGGGTGGCGTTGCCGTGAATATGGCGGTTGCGTTTATCCTGTCGCCAATTATTGTCCGCAAACTAGGTGTGGAGCGGTACGGCGTTTGGATCCTGCTGTTCTCGACAATGGATTACCTGCGCATGCTCGACTTCGGCTTTCGGGCGGCCGTTGTGAATGGCTGCGCACGTTTCAGGGCGTGCGAGGATTGGGAGGGCGTGAACCGGACGGTGTCGCCGGCCATGCTGTACTTCCTGACGATCGGGGTGGTTTCTTGTGTGGCGGCGATCCTGCTCCGCGATTTGGCGCTGACCTTCTTTAATATTCCAGCGGGGCTCCAGGTTGAATCGCGGACCCTGATTGTCATCATTGCAATTTCGGTTTCCTTGCGGCTGATTCTGGCGCCACTCACAGCCACGCTCGAAGGATTCCAGCGGTTCGATCTGGTAAACCGCGCGTATATATCCGCGCTGCTGTTCCGGTCGATTGGTTCGCTGGTGGTTTTGGTTCTCGGGTACGGCCTGGTGGAAATGGGCTATGTGCTTCTGGTGGGCCAAATTGGTGAGAACGCGATGACGATAGCCGGCGTAAAGCGCGTTTTCCCCTCATTTCATGTCTCCCCGTCACTGGTGCAACGCGAGGCAATGCTCTCCCTATTTCGCTACGGCCGCTACTCGGCGCTAATGGGAGTGGCGAGTTTGGTGACGATTCAGGTACCCACGACGGTTCTTGGCTACTTCCACGGACCAGCCGCTATCGCGTTCTTTAATTTGCCATTCCGACTGTTGATGTACAGCACGGAAGCATTTGCCAAAGTAGCCGACGTGACTTCGTCGGTGACGGCGGGGGTGGAGGCAAAGCGGGAAATCGTGTGGAGGATTGCCGTGGTTACAAACCGGCATTGTTTCACGCTGTTTATGCCCGCTGCGATATTTCTATGGATGTTCGGCAGCGAGCTTTTGACTGTATGGTATTCGCCGCAGGTCGGCGGCAATAGTGGCCCGTTGCTGCCGGTTCTGGTGTTTGCGTTCTTGTTTGCGGTTGCGGGGCAATATAATGCCGGCGCGGTTTTAATCGGGCAGGGGAGACATGCGCTGTACGCGTACGGGATGGTGGTGGAAGTAATTGCGTCGGCGGCGCTGTTGTTTGTATTTGTGCCGAGGTATGGCCCGTTAGGCGCAGCGTGGGTAGTTATGGCGACTGTGGTTGCAATACGCTGCATATTTTTGTCGATTTTAATGTGCCGGTTGAATAAGTTCCCGTGGCTCAAATACATTTCAGCTATCTACACAGCGCCGTTGATGGCCAGCCTGCCAGTACTCCCGGCTGCTGCCGCGTTACGCGCTTTTGTGTGGCCGGGCCGGAATTGGTTTGAGTTAATTGCGGCAGGCGCCGTGATTTCCCTGATTTATTTCGGGACCGCATTTTTTTCCGTACTTGAGCCGGGACATCGAGCCGATTTGTTGGGACGGGTCCGCCGACTCGGTTTGTTACCCTAAAGTCCAAAGCGTCACGTATGAAATTGCACTCCGATCGAGCGCGTGAAGTGGTTTCCTTTCTTCAACATGTCGACGATCCGCTGCGCACGGCCGCAGCGATTGCGGCTAAGGAGCCCGACGCGGCGGAAAAGGTCGAGATCATTGCCGCAGCGGCAGCAAATTTTGGAGACCGGATAAATGCGCGGTCGCTGCAGGCGCTGGCGCGACAGGCGAGGGACATCGCAAAAGGCACGGGCGCCGACGCGGCGGTCGAGCGGTTGCTTGGCATATCGACGGTGGCTGCGCAGTGGATGGCAGCGCTGATGTTGGAAGCTTTCGCGCAGCATGCGCGAGCCGCCGAGGTTCTGCAGGCAATAAAGGACGTGACATGGCGCGAAGAACGTGCGCTGCGACTACAAGCGCTGGCACGGAATCTGATCCGCGAGGGACGCGTGCAGGATGCGTGGGCTCCGCTGCAGCAGGCCGCTAAGGCGGCCGAAGCAAGACAAACGCTGGTAGGCGTCGGGCAGCTGCTGAAGGAAGCGTCGCGGACGGAGCAACCGCCGGCGCGCGCTGTGCGACGCGTCGCTTTGGTGGGCACAGGGACGCTTTCGTTCTGGGCCGAGGCTTTGAAACCGGCGCTCTACGGGGCGGGCGTTTGGGCGGAGGTGTTCGCTGGCGAGTTCGGGCAGTATCAGCAGGAGATTGTTGATCCGGAGTCCGGAATGGCGAAATTCCGGCCGGATGTTATCGTGATCGCGGTAGATTATCGGGCGCTTGGTCTGGTGGATGTATTTTCGGATCCCGATGCGGCTGTGGAGGGGATCGTGGCGCAATTCCGTGGCTTATGGACTGCGTGCCAGGAGCGATTCGGAGCTGCGGTTGTTCAGTTCAATTTTGAAATTCCGGAAATCGATCCGTTTGGCCGTTTGAGCGCGGCGGTCGCGGGCGGAAGGTCGCGTGTCCTGCAGCAGGTCAATCTTCAACTTTGGGATGTGGCACAGCGGGCGAACGTGGCCGTCTTCGACATGAATGAAGCCGCTGCAGAGTATGGGAAGCAACGCTGGAATGACGCGGGAATGTGGATCGCGGCAAAGCAGTACCCTGCGGCAGAGGCGCTTCCGTCGCTTGCCAGACGGCTGGCATCGTTGGTGCGAGCAGCCTGCGGGTTGACTTCAAAGTGTCTGGTACTGGATTTGGATGGCACGCTTTGGGGCGGTGTCATTGGTGAGGATGGCTTGGCCGGGATCCGGTTGGGCGGTGATCCCGAAGGCGAAGCTTACACGGCGTTCCAGCGTTACGTACAGGCGCTGCGGCGAAGGGGTATTCCGCTGGCAGTGTGCTCGAAAAACAACGAAGCCGACGCGCTGTCAGTGTTCCGCGAACATCCGGAAACGGTGCTGCGGGAAGACGATTTCGCGGTATTCCTGGCGAATTGGGAGCCGAAGCCGGATAACCTGCGGCGGGTTGCGTCGATGCTGAACATCGGCATCGACAGCCTGGTGTTTCTGGACGACAACCCGATGGAACGGAACTTCATCCGCAAGGAATTGCCAGAAGTGGAAGTTCCGGAGCTGCCGGACGATCCTGCGTTATACGCAGAGGTGCTGCATCGAACTTATCTGTTCGAATCGCTTACGTTTACAGAAGAAGACCAGCGCCGTGCGGACAGTTACCGCGAGAATGCGCAACGGTCGCAACTGGCGGCGGGCAGCGCGAATCTTGACGATTACCTTGCTGGCTTGGGGATGAAGCTGGAATTGCAGGCTTTCGATGAACTGAACCTGCCGCGCATTGTCCAGTTGATCAACAAGACGAACCAGTTCAACTTGACGACGCGCCGGGCTACAGCAGCCGATGCAGTGAACTGGATGAGGGACGGGAACTGCTACACGCAGGCGATGCGACTGCGCGACCGGTTTGGTGACAGCGGCATCACCGGGATACTCGTCGCATTGCATGAAGGCGATGTTGTTCGCATCGATAACTGGCTGATGAGCTGCCGTGTCTTGGGGCGGCGGATTGAAAATGCGATGCTCGCGTCCGTGATGGACTTTGCAAATCATGTGGGCGCCCGCGCCATTGCCGGCGAGTACGTGCCGACCGCAAAGAACGAGCAAGTGAAAGATCTGTACGACCGCTTAGGATTCGCGCGTATTCAGGATCGCGGTGATGGATCCGTGGTGTACGAGCTGCGTTTGGATACCAGCGCCCGGCCAGCCACTCAGTGGTTTGAGGTTGAGGACTCGACAGTAACGAATGCGCCGCAGAATCAGAGCGTGACAGTTTAGCCAAGTGGGAGGATGCAACGGGATGAGTGCAATCGAAGATCGCGTATCGGCGGTGTTCCGTGAGTTTTTCGGCGATGATGCGCGGGAACTCAAAGACGAGACTACCTTTGCCGACATTTCAGGCTGGGATAGTATTGCTCACGTGAATCTGATCAACGCGCTCGAAGCGGAATTCGACACGAAGTTCAGTGTTCGCGATGTGATGAAAATGAATAGTGTCGGCGCGATCCGGAGTGTAGTGACTGCGAGAGCCGGCGGCTAGCTATAGCTAGGTGGTGACAACAAACTGAGTTTCTCAGGCGCGCCATCTCTCGTTTACGCTAGTCCCCATGTCCTTGCTCTCACCGGCGCCGCCGCCCGAGGCCCAACCACAATGAATCCCGCGCCGGACACAACCGCACAGCTTCCCCCGGCTGCCAAAGCTTTGGGAGACGGTCTGCTCGCCGTATCAGCGTCCTCGGGACTTCCTCTGCTCCAGCAGCAGGCCGAAGAGTTCGTTCGCGCGGCCAAAGCGTCCTCCACCCTCCGCGCCTACCGTTCTGATTGGGCGCATTTCACGCGTTGGTGTGAGCAGCATAGTCTGTGTCCCCTTCCGGCCAGCGCCGAAACCGTCGCTCTCTACCTGACCGCGCTGGCGGCGACGCACCGGCCGGCCACGTTAACCCGGCGCTTGACGGCCCTCACCAAGGCACATCAGATTGCCGGACAGCCGTCGCCCGCCACCATGCAGCAACCGGCGGTCAGCGAAACTTTGAAAGGAATTCGCCGCACGCTGGGGACGGCGCAACAGAGGAAAGCTCCCTTGCTGACGGCCGATGTCCGGCAAATGGTGGCGGCTCTGCCCGACACCCTGGCCGGGCGCCGCGATCGGGCCATCTTACTCCTCGGCTTTGCCGGCGGTTTTCGCCGTTCCGAACTGGCCGCCCTCGATGTCGGCGATGTTCTGCCGACGGCCGACGGCGTCATTATCAAACTGCGGCGTTCCAAAACCGATCCGGAGGGGAAGGGAAGAGACGTAGGCATTCCCTATGGCTCCACGTTGTCGACTTGTCCAGTACGAGCGCTGGCCGTCTGGCAGAACGCCGCCAACCTCGCCGAAGGAGGGTTGTTTCGAGGGATTGATCGTCATGGGCACGTAGATTCGATTCGCCTGCACAAAGATTCCGTGGGCCGGATTGTCAAGCGCACCGCCGCCGCGGCCGGACTCGACGCCAGGCAGTATGCCGGCCATTCGCTCCGCGCTGGTCTCGCCACCCAGGCCTACCTGAATGGAGCCGGCGAACTCGCCATCATGCGCCAAACCGGCCACCGTTCGCTCGAAATGGTCCGCCGCTACATTCGCGACGGGTCTTTGTTCCGAGAAAACCCGGCAGCAAAATTGGGGCTATGAAGCGGGCATGTGCGAGGGCGAAACCATGTCTGATAGCGAAACGTTATCGCAGGCGGCGCCTCGGGGATGGACTGGCATAGGCAAAGAGGGACGCGTGTCCTGGCGCGGTGGAATGCACGGCTTATCAGCTACGTTCCGGCTCTAGCGGCGCTGAGTGTAGTCGCCGGCGGGGGCGGGGAGGCGACTACAACACGGTGCCCCCCAAGCCAAGGGCCGGTCAAGTTGTTTATTGTGGGAATGTACGTCAAAACTGACGTACACCTATTAGTATAGCAGACCCGAAGCCTCGTGTGGGGCAGGTTTTGGGCAAAACGGAAGACTGCGCCAAACTTTATTCATGGCCCGGGCCCGGTCCCGCTGAGCAACGCGGCAAGCGCCTCCAGATCCTCGCCGGCGATGCGTACTAATTCATACAACCGCCCCAACAACTCCCCTCCGTCGGCAAACTGGACCTCTAAAACCCTAGGCCGAACAATGTGCATGCCAGTGGGCAGGGAAGTGGAAAGCGCCGGACCGTGCCCGTGCCGAGCTGGGTGAAGGCTTCAATCGAGGAGTGGATGATTGCGGCTGGGATTTCTTCCGGATGTGTGTTTCGAGCGATCAACAAGGGTGGCCGGGTTTATGGGGATGGAGTAACGGCGAATGTGATTTGGTCCATCGTCCAGGGCTAGGCGGCCGAGATCGGTGTGCCCAAACTGGCCGCGCATGATTTGCGTAGGACTTGCGCGAAATTATGTGAGTTGCGGGCGGGGATTTGGAGCAGATTCAACTGCTGCTGGGACACGCTTCGATTGCTACTACAGAGAGGTACTTGGGAAGTAGGTTGGATCTGACGAATGCGGTCAATGATGACTTGGGACTGGAAGTGGGCTCAGTCAGCAACGCCGAGACTAACGTTTCTCGGCCTTTGCTTCCAGACCGAGGACATACTGCTCCGATACGATTCCGCCCAAAGTTGCGCCACCAAACTGAACATTATACGCGGTGCCGCGGTGAGCATCGAGATGCTCCGGCTAATCGCGTTCATACCACTGCCGCAGTTCCTCGGCCGGCGGCGTATTATCGACGGCTGGCTGAATATCAGCCGCGAAGTTCCGCATTATCTCCAGCAATTCGTACTCACGGCCTAAACGGGCATACAGTTCCAAGCCGGACAGAAGGACAGCCATGGGCTCGTCCTGCCGCGCGCGTGCTTGTACGATCAGGTCCCGAAGAGAGGTGAGAGTTTCCGGAAGGGTCGGGCGCTCCATCAGGGACGACCTCGATATGAGTATACAGGCATCAGATTTTCTTCGGCAAGACTTGCAGATAACAATCACTTTTGGTATATTCAGGTCAGAGAGCAACGCTCTCCACCCATTTAAGCGATTGGAGGTCACGATTGTATGTTTAGTACCATGCTTTCTTCTGACGTCCGGCAGACCCTCGATCAGTTCCGGCGCTCTGTGGATCGCTTGTTTGACGAAGCTTACACGGGAACGCAAAATGGCACTCAGCGTCCGCAAGACTGGAGCTTCAGCCCGGTCATGGAGACGGCCTGGACGGATAATGAGGTTCACCTGCGGGCGATCCTACCCGGTGTATCGGAGAAGGACATCAACGTCAATGTTCAGGGTAACCAGCTCGTCATTCAGGGCGAACGCCGGAAGCCCGAGCACTTCGAGAAGAATTCCTGGATTCAGCTGAGCTACGGCAAGTTTCAGACGGCTGTCAGCCTGCCGAACGGATTGAACCTCGACCAGGTGAACTGCCGCCTCCACGACGGGGTACTCGACATCCGTATCCCGGTTGCGGAAACAATGAAACCACGTCAGATTCAGATCCAGTTAGGGGATGAGCGCAAATCCCTTCACGGCTGATTCACAACTATAGTTTGGAATGATTACCGCCGGTTGACTCCGGCGGTTTTCTTTGTGGCACTTTTCACTGTCCCCGCGCCACACCTTCCTGGATTGTTCGCGCTGGAGACGGATACTGGAGCCTGCCTCCAAACACCCACAAGTCATCACAGCTGTGCTCTTCTTCTGCACCACTTCTATTTCCCGATCGCCGTCAGCTCCTGAGACAATTCATACCTGTGGCGAGTCGCCTGGTGAAGCTAAAACGAGCTTTCTCTCCTCCATTAGATAAAACCTGATAACGCCAATACCATTTCGTCCCAGCTGATAAGGCGCTTGTGAACGTACCGTCGAAAGTCTTCAATCGTGCGCAGGTAACAACGAACGTATACAACCCCGCCCTTGCTATGACTGGGGATGCCTGAGATATTGCGAAGAGATGAACCCATACAATGCGCTCTTTTGCTATGAGGCATGTAAAACCATGCTCTCCCTCGGAGCGGCCCGAAATGGGTTATGCTCCGGTCTGAAGAGGCCTGAAAAAACTGGCGTCGCCTACTCAAGAGATGAGCCTCCGTCCGTACCTTGGTCGGTCAAATGAAACTGACGTCGTTGCGGGTTCCCCGTAGCGCCGGAACAAAAGTGATGCTCGCCGGTCCCATATTCCCCCCGCGGTCGCCCTTGGGCACTGGCAAGCCCGGCTGCTTTGCCCGTGCGGCGACGCCCGCCCTTTCTCGCGCAGAAATCATTGCGGATTGTGCTCCCGCTGTTACTGGCAGGAAAACCATGTATCGTCCTTTCGCCGGTTCCTCGCGACCCCTGAGGGCCGGGCATGGCTCGTCGGGACAACGCTTGTTCCTCTCTTATAACGTGACCAACTCTTAATCCATCACATTCAGCATGCAGCAAACAGCCCTTCATAGGCGTCTTGGCGGCCGTAAGACAACCCTCACCGCATCGGTGATGGTGACCCGAGTTCGCTTGTTATAGAAACGATAGGCAATGGCGAAACTCGCACGCAGTCCGGGTCGTCTTACGGCGCAGGGTCATTAAAGGCCCCGAATTCGCGGCTATGCGTGTGCGTCACGAATGGCAGCGATTGCCAATAGCTGCCATACTCCTAATCTTCGTCGCTGCAGTCGTGGCTCCGCGGCTCCGCTATCGTGTGCAGAATGCTGGCAGCCGTACGCGCATGGTGCGACCCTTACGTCTTGACGATGTCACGCACAATATCACGCTCGGTTCGAACAACCTTGCAATTGGCGTCGGCGCTGGCGAGCAGCCTGTTCGTAGTCCAGAATTTTATCTACTGCCGCTGCGCGGCGAAGAAGACCCACATCTCTTGGCCGCTGCCGGTACGGCGGCTGTCGGGCTTCTGGCCCGAGTTCCTGCAAATAAGCCTAGCGCCACATCTGGCCGTGCTCCTCCTCGTTTTTCTTGCTGACCTCTTCGTCGATTAAAAAAATTTCCTTTTAAGTAGCTCGAACGATGTTTGTGTGTCCATTGGAGGATCTGCAAAATGGAGCGAATACTCGAAGGTATATGCAAGTTTAAACGCGAGGTTTTCCCGCGAGAACGAGAATTGTTTCAACACCTGGCAAATCGGCAGAACCCGGAAGTGTTGTTCATCACATGCGCCGATTCGCGGATTGTTCCCGACCTCATCACTCAGTGCAAACCGGGAGACCTATTCATCTGTCGCAACGCGGGCAACATGGTGCCACCCTACGGCGAAGTACATGGGGGTGTGTCCGCGACCATTGAGTACTCGGTAGATGTACTCGGCGTCAGGCACATCATCGTGTGCGGACATACGGATTGCGGAGCCATGAAAGGTGTGATGTACCCGGACAAGGTAGCGCATCTGCCGGCAGTCAGGACTTGGCTCAACCATGGCGAGGTCGCGCGCCGTGTCGTTCAAGCCAACTATGGCGATTTGCCGGAGGACCAGAAACTCGCTGCGTTGATTGAGTCCAATGTCGTCGCGCAAATCGCGCACTTGCGGACGCATCCTTCGGTCGCAGCCCGGCTTGCGCGCGGAGAACTGCTTTTGCACGGGTGGGTGTACGACATCGGTAATGGCCACATAACGGCATGGGATCGATCTAAGTCACTGTTCGTCCCCATCGAAGAGTACCGTCTGGAGCGGGCGGATGCGCAGTCGTTGTGGCAGCGCGCCGGCTCCAGCTAAGGAGGCGTTATGCGGAACCATGTAAACGACGTAATCGCTTCAATTATTGTGTTTTTGGTTGCCCTGCCGCTCTGCATGGGCATTTCCATCGCATCCGGGGTTCCGCCCGCCCTCGGTCTGATTACCGGTATTATCGGTGGCATTGTTGTGGGTTCACTCTCGGGCGCGCCGCTGCAGGTAAGCGGACCGGCGGCGGGTCTCACCGTACTTGTCTTCGAAATTGTTCGCAGTCACGGTGTGGTTGCTCTCGGTCCAGTCGTGCTGCTTGCAGGACTGATCCAGTTCGTTGCCGGGCGGATGAAGGTCGGGGCGTGGTTCCGAGCAATGTCGCCAGCCGTGATCTACGGCATGCTTGCAGGTATCGGCATACTGATTCTGGCGAGCCAATTCCACGTGATGCTGGACGATAAACCGAAGGGGTCCGGGATCCAGAATCTGTTATCGATTCCCACTGCAATCGTGGATGGCGTGTTCCCGCTCGACGGCAGCCGGCACGAGATTGCGGCGTTTCTCGGCTTACTCACTATTGGGACGCTGCTCGCGTGGGACAAGTTTAAGAGAGGCCGCTTCAAGTTCATTCCCGGCGCCCTGGTTGGCATTGTGACGGCTGCCGGGGTTGCAGTATCACTCCGGTTACCTGTGCAATATGTTCATGTGCCTGACGATCTCCTGCAGGCCGCATCCCTTCCCGGCGCCAGCACATTCAACGTGCTTGCGGATCCATCGGTCGTGCTGTCCGCGATGGCGCTTGCTTTCATTGCGAGCGCGGAAACATTGCTGTGCGCCACGGCCGTGGACCGTCTTCAGACGCTCCATCGCACAGACTACGACCGCGAACTCACTGCGCAAGGAGTCGGGAACTTGCTGTGCGGCGTATTAGGGGCGCTGCCGATGACGGGCGTCATTGTACGCAGTTCGGCAAACGTCCAAGCCGGTGCCCGGACGCGGCTCTCAGCCATTCTCCACGGCGTGTACCTGCTAGTGTTTGTGACGATGGTTCCGGGGGTTCTCCGCAACATTCCGACGGCTGCGCTGGGCGCTATTCTGGTCTTCACCGGTGTTAAGCTCGTCGATCTGAAGAATGTGCAGCGGCTTAGAACGTACGGGCGTTGGCCGGTGGCCGTGTACGGAGCCACAGTCATCGGTATTGTCTGTACCGACCTGCTCACGGGTGTTCTGACCGGCATCTTTCTTGCGGCCGCAAGAGTAATGTACAAAGTCACGCACTTGCGAGTTGTCACGGTCGAGGACGGAAGCCGCGTCCGGGTGACTTTGATCGGCATTGCCACTTTTGTCCGCCTGCCCAACTTGGCGCATGCGCTCGAAGCTCTAGCGAGTGGGCTGGAGATCCATCTGGACGTTGAACGCCTCGCCTACATTGACGACTCTTGCCTGGATCTGATCAGGTCATGGAAGGAGCAGTATGAGGCGCAGGGAGGTCGCGTGGTTGTGGAATGGGCCGACATGGAAAAGCGCTTTGCGCCCATTCACACTTCACCCGTACTCGTAAGGCCGACGACCGTGTAAATTAAGCAGGATGGCTGTGGGCCTTCCGCGCGGTATCGATCCACCGAAGCGAATGAGCCGGAACGAGCAGACTTAACACGTTTTCCGAAACATCACGAGTGATAATACCCGTTGAAAGAGTAGGGAGCCGGCACATACGCCGACATCGAGTTTGGCCGGTACGGCTTTTTCTCCCGGTGCCGTACTGGGATCGGATGGACCGGCACGAGGATGCGGCCCAGATTCTGGCGCGCGACGGCCACACTGATGAGCTGAAGTACGTCTGGCCATTAGTCCGGGATACGCTGAAGGACTGCACTTGTGTCGTCTCGGGAACGCATCTGGGATTGCGCCTGAACTTCCGCCTCTGCATCTGTTCGGCTTGTACGCCAATGCGCGCCATCGCGTGTTCATGTCGGCCACCGTCACCAACGATACGTTCCCCTCATCAAAGGCCTGGGACTCGCGCCCGAAGTCGTTACAAATCCTCTGCTGTACAAGGACGAGAAATGGTCGGGCGAGAAGATGATCCTGATTCCGTCGCTGATCCATCCCTCGCTCGATCGCGACGCCATCATGAAGGGGTTCGCCAGGACGGTTCCCAAGCGGAAATTGGGGTTGTGGTGCTGACACCAAGCTTCGCTAAGAAGAGTGGAAAAAGCAGGGTGCGTCGGGCGAGGACATGGAAGCCCGATCTGCCACCATCTCGCGAAATCGTTAAGCGGCTGGTGGCCCACCCCGCCTGTCGGACCAGCCGCGTGCTTCAGCGCGCAGGTGGCCGGCCATCGTGGGTTGTACAGAATGGCACGCGGAGGCCTATACCGGCCGGATCCTAATTGATGGCGAAGTATACACGCCGTCAGAGGAACCAAAAAGTTCCTGAAGGTGGGTTGAACCCACTTTCGCCATTCTGGTTCGGCGTCCTCGTGCTCGTACACTTATCATTGGGAAAACAGCTCCATGTAAACCATACGGATCAGCCACAGACACGAGTACGCACGCGGGTTGCGGCGAATTGCTAGCCACCTCTGAGAGCACGCGTTGCGATGCGGGAATGAACCGAAGTGGTGACAACGTCGTAGAACGACGACGTGCGTACCCGGCAACGGAAATCTTATAAGGTCCGTCGAGTAGAGGGCAATCGAGCGTCACACGAATGTGAGACGAGAATTCCCGGCCGACGTGCCAGCTGTCATTGCCGCAAGCGGCACCATGGAAGTGCTCTCCCGTGTCGGCTACGTTGTGCATGGGGCCATCTACCTTGTTATCGGTGCGCTTGCGGCTAGACTGGCGTGGGGAAGCCGAGGCGAGCTGGCGGACCCACCGAGTGTCATTGACATCCTCGACAAACTGCCGGGAGGCGATTTTCTAGTCAGCATGGTTGCTGCTGGTCTGGCGGCGTATGCATTGTGGCGCTTTGTTCAAGCGGTCGCCGATCCTGATTGTCAGGGCAGGACCTTCAAAGGAATCGTAGTGCGAGCCGGCCGAGTGATAAGCGGCATCGGCTACTCTGCGCTCGCTGTCTTCGCTAGTAGACTTGCTGCAGGAAGTACTGAGGAGGCGGGCGACCAAACCTGGGCGTATCGGCTCCTCGCGGAACCCCTCGGAACCGTTGCAGGCGGACTGGTTGCAGTCATTCTACTGTGTGTAGCCACAGACGATGCACGCAAGGCATGCACCACCAAGTTCGGGGAGCGACTGAACCATCACGAAATGAGCGTGCTGCTAACGGCAGTAACCAGGTGTGCCGGAAGTTGGGGTTTTGCAGCACGCGCTGTGATCCTAATCTTTGGTGGAATCTACCTGATGCGAGCAGTGTTCCAAGCAGAGCCACATCGCGCGAAGGGATTCGAGGGAATCCTTGCAGGTCTCTTGCGGCTACCTCACGGAGAATGGGCGCTCGGATTAGTCGCCCTTGGACTTGGAGCGTACGGGCTCTTCATGATTCAGGCGGGAGTCTACCGGCGGCATCCATACTGATGTAGGAGGAGCAACTCGCTGGCGATGACAGAGGCGACCGCATGAGGCACGCCGCGGAACTAAGCATTGCGGAAAAATGGGATACATCATCGAACTCCACAGGTGATTCCGACTCCGGGTGTACAGCAGCCGCCCCGGATTTCCCCTTCGGTCCTTTCCGAGCAAGTCGGAGGCTGGCAACTCAAAACTAAGACTCGCGGCACGTTTGTAGATGCTTCGTAACCGGGCGGTATGGTTAATGCTTTGTGGCCGACGGGGAAGATCAAAACTGCATTCATCGAGGTAAACTACAGCCATGTTGTTTCGAGTAGGCTTTTCACTCGTTTATCTTGCAGCAGCAACTGCGGCCGCGCCATTCTCCTCGCTGTACTTCTTTGGAGACAGCCTTACTGATACTGGCAACGTGCTAAAGGCCACGTCGATACTGAATAATTACACGTTTGGACTTGTTCCCAAGCATCCCACTGCACCCTATGAAGCCGGCCGGTTCACAAATGGACCGGTCTGGGCCGAGCATGTTGCGGCACGCCTCGGCCACTCCTCCGATGCGGCTCCGGGTGGCATGTCGATGGGCGCGTTTGGACAAATTGGTGGTGCCGGAAACAATTTCGCGATCGGTGGAGCGCGCACTGACGAAAGCGGAGCTCTGGGTTTGCTGAATGTCTTGATGCCCACTGGCATGTCGAGGCAGGTAGATTTTTATCTTGACCGTTCAGGTGGTGTTGCTGATCCGGATGGGTTGTACTTCTTCCTGGGCGGCGGGAATGATCTACGTGATGCCGCGAGGATTTCTGACCCGACTCAGCGTATGTTGGCGGCTCAGTCCGCCGGCGCCAACATCGCTTATTCGGTGCGGGACTTGTACTTGGCGGGAGCGCGTCAATTCGTGCTAATCAACTCACCGGATATAGGCCTGATACCTGAGACGATGGGCGACGCTCTCACCGAAGCTGGTACGGACGCGGCTGTACAATTCAACACTTGGTTCGCACTGTATGGGGATTACCTGCGTTATGTGGTGCCGGAATTCTCGCTTGAGTACTTCGATTTGTTCGGCCTACACCATGACTTGATTGCGGAGTATGGCTTGGACGCGGTCCGCCCCTGCAAGTCAACTCCCGACACCTGCGACTCGGCGCTGTTCTTTGACAGTGTACATCCCACTGCGCGGGTGCACGAGATTTTCGGGAATCAGCTCGCCGACCAGATCCTAGGGATAAGTGCGCAACAGAATGACTTTTCTTCTGCTGCACAGACTCCAATACCAGAGCCGTGTACCGCAGTCCTTACTCTAGGTGCGGTTGCCGTGGTAGCACTCACACGTCGGAAGCAATCCTCGACGCAGTAGCCGGCCTTCAACCGACAGTCCAGCTTCTTCTAAAGCTGGCGTAAACCCGGGCAGTGCTTTGAACAGAGAAGTCTGTTCGAGCGTCCACCGTTTCGTCCGTAGCGGGTTCCATTCTGGAGGCAGTTGCGGCCACTCAGTTCCAGTGTTGGGAGAGGGCATTGCAACTCAGAGTTATATGAATTCTGAAAGCCATGGATTTTCCTTCACCAGCGCGGAAGGTGAACGCTTGTGGTCACTCGGTTAAGCACTTCTGTAGCGCTACAGTGCAGGTGAAGGAGGGGACTTGCCAACGCACCCACGCGGTTAAGAAGTTATTTTGCTATCTGTGGCGCTTTCAGATAAACTGCTCAGTCTCGAGGAGGCCTGATGCGATTTCTGCCAATAGCACTTTTCGTGATTTCGACTGCTCTTGTCGCAGCCGACAACCCGTTC
>Ga0190275_10001180_pt1 | contig 19842 bp, 22 predicted proteins | sample Popmic550T_FD_133745 | JGI IMG/M metagenome (GOLD analysis project Ga0190275, IMG submission 133745) | Populus adjacent soil microbial communities from riparian zone of Yellowstone River, Montana, USA - 550 T | ecosystem: Environmental > Terrestrial > Soil > Riparian zone > Trees stand | place...
ATGTCAGTGCTGACTCCGTAGCCGCTGACCAGGTAATTCGTGGGGGGGTTGGCGGAGAGGGAGTTGGTCAGGTACCAGTTGCCCTCGGAGGGGCGGTAGATGCCGACCGAGTCTTTGCCATCGCCGTTCCAATCCCCGGCGACCGGGATGTCAGTGCTGACTCCGTAGCCGCTGACCAGGTAATTCGTGGGGGGGCTGCCGGAGAGGGAGTTGGTCAGGTACCAGTTGCCCTCGGAGGGGCGGTAGATGCCGACCGATTGCCCCTCACTGCCCTCTAAGAACGGATTCTCGCTCCCACCGGTATTCCAGTACAGATCAAGCCACTCGTTCGGCTCGCTAGCCGCATCAAAATAAGTGTCATATCCACAATCGAGCGGAACCATTGCAGGCTGTTCATACCCCTGACTTGCGGGACAGCGCGTCTCGGTATAACCCGGCCCAGTGCCATCGCTGTAACAGAGTATGTCGATGCCGTCCGAGCAATGAAAGCCGGGCGTAGAAAAAGGAGGGTCCGGTGGAGTCGTCCCGAGGACCTGGATCGCTGCTCCGAAAGTGTGAAATAGCTCGTGCACCGGCGCGTGCGTACCCCAGTATCCCCCGAAAGTGATAGCGGTTGAGGTTTGCGTCGCGTTTGCATTAGAACTCGTCTTCTGGTACGCGTTGAAAAAGCCGGACCCTTGCCCGGCGTAGAGGGATTCCGAAACCTCGAAGACCAGATATTTCACCGCGGCCGTCCCCGTCGGATTACCAAGAGCTGCCTTAACCGCTTCGTCCACGCTGGTAAACGAGTTCGAAGGGGTTGCAACGTTGTGGATCTCGATCTGACCGGCTGCATCGCAATCGACGACCATCGCTAGATTGCGGGCATTGCCACTCGAGCGTTGTGACTCTAATCCGATCTTGTAATTCATGCGCCGAACAACGCTCTGCAGCGTGGCAGTCGGCGTCGTAACTGACTGCCCCGGGCGATGCGTGTACACGACGACGATTCGGTTCCCGGTCGTCGCGCATTTCGGTGCAACTTCGGTCGTTGGCAGCGCGACAATTGCCCCTGCTGCCCCGACCGCAGGTGAATCGGCATGAAAAAAGAGGACCGGCTCGCCGGGTCGACGGACCGTGTAGGCCTTAATGCGAGGGTGGTATTCGATCGCCGCGCCGTTTCGCCGTTCGAAATCAGGCTGGCCGTGGATCCGCCCGTCCAAAGCTCCCAACTCGGCGTGTGGAAAGCCGTTGTGGCCAGAAGCGGGTCCAGCGAACGAGGCAAGCGCAGCTATGACGACTGCACACACAGCAATGAGTCGGGCAATAGACACTAAGCTGAGGCTTTCAGCGCTCATCGAACATCTCCCTGCGTTCGCCGGAATAGGAAAACAGCAATGTCTATATCCGACCAAACCATGCGGAAGTCACAAGGTCAAACGAACTTTCGATTAAGGCTGATGAGTTTCTTAGGAGTCCGGGTGCGAAAGGATCATGCACGTGGCGAGGGCATGGGCGAGCAGCTTGCCGCTCTCGGCCGCGGTCAGGGTCGCCTCGCAGGTCGCCTGCTTGCGGCCGCGGTAGAGCACGTTCGCCTCGCATAGGACCCGGCCGGTATCGCGGGTAATCGGGCGCACGTACTTGGCCTCGAGCCCGAGCGAGGTGTAGGCGACGCCGGCCGGCAGGGTGGTGTGGACGGCACAGCCCAGGGCGGAGTCGAGCAGGGTCGCGGCGTAGCCGCCGTGGACGACGCCGATCGGGTTGTAGTGCTCCTCCCCCGGTTCGCCCTCGAAGATCACCCGCCCCTCCTCCAGCTCGACCGGCCGCAGCCGCATCGTCACCGCGATCGGCGGCGGCGGCACCTGGCCGGTGACGACCGCGGTCATGTACTCCATCCCGGTCATCGTCGCCCCCGCCGCCGCAGTTGCCACCGGGTCCTGCCAGACCAGCGTGCGGCTGCGCGAGGTCTCGGGGCTGGAGGCGGCGAAGGCCTCGGCGACCTCGGCGGCGCTGCCGTCGGGGGCGAGGACGACGCCGTCGGCGCCGCTCACCGGCCGCCCCGCCTGGCGCTGCCAATGGGCTGCCGCTGTGAGCGGCCGGCAGCGGGGTAGTGCAGGTCGGCGGTGATCTCGGCCTGGCTGATCGCGATCCGCGGTGCCTTGGCGCGGCCGTGATGTCGATGTCGGTGAATCAGCCTCATTGCGTCGCCTCCATTCGGGCGGTGGTACATGGTTTCTTCAAGCAACTAACCACGGCAAAGCCTAACCGAGTGAGTTGCTTGATGCAACCATGTGTGCCAAGATCACACTCGTGCTGCGCCACGACTATCCCGGCCAGGTCTGCTCGATCGCCAACTCGCTGGAGGTGATCGGCGAGCGCTGGTCGCTGCTGATCGTGCGCGACGTCTTCAACGGCCACCGCCGCTTCGGCGAGATCCAGGCCTCGCTCGGCGTCGCCCGCAACGTCCTCTCCGCCCGCCTGCAGCGACTGGTCGACGAGGACATCCTCGAGCGCCGCCGCTACCAGCAGAACCCGGCTCGCTACGAGTATTTCCTGACCGAGAAGGGGCTCGACCTCTGGCCGACCCTGATCGCCCTGCTCAACTGGGGCGACCGCTACTCCCCCTCCCCTGGGGGCCCGCCGAAACTGATCCGCCACAAGGTCTGCGGCGGCGCGGTCAGCGAGCGCGGCATCTGTGAAGAGTGCGGCGAGACCCTGCACGCTCGCGACGCGATCCAGGTACCGGGGCCAGGCCGAACCGCGGCACTGGCGGCCGCCGGCGCGGGCCAGTCGGCTTAGCTCTCGCTGCCCTCTTCCCTGGCCAGCTTCTTCTGCTCGTCGGCGAGGACGATGTACTCCTCGACCATCAGCTTGTCCTTGGGCCGATTAGCAGCCCGCTTCATCGCGATCAGATCATCAAGGGAGACGATGCGGACCGCCACGTCCTCGATGGTGTCCAGTCGTGCATCCGCGCGCATCGCGTCATAGGCTCGCATCCCGGCCGCATCGGCCAGGATGTCGAAGGAACCCCACTCGGTATCGAAGGTGAAGTTGGCTCCGTTTTCGAGGGTGCGGGCGTCCGGCGTGAACGGAAGGTCCGCGGGAGCCCCCCGCAGGGCGACGCCGATGTCGGCAAGCGCCGCGGCCAGACGCTCCAGGTTGGAAGCGTCGCGCGCGTAGACGATGTCGAGGTCGTAGGTGGGGTAGGACGAACCGTGTGCCCAGCCGGCGATTCCTCCGATAACGATGAAATCGACGCCGTGGCGGTCAAGCGTCTGCAAAAGCTCCTTGACCTGAAGTGAAGGTCCGCGGTCGTCCAAGGTCATGTCCTCCTAAGTAGCCCGTTGGACGTTTCCGCCCCGATTGCGCCGTAGGAAGTCCGCAAATTCCATGCCGCGTCTCACTCGTTGTTCAGGAGTGAAAGCCAAGTTGGATTGGTTGAGCGTTCGGTCGATACCGAAATCGCGCATCTCGGAATTCAACGTGAGGTCCTCCCCGAGTAGGTAGAGCAGCTCACTGAGAGTGTCGATCGAAGGGGAAACGCGGTCGCGCTCGATGCGGGAGATCGCCGATTGGGTAGTGCCGGCGCGCACCGCCAGGCTGCCCTGGCTGACGCCGTGACGGCGACGGGCTTGCTTCAGCAATTCGCCCGGAGTCATAAAGCAAAATATAGCTTATTTGTACTTATCGCACATCAGATATGTCTGTGGGTTTTTGGACGCCTTCATCTCCTTAGCGCTAGCGTTGGCCGGACGGCCAATCGGGTGAGCGAGCGTTGAGGAGGAGTGGGAATGGCGACTGCGGCGGAGCTTCAGGTTCGAGACAGGATCTTCATCGGCGGCGAGTGGGTGGCGCCCTCCGGGACGGAGCCGATCGAGGTCGTCAACGCGACCACCGAGGAGGTGATGGGAACGGTCCCAGCCTGCTTCCCCGCGGACGCCGACCGCGCCGTCGCCGCCGCCGCGGCCGCCTTCGACTCCTGGTCGCAGACCCCTCGCGAGGAGCGCGCCGGCTACATGACGGCGATCGCCGCCGGGCTCGGCGAGCGCAGCGAGGAGATCGCGGCGACGATCTCCCAGGAGCTGGGGATGCCGCTGAAGCTGAGCCAGATGATCCAGGTCGGCCTGCCGACCGCCCAGTTCGCGGCGATGCCGAAGCTGCTGGAGGAAATCGTCTGGGAGGAGGAGATCGGCAACTCGCGGGTGCTGCGCGAGCCGGTCGGCGTGCTCGGCGCGATCACCCCCTGGAACTATCCGCTCAACCAGATCGCCAACAAGGTCGCCCCCGCCCTCGCCAGCGGCTGCACCGTCGTCCTCAAGCCCAGCGAGGTGACCCCGCTCAACGCCTTCCTGCTGGCCGAGGTGATCGAGGCGGCCGGGCTGCCCGCCGGGGTCTTCAACCTGGTCACCGGCACCGGCCCGGTGGTCGGCGAGGCGATCGCCGCCCACCCCGGCGTCGACATGGTCTCCTTCACCGGCTCGACCCGAGCCGGCAAGCGGGTCAGCGAGCTGGCCGCGGCGACGGTGAAGCCGCTGGCGATGGAGCTCGGCGGCAAGTCGCCCAACGTGATCCTCGACGACTCCGACCTCGCCAGGGCGGTGCCTGACGGGGTCGCCAAGTGCTTCCTCAACTCGGGCCAGACCTGCAGCGCCCTGACCCGGATGCTGGTCCCCCGCGACAAGCTGGCCGAGGCCGAGCAGATCGCCGCCGCCAGCGCCGAGGCGTTCACGCCCGGCGACCCGTTCGCGGACTCGACCCGGCTCGGCCCGCTGGTCTCCGACGTCCAGCGCCAGCGCGTGCGCGGCTACATCGAGAAAGGCGAGGCCGAGGGAGCGAAGCTGGTGACCGGCGGCGCCGCGGCGCCGGAGGGGCTCGACCACGGCTACTTCGTCCGCCCCACCGTCTTCTCCGACGTGACTTCGGAGATGACGATCGCCCGAGAGGAGATCTTCGGCCCGGTGCTGGCGATCCAGCCCTACGACGGCGAGGACGATGCGGTGCGGATCGCCAACGACAGCGAGTACGGGCTCGCCGGCGGCGTCTGGTCGGGCGATGAGGAGCGGGCGATCGGCGTCGCCAAGCGGATCCGCAGCGGCCAGATCGAGATCAACGGCGGGCCCTTCAACCCGCTGGCGCCATTCGGCGGCTACGGGCAGTCGGGGCATGGGCGCGAGAACGGGCGCTATGGGCTCGAGGAGATGCTTCAGGTGAAGAGTTTGCAGTTCTAGCGGGCGAGGCCGGGCGGGAAGGGGTCCTGCGGGCGGGCCAAACTGGGTCCGTTCTCGGACCCCTTCCCACCCGGCCCGAGCGCAAGCGCAATAAGGTGGCGGCGTGAATTTCGACCTCACCGACGAGCAGAGGCTGCTGCGGGACACCGTCCGGGACTTCGCCCGGCAGGAGGTCAAGCCGGTGGCGGAGGAGCTGGATCGTGAGAAGCGGTTCCCGTACGAGATCGTGGAGAAGCTGGGTGGGCTTGGGCTGATGGGGATCCCGTTCCCGCAGGAGTACGGGGGCGGCGGCGCCGACACTCTCTCTTATGTCCTGGCGGTGGAAGAGCTGGCCCGGATCGACTCCTCGGTCTGCATCACGATGGCGGCGCATACCTCGCTGGGGACGATGCCGGTCTACCTCTGGGGAAGCGACGAGCAGAAGGACGAATGGCTGCCGCAGCTCTGCAGCGGCCAGCGCCTCGCCTCGTTCGGGCTGACCGAGCCGGAGGCCGGCTCGGACGCCGGCAACGTCCGCACCACGGCCAAGCTCGAGGACGGCGAGTGGGTCGTCAACGGCGCCAAGCAGTTCATCACCAACGCCGGCACCGAGATCTCCGGCTGCGTCTCGATCACCGCCGTCACCGGCGCGGACAACGGCCGCAAAGAGGTCTCCAACCTGATCGTCCCGACCGGCACCCCGGGCTACGAGGTCGGCGAGGGCTACCGCAAGATGGGCTGGAACGCCTCCGACACCCGCCCGCTCTCCTTCGAGGACTGCCGGCTGCCGGAGTCGAGCCTGCTCGGCCGCCGCGGCGAGGGCTTCAAGAACTTCCTCCACATCCTCGATGGAGGCCGGATCGGCGTCGCCGCGATGGGCGTCGGCCTCGCCCAGGGCGCCCTCGACGAGGCGATCGCCTACGCCAAGGAGCGCCAGGCCTTCGGCCAGGCGATCTCGAAGTTCCAGTCGATCCAGGCCAAGATCGCCGATCTCTCCGCCCAGATCGAGGCGGCGCGCCTGCTCACCTGGCGGGCGGCCCTGGAGAAGGACGCCGGCCAGTCCTTCACCCTCACCGCCGCCCAGGCCAAGCTGATCACCGGCCGCCTCGCCGTCAAGGCAACCGAGGAGGCGGTCCAGATCCACGGCGGCTACGGCTTCATCGAGGAGTACCCCGTCTGCCGCTTCTACCGCGACGCGAAGATTTTGACGATCGGCGAGGGCACGGACGAGGTGCAGCAGATGGTGATCGCGCGCCAGCTCGGCTGCTAGCGCTCCGATTCCGAAAACCGCATACGCTCGTACCTATGCGCAAGGCCTCTCTGATCGCGTCGTTCGCGGTGGCTGCCTTTCTCTGTGCCGGGATCGCGACCGCGGCCGGGACGAGCACCGTGGTGCACTCGGGGAATGTGGAGATGACCTTTGGCGAGAGCTTCGTGCCGAAGGCCCTGTCGAGAACCGTCCCGACGCCGATCGCGCTGCGCCTCTGGAGCCGGATCAGGACGCTGAACGGATTCCCCACCCCTCCCCTGAGTGAATTCGTCTTCGACGCTGACGAGAACAGCGCAATCGACGTCAGGGGGCTTCCGACCTGCTCGGGTGGGAGCCGGGACATTCGGGGATCGGACCCAAGGGACGTCTGCGGGAACACGATCGTGGGAGAAGGCACCGCCAGCTTCGTCGTTCATTTTCCCGACCAACCGCCGGTCCCGGCCAAAAGCGGGCTGACCATCTTCAACGGCGGCGCCAAGGCCGGCGTCACCACCCTCTACGCCCATGCGCCCCTCACGCTGCCAACCCCCACCGGGGTGGTGATGCCGATCCGGATCGAAAGGATCCAGGAGGGGCGGTTCGCGAGCCGGGCAACCGTCGAGGTACCGAAGATCGCCGGCGGCGCCGGCTCGCTGACCTCCTTCAACGCCACGATCGGGAAAGACTTCGTCAGGAACGGCAAGACGGTCAGCGTCCTGACCGCGAAATGCCCGAGCGGCAAGATCCGTACCCGCGCCGAGGCGAAGTTCTCCGACGGGACCAGCATCCGGTCCCGGCTCGTGCGCAACTGCGTTCCGCGCGACTGACCCGGCTCAGGATCCAGGCGGCGAAGCGGTGACCTCGCCCTCGGCGCGACCGGCAACCTCAGCGGCGCGGCCGACGCTTTCGCCGATGCCGAAGTGGGCGCAGATGGTCAGCTCATGCTCGCGGCGCAGCGGCCGCGCCGGATCGACGACCGGCGCGGTGCTCAAGGCCTCCCCTGGGTGAGCGACCCAGACCCCGAAGGCGGCGCCGGCGCAGTCGCGCAGCGGCATCGCGACGAGCTTGGCGTGACGGCGACGGCCGACGCGGGCGATCAGCCAGGCCGGCTCCCGAGTCTGCGAGTCGACGAAGAAGCCCTCGACCTCCCCGACCGCCGTGCCGTCGACGTCCCTCAGCTCGGCCGTGACCCAGCGCGTCACCTCCGAGAGCGAAGGCATCGCCGCCGTCTCAGCCATCGGCCTGGCGCTCCAGCAGCTCGGCTGCGGCGCTGGCCGGGTCGAGCTCGCGCCGCACTACCCGCTCCAGCAGCTCGGCCGTGCGCGGGTCTTCGGCGGCGGTCCCCTCGAGCCGGCGACGCATCCTCGCGGTGGCGATGCCGAGCACCTCGCTGCGCAGGTTGCGGGCGCGGCGCTCCTCCAGGGTCCCCGCCGCCTCGATGAAGGCGCGGTGCTCGTCGATCGCCGCCGCCAGCTCCTCCACCCCCTCGCCCCGCGCCGCCTCGGTACGCAGGATCGGCACCTTCCACTTGCCGGGTTCCTGCGAGAGCGCCAGCACGCTGCGCACCTCGCGCACCATCGTGTCGGTCATCGGGTGGTCCGCCTTGTTGACGACGATCACGTCGGGGATCTCCATCACGCCCGCCTTCAGCGCCTGGATCGAGTCGCCGGAGCCCGGCATCAGGGCCAGCACGATCGTGTCGGCGTGGTCGACGATGTCGATCTCGGCTTGGCCGACGCCGACGGTCTCGATCAGGACGTCGTCCTTGCCGGCCGCGTCCATCACCAGCGCCACCTGCAGGGCCGCCTCGGAAAGGCCGCCCAGGGCCCCGCGCGAGGCCATCGAGCGGATGAAGACGCCGGGGTCGAGGAAGTGGTCGGAGAGGCGGATGCGATCGCCCAGCAGGGCACCGCGGGTGAAGGGGCTGGAGGGGTCGATCGAGAGCACCGCGACCGCGCGCTCGGATTTGCGCAGCTCGGCGGTGAGGGCGCCGATCAGGGTGCTCTTACCCACCCCCGGCGGTCCGGTGAAGCCGACGATGCGGGCCTTGCCGGTGCGCGGGTAGACCTCGCGGACGAGCTCCCAGCCCGCCGGGTCGTCGGACTCGATCAGCGTTATCGCCCGCGCCAGCGCCCGCTTGTCGCCGGCGACGAGGCGCTCGGCGAGGGGTGCGGATCTGGCGGCGTCGGGCACGGGCGGGTCAGTCTAAAGTCCCGGCCGCCCGTGATCCGCTCGGCCCAATTCCTCGTCCGCCAAAGGATGCTGAACCACCGCTACGCGCGGCTGCTCTGGCGCTACCTGTGGCGACGCCTGCTGACCCGGGCCGGGCGCCGCTGGCGCACCGACGGCTTCGTCTTCTTCGGCAGGCGACTCGAACTGCAGATCGGCCGCGAGGCGGAGATCCGCTTCGGCCGCTTCGTCTGGGTCGGCGACGGCTCGAAGATCCGCTGCCACGAGGGCGAGGTCGAGATCGGCGAGAAGACCGTGATCGGCCAGGAGTGCACGATCTCCGCCTACCGCCGGGTGCGGATCGGCCGGGAGTGCGTGATCGCCGACCGGGCGATGTTCATCGACTTCGACCACGGCGTCGTCGAAGTCGAGCGCCCGATCCGCGTCCAGGGCATCTACATGCGCGACGTCGAGGTCGGCTCCAATGTCTGGATCGGCTACGGCGCCTGCGTCCTGCGCGGCGTCCGCGTCGGCGACAACGCGATCGTCGGCACCAACTCGGTGGTGACCAAGGACGTGCCGGCGAACGCGGTCGTCGCCGGCATACCGGCCCGGATCATCCGCATGCGCGACGCCCCGGAGCAGCTGCGCTGGCCCGATCCGGTCGAGCCGGACCCCGAGGCCACGACCACGCTGCCGCCGCCGGCTTAGGAACGAGCGCCGCGGGTAGAAGGCTCTCCATGCCCGACTCCGAGGAGACGCTCGACAAGCAGAAGGCGATCGATCGCCTCAACACCGCCCTCGCCCTGCAGCTGCGCTCGGCCCTGCAGTACTCGATCGCCGCGGCAAGCCTCAGCGGCATCGAGGCGCAGGCGCTGGGAGGCAAGCTCACCGGCTTCGGCGACGAGGAGCTGAGCGACGCCCGGCTACTGATCGAAAAGATCGTCTCCTTCGGCGGCGAGCCGACGACCGAAGTCGCGGAGCTGCGCTTCGAGCCCACGGTCGAGGACGCGATCGGATGGCTGATCGAGTGCGAGGAGGCGGCGGTCGAAGCGCTGCAGGAAGCGATCGAGCCGACCGGCCGCGACGGTCGCTCGGAGGCGCTCGAGCACCTGATGGAGCACCTGATCCTGCGCAAGCAGCATCAGGTCGACTTCCTCAACCGCGCGATCTCCTCCTAGCCGCGTCGGCGCCCGCCCCGGGCACCGGGGCTGTCGGTAAAGCTGAACTGACCTTCGCTGGCATCGCTCGGGGTCCAGTGGATCCCCTCGATCAGGTCGCTGGGCGGGATCGCCATCGCGCCCGCCAGCTGGACCAGGGTGTCGATCCTGGCGACCCGCATGCCGTGCTCCAGCAACCCGATCTCTGTGCGATGCAAGGAGGCGCGGGCACCGAGCTCCTCCTGGGAGAGGTCGGCCCGGCGGCGACAGCGGACCAGGTTCTGGCCAAAGCGGGAGGCGACCGCTTCCGATCGCATCTTCCTGTCTGCGCGAGCCACGCCGCCAGCCTGGACTACGCAATGAGTTGTCCGACGGACAGTTGTCTGCATCTGTGCTAGTATTCTTGCAGTTCGGGGGAGATGGTGGAATGAGGCTAAAATTGCACCATTCCACCATGGCCTTAAACATCAAGGACAAGGAGACCGAGGAATTGGCGGCGCAGATCGCGACCCAGACCGGGGAGAGCAAGACGGGCGCGGTGCGACAGGCGCTGCGCGAACGGCGCGACCGCCTTGCGCTCGAATCGGGGAGCGGGAAGCGCGAGCCCGGCAGCCTCCTGCGCTTCCTCGAAACGGAGATCTGGCCCCAGATCCCAGAGGAGCTACGCGGCAAGCCGCCGATGACGAAGGCCGAACGGGAGGAGATCCTCGGCATCGGCCCGGAGGGGTATTGATCCTGATCGTCGACACGTCGGCGCTGATCTCCGTGGTGCGGGAAGAGCTTGGCTACGAGCGTCTGATTCGCGCGATCGAGGGGGCAACCGAGGTGGGGATCGGGACTCCGACCCTGACCGAGGCTGCGATCGTGCTGGTCAGCAAGTTCGGTCCCGCCGGCCGTTCGATCCTCTCTCGCTTTCTGGAGGAGAACCAGGTAATCGCGGTTCCGTTCGACGACCGCCACTGGAAGATCGCCTCCGAGGCGTTCGTCCGCTACGGCAAGGGCCGCCACTCGGCCGCCCTCAACTACGGCGACTGCATGACCTACGCGACCGCTCGGGTCGCGGACGCGCCGCTGCTCTTCGTCGGCAACGACTTCACCCAGACCGACATCGACGCGGCCTGACCCCGGACTGCGGGTCGGAAGGACTACTGGGCGGGGCCCAGCTGGGCGCCGGCGAGGTCGGCGTAGACCGCGGCCGTCTGCTCGGCGACGTCGCCCCAGTCGAAGCGGCGCACGTGCTCGTAGGCATCGGCGACCAGGCGGCAGCCGAGCTCGTCGTCGGAGAGGACGCGAATCGCTACCTCGGCGAGGGCCTCGGGATCGTCGGCGCGGAAGCGCAGGCCGCCTTCCTCGTGGACGACGACCTCGCGCAGGCCGCCGGTGTCGGCGACGATGCAGGGGCAGCCCGAGGCCATCGCCTCCAGCGCCACCAGACCGAACGGCTCGTAGATCGAGGGGACCACGGTGAGGTCGGCGATCCGGTAGAGCGAATGGAGGACGTCGTCGCCGATCCAGCCGAGGAATGTGCCGTGCTCCATCAGCCCCAGCTCCTTCGCCTGGCGGTGCAGCTCGGCCTCGTGGGTGCCGGAGCCGGCGACCAGGAAGCGGGTGCCGGGGGCCTCCGCAATCACCCGTGGCATCGCCTCCAGCGCCAGCTGGAAGCCCTTCTCGTAGACGAGGCGGCCGATCAGCAGCACCAGCTTCTGCTCCGGTGCCGCGAACTCGGAGCGCAGGCGCTCGAGCTCGGCGGGGTTCTGGGCCTGGAGGTCGTCGGGGTCGATCCCGTTGGGGATCACGCTGACCCGCTTCTCGGCGACGCCGAAGATGTCGACGATCTGCTCGCGCATGTAGTGGGAGCAGGCGATCACCCGCTGCGAGCGGTTGGTGATCCAGCGCTCGACCCCGTGGATGTAAGTCTGCGGATGCTTGTCGACCCAGCCCTGGTGGCGGCCGTACTCGGTGGCGTGGATCGTCGTCACCAGCGGCGCTTCGAAGCGCTTGGCGAGGTGGTCGCAGGCGTTGGCGACGAGCCAGTCATGGCCGTGGACGAGGTCGAACTCGTAGCGGTCGCCGAGCTCGACTCCGGCGGCGAGCATGTCGGAGTTCATGCGCTCGACCCAGGTCACGAACTCGCCCAGGTCGGTCGGTCGCTTGGGCTCGCGGATGCGGTGGACGACGACCCCGTTGGCAAGCTGCTCGGCCGGCGACTCCTCGCCGCCGCGGGTCAGCACGTGGACCTCGACGTCGCGCTCGACCAGCGCCTCGGAGAGCTTGCGCACATGCCGGGCGAGACCGCCCTCGATCAGAGGCGGGTACTCCCAGGAGAGGATCAGGACGCGGGTCATCGTGGCGGGGTGCTAGGGCTCCAGCAGGGGAGCGAGGCTCAGGTCCGGGGCGAGGGAACGCATACGCGGATCGGTGACGGGGCCGCAGTCTATGGCCTCCAGCAAGGCCCGGGCGTGGTCGGTCGCGCGCTGATAGGCGTAGTCGCCGGCCTGGCCGCGCTTGTCGAGGAAGGCCCAGTCGCTGGCCTGGGCCGCCAGCAGCTCGCGGGCGGCCCGCATCGCGGCGTCGCCATCCAGGCCCCCCGAGAGGGCTCGCAGCAGCCGCAGCTCCATCCGCCGGCCCCCCCAGGCGAGGTCGGCGACGGCCGGCGAGTCCCAGGTGCCGAAGTCCTTGTCCTCCCCCCAGGTCGAGGCCGCCAGCTCGCGCTCGACCGGCTCGTGCTCGGCCAGGGCCTGCGGCACGGTGACCGTCCGCACCCCCGCCGCGGCCGCCCCCTCGAGCACCGCCCGCAGCCAGATCGGCCCCTCCGACCACCAGTGGCCCAGCAGCTCGGTGTCGATCGCGAAGACGAGCAGGCCGCGGCGCCCCTGCCGCGTCGCGAACTCGCGCAGACGGGCCTCAGTGGCGGCGAGGAACTCTGCAGCCTGGCGACGGGCGGCGGCGGCGGCGGCCGCCGGGTCATACGCCCCCCCTCCCACCTTCCACAAGCGCACCCCGCGCAGCGATTTGCCGGCGAACTGGGCGTGGGCGGGATCGGAGGGGTAGCCGTCGAGCGCCCAGAGCCAGCCGATCGCCTCCCAGTCGATCGGCAGCGCCACCGGGCCCGCCGCGGTCCGCACCGGGGCCAGCGCCTGCAGGGGCGCCTCGTGGGCGCTCTGGTCGACGCAGAACCACTCCACCCCGGCCTCGGCCAGGCGCCACTCCAGACCCGGCGCATAGGCGCACTCCGGCAGCCAGAAGCCGCCCTCCCAGCCGAAGCGCCGCCGGTGCGAGCGGATCCCGGCATCGAGCTGCAGCCGCAGCCCCTCCCGCGTCGCCAGCAGCGGCAGCACCGCATGAGTGGCGGACGACGCCGCCAGGGCGATCCGCCCCTCCCCTGCCGCGCGCTGGAAGGGCAGCAGGGGATCCCCACCGACCGCGTCGAGCAGCTCCAGCGCCCGGCGGTAGCGGACCAGCTCCGCTTCGCAGGCCGGCCGGCACTCCGGCGGGACCTCGGCGACGTCGGCAGCGGCGGCCCCGATCCGCCACTCGACCAGGAAGTCCCGCAACCGCTGCCGTACCCCCCGGTCCTCCAGCTGATCCGCCAGCACCGGCGTCATCGTCATCGTCAGCCGCTCCGCCACCTCCAGGACCGGCAGGTAGGAGCGGATCACCGCGTCGAACAGCCACTCCTCGCCGAACGGGTAGGTCCCGAAGCCCTCGACGTAGGGCATATGGGAGTGGAGGACGATCGCCAGGTCGCCGGCGCTCGGCTCAGACATGACAGACGGCGAGGAAGTCCAGCGCCGCGTCGAGGTTCCCTTTCCTGAGAGCGAAGTCGGAGGCGGCGATCGCCGGCGTGAAGCGGTCGTAGAACGGCTTGGTCAGCCCCAGGCGCTTGTGCACCGTGTCCCAGCCCAGCTTGATCGCCAGCTCGTGGACGCGCAGCTTGCGGGCGTGGAAGAGGCCGAGCAGCTCGACCGTGGCGAAGTGGTCCTCGCAGAGGCGGCGGAACTCCTCGGCGCGGTACTCGTGCACGTGCCACGGGTTGCCGGACTTCTCCGCCCCGGGCGGCGCCAGGGTCAGCAGGTTGGGGGTGGAGACGAAGGCGGCCCCGCCCGGCGCCAGCATCGACTTGAAGTGCTCGAGGATGGCGCCGGCGTCCTGGACGTGCTCGATCGTCTGCAGGAAGACCACGGCGTCGCAGGGCTCGGCGAAGCTCTCGACCAGGTCGCGCTCGAAGCGCAGGTTGGGGCGGGTGTAGCGCAGGCGGGCGTGCTCGTGGGCCTCGGGATTGGCGTCGACGCCGACCACCGCGGCGGCGGAGCCGGCGAGGACGTCGGAGCCGTAGCCCTCGCCGCAGGCCATGTCGACCACCCGCAGGCCGGCGGTCCGGGTCGCGATCCACTCGTAGACGACGAGGTGGCGCCGGTACCAGTAGTTCTCCTCCGGCACGTCGGGCAGCGTCCGCTCCCCGGTCAACGGCAGCGGCGGCACCCCGGGGGGCTGATTGAGCTGCAGGTACTCCTCGGCCATGGCGGGGACGCTATTGCCCACCTGCGCTCCGTGCATTGCGCCGATCCGCGTAAAGTTCCGCGCCGATGCCGGCCTCCCCCACCGCCACCCCCGAGCACATCAAGGACGTCAACACCCGCTACCACGACGCGGCGGCCGACGAATACGACGCCAAGTGGGGTATCGACTTCGGCGCCACCGGCCAGGAGCAGGTGCGGCTGAAGCTGGTCAAGGCGCTCGGCGGCGAGACCGGCGAGCGCTTCGGCGACGCGCTCGAGATCGGCTCCGGCACCGGCTACTTCTCGCTCAACCTGGTCCAGCTCGGGGCGATCGAGCGGCTGACCGCGACCGACATCTCGGCCGGGATGCTGGCCCGCCTCAGCGCCACCGCCGCGGGGCTCGGGGTCAGCGGCGTCACCACCGTCGCCACCGAGGCCGAGACGTTGCCCTTCGAGGACGAGAGCTTCGACCTCGTCTTCGGCCACGCCGTGCTCCACCACATCCCCGACCTCGACCGCGCCTTCGCCGAATTCCGCCGCGTCCTGCGTCCGGGCGGGGCGATCGCCTTCGCCGGCGAGCCCTCGCGCTACGGCGACCGCCTGGCGGCGCTGCCGAAGCGGGCCGGGCTGCTGGCCGCACCGGCCTGGCGACGCCTGGTCAAGGCCCAGCGGCGCGCCGTCGCCGAGGCCGATCTCTCCCACGGCCACTCGCTGGAGGGCGAGGTCGACGTCCACGCCTTTGCCCCCGCCGACCTGCGCCGGCTGCTGCGCGAGGGCGGCTTCGAGCGGCGCCACGTCGGCGGCGAGGAGCTGCTCGCCAACGCCTGGGGCTGGGGCCTGCGCACGGTCGAGTCGAGCGCCGAGCCGGACTCGGTCCCCTGGGGCTGGCGCAGCTTCGCCTTCCGCAGCTACATCGCCCTGCAGAAGGTCGACACCCGGGTGCTGGAGCCTCATCTGCCGGCGGAGCTCTTCTACAACCTGCTCGTTTCCGCGCGGAAGCCGGCGTAGCTCTCGGTTACCTCGAAGGGCTGAGGAGGGTGTGGGCGTCCCTCTCCCTTGCTGGGCTATTCGCCGGGAGAGCTGAAGAGCCGTCCGAGATGGCGCCCTCGGGCGAATAGCTAGCGCCGCGCGTCCGAGGGACACCCACACCCTCCTCACGATTCGGGATCACCTCTCAGCCAAGAAAAACTGGGGTCGGACAGCTAACCATTACTGCTGGCGAACCTTGGCGCGGCCTCGTGCTCCCGGCTGATCTCGCTCGGACTCGTGAGGAGGGGTCGGGGTGCCTCTCGGACGCGCGGCGCTAGCTATTCGCCTCAGGGGCAAACTCGGACGGCCGCCAGCTCTTCAGGCGAATAGCCCAGCAAGGGAGAGAGGTACCCCGACCCCTCCTAAACCTGCTGCCGCGCCCGGAACAGCTTCACGCGGGAATCGATCCCCTTCAGCCGCCGCTCGCCGATGTACGTGTACTTGAAGCTCTCGCCGGCGGCCTCCTTGACGGCGGAGTCGACGACGACGCTGCCGGGCCGGGCGACGCCGGTGATGCGACTGGCGAGGTTGACCGGGCGGCCGTAGTAGTCGCCGGACTGCGGCAGCACTGGGCCGCAGGCGAGGCCGGCGCGGAGCAGCGGAAACTCGTCGCCTTCATCTTCGGCGGCGGCGATCAAGGCCAGGCTCGCTGTCAGCATCGGCTCCGGCTCGGTGGAGACGAACATCACCGCGTCGCCGATCGTCTTCACCAACCGCACGGGCGGCTCGGCGACGGCGCTGGCCATCTCTTCCAGGCGCCCGGCGACCAGGCCCAGCTCCTCGGCCGGGATCTCCTCGCCGAGACGGGTGAACTCGACCAGGTCGGCGAAGCAGACGGTGAGGTTGGCGGTACCGCCGAGGCCGCCGGAGGCGAGATCGGCAGTGGCGATCACATCGCGGCGGATCTGCTCGAGCATGTTCGCCTGCAGCGCGTGCACAAGGGTCGGGCCGACCAGCGGCATCAGGAACTCGGCCGCGGCGGCGAAGCGCAGCGCCAGATCGCGCTCGCTGTCACCGGGCTGAGCCAGGGTCCTGATCACCAGCTCGCGGTTGGCCTCGGCGATGCGAGCGGTGCCCATGCCGATCGTCCGCGCAACCTGCAGCATCCCCTCCTCCGGCAGGCCGGCGTCGCGGAAGGCCTTCATCCGCCGCGCCGCGTCGAGGTCGGCCTCGGTGCCGCGGGGCTCGTCGGGGTCGGTGTAGGGCACTCCGAGGGCGGCGCTGAAGCGCCGCAGCTGCTCGAGGTCGATGCCGACGATCGCCGATATTTCGCGCGCCGTATAGCGGCGTCCGTCACCGGCCAGCGCCCGCTCGACGGGAAGCAATGCGAGGCGCCCGACCTGGACCGCTTCCCGTAGCTCCTCCAGCGACACGCCGTCAGAAGCCAACTCCCGCAGCAGCGTCAGCCGCGCCTCGCGGGCCCCGCCATCGAGATCGTCCAGCAGTCCCTCGGCCTCGAAATCGATCTCAGGGGCGGCGGCCATCGGCGCATTCTCTCCCTAATCGGCATAGGCGACGGCGCCGCCGCGGCGCGGGTCGCCGCCGCCGCTGAGCACACCGGTCGCGGGATCGCGGGCGACGGCCTGGACGCCGCCGAAGAAGAGGTTGATCTGCGGCCGGCGAGCGACCGCGAGGCCGGCTGCCTCCAGCCGCGACAGCGCGCCCTCGTCGATCCCCGGCTCGGCCTGGAGGACGCCGTGCTCGAAGTGCAGGCGGGGAGCGTCCACGGCCGCGGCCACCGGCAGCCGCTGCTCGACCGCGCGGACGACGGTCTGCAGGATCGCCGAGCGGATCCGGTTGGAGCCGGCGCTGCCGACCCCGAGCACGATCTCGCCCTCGCGCAGGACCACGGTCGGCGCCATCATCGACGGCACCCGCCGGCCGGGGGCGATGCGGTGGAACCCGAGCGGGTTGAGGTCCTCCTCGCCCAGCATGTTGTTGAGGATCACCCCGGTCCCCGGCACCAGCACCCCGGAGCCGGAGCCGTTGGAGCAGGTGACGCTGGCGCACATGCCGTCGTCGTCGAGCACCGAGATATGGGTGGTCGAGCCGAGCAGGTCGGCGGCGGCGAGGTCGAGCCCCGCCGGCTCGAGGAAGCCGGCCTCCATTTCCTCCTCGTAGAGCGACTCGGCGAACTCGGCGCCGCGGCGGCGGTTGGCGGCGTCCATCGCCGCGACCAGCTGCTCGGGCCCACTGCGGTCCCCGAGCCGCTCCAGCAGCCCGAGACAGAAGGCGATCAGGATCCCGCCCGAGGAGGGCGGTGGGTTGGTCAGCACCTCGGCGCCGCGGAACGGAGCCCGGACCGGCCGCCGCTCGATCGCCTCGTAGGCGGCGAAGTCGCCGGGGCCGAGGGTGCCGCCGTGGGCGACGACGAAGTCGCTGAGGGCGGCCGCAACCTCACCGCGGCAGAACGGCTCCGCGCCCTCGGCGCCGAACCGTTCCAGCGCCTCTGCCAGCTCGGGAAAGCGGAAGGGGTCGCCCTCCCGCAGCGGCTTCCCGCCCGGCGCGTACAGCTCGCGGGCCCCCGCCAGCCGCCCGTGGATCGGGGCGAGGATGTCGAGGATGTAGGCCTGCTCGGCGTTGACCGGCGCTCCCTCCCGGGCGAGGCCGATGCCGGGGCCGACCAGGTCGCCGAGCGGGACCGAGCCGAAGCGCTCCAGCGCCCGCACCAGCCCGGCGGCGGTCCCCGGCACGCCACAGGAGGCGGGGCCGACGTAGAACGTCTGCACGGTCTCGGCGTCGAAGTGGACCGGCACCGCCACCAGCTCGGCCCGCCGCTCGATCTCGTCGATCCCGGGCGCGGCGACGAAGAAGTCGATCAGCGTGGTCTCCTCGCCGTGGTGGACCATCATGTAGCCACCGGCGCCGAACCCGGTCAGCGGGCTCTCCACCGCGAACGACGCGAGCACCGCGCAGACCGCGGCGTCGACCGCGTTGCCACCTTCGCGCAGGACGCCGGCACCGGCCTCGGCGGTGAGGGGGTGGCCCGCGGCGACGACCCCTTTCATCGGGCGCAGTCGGTCTAGCCGGGGAGGAACTCTGGGACGTCGATCCCGAGCTCGCCGCGCTGGGGCTGCGGCGGACGGCCGCGGCCCGTGTCCTTGGTGCGGCGGATGGTCGGCTCGGCGGCGCGCCGCGGCGTGCTCGGGCGGCCGTCGAAGCGGGTGGCGACGACGGTGACCCAGATCTGGTCGGAGAGCTCGTCGTCGACGTTGGCGCCGAAGATGATGTTGGCCTCGGGATGGGCGGCCTCGCCGACCACCTTGGCCGCCTCGCTGACCTCGACCAGCGAGAGGTCGGAGCCGCCGGTGATCGAGAGCAGGATCGCGCGGGCGCCGTCCATCGAGGTCTCCAGCAGCGGCGAGGAGATCGCTTTCTCGGCGGCGAGGATGGCGCGCTCGTTGCCATGGGCCATGCCGATCCCCAGCAGGGCCCGGCCGGCGTCGGACATGATCGTCCGCACGTCGGCGAAGTCGAGGTTGATCACGGCCGGGAGGGTGACCAGGTCGGAGATGCCCTGCACGCCCTGGCGCAGGACGTCGTCGGCGACCTGGAATGCCTCGACCATCGAGGTCTGCTGGTCGAGCACCTCGAGCAGGCGGTCGTTGGGGACGACGATCAGGGTGTCGACCTCGGCCGCCAGCTCCTCGATCCCCTTGTTGGCCTGGGTGCCGCGGCGGTTGCCCTCGAAGGTGAACGGCTTGGTGACGATGCCGACCGTCAGGGCGCCGACCTCGCGGGCGAGGCGGGCGACGACCGGGGCAGCGCCGCTGCCGGTGCCGCCGCCGGCGCCGGCGGCGACGAAGACCATGTCCGAGCCCTTCAGCAGGCGCTTGATCTTGTCCTGCTCCTCGAAGGCGGAGCGATGCCCGACCTCGGGGTCGGCACCGGCGCCGAGGCCGCGCGTCTGCTCGTCGCCGATGTGGACGGTGACGTCGGCGACGCAGAGCTGCAGCGACTGCAGGTCGGTGTTGACGGCCATGAACTCGACCCCCGGGATGCGCGCGTCGACCATGCGGTTGACCGCGTTGACGCCGGCGCCGCCGACGCCGACGACCTTGATCACCGGCTGGTGCGGCTCGCCGCTACCCGGCGGCTCGTAGGCCGGCTCCTCGCGCCCGTAGCGCGGATTGCTGACCGAAGGTTCCTCGTGGCGCTCGTGACGCGGCTTCGGTTCCTCGGAGAAGACCCGCTTCAGCCGCTCCGGCGGCGTCTCGGCGGCAGGCTCTTGGTTGACGAAGGGGGCGGGCTCCGGCTCGGGCTCGGGGGCTGGCGGCGCGGGCTCCGCGGCGACCGGCTCCTCTACGGGCAGGGACTCCTGCTCGGCTTCGGCCTTCTTGGCCTCCGCCGGATCCTGGCGGCCGTACCTGGGGGCCTCCGGCGGATCCGCGGGGGCGTCGTCGGCAGTCGAGCGGAAGAGGTCGGACAGGGGACCCTCACGCATGCTTGCGCGCTTATTGCGTCGAGCCATTCGCCAGAACCTCCTTCGCCAACTCCCGGTAGTAGTTCGCGGCGCTGCTGCCGGAATCGTACTTGAGGACGCTGGCGCC